>WNGF01024371.1_pt1 | contig 13586 bp, 13 predicted proteins | sample 5400641 | NCBI WGS metagenome assembly WNGF01 (sample SAMN13153371, study PRJNA577476) | soil metagenome | isolation source: 80 cm soil or saprolite under grassland replicate 2 | place: USA:California | collected 2016-06-15
ACCAATGCGGATCAGAAAGTCATACGATCGGCGCGGGATGGTGTGATCCGCGCCTCATCGCGGCGACGAGAATGGGCTGTTTCCTGCGACTTGGGCGCTTCGCCTGCTCTGCGCCGGTCGCGCGGGGCGGGGTGCGTGAGCGGATGCCCGGCGAGCGTTCGGCCCCTCAGGGCGGCCGTCCGGCACCGGGGGCGTGGAGCGGAGCCGGGGGCACGCGCCCGGGCCGTTCGGGGTGGTGATCTCTTTGTTGAAACCCATAAGGAAATCGATTTCTGGTTGTCGGAGCACGAGCGAAGATGTCCACTTGAGGCCTCAGTCGTGTTGGTTCGAAAGGGAATGTGATGAACAGACCTAAAGATCCAGGTATCCGGACGAGGTGGGCGGCGGCGCTGGCGGCCGGGCAGCGGCCGAAGCTGGTGGCGGCGCTGAGGGGCGGGCGACGGTGGCGGCTGGTGGCGGCCGTTTGCGCGGTGGTGCTGGCGGCGCCGCTCGCGGTGGTCGCCGCGACGGGCACGGTGGCGCAGGCCCGCCCGGAGGGGGGCGGGGGGACGGCGGCGCCCACCGTGAACTGGGCGCTGGCCGGGACGGCTAGCGCGAGCAACGCGGAGTCCGGCAAGCCGGCGGCGGACGCGGTCGACGGCGACGCGGGTACCGACTGGTGCACCTCGGGCTACACCGGGACGCTGACCGTCGACCTGGGCCAGGTCAGGTCGCTGGCCCACCTGGGGCTGACGCTGGACGCGGCCAGCCCGTCGGCTTCGGCCACGATCGAGCTGGCCAGCACGGCCGGGGCCTGGCAGCAGGTGCCGGCGCTGCACGACATCGCGCTGGACCCGGGCAGCCCGCTGTACTTTCCGCTGCCGGCCGGCAGCCGGGCCAGGTACGCCGAGCTGACCGTGTACAGCGACACCGGGGCGGACGTGTGCGTGGGTGAGTTCCGGGCGTTCGGGCCGGATGCCGCGGCGGCGGGCATGGACTTCGGCACCGACCTGTCCTTCACCCCGCAGGAACTCGCGGCGGGCGCCGCGTTCAGCTACAACGGCAGGCGCGGTACCCCGGTGACGATCACCCGCGAGGCGGGCGCCAACTACGTCCGGATGCGGGTCTGGGTGAACCCGCCCGCCGGCTACAGCGACCTGGCCAGCGACCTGGCCTTGGCCCGCCAGGTGCACGCGGCCGGGATGAAGATCTACCTCGACATCATGTACTCCGACTTCTGGGCCGACCCGCAGCACCAGGACATCCCGGCCGCGTGGGCGGGCCAGGATCTCGGCCAGCTCACCGCTACGGTCAGGTCGTACACTCAGCAGGTCATCACGGCGTTCGCGAAGCAGGGCACGCCGGTGGACCTCACCTCGATCGGAAATGAGATCAGGAACGGCATCCTGTGGCCGGTCGGCGAGATCAACTGCACGGACTGCGGCGGCTGGGACAACCTGGCCCAGCTGCTCAAGGCCGGCGTCGCGTGCGCGGAGGCGGGCAACCCGGCCGGGCACAAGCTGCTGGTCATGATGCACTACGACCAGGGCGGGGACCAGGCGCTGAGCTCGGCCTTCTACTCGCAGCTCACCGCGCGCGGCGTGCCGTTCGACGTGATCGGGCTGTAGTACTATCCCTTCTTCCACGGGGCGATCTCGGCGATGCGGGCCAACGTCGACGCGCTCGCCACCCAGTTCCGCAAGCCGATCGTGATCGCCGAGACCCAGTATCCGTGGACGCTGGCCAACGGCAACTCCCCGCTCGGCGACAGCACCGGCGACTTCGTCTGGCAGACCAGCCAGCTCTCGCCGGGCTACCCGGCGAGCCCGGGCGGCCAGCTGTCCTTCGTCACCGACGAGCTGTCCATCCTGGCCCAGGTGCCCGGCGAGCTCGGCGCCGGGCTGTTTTACTGGGCGCCGGACTGGATCCCCGGCGTGGGGTGGGAGCCGGGGGCGAACATCGGCTCGCCCAACGTCAACCTCACCCTGTTCAACTTCGAGGGCGCGGCACTCCCCTCGATCGGCATCTTCCAGAACCCGGCAAGCGTGTGCGAGCGGCACGCGCCAGACAGTTCCCCCTGCGTAGTGGGTTGAGCGTAGTGGGCTGAGCGTCTGACTTCCGCCCGGCGGGCCCGCTCCCGCCGGGCGGAACCGCGTGTCAGAATCGCAAGCATGGAAACCCACGCGCAGCTGGAGTCCTTCTACTCGGTGCCGCAGCTCGGCGCCGTCCTGGTGCCGATCAACTACCGGCTGACCGCGGAGGACTTCGTCTACATCGTGAACCCGCGCGGGGTCACCTTCGTCGCCGAGCTGCCGAAGACCGCGACCGGCAAGATCCAGAAGTTCGTGCTGCGCGATGGATCAGGTGGGCCTTCAGATCACCAGTCGAAGGCTTCGGCGAGGTTCTTGTACTCGAACAGCTCGGTCTTGCCGAACCACAGGTTCACCTCGTACGCCGCTTCCTCCTTGTTACCGGAGGCGTGCACGAGGTTGGCGACGGCCTTGCCGGTAGCGCTGGCGACGGCCTTGGACTGGTGCGCGAAGTCGCCGCGGATCGAGCCGGGCTGGGCCTCGTTCGGGTAGGTGGTGCCGACGATCTTGCGGACGGTGGCTACCGCGTCGTCGCCCTCGAGCACGACGGCGATGACCGGGCCGCGCTGCATAAACGCCGCGGTCGTGCTGTAGACCGCCGCCCCGTGCCGTTCTTCCAGGTCGAAATAGTGCTTGCGGGCGAAGTCGGCATCGATCTCGCGCATCTTCATGCCGATGACCTTGAGCGCCGCATCCTCGAACCGCGCGATGATGCGTCCGGCCAGGCCGCGGACCACGGCATCCGGCTTCAGCACGACAAGCGTGCGCTCCCGCAACTGAAGAGAGTCGGCCACGGTAATCCTTTCCCCGGTGTGATGGACACAGGGTAGCGGTCCGTACCGCGATCAGGCATGCTGGCGCGGCACCGCTACGTCTCGGTCTGATACACGACGGGTCCCCGGAAGGCCCGTCACCCGGCTGTTTGACACGGCCTGCGGCAGCGCCGACACTTGGCCGTGGCCTGGCGAGGTTTCCGGCGGCTGGCAGCCGCCGCCGCAGTCGGCTTTCTCGTTCTGCTGGTGGTCACCTCGGCCGAGGCTACCGTCGGGGCGCCGCTCCCCGGCTCGTTGCCGCCGCACGCGGCCGGCGCGCAAGGTCCGGCCCAGGGAAAGGGGCGCGAGGCTTCGTTGCTGACAGGGTGTGAGCAGCAGCTTCAGCCCGGCCGGCGGCCCGGCGTGCCGACCGTCGCGATCGTCGGCGCGTCGTTCACCGCCGGGGTGGGGGCGGAGGATCCGGCCGGGTCCTGGGCCGTGCTGCTCGCCCGCCAGCTGCACTGGAACGCCTTCGTGTACGGGGTGCCCGGGGCCGGCTACGTACACCCCGGCCTCGGCCGGAAGGGCCCGGTCGCCGCCGAGGTCGCCCGGGTCCACCTGGGCGCGCTCCGGCCCACGCTGATCATCGTGCAGGCCGGCCACGACGACATGTCGGTACCACCGGACCTGGAGCGGCTCCGGGTCGAGCAGACGGTGGCCATGATCAGGGCCCAGGCACCAGGAGCGCAGATCGCGCTGGTGACGGTGTTCGCCGGGCGCACGCGCAAGCCCGCCCTCTACCCCATCGACCAGGCGATCGTGGCCGGGGCCAGGGCCGCCGACCCCCAGGTGATCATCATGGACCCGCTCGCGTCGGGATGGCGGTTCCCCCGCGCGCGTGACGGGCTGCACCCCTCGCCGCTGGGCGACGCGTGGATCGCGGGCACGGTAGCGGGGGTCCTGCGGCAGCACGGGGTCCATCCGGCCCCGGCCGGAAGCGACGCGGCCCTCTGCACCATCACCGTCCCGGGCGCAGAGCCCGCCGATCAGGGCGCTGAACCGGCCAGCGCGGCGTCCGGCGCTGGATTCGCCCAGCCTCCTGCCTGGCCTGGCAGCCAGAGGCGGATGAGCGTTCCCCCTCCGGGGGCGGCTTCGGCCCGGACCGTTCCGCCGTGACGCTGCGTACGGCGAGCTCGCCGGCCCGCAGGCACACCTCGACCTGGACGCCGGGCGGGCCGAACTTGGCCGCGTTGTCCAGCAGGTTCCTGACCGCGATCTGCAGGCTGTCGGGGCTGCCGGTCACCGTCCACGGCTCGAGCTCCGCCGTGAAGACGGTCTGGGCCCAGTCCCGCCGGGCGCCCGCCAGGCTGGCCTCGACGACCCGGTGCAGCCCCACCTCGCCGAGCGGGCCGGGCTGCGACTCGTCCCGGGCCAGCTCGGTGACGCTGGCGACCAGCTGGCCGAGCTCGGCGACCTGGGCGACCACCCGGTCGAGCACCTCCCGGCGCTCGGGTTCGGGCAGGCCGGGCCCGGCGGCGAGCATCTCGGCGTTGAGGCGCAGGCTGGTCAGCGGGGTGCGCAGCTCGTGGCTGGCGTCGCTGACCAGCTGTCGCTGCGCGGACAGCGACCGCTGCAGCGCGCCGAGCATGGTGTTGAACGACGCGGCCAGCCGGCCGAGCTCGTCGGCCCGGTGCACCTCCACCCGGCGGCCCGGATCCCCGGTCGCCGACACGTCCTCGGCGACCGCCGCCAGCCGGCCGACCGGCGCCAGCCCGGCCCGCGCCACCGCCCAGCCGGCCAGCGCGGCCAGCGCGACCCCGATCACGCTGAGCAGAGCCAGCGTGGTGCCGACGCTGGTCACCTCCTGGTCCACGGTGGCGAGCGGCACGGCCAGCTGCACGGCCAGACCGGGCGCCAGCGGCGTGGTGTACACCATGGCACGGACCCCGTCCAGCCTGCTCACGGCGTAATAGGACCCGTGCCGGCCGGCCGCGACCTGCTTCGCGGCGGTGTCGGCCGCCAGCAGCCCGCCCTCGCCCGGCGGCGCCCAGACCGCACCGCTGGAGGTCACGACCTGTGCGTACGGGCTGGATACCCCGAACCGGTCGGAGGTCGGCGGGACCCATCCCGCGGGTATGTGCCCGTGGTAGTGCCGGGCCACCCGGAACACCACGTCGCTCTGCTGCCGCAGCTGCTGCTGCACCTGGTCCTGCAGGTCGGAGCGGAGCACCAGGAAGGCCACCGCGGTCACCGCCAGCGTTACCGCGGCGACCGCGCCCGCCGCGGCCAGGGTGAACCGGGTGCGCAGCATCAGCGGGCGGCGCGGGCGCAGCCGGGCCAGCCAGCCGGTCACGGGGCGGTCCTGATCACGTAGCCCACGCCGCGCACGTTGTGCAGCAGCCGGGGACCGCCCCCGTCCTCGAGCTTGCGCCGCAGGAAGCCGACGAACACCTGCAGCGCGTTGGACGCGGGCGCCTCGCCGTAGCCCCACACCCGCTCCCGGATCACGTCGTAGCTGATCACCTGCTCGGCGTTGCGCAGCAGCAGCTCGAGCAGGCCGAACTCGGTCCTGGTCAGCTCGATCATCCGGTCGCCGCGGGTCAGCCTGCGGGCGGTGACGTCGAGGGTCAGGTCGGCGTAGCCGAGCACGTCCCGGCCGATCCGGCTGCGCCGGAGCAGGGCCTGGACCCGGGCCAGCAGCTCAGCCAGGGCAAACGGCTTGACCAGGTAGTCGTCCGCCCCGGCGGCGAGCCCGGCCACCCGGTCGTCCACGGCGTCCCGGGCGGTGAGCACCAGGATGGGGGTGGCGTCGCCGCGGGCGCGGAGCCTGCGGCACGCGTCGAACCCGTCGACCATGGGCATCAGCACGTCCAGGACGATCAGGTCCACCGGCGCGCGGGCCAGCGCGTCGAGCGCGTCCGCGCCGTGGACCGCGGTGGTCACGGCGTATCCGGCGCAGCGCAGCGCGCGCTCCAGCGAAACCCGGACGTCCGGATCGTCGTCCACGACCAGGAGCCGCTCGCCACGCAGCGCGGGGGCAAGGTTTTGCCCGGCACGTTCGGCCTTCATTCCTGTTACCGAATCAGATCAGCCTGAGAAGATGCTGGAAGCTTGCCACACGCGCCAGTAATTTAACTGGTCTTTCACAAAGAGCCGGCAATCTAGCCGGTCATGATCCGGAGCACGCAGGTCCTCTGGCTCGTCCGGCACGGCGAGAGCACCTGGAATACTCTCGGCCTGGCCCAGGGGCACTGCGATCAGGCCCGGCTGACCCGGCTGGGCCAGCGCCAGGCCTGGGCCGTCGCGGCCCAGTTGCGTGACCGGCCGGTCCGCGCGCTGTACGCTAGCGACCTGCGCCGTGCCCTGGAGACCGCCGCACCGCTGGCGGAGGTGACCGGGCTGTCGGTGAACCGCGACACCAGGCTGCGCGAGCGGTGCCTGGGCGTGCTGGAGGGCGCCGCCACCGCGGCCATCGGCCCGGCGGCCAACGGGCTGTGCGGTGAGGCGGTGGTCGAGCCCGACGCGCGGCCCGCCGGCGGGGAGTCCCTGCGCGAGTTCTACCGGCGGGTGGCCGGGTTCGCCGACGAGCTCACGACCCGGTGCAGCACCATGGGGGCCGAACGGGCCGGGGAGATCGCGGTCGTGGCCCATGGCGGCACGCTCCGGGTGATGAACGCCTACCTGCGCGGTATCCCGGTCGAGCGGATGCGGTGGGAGCCGCTCAGCAACGGGTGCATCCTGCGGTCGCCTGCGGACTGGCCGCACCAGGTTGCTGGCCCAGCTCCAGATGAGCCAGATCGAGATGAGCCAAGTCCAGATGAGAGGGAGTAACGATGAATCCGACCGCTTTGCGTTTGCCGTCGCGGGCCGCCAAGCCGCGCCGGAACGGCCTGACGATGGTCATTGACGGCGGGATCGGTGTGGCGCACTTCGCCGACCTCGTCTCGTCGGCCGCTGAGTACATCGACTTCGTCAAGTTCGGCTGGGGGACGGCGGTGGTGACCGCCGGGCTGCAGGCGAAGATCGACGTGCTGGCCGCGAACGACATCGGGTTCTACTTCGGCGGGACGCTGTTTGAGAAGTACGTGCTGCAGGGCCGGTTCGACGATTACCGGAAGTTCTGCGACACCTGGTCGTGCCGGCACATCGAGGTCTCCAACGGGACGATCACGCTGTCCAACTCGGAGAAGGCCAGCTACATCCGCAAGCTGACCGACGACTTCACCGTGATCTCCGAGGTGGGATACAAGGATCCCGACCGGTCCGAGCAGCTGCCGCCGCGGATCTGGAACGAGTACATCGCCGAGGACCTCGCCGCCGGGGCGTCGCTGGTCACGCTGGAGGCCAGGGAGAGCGGCCGGTCCGGGATCTGCCGCCCGGACGGCGCGCTGCGGTTCGGGCTGGTCGAGGACGTGCTCGCCTCCGGACTGAGCCAGGACAGGCTGCTGTTCGAGGCCCCGTCCACCACGCTGCAGGCGTACTTCGTCACCAGGCTCGGGCCGGACGTGAACCTCGGGAACGTCCCGGCGCCTGGCGTGATCGGCCTGGAAACCCTCCGGCTCGGGCTCCGCGCCGATACGCTGGCAGCTTTCGAGTAGGGGACATCGATGCGAACCACCCATGACGTGTTCCATTTGGCCATCCCGGTCCACGACCTGGACGCGGCCCAGCAGTTCTACGTGAGCATGCTCGGCTGCAAGCTGGCCCGGCGCTACCCGGACCGGATCACCGTGGACTTCTTCGGCGACCAGCTGGTCTGCCATCTCACCGAGGGAATGAGCGCGGAGAGGCCGGCCAGCCTGTATCCGCGGCACTTCGGCGTCACGTTCCGCGACGAGGCCGACTTCGCGGCCCTGCACGCGTGCGCGGTTCTCCGCAAGATCGCGTTCTACCAGGAGGTCTCCACCCGGTTCGAGGGCCTGGTGGAGGAGCACCACACGTTCGTGCTGCTCGACCCGTCGGGGAACCTGCTGGAGTTCAAGCATTACCGTGATCCGCGGATGATGTACTGATGCGCGAGGTGTTCTTCTTCATTTCCGCGTGCATGCTGACGTACGCCTACGCCGGGCTGAAGCGCGACGGATGGCGCAAGTTCTACTGGCGCCGCTTCGTCTCGGTCGGGGTCCCCTACCTGTGCTGGAACCTCATCTACTTCCTCTGGTTCCCGTACGTGCTGCATGACGCGAGCTACACCGCGACCCCGTCCATGGCGCTGGCGCACTTCGGCCACCTGCTCGAGGTCGGCTACAACCAGCTGTACTTCCTGATCGTGATCATGGAGTTCTACGTCCTGTTCCCGCTGGTCCTGGTGCTGCTGCGACGGACGAAGGGGCATCACGGCCTGGTCCTCGCGGCCACGGTGGCGGCGCAGTTCGCGATGTCGATCGCGATGCACTGGAAGCTGCTCCCCGACGTGGTGGTCGCCTACGGCCAGGAGAACGCCGCGTGCTACGTCCTCTACCTGCTCGGCGGCGCCATCGTCGCCTTCCACCTGAGCGACGTGCACGACTGGGTGGTCAGGAACGCGCCCCTGGTCGTGTTCCTGACCGTGGCCTCGGCCGTCTTCGCCGAAGCCGTGTACTACCTGTCCAGGGAGGGGTTCACCCACATACTCGGCCACGGCAGCGACCCGTTCCAGCCCAGCGTGATCCCGTTCAACGTGTGCGTGATCGCCCTCGCGTACCTGGCCGGGATGTACCTGGTGCGGCCCTGGCGGTCGCGGCGGACCAAGGCCGCGGTGCGCATCGGCTCGGACAACGCGTACGGCATCTACCTGGCCCAGATGATCTTCATCACCTCGCTGGGCGCGCTCGGCTGGAAGACCTTCGTGGACCGCGCGCCCTTCTGGATGTGGGTCCCGCTGACCGTGGCGACCGCCTACTTCGGCGGCATCCTGCTTACCGCCCTGCTGGCCCGCACGCCGCTGGCCGTGCCGCTGACCGGGCGCAAGCAGGAACCCTGGCGCACCCTGCTGCCGCGGCGAGTGCGGGTGCCCGAGCCTGTGCCGGTGCCTGAGCCCGTGCCGGTCGCGGCCGGCGCGGCGGGCACCACGACCGATCAGAACGGAACATGACTGTGCTGACAGAGCAGATCGACGAGGCGGCGGCCAGCCGGGGCGACGCCCCCTACCTCGAGGATGCGGCCGGCACCGCCACGCTGACCTACGCCGGGCTGCAGCGCTCGGCGCGAGCCTGGGCCCGTCACCTGGACGAGGCCGGGATACCTCCCGGCGCCCGGGTGGCGGTCCGGCTGCCGGGTGTGTTCGGCTACGCCGCGGCGCTAGTCGGCATCCTCGCGGCGGGCCGGGTGGCGGTGCCGCTCGACCCGGGCGCTCCCGCTGCGGACGTGGCGCGGGTGCTGAAGGTGGCGCAGCCGTGGGCGCTGGTCGGCGATGACCTGGAGTCCGGGCTTCCCGTGCTCGGCCTGCCTCTGCCCGGGGATCGTGGCCAGGCGGCCGGGGCGGAGCGCGATCCGGTCCCCGCCGGGCCCGGGCGCGGCGGGATCTTCCTGTGCACCAGCGGGACCACCGGGACGCCGAAGGGCATCCTGCTGCGCGAGGACCAGTTGATGCACGTGGCCCGTTCCGTCGCCGCGCACCACCGGCTGACCCCGGCCGACCGCGGCTACTGCTGCCTGCCGCTGTTCCACATCAACGCCGAGGTGGTGGGGCTGCTCGGCACCCTGGCCGCCGGGGCCTGCCTGGTGGTCGACCGCAAGTTCAGCCGGCGCGGGTTCTGGGAGCTGATCGGCACACGGCAGATCACCTGGATCAACGCGGTGCCCGCGATCATCACGATCCTGGCCATGGATCCGCCCGTGGCGGTGCCGGGGCGAGTCCGGTTCATCCGTTCGGCCTCCGCTCCGCTGGCTCCCTCGGCGCTCGAGCGGTTCGAGGACTCGTTCGGCATCCCGGTGGTGGAGACCTACGGGATGACCGAGGCGGCCAGCATGATCACCGCCAACCCGCTGGACGGGCCGCGCAAGGCCGGCTCGGCCGGCCGCCCCGCCGGCACCGAGGTCCGGGTGGTCAGCCGGGACGGGGACCTGCTCCGGCCGTGCCCGCCCGGCACGATCGGCCGGGTGCAGATCAGGGGCCCGGGCGTCATCACCGAGTACGCGGCGGGCGGCCCGGCCGGCGCCATCGACGCCGACGGCTGGCTCGAGACCGGCGACCTCGGCCACCTGGACCAGGACGGCTACCTGTTCCTGGCCGGCCGGTCCGACGACGTGATCAACCGGGGCGGGGAGAAGATCTACCCGCGCGAGATCGAGGAGTTCCTGCTCACCCAGCCCGGGGTCCGGTCCGCCGTGGTCGTCGCGGCCAGCGACGAGGTGCTCGGGCAGCGGCCGGTCGCCTACGTGGTCCCGGCTGTCCCGGCTGCCTCGGCTGCCCCGGCTGTCCCGGCTACGGACCCCGGCGGGCCGGATCTGGCGGATGCGCTGCGCGCGGCGTGCTCGACGGCGTTGCCGCGGGCCAAGCGGCCGACCGAGTTCTGCCTGGTGCCGGAGCTGCCCCTCGGTGCGACGGGCAAGGTTTCCCGGCGCCGGCTGCGGGAACTGGCCGGGGCGCCCGGCTAGCCGAGAGCGATTCGTTGTGCCGCCGGGAGCGGCCTGGCCTGGTTCCAGTTACCAGACGGTGATGTTCGATGCGCGCATGGCCGCATACCAGGCGGCGTAATCCTGTGCGGTCGTCCCGTAATCCGGGCCCGGCTGGAGCATGTTAGCCACGATGATGAATTTGTTCAGCATCCGCTTGTAGGCGGCCCGGTTGTGCTTCGGCAGCAGGGCGGGGGTGGCGAGGATCTTCCGCGCTCGTGCCCGAACGACACGGGCGTCGGCCTCGAAGACCAGGTGGTTGGCGACGGTCGGCGCGTGACTTTCCACTTCCAGATCCCAGGCCAGCGTGGCGACGGCGTTGTCGAACGTCACCTGGGCCTGCCCGCCGGGCGATTCCAGCCACGCCAGCGACCGGTCGGCGGGGGTGGACCGGAGGGCGGTGACCGTGTGCGCCTGGGCCTGGGCCCGGGCCCGGGCCTGGGCCTGGTGCGGGCTGGTGGCGGCCGGGCGCGGGCTGGCGGAATCCGCAACGGCGGCCGCACCGTGGTGCGTTACTCCGCACCCCGAGACGACGGCAACTGCGGCGGCGACAGTGGCGGCGGCTAGGCGATTCAGCTTCATGATCAAATCCTTTTCGAAGGTGTTTCCGCGAATTAAGCCGACCGCGATTGACTCGGCCTCGTTGTGAGCTAGCAGCAATGCGATTTCGCTGAATGGCAGGCGGCGAATGAATTCCCGGCATAACCATCTGCTTTCGCTTGCAGGTTCAGTCTCATTCGCGGGAGTAGCAGCACGATTCGCCGGACAGTTGCGTATCGGTTGCACCGAGAGCGGTTCACCCGGCCCTGATAAAACCGGATAAACCGGACGAAGACGGAACGTCGGCCATAATTGTGCGTATTTACTAACCGGTTAACTGCCCTGGCCCGAATAATGCGAACATAGCGCTAAATTTCGCGCGGCTGGCCTGACGGAATGGCTGGCGGAATGGCTGGCGCCACGCTCCGGATCACGTACGACATATGGTCATGGCTCGACGCCGTGGAACTGACCGGCCGGAGCGGGGACACTGCCGTCCGGCAGGCCGCCACGCGTGGACACCCGGATCGCGAGCGGTTACTGTGTTCACTGAAAGTAACCACGAATATGCCCTTAGTCACACGGCGATGGCGAACGGGGGTCAGCGCCCGCAGCGTGACGACGGAGCATATGAGCCTGGGGGAGAATATGGCGACCGATCGGGGGCTCTCATCACGGCTGGCTGGCCTGGCTGCCGTGCCGCCAGGCGGCTACCGCGGTCCGCGACCGGGCGGCCGGCCGGCGCGGCGTCCGGGCATAGGACGCGGGTGAGCGCGGTAGTGGTGACCGGCCTGGGCTACGTCGGCCTGCCGCTTGCACTGCGGGCGGTGGCGGCCGGGCACGAGGTGACCGGCTATGACGTCGACGTGAACCGGATAAAGCGGCTGGAAGCCGGGGAGACCTACGTCGAGGACGTGCCCGCGGGCGAGCTCGCGGCGGCGCTGGAGTCCGGGCGGTTCCGGCCATCGGCGAACGCCGATGCCTGCGCAGGCTTCGATGTCGCCCTAGTCGCGGTCCCCACACCGTTGCGGGACGGCCTGCCCGATCTGGCCTGCCTCGAGGCGGCCAGCCGCACCCTGGCCCGCTACCTGCGCCCGGGCGCGACGGTGATCGTGGAATCGACGTCCTACCCGGGAACCACGCAGGAGCAGGTGCTGGCATGGCTCGAATGCGGGTCGGGCCTGGCCGCGGGCCCGGACTTCCATCTCGGCTACAGCCCCGAGCGCATCGACCCGGGGAACCGCGTCTGGACCCTGGCCACGACGCCAAAGATCGTGTCCGGCATCGACGGTGACTCGCTGGCGGCCGTGGAGGCCTTCTACCGGGGAATCACGGCCCGCACCGTGGCGGTATCCTCCCCGCGCGAGGCCGAGCTGGCCAAGCTCATCGAGAACACCTTCCGCCACGTGAACATCGCGCTGGCGAACGAGCTGGCGATGTTCGGCCGCGACCTCGGAGTCGACGTGTGGGAGGCGATCGAGGCTGCTTCTACCAAGCCGTTCGGCTTCATGCGGTTCAGTCCCGGGCCGGGAGTGGGGGGCCACTGCCTGCCCATCGACCCGTCATACCTGTCGTGGCGGGTGGAGCGGACTCTCGGCCAGAGGTTCAGGTTCGTGGAGCTGGCCAACGACATCAACAGCCACATGCCGGATTATGTCGTCCGACGGCTCGTGCTCGCGCTGAACGAGCACGGCCGCCCCATGCGCGGGTCCCGGATCCTGCTGCTCGGGCTCGCCTACAAGAAGAACACCGGTGACGCGCGCGAATCGCCCGCCATCCGGGTCGCCGAGCTGCTGAGCCGGATGGGAGCGGAAGTCAGGGCCGCCGACCCGCTGGTCACCGAGCCCGCCGTCATCGACGAGGCGGTGGCCCGCGTCGACGTCACGCCCGAGGAGATCGCGAGCGCCGACATCGTGGTGCTGCTCACCGATCACGACGCCTTCACGGCCAGCGACGTCCCCCGCCACGCCCGCTACGTGCTTGACTGCCGGCGGGTCCTGTCCGGCCCGAACGTCGAAGCGCTGTGAGACGGGCCATACGCGTCATCTGCGTGGCGGGGGCCCGGCCCAATTTCGTGAAGATCAAGCCGGTCATGGACGCGCTCGAGGAGCGGGGCGCGGAGGTTATCCTGGTGCACACCGGGCAGCACTACGACCCCGAGATGAGCGACGTGTTCTTCGCCGAACTAGGCATCCGCCACGCGGACCACTTTCTCGGCGCGGGCTCGGGTACCCATGCGGTGCAGACCAGCCGGGTGATGACGGCATTCGAGCCGCTCGTCGCGGAGCTGACCCCCGATGTGGTGGTCGTGGTCGGCGACGTCAACTCGACGCTGGCCGGCGCGCTCGTCGCCGCGAAGCTCGGGGTCCCGCTGGCGCACGTGGAAGCGGGGCTGCGCAGCCGCGACCGGTCCATGCCCGAGGAGATCAACCGGATCGTCACCGACCGGCTGAGCGACTACCTGTTCGCCTCGTCCGCGGACGCGGCGGCCAACCTGCGGGCCGAGGGATGCCAGCCGGAGCAGATACACCTGGTCGGCAACGTCATGGTGGACACCCTGCTGGCGAACGCCGAACGGGCCGCCGGCCGGGGCACCCCGGCCGGCCTCGGGCTGCGCCCCGGCCAGTAC
>WNGF01007168.1_pt1 | contig 13584 bp, 9 predicted proteins | sample 5400641 | NCBI WGS metagenome assembly WNGF01 (sample SAMN13153371, study PRJNA577476) | soil metagenome | isolation source: 80 cm soil or saprolite under grassland replicate 2 | place: USA:California | collected 2016-06-15
CTGTCACATCAACTCCGCTGCCTCAACTCGCCGTGTCCTCCTCCGTTCCTTGCGGTGGCGTCAAGGGACAAAGATAAACTGGGCCAGTCTCGCACTGACCACCCGCGATATCGCCCGCAGTGAACTCTTACGATCGGCACTCTGGCACCGCGTGCGGACGTTCATGACGACCAGGGATCTGCTCGTGCTGCCCACAGTCGCCGTGCCACCCTTACCAGTGGCGCAGCCCTATCCGACCGAAATCAACGCCAAACCGCTCGACGACTGTTCCAGTGGTTCTCCCTAACCTATGGGATCACTCTGACCTGTCGCGCGCGATCTGGGTACCCTGTGGCTTCACGCGGAACGGATTGCTTCGGGTCCAGATCGTCGGGCCGCCGCCGCCAGGAGTCCGTTGCTATGCGAGCCGCCGCCGGCTTCGCCCGGGGTGGGCAAGGAACGCCCTGACCCTCCGGGCGTAACCGGCGGGCGTCACGGCTGTGTGCTGTTACTGGGGGCTAAAAAGGGCCGGTGCGCAAATGTAAGTCACCGACGAACCGGTCACGCTCGGATCCACACCACCGTTCGGAAACAAATTATCGGTCACCTTATAACTTGGGGGTGTCCCGGTAAGGGGCGTCTTAGTTAATGGGTCTAGCGTTTGACTACGGGGGACGGAGACGTTATAGCACTTCAAGTCTTTGTACTTGGTAATGGGCTGGGGGGGAACTTGATTGTCAAAAATCTGGGGGTCTATCGCGGTGGTGCTGCCGACGTCCTGATCCGGCGGAGCCGGCGGAAACAAGTTTGCGAATGAACACGCAAGGGTCGCACCGCCGAGCCGGATACCTCGCAGTGTGAAGTTCCAGCCAGCCTGGTTGCTCGAATCGGTACTAAATGCCTCGACATCGACGCTCCGCGCAGGGTCGTCGCCGCTGATCGTCCTGCACACGAAGAACGACGTAAGGGGGGACGGAAACCCTCCACTGCCCGCCTGCGCTGCCGTCGTGGACAGCGCGAGCATCCCGATCCCCACCAGCACCCCCGAGAGTACCTTACGATTCATGATGGTCCTCCTTGTCAGCTCGCCTCGCGCCCCGCTTGGCGAGGTCGAACGTTGTTCGCGTCATTCCCGCGCCTTCTCCAGCGGCGGCGCTCACGGCAGAATGGTTACCTCCTGTCTCGCGATAAACGCCGTGAATTGATTCGTTAACGGATCGAGGAAGAATCCCTTCACGACACCGATGTGTGTTCCGGCCGGCAAGCCGCTCGTCGGGAACTGACACTTCAAGTCCTTGAGTCCGTCTTTTACTCCGGTGAAGGGATCCGCGACATCCGATACCGAGCACGTCCCCGAACCATTGTTGTTTGTCTTCACCTTCTCCTCGATTGATTCGAGCGTGAACGTGAGAGGGTGCTGCGCCAGCGACGCCGCATCGACCTTGATCTCCGTGGAGGCGGCCCAGTTCGGCTCGCTGAAGATCGCGATCGTGACGTTGGACTCGGTGCCAAGGTTGATCATCTTCGGGAACGGGGCGCTCGGCTTGATGTCGATGCGGTGCGTGCTGGAGGAAATGATGGGACTCCCGTCATCGGGATTGATGCCGGACTGATGCGCAGGGCAGAGTTTTGGTGCCAGCACTCTCGTCCCGGCGGGCCACGTTATACCATTACCCTGCCCCTCGACTCCGTTCAGCCCGTCGACTCCGCTCACGCCTGTAAAGCCGGTGCCATTGGTACCCGTGTACGTGAAGGCGTCGAGAGTCGGACCCAGACCCAGAAACCCGGTCCCCGAGGAGAATGCGAACCCGAGCGTCTTCGGATCGACCCCGACGGTAACTGTAGAGGCACCCACCGCCACAGGAGTAGTCGTCCCGGTCGCCACCACGGCAGTCCCACAATCCTGACCATCACCGACGAGGTTGAGGTCGCTGTCCCCCAGCAGGAAGAAGGTGGTCTGGTCGCCCTTGGTCATTTCGGACGTCGAGCCCGGCGTGAACGGAGTTTCGCTACGGCCGCCGGCGAAGTCGATGGCCGCCGAGAACCGGTACAGCACGTTGGCCCAGTCATTGGATCCTAACAGGGTGGTGGCGAAGCCGTCACCGTTGATGTCCGCGATCGTAGCGGTCTGGAACACCTTGCCCTGGCTGGTTTGCCGATTCCAGTTGATGGGCAACTGGCCAGCCGTGCAGGGAGAGCTCACCGTCGCAGTCGCTGGGGTCACCACCGACTGTGCGCCCGGGCCGAAGGCGATCTGATCCGCCGAGGCAAAGTAGAAGGCTGGAGGATTTGAACCGGGTATTGGTATGGGTCCGAGGCTCGAGTCCGACCCGATCCCGCTGCACTCGTTCAGACTTCCCTCGATCAGATCGACCTCACTGCGCGAGTAGTCCAGCCGGCGGCCCGTGATGGGACTGCCGGTGAACTGGCGGTTGTAGCTCATGACGCTCCGGTAGTTGGGCTTGTTGTTGACGGCATCTTCCCCGCCGTGCTGGAAGCCGAGGAGATGTCCGAATTCGTGCATGAACGTGCCGGCTTGGTCGTCGGTGGTGCCACGAGGATGGGTTGTCCCGTTGACGGTTGTCGACGTGAAGCTTCCAAGGGAGACGACCGCATCGTCCCCTCCGACTTCTGAACACCCCGAGCTGTTGGAGCCGCCACTGGGGTTCCCGACCAGGTTATGGGCAAAGAGGACATAGCGAAACGCGAGCCGCATCGCGTTCACCGCTTTGGCACTGGGAGGGTTGGCGGCATCGAACTTGCCGAAGTTCATAGCCTTGATGACGTCGTAATCCGCCGCGTCGGTTGGGCTCGGGGCCAGGCTGGCCGGAGCTGTGCAGGGGGTCAAGGCGACGTTTGTGACGTGACTGGTCATGGTGGTCCCGGTGGAGTTGGGGAACGTCACCGGCTGCTTGTCGACCTGGACGTGGAGCCTGATGCCATTCGTGTTGTCAGGGTTGTTGACCGGCGCCGCTCCGAAGGCCTCCCTGACGCTCTGGACCCCGACGGTTGCCACGGGCTGCACCTGGCTCAAGGCCCGAGGGTCGGGCCGGTGATTGTCCATCCAGCCAACCTGGACGAAGAGGTCCTTGTGATTCGGATCAGCGCATTCGAGCGTGAGCGTCGTGCCGTCGCCATTCGTGTTGACCTCCGCGCACAGCGTGAAGTCCTTCGCGCCGCCGTCGCCGTCGAAGTCAATGCCACCTCCGTTCTGCTCCCAGCAGTCGGGGAGCCCGTCACCGTCCAAGTCTTTGACGATACCGTTGCCGTCGAAACACGTAGCCAGAGGAAACTGACCCGGTCCGTTCGGGCCTGGCATTGAGAGCCCTGCAGCGAGCGGTGAAAAGCCTCCCGCGACGGAGTTCGAAGGCAACCCGCAGGTGAAAGCCGGGAACTCGACGGCAGCTACCCCGTTGCCGTTGGCTCCGCGCCTGGACCACACCGCATCCCTGTAGAGGTCTCGCCCGAGCGGATTGATCGTATTGGTCTGGGTCGGATCCCTCTGGAACGTGACCGGGTCGCATGCGAGATCGCCGAGCCCTGGGTCGTTATTGAGCGGGGTCAATCCCAAGAGTCCTGAAACTATACTCCCGGGGATAGGCAGAGAGATGGAGGAGTAGAGTCCCAGGTTCGCTCCGGTGTTCTTGTCGAGGCGCTGGATGGCGAGCGTGTTGCTTACGAGTCCAGAGCACGACACGAGCACGACACCACCCGAGATCGCCAGGCCATTTGCGGGGCATGAAAGGCTGGTGATGAAGCTTCCGTCAGGACTTACGGCGCCTTCCTTGAAGCGCGCCACACTGCCGATCTGGTTCCCGGTGGCACCGCTGACACCCTGGTAGATCGTGTCGTTTTCGGCGTCCCAGGCGAGGCCTCCGCAGCTGCCGAGCACTGGGGTCGAGAGCTTCGTCGCCGTGCCGTCGGTCACGTTGTTGGTCTGGCTGTAATCGATGCTGTAGAGGTTGCCGTCTGCCCCACAGCCCAGAAGGTCGCCCTTGTCTGGCCGATGCACGAGATGGGCCCAGCCGTTGCTTGGCGCGGCCGTGACCCCGCCGATCGTGGTAGAGAGCTGCTTGACTACCGTGCCAGCGGCGACGTTGACGTTATTCGCGCTGAATGGACTCGGGTTGATGAAGTTCAACCGGCTGCGGATGGTGGCGCTTCCGCCGTTATCGAGGCAACCCACGACCAGCACGACCGGGTACAGGACAGGATCGACTCCGGCCAGCTTCGAGCCCCGTACGAGGGCCAGCGAGGTGCCGCCCTGCGAACCGCAGGTCGGGGCCACAAGCGCCGGTGAGTTCGCGATGCCCGGGGCAGTCGAGACGAGCGTGGGAACGATCTCAGCCAGCTTGCCTCCGACCTGAAACTGGGTGGCAGCGGAATTCACCCACGCCGCGCGCGAGGGTGAGGGCAAGGCGCACGAGATCATTGCCAACAGGAACCCAAGCGCCACCCCAATGCCCGGAATGCGTGTGGTGGTGCTCATCCCTTGTCTCCGCCCAGGGCCGCCCTCGCCGGCTCCGGACGAGCCACGGCGACCAACGCCAGCAAGGCACTCACGATAGTCACGCGTTCTAAGAATGTTCTCGATCCCACGCTCATCCCCTACCTCCAGTCAGATTTCAATTGCCGTCAACGGTTTCTGGCTGCCGACGCGGTCCTTGCTCCTGAGGACGTAATTCGCGGCCACGAGCTTGCGCGCGCCATCCACCTTCTGATAGACGAGCGACTCCCTGTAGATTTCATTGGCCGCTTCGCGAGACTGTGCGAGCGGCAGATGTGCGATGGGAATGCGCCGCGCGTGGGCGAGACCGTCCTTCGTGGGGAGCGATTCCATCGTGAGGAGTTTTGTCATGCTGATGTCTTCCCTGCTCGCCCGATGTCGTTGTGCACTTTTTTAAATTGGAAGGCACCCGGAACCTAAGCCATGCAAAGGCCCCTGTCAATCGAAACCTGTGCTTATTGCGGCATTTTTCGAGGGGAAGATCTCCGAAGCGGCCATGCACAGGGAACTCGATTACGCATATTGGCGTACGCTGATCGGCGTGCGTCGGGAACCTTGACAGTTGGTGCCTCCTGTGAATAGGGACACTATCCCCTGTCATGGTCGAGGTCCTGGTCAGCGCCAAGAACCCTCGCCTTGGCCTCTTCCACCGGAGACGAGGAGATCGGCTTGTCTGCTAGAATCCCTCCGCTTGCCATGACCGACCGTCCTTTGCCCCTGACCGGCATCCGCGTTCTCGAGCTCGCGCAGATCGTGGCCGGGCCCTTCTGCGGCACCCTCATGGCGGAGTTCGGCGCCGAGGTGATCAAGACCGAGCTGCCGGGAAAGGGCGACGACCTCCGCCGCCTCGGGCCGACCGAAGACGGCACCAACTACTGGTACGCCGTGGACAATCGCGGCAAGAAGGTCATCACCCTGGATCTCCACACGGCCAAGGGGCAGGAGATCGTCCGCCGCCTCGTGCCACTCTGCGATGTGGTCATCGAGAACTTCCGCCCAGGCGTCCTCGAGTCATGGGGGCTGGGCTGGGAGGATCTCCACAAGCTCAGGCCGTCGCTGGTCATGGCCCGCATCACCGCCTTTGGTCAGACGGGGCCCCTGCGCCAGGGGCCGGGCTTCGCCGCCATCGCCTCGGCCTTCGGGGGCACGTGGTATCTCAATGGCCCCGCCGACCGGCCGCCCTCCCGGCCCACGCCCGTCTACCCCGACTACATGACCGGGCTCTTCACGGCCTTCGGCGTGATGGCCGCGCTCCGCCACCGCGACGCCACCGGGGAAGGGCAGTGGATCGACGCCGCGCTCTACGAGTCCGCCTTCCGCATTCTCGAATACTCGACCACCTTCTACGGGCGCAAGGGCGTGGTGCGCGAGCGTGGCGGCATACAGCATTCGGGTTGGCCGGGGGGAGCGTTTCGAACGGGCGACGGCCACTACATCGTCTTCACCACACCGGCCCAGCATCTCTTCGCGCGGCTCTGCGCCATGCTCGGGCAGCCCGATCTGCCGAAGGATCCGAAGTTCGCGAGCCACGAGGGGCGGGCTGCCCACATGGTCGAGCTCATCGACATGGCCGAGGCCTGGTTCCACGCCCGGACGTTCGACGAGGCCCTCGAAGGGCTCAAGTCCCACGGCATCCCGCACTCACCCATCATGAGCATGGCCGACATCTTCAAGGACCCGCACTATCAGGAGCGGGAGACCATCATAGACGTGCCGTCCGAGGTGGGCCCGCTGTCCCAGCCCGCGGTGATCCCGCGCCTGTCCGCCACGCCCGGCCGGGTGACCCACGCGGGCCCGCCCCTCGGAACGCACACCGATGAGGTGCTCACGGGTCTCCTCGGCATGACCCCGGCGGAGGTGGCCGCGTTGAGAAGCGCGCGCGTGGTCTGAGGGGAGCGGTTTGACGCGCTTCGGCTGATCTGGCAGGATCGCCGCCATGGTAAAGGGCGCTGTGGCCCGTGGGGCGGTCGCACGCATTGTCGCGTCACTCCTCGCGGTCGTGCTCGTGCTCGCCGCCCGGTCGACATTTGCCCAGACGCCGGCGGGCGAGGTGACCATCTCGTTCCACGTCACCCTCGCCCCCAGCTGGTTCGATCCCTCTTCCGCGCCCCCCCAGATCACGCCCTTCGGCGTGCTCTACGCCATACACGACGCGCTGGTGCGTCCCCTGCCCGGGCAGAAGATGGGGCCGAGCCTGGCCGAGTCGTGGACGGAGGGTCCCGACGGGCTCGTGTACGAGTTCAAGCTGCGTCGCGGCCTCAAGTTCCACAACGGCGACCCCGTCACTGCCGACGACGCCAAGTGGAGCTTCGAGCGCTACCAGGGCGCCGGCGCGAAGCAGTTGCAGGCGCGCGTGCGGCTGGTGGAGGCCGTGGATCCCCTGACATTGCGCGTTCATCTGAAGGAAGCGTGGCCGGACTTCATGACCTTCTATGGCACCACCGCCACCGCCGCCGGCATCGTCCTGCCCAGGAAGTACTTCGAGTCGGTGGGCGCCGACGGCTTTCGGCAGCGGCCGGTCGGCGCGGGCCCCTACAAGTTCGTCAGCCAGCGGCCCGGTGTCGACGTGGTCCTCGAGGCCAATCCGGCGTACTGGCGGCACGCACCCTACATCAAGCGCGTGACGATGAAGGGCGTGCCGGACAGCACCACGCGCCTGGCCATGCTCAAGAGCGGGGAGACGGATTACGCGCTCTTCCTCGACGGACCGGAGGGGGAGGCGGTGAAGCGCGATCCTCGGATGACGCTGGTCGCCACCCGTCACGCCTCGATCTTCTGGATAGAGTTCGCCGACCAGTGGGATCCGAAGTCGCCGTGGAGCGACAAGCGCCTGCGGCTGGCCGTCAACTACGCGCTGGATCGGAAGGCCACCAACGAGGCGGCCTGCCTCGGCTTCTGCCCGCCCGCGGGCGTCATCGTCCCCCGCGTGATGGACTTCGCCCTGCAGGCGCCGCCGCTGGCCCACGACCCCCAGAAGGCCAAGCAGCTGCTCGCCGAGGCCGGCTATCCCAACGGCCTCGACGCCGGCGAGTTCGTGCCCATTCCCGGCTTTTCCACGGTGGGTGATGCCGCGCTCAACAGCCTGAACGCCGTGGGCATCCGGATGAGGATGCGGCCGATGGAGCGCGCCGCGTTCTACGCCGCCTGGCAGGAGAAGAAGCTTCGGGGTCTCTTTCTCGTCGCGGTGGGGAATTCGGGCAACGCCGCGAGCCGCGTCGAGGCGTTCATCTACTCGAAGGGCAGCTACGCGTACGGCGGTTATCCCGATCTCGACGAGATGTTCCTGCAGCAGGCCCGCGAGCGTGATCCGGCCAAGCGCGAAGCCATTCTCTATCGCATCCAGCAGCTCACCATCGACCGGGCGATGTTCGCGCCCCTCATGGACCTGCGTGGGCTCATCGCCGTGGGGCCGCGCGTGGCCGACCACACCATCAATGTCGTCCCGATGTATCCTTTCCCCTCGTACGAGGACATACGGCTCAAGAGCCCGTAGTTCTTTCCCGCCTCACGACTGGCATATCCTTTGCTCAAGAAGAGCGGACATGGCGCTCAGAGATCTCACCAAGGCGCTCCAGAGCACGGACGAGATCAAGATCACGGTCACCGGCAGATCGTCCGGCCGGAAAATCGCGCTCCCCGTGTGGTTTGTCGAAGACGGCAAGACGCTGCACCTCCTTCCAGTGAAGGGCTCCGACACGGAGTGGTACAAGAATTTGCTGCAGAATCGGACGATTGCCCTTGCGGCCAAACGGGCGAGATGGACGGCCAGGAAGGTCACCCTCATCAAGGACCGCGCCCGGGTCCGCCGGGTCGCCGGCATGTTCCGGGCCAAGCACGGCGCCGGTGACGTGAAGAAGTACTACTCCAAGTTCGACGTGGCGGTAAAGATTCCGCTCAGGTAGGATGCCCGGTTTCGCGCAGGCAGCAGCCAGAGCGGTGGGTGAGGTGCGGCGCGGCCGCGACGAGATCCGCGTGCAGTTCTCGGGGCGCTGGCCTGCGCATGAGGCTATCTTCGGGGCGGCACCACGGGGGGGCGGCACCACGGGGAGCCGGCACCACGGGGGCGCGGCACCACGGGCCGCCGAGAAGCTGAACCGGAACCAACAGCAACCGGTTTTTCGAGAGGCGCCATGCGCTACCGACGATTGAGCTATCGCTATGCAATGGTGGTGCGTTCCGGCCCGCCGGGACCGTTCGACGACCTCTGGCAGAGCGATCGGCTGCGTCTCCTCCTGGAGAGCCGCTGGCGGCCCGATGCCGACACGTACGAAACGTCGGGCGCGATCGAGGTCATCGTGGACCTCGCCGGTGTCGACGAGGAGGACTTCGAGGTGCTGCTCTTCGAGGACGGGCTGGTCGTCGAGGGGCGACGGCACCTCGCTCCGCCCGAGGCCGCGGCGACGTATCACACGGTGAGCATACGCCAGGGGCCGTTCCGGCTCGAGCTGCCCCTGACGACTCCCGTGGACACCGAGCGGGTGGACGCGCGCTACGATCGGGGCCTGCTCCGCATCACGCTGCCGAAGCGCGACACAGCCCCCTGATGGCTGCTGAAGCCGGCGGCAGCTCCGGCGACTTCGTCATCCCCGACGCTCTGCCTGTCCTCCCGCTGCGGGACGCCGTGGTGCTCCCCTCGACGGCCGTCCCCCTCGCGGTGGGGCAGCCGCGCTCCGTCCGTCTCGTCGACGAGGTCATGCGCGGGAACCGGCTCGTGGCCCTGGTGGCCCAGCGTGATCCGAAGGTCGAGGCGTCCGCGCCCGGCGATCTCCGCGGCATCGGCACGGTCGGGATGATCCACCAGCTCATGCGGGCACCCGACGGCAGCATGCGTCTCATGGTCCAGGGCATCGAGCGGATCCGGCTGCTCGACTTCGTCAGCACGGAGCCGTACCTGGTCGCGCGGATCGAGGTGTCGCGAGAGCAGACGGGCGAGGCCACGGACATCGAAGGGCTTCGGCGGGCCGTCGTGGATATCTTCCGTCGGCTCGTCGAGGCCTCGCCGGAGCTGCCTGACGAGCTGGCGGTGGCGGCGGAGAACGTTCCCGATCCCCTCCGCCTCACCTACTTCGTCGCCTCGGTGGTTCCCGTCGACATCGCGGTGCGGCAGGAGCTCCTCGAGATGAATCCGGTCGAGGCCAAGCTTCGCCGGCTCGTCGACCTGTTGCAGAAAGAGCTCGCGGTGCGCGAGCTGGGCCGCAAGATCACCACCGAGACCGAGGAGCGGCTGACCAAGAAGCAACGCGAGTACTATCTGCGCGAGCAGCTCCGGTCCATTCAACGGGAGCTCGGCGAGGAGGAAGGAGGCGGAAGCGAAGTCGCCGACCTGCGCCGCCGCATCGAGGAAGCGGGTCTGCCCGAAGAGGCCACGCGCGAAGCTGAGCGTGAGTTGAGCCGGCTCGCCGGCCTCTCGCCCGCCTCGCCCGAGCACGGCATGATCGTCACGTATCTCGAGTGGCTGGCGAGCCTGCCCTGGACCAAGCTCGCCGGCGGCACCATCGACATACACCGGGCCCGCCAGGTGCTGGACGAGGATCACTTCGACCTCGAAAAGATCAAGGACCGGATCCTCGAGTACCTGGCCGTGAAGAAGCTCCGCGAGGAGCGCGGCGGCCAGGCCGTACCATCCAGCGCCGAGCCGACGCTCGTGACGGGCAATGATCCGGCGCGGGAGCCTATCCTCTGCTTCGTGGGGCCGCCCGGGGTGGGCAAGACGAGCCTGGGTCAGAGCATCGCGCGGGCCTTGGGGCGAAAGTTCGCGCGCATGTCGCTGGGCGGGGTGCGGGACGAAGCCGAGATCCGGGGCCACCGGCGGACATATATCGGCGCCCTTCCCGGCCGCGTCATTCAGGCCCTCCGGCGCGCCGAGACCCGCGATCCGGTCTTCATGCTGGACGAGATCGACAAGATCGGGGCGGACTGGCGGGGCGATCCGTCCTCCGCGCTCCTCGAGGTGCTGGACCCCGCCCAGAACCACACCTTCGTGGACAACTACCTCGGGGTGCCCTTCGACCTCTCACAGGTGCTGTTCATCGCCACCGCCAATACCCTGGATACCATTCCCGGTCCGCTGCGTGACCGGATGGAGATCCTGACGCTGTCCGGGTACACGGACGAGGAGAAGGTCGGGATCGCGAGGGAGTATCTGGTCCCGAAGCAGCTCATGGCGCATGGCATCGTCGCCACCGAGCTCTCGTTCGAGCCCGACGCCATCCGCCAGATCGTGCGCGGGTATACACGCGAGGCCGGCGTGAGGAGTCTCGATCGGGAGATCGCGGCCGTCGCTCGCAAGGTCGCGCGCCGGCTCGCCGAGGGCCAGCGCGAGCCCATCCGGATCAGCGCCGACAATCTCGCGGAATACCTCGGCCGCCCGCGCTTCTTCGACGAGGTGGCGGAGCGCACCACCCGGCCGGGCGTGGCCACCGGCCTGGCTTGGACGCCCGTGGGCGGCGACGTTCTCTTCGTCGAAGTCACCATGATGCCGAGTAGCGAGGAGCGTCTCGTGCTCACCGGAATGCTCGGCGACGTGATGCGCGAGAGCGCCCAGGCCGCCGTCTCCTACGTGTGGTCCAATGCCGAAGCGCTCGACATCGATCCCAAGATCTTCGAGAACAGGACCATCCACGTGCACGTCCCGGCCGGGGCCATCCCCAAGGACGGGCCCTCGGCCGGGGTGACCATCGTGACGGCGCTGGCGTCGCTCGCCACCCGACGGCCGGTGCGGAGCGACCTGGCGATGACGGGAGAGATCACGCTCCGGGGCAAGGTGCTTCCCGTGGGAGGGATCAAGGAGAAGGTGCTGGCCGCGCACCGCGTGGGCATCCGCGAGGTGATCCTGCCCCGCCGAAACGAGCGCGATATCGAAGACATACCGGAGGAGCTCCGGAAACAGCTCGGCTTCATGCTGGTCGACGACGCCGAGGAAGTGCTCCGGCATGCCCTCACGCCCGCCTCGACGGGCGTCCCCCGTGCGGCGAGATGACGCAGCGGTCGTAGGGTCCGCAACACGTTCGTAGGATCGGCAACTTCCCGCTAGCGTGCGACGCGCGAAGGAATCCAGCAGCTCACCATCGACCGGGCGATGTTCGCGCCCCTCAAGGACCTGCGTGGGCTCATCGCCGTGGGGCCGCGGGTGGCCGACCGACCACACCATCAACGTGAGCCGCCCCGATGACACCCGGGCCTAGAACTCGACGCGTGCCCCCATCTCCACCACGCGGTCGGGGGGAATCCTGAAGAAGTCGGCGGCGGAGCTGGCATTGCGCGACATGAGGCCGAAGAGCCGTTTGCGCCACCGCATCATCCGCGCCGGCCCCGTGGGCAGGAGACGCATCCGCCCGAGGTAGTAGGTCGTGTCGTCGTCCGGGGCGCGTATGCCGGCAGCCCGGCAGTGGACCAGGATTTCCTCCACGTCGGCACGCTCCATGAAGCCGTAGCAGGCCCGGACCCTGTAGAGACCCGAGGGGAGCGCCTCCACCTCGACACGCTCGCGGTCGTCCACTTCGGGAACGTCTTCGGTGACGATGGCGAGCAGGATCACTTCCTCCTGAAGCGCCTTGTTGTGGCGGAGGTGGTGCTGCAGGACAGGGGGCGCTCCCTCGTTGTGCGTGGTCAAAAATACCGCCGTGCCCGGCACACGCGGCGGTTTCGCAAGCTCCAGCTCCGACAAGAAGGTCTCGAGAGGCACCATGGCACTGGTCAGCCATTGGCTGAGGAGGGCGGTGCCACGGTTCCAGGTGGTCATGAGCAGGAAGAGGCCGGCCGCGATGACCAGAGGCACCCAACCACCCTGGCGGATCTTGGCGAGATTCGCCGTCGCGAAGGCGACATCGATGACGAGGAACGCGCCCCCTACGGCCACGGTGCGCCCGAGCGGCCACTGCCAACGATGATGGGCGATGAACCCGAAGAGGATGGTCGTGATCGCCATGGTGCCGGTCACGGCGATGCCGTAGGCGGAGCCGAGCGCGGTGGAGGAGCGGAAGCCGAGCACGAGGAGCAGGCAGCCGACCATCAAGGCGGTGTTCACCGCGGGAATGTAGATCTGGCCGGGCTGGGCTCGGGAGGTGTGCACGATGGACACGCGAGGGCAATAGCGAAGCTGCACGCATTGGTGCGTGAGAGAGAAGGCGCCGGAGATCAGGGCCTGGGAAGCGACGATGGTGGCGAGGGTGGCGATGGCGAGGAGCGGATACAGGAGCGATCGGGGGGCGAGGAGATAGAACGGGTTCTCGATGGCCTCGGGCACTCGCAGGACCAGGGCGCCCTGGCCGAAGTAGTTGAGAAGGAGGGCCGGCAGGACGATGGCGAACCACGCCAGCCTGATCGGACGGCGTCCGAAGTGGCCCATGTCGGCGTAGAGGGCCTCGGCCCCCGTGACCGCGAGCACCACGGCGCCCAGAACAAGAAAGCCCGCGAGGCCGTGATGCATGAACACCTGAGCGCCGTACCACGGATTGAGGGCGAGCAGTATGGCCGGTGACCGGGCGATCTCCATGCCGCCGAGAATCCCGATGATCGTGAACCACGCGAGCATGATGGGTCCGAAGATCCCCCCGACTCGGGCCGTGCCGAAGCGCTGGCCCGTGAAGAGGAGGAGGAGAATGCACAGGGTGGCGGGCACAACGATGTGGCGAAGCTCGGGCAGCGGGATCTCGAGGCCTTCGACCGCGCTCAGCACGGAGATGGCGGGTGTGATGATGCCATCCCCGTAGAGGAGGGCCGCGCCGAAGAGGCCCAGCCCGATGAGAAGCCCGCGACGCTGTTTCTGGAGGAGCAGGGCAAGGAGGGCCAGGATGCCGCCTTCTCCGCGATTGTCCAGGCGCATGATGACCAGGATGTACTTGACGGTGACGATCAGGATCAACGACCAGACGACGAGCGAAAGCACGCCGTACACGTTTGCCGCGTTCCGCGGCAGGCCGATATCCAGGCTGAAGCACGCGCGCAAGGCGTAGAGGGGACTGGTGCCGATGTCGCCATAGACGACGCCCAGCGCGGCCATGGAAAGGATGCCCAAGCGCCTCTCGGAGCGGGATACCGCCGAGGAAGGTATCCCCACCCGCTGGGTCATCTCTCGAGTGCTTGTCATTGTCCCGTCC
>WNGF01010745.1_pt1 | contig 13582 bp, 4 predicted proteins | sample 5400641 | NCBI WGS metagenome assembly WNGF01 (sample SAMN13153371, study PRJNA577476) | soil metagenome | isolation source: 80 cm soil or saprolite under grassland replicate 2 | place: USA:California | collected 2016-06-15
TACCTGCGGTTCCCTGACGACGGTGTCGATATCATCCAGGCGACCCTCGACTGGACAGGCCCGTTGGAGCGGGCGCCGTTCGAGGCGGCACGGCACGTCGCCGCGCGGCTGCATCCGATCGTGCGCACGGTGTTCCGCACAGACGACGGGGACGGGCTGGTTCAGGTCATCGACCCGGACGCGTCGATCGACATCCGGTGGCGCGACCTGGCACAGCCGCAGGCCAGCGGGCCGGACCACCCGTTCGAGTCGTTCCTGCGGGCAGACCCGCGGGAGCGATTCGACCTGACCCAGGGGCCGCTGGTACGCCTGACGATCCTGCGCCGGGTCGCGCCGACCGACGAATGCGTCACTGGCGCCCCGGCGCACCGCGCGGTCCTGACCTTCCACTACGCGCTGCCGCTGTTCCTGCTGCTCGGCCTGGCCGTGCTGGTCACGACGCTGATCGGGGCCGCCAACCCGCGGCTGCGCGCGGTAGGGGACAGGGCGCCGGGGACGCCCGTACTTGAGCCATCACCCGCCGTGGCCAGCGGGGCGTGACCGTCACATCGACTCGACGAGAACAAGGAACGACTCAGAGGAAGCGACATGGACGACGACGATACCCAGACCTACCTCGTGGTGCTCAACGACGAGGAGCAGTACTCGATCTGGCCAGCCGACCGTGACATGCCTCCCGGCTGGCGCGGCGACGGCTTCAGTGGCCTCAAGGCGGACTGCCTTGCCCACATCGACGAGGTCTGGACCGACATGCGCCCGCTTAGCCTGCGCCGCGCGATGGAGCAGGCCGCCGGGTCATGAGGCGACGGGCGGCCTGACCACCGGCGCCCTCGATCGACCGGCTACTAGCGAAGGACAGTGCGTGATGGTGCTCGACGACTTCCGATCCCGCATCGCGCAGGCGCCGGATGCGATCGCCGTGCAGGACGGCGGCCTGCGGCTGACCTACCTGGAGCTGGCCAGGCACGCCTCGGGCCTGGCTGCCAGGCTCGCCCGGCGCGGGGTCGGACCTGATGACGTGGTGGCTGTCTACGCCGACAGGTCCGCCGAGCTCGTCGTCGCTGAGCTTGCCGTGCTGCTGGCCGGCGCTGCCTACCTGCCGCTCGATCCGGCCCACCCGGCCGCGCGGACAAGCGAGCTGCTTGCGCTGTCGGGTGCGGCTGCCGTGGTCAGCACCAGCCCGCTGCTGTCAGGTGGCGCGCCGCTCGGCGACGATCGTGAAGTCGTCGACCTGGCTGAGGTACCCTCGGAACCCCCCGCGGCGCCGGCCAGGCCGGATGACGCCGCGCTGGCCTACGTGATCTTCACGTCGGGCTCGACGGGCCGGCCCAAGGGCGTCGCGGTCAGCCACGGCAGCCTCGCGAACCTGATGCGCTGGCGCGAGGAGGCTTACCCGCTGGGTCCGCAGGACCGGACGACGCTGCTGTGCAGCCCTGGGTTCGACGTGTCGGTCTGGGACACCTGGCCCACCCTGGCCGCCGGGGGGACGCTGGTGGTGCCGCCCGCGCAGGTGCGCACCTCGCCGTCAGACCTCGTCGCCTGGCTGGCTGACGAGCAGATCACCGCGACGTTCCTGCCCACGCCGCTGGCTGAGGCGGTGCTCGACGAGCGGTGGCCGTCCCACACCGTGCTCAGGCTGATGCACACAGGCGGCTCGGCGCTCCACCGCGGCGTGCCGCCCGGCCTGCCGTTCACTCTGGTCAACCTCTACGGGCCGGCCGAGTGCACGGTGGGCGTGACGACCGCTCCGGTGCTGCCGGCCGGCCCCGTGCCGCCACCGATCGGGGTTCCCATCGACGGCGTGCGCTGCTATGTGCTCGACGGCCTTGAGGCGGTGCCCGATGGCGAGCCCGGCGAGATGTGCCTCGCAGGAGCATGCGTGGCCCGCGGCTACCTGGGCGACCCGGCGGCCACGGCCAGGTCCTTCGCGCCTGACATCACGGTCCCTGGGCGGCGGATGTACCGGACCGGCGACAAGGTCCGCCGCCGGGCCGACGGATCCTTCGAGTACCTCGGCAGGCTCGACGATCAGGTCAAGATCCGCGGGTTCCGGATCGAGCCGGGCGAGGTGGCCGCGGTGCTGCGGCAGCATCCGGCGGTCAGGGAGTCCTTCGTGGCCGCCGAGCGATCCGGTCCCGCTGACCCGCGCCTGGTCGGCTACGTTGCCGCGGACGCCGCGCCCGCCGAGCTGATCGGGTTCGCCGCGTCGCGGCTGCCCGGCTACATGGTGCCCGCCGCGATCGTTGTGCTGCCCGCGCTGCCGATGACGCCCAACGGCAAGGTGGACCGCGCCGCGCTGCCCGCGCCCGGCCGGGCGGCCGCAGGCCTGGCCGAGGTGGCCGCGGCGCAGCGCACGCCGACCGAGGACGCGGTGGCCGCGATCGTGGCCCGGCTGCTCGGGGGCGGGCAGGTCGGCGCCGATGACGACTTCTTCGCCCTCGGCGGTACCTCGTTGCTTGTCGGGCGGCTGGCTGCCCAGATCGCCGCCGAGCTGCAGTCCACTGTGAGCCTGGCCGACCTGCTGCGCGCCCCCACGGTGGCCGCGATCGCGGCCATGGTCGACGAGCGGACCGGCCAGCAGGGCGGCCGGCATGCCGCGGTGGCCAGCCCGAAGCCAGACTCCCCGCCGGCGCCGCCAGCCAGGCCGCCGATCCGCCCGGGCCGCAGGGACCGGCCGGTACCGCTGTCGCTGCAGCAGGAGCGGGTGTGGTTCTTCGAGCAGCTGTCACCGGGTAACCTGGCCTACAACTTCCAGGCCACGGTGTCGCTGCACGGCGAGGTGGACACCGTGGCGCTGCGCGCCGCGCTCGACGAGATCGTGCGCAGGCACGAGATCCTGCGGACCGCGTTCGTCACGGTCGACGGGGCCGCGATGCAGCGGCCGGTCACGACGGCGAGGGCGCCGCTGCGGGTGCTGGACGTCCCCGCCGAGCACGCCGAGAAGGTCATCGCCTCGGAGTTGCGCAAGCCGTTCGACCTGACCAGGCCGCCGCTGGCGCGCTGGCTGCTGCTGCGCCACGAAGGCGGCGAGAGCACGCTCGTCCACGTGGAGCACCATTTCGTACACGACGGCTGGTCGCTGGCGGTGCTGCTGTCCGAGCTGTCCGCCCTCTACCAGGCCTTCGCGACCGGTCAGCCCTCGCCACTTCCCGATCTCGCCGTCCAGTACGCGGACTACGCGCTTTGGCAGCGGGGGTGGATGCGGGGCGAGGTACTGAGGGCTCACGTGGACCACTGGACCTCTCTGCTAGCCGGCGCACGCGACATCCTGGAGCTGCCGGCCGATCACCCGCGGCCGCCGGTCATGAGCTTCCGCGGCGCGGCGCCGCGGATCAAGGTTCCGGCCGAGTTGTCCCGCGTGCTGCGCTCGTTCAGCCGGAAGCACCGGGTGTCGCTGTTCTCGACCATGTACGCGGGCTTCGCGGCGCTGCTGTACCGCTACACCGGTCAACAGGACCTGCTCGTGGGTACCGGCGCGGCGAACCGCAGCCTGCCCGAGTTCGAACCGCTGCTTGGCATGATCGTCAACATCCTGGTCCTGCGAACCAAGGTCTGCGGCCAGATGTCGTTCACAGACCTGCTCGACCAGGTGCAGCGGACCGTCGTCGACGCGCTGGCCTGGTCGGACACCCCAGTGGACGCCCTCATCGACGCGATCGGTCCAGCCCGCGACCCCTCGCGCACTCCGCTTTTCCAGGTCATGTTCAGCTTCCACGACTCCGCCGTGCCCGACTTGGACTTCGGCGGGCTCACCGGCGCTGTCACCGAGCGCGCGAACGGCTCGGCCAAGTCCGACCTCAACGTGATCGTGGTGCCGCGGGCCGCGCAGCGGCTTGGCCGGGAGCCCCGGCCCGAGGACGACGACCTTAGCCTGATCTGGGAGCACTCGACCGACCTGTTCGACGAGGCCACCATGTCCCGGATGGTCACGCACTACCTGAACCTGCTCACCGATGCCCTGGCCAGGCCGGCAACCCAGATCGGCAGGCTGCGGCTGCTCACCGACTCCGAGTCGCGGCTGCTCGACTCCTGGAGCCGCGGGCCAGCGGTGACCGACGCCAGGCCGGTGACCGAGCTGATTGCCAAGGTCTGCCGCGCGCCGGACGTGGTCGCCGGGCGGAACCGCACCCGCGCCGCCTACCCCGCGGACGCTACCGTCCCCGCGCTGTTCGCGGCCCAGGTCGCCAGGAACCCTGACGCGACGGCGCTGGTCTTCGGCGCCGCCTCCGTAACCTACGCCGAGCTCGACCGGCGCAGTAACGCACTGGCCTGGCTGCTGCGCCGACGCGGCGTGGGCGCGGATGTACCGGTCGGGGTGGCGATGGAGCGCGGCACCGACCTCGTCGCCGCCCTACTGGCCGTGCTGAAAGCCGGCGGCGCCTACCTGCCCATCGACATCGGCAGCCCGGCGTTCCGCGTGGCCGCCATGATCGCCGCTGCGGGTGCCCGGCTCGTGCTGGTCACGGCCGAGACCGCCGCCGCGATGCCCCAGCTGGCGGGCGCGGACATGGTCCGCGTCGACCAGGAGCTCGCTCTGGCCGCCGATGAGCGCGCTGCACCTCCGGACATCTCGCATCCGCTGAGCCTGGCCTACATCAGCTTCACCTCAGGCTCGACCGGCGTGCCGAAGGGCGTCGCCGTGCCGCAGCGCGCCGTCATCCGGCTCATCAGCGATCCGACGTTCGCCTCCCTCGGTCCCGGCGAGCGGCTGCTCCACCTGGCCCCGGTCGCGTTCGATGCCTCCACGCTGGAAATCTGGGGCGCGCTGCTGACCGGCGCCACGGTCGTGATCGCGCCGCCCGGCCCGCTCGGGCTGTCGGATGTCGCGTCGCTGCTGCGCACCGCCGGCGTGACGGTCGCTTGGCTCACCGCCGGACTGTTCCACCAGCTGGCCGAGACGGATATCGACGCGATCGCCGCCGTCCCCGTTGTCCTGGCGGGCGGCGACGTGCTCAATCCGGACACAGTGCGCGCCGTGCTCGCGGCGCGCCGCGGGCAGCCCCTGGTCAACGGCTACGGCCCGACCGAGAACACCACCTTCACCGCATGCCATGTCATGACCGACCCGAGCCAGGTCGGGGCGACGGTGCCAATCGGTCGCCCGATCCAGCACACCACCGTGCACGTCCTCGACCAGCGCGGGCGGCCCGCGCCGATTGGCGTGACCGGCGAGCTGTATACCGGCGGGGACGGATTGGCCCGCGGTTACACCGGGAACGCCGCGGCGACGGCGGGGGCGTTCGTGCCCGACCCGTCCGGGCACGGCGGGCGCCTGTACCGGAGCGGAGACCTGGCGCGCTGGCGCGCGGACGGGACCCTCGAATTCGTCGGCCGCTTAGACGATCAGATCAAGATCCGCGGGTTCCGGGTCGAACCCGGCGAGGTCGCGGCGGTTCTCCGCGCGCATCCGGCAGTGCGGGAATCGGTCGTCCTCGTAGCGGGCGAGGGCGCGCAGCGGCACCTGATCGGCTACGTGACGCCGGCGGACGGTGTGGACCTCGCTACGCTGCGGCCGTCAATGCTGCGCGGCTTCGTCGCGCAGCGGCTGCCGGATTACCTGGTACCAACCGGATTCAAGGCCGTCGACCGGCTCCCACTAAACGCCAACGGCAAGGTCGACCGAGCCGCGCTGCCCGCGCCCGAGCGGGAGACTCGCGGACCGGCAACCCCGCTGCGCGGCGCCACCGAGGAACGGCTCGCCGATATCTGGCGGCTGCTGCTGCCCGAGGACGGCGCCCGCGGCGGCGATATCGGCCGCGAGGACAGCTTCTTTGCGCTCGGCGGCAACTCCCTGTCGGCGGCGCGCCTGATGTTCCGCATCGGCGAGGTTTTCGACGTCAAACTGCGCTTGGCCTCGTTCTACGAGGCGCCCAGGCTCGCCGCCTGCGCCGCCGCCATCGACGCGGCCCAATCGGCCGGCCAGGTCGCGGTCAGTGCGCCGCCATCGGCCGTGGCGCCGTCAAGCATCGGTCGCAGGGACCGCAGCGCTTATCGCGTGGCCGCCCCGCAGCCGACGCCGGACCGGCCATCCGCGCTCGCGCCGCATCTCGTGCGCCTGACCGACGACTGGGCGCTGTGGCGAACGGTGTGCCTGCGCGCGGCGGGCTTCCCGGTCCATCTGCTCGCCGCGCTGGGGGACGCCGACCTTGCGCGCGCCGCGGACGCAGCCATCGCCGCGGACGCCCGCGCGCTGGCCGCCTCAGATCGGGTCGCGCGGGACCGGGCCGGCGCCGTCTACGCCGCCGAGTTCACCGCCGCGGTCCGGCGTCTGTCCGCGGCCCTGCACGAGGCGGCCGGCCTGCCGGCGCTGCGGGAAGCGGTCGCCTGGCAGAACCGCCACGCGCTGACGACCGGCATTGACGTGCTGGTCCGCCACGGGCCTGAGCCAGGTAAGCGCAACGCTCAGCGCAGGCAGCACGAGGCGCTCGTCGCGAGGTATCTGCAGCGTTACTGCGCGAAGAACGAAACCATTGGCTTCTTCGGGCCGGTGAGCTGGTCGCAGATCGACGATGACCCCGGCATCCGCATCACGCACACCGCTGATGGGCACTCGCTGGCCGCCCGCGTCACCTACCTGGAGGGCTGGGCGGTGCGCGCGATCATGGCCGACCACGGCAGCGCGCTGCGCCCCTGGCTCGTGCCGCGGCGGATGCCGTTCGTGGGCGTCGACGGCACGCTGCTGCGCCTGCCGCTGGCGCCAGCGGTGCCGCTGACGCCGGCCGAGGCGGCTGTCATGCGGGCGTGCGACGGCACCCGTGACGCTGGTGAGGTCGCGGCCGCGGTGCTCGCCGATCCCTGCGCCGGGTTCGGCGATGTCGCGGAAGTCTTCGCGCTGATGGGGCGGCTGGCCGACAGCCGCCGACTGGCCTGGCAGGTCGACGTAGCTCCGCAGGACATCCGGCCAGAGCGCTCCGTGCGGGCGCTCCTGTCGCGGGTCACCGACGACGGTGTCCGCGGGCCGGCTGAAAAGGCGCTAGCGGAGCTGACCGCTGCCAGGGACGAGCTGGCCGACGCCGCCGGCGACGCGGAGCGGGTCGCCGTGGCCATGGCCGGCCTGGAGGCGACGTTCACCCGTCTGGCCGGGGTCCCGCCCACGCGTCGGGCGGGAGAGCTCTATGCCGGCCGTACGCTCGCCTATGAGGAGTGCCTGCGCGGCGACACGGTACGCCTGGGCGCGGACGTCCTGGATGGCCTGCGCGCGCCGCTGGCGCTGGTGCTCGACAGCGCACGGTGGTTCACCACGGCCTGCGGCGCGCTGTACGCGCGACACTTCGAGGAGGCCTACCGGCAGCGGGCCGCTTGGCTCGGCACCGACATCGTGCCGTTCGCCGACTTCTGGCTGATCGTCAACGGCTCGCTGTTCGACCAGCCGCCGCAGCTCATCGAGCCTGTGGCGCGCGCGCTGCGGCAGCGCTGGTCGGCGATCCTGGACCTGCCGCCGGGCGCCCGGCGGGTCCAGCTGCGGGCAGCCGACCTGCGGGAGCGGGTGACATCGGCGTTTCCGGCCCAGCCGCTGCCCTGGCCGATGGCGGTGCACAACAGCCCCGACCTGATGATCGCGGGCGCGGAAGCCGCCGCTGGCGGCCGGCTCACCTGGGTGCTCGGCGAGGTCCACCCCAGCATCGTCACCTCGCGCTACGCCACGTGGCTGGAGTTCCATGACGCCCCGGACGCCGTCCACGCCGCCATGCGGCACGACCTGCGCGGCGCTGCCGTGTGGTACGCTGAGACCGCCGAGAACGGCGGCACTTGCACGCGGCTGTGCAATGTGCTGTCTTCGCCCGGCGACTTCCGCCTCGTCAACGCGCACGACTCCTGCGGCTATGACCCCGCCACGACCGTGACGGTCGGCGAGTGCGACCTGATCGGCTCTCCCGCCGGGCTGCGGGTGCGGCGCCGCGACGGGACATTCGAACGCGGCCTGCTTGAGGTCGTCGGCGACCTGATCAGCGTCACGACCTCAAACTGTTTCGACCTGGCGCCACCGGGCGCGCATGCGCCGCGCGTCACCATCGACGATCTCGTGGTGAGCCGTGAGAGGTGGACGCTCGCCGCCACCGATCCAGCATTCGCCGACACCACCGACGAGAGCGCCCGCTATCTGCAGGCCAGGGCGTGGGCGGCGAGCCACGGACTGCCACGGCACGTGTTCCTGCGGTTCACCGGCGAGCGCAAGCCGATCTACGCGGACCTGACCAGCCTCGCATCGATCGACCTGATCTCGCGGTCGCTACGCCGCTCCCGCCGGAACGCCGGCGCCGATGCGACAGTGGCCGTCGTCGAGATGCTGCCCACGCCGGACGAGGTGTGGCTCGCCGACGCCCAGGGCCTGCGCTACATCGCGGAGCTGCGTATGGTGGCGGTCGACCAGAAAGCGGCTGACCAGAAGCAGGAAGGCTGATCGTGGCCGTATACGAGTTCCCCACGTCATTTGGCCAGCGGCGGATGTGGCTGCTGGCCGAGATGGACTCCGGTGAGCCCGCCTACAACATCGCGTGGGCGCTATGGCTGGATGGCGCGCTTGAGGTCAGCGCGCTGCAGCAAGCCTGGGACGCCGCACTGGTCAGGCACGAGGTGCTGCGCACCACCTTTCGAAACGAGTCCGGCGTGCCGGTGCAGGTGATCGAGGACGAGCCGACCGCGCGGTCCCTGCTGGTCACCTCCGTCGAGCAGTTGGCCGCCGGCGAGCGGAAGTCGGCCGCCCTGGCGCTGATCGACGACCTCGCCCGCACTCCTTTCGATCTGGCCACCGCGCCGCTCGCGCGTGCCGCCCTGGTGCGGCTGTCGCCGGAAGCTCACGTGCTCGCGGTGGTGATGCACCACATCGTCGCGGACGGCTGGTCCTTCCGGATCCTGTTCGACGAGCTGTCAGCGGACTACGAGGCGATCAGCCGCGGCGGCGATCCGGTCACCGCGGAACCGCCGATCCAGTACGCCGACTTCGCCATCTGGCAGATCGAGCACGCCGAGGACGGCGGGTACGCGTCGGCCGAGCGGTTCTGGCGCACCGAGCTGGCCGATGCCCCGTCGGCGCTGCCGCTGCCAGCGGATGCGCCGTACCCGGCGCGCCAGACTTCCGCCGCCGGGGGCATTGACACCACGATCGACGGCAACCTGGCCGACGCGCTCAGGCAGCTCGCCGCCCGGCACGGAACCACGCTGTTCGCCGTCCTGCTGGCCGCATACGCGGCGGTCCTCGCCCGGCTGACCGGCAGCGACGACCTGCTGATCGCGGTGCCGATGGCTGCCCGTACCCGGCCGGAGACCGAGTCGGTCGTCGGGCTGTTCATGAACACCGTCACAATCCGGATCCGGGTCGACCGGTACGGGACGCTCAGCGACCTGGTGCGGTCTGTCCACACCGCGACCGCGCGGGCGATGGCGCACCAGGAGCTGCCGTTCGCCAGGGTGGTGGAGCTGGTCAGGCCCGACCGTGACCCGGCGCGGCTGCCGCTGGTCCAGGTGATGTTCGCGATGGAGGAGCCGTGGGTTGTCCCGGACCGCGGCGGGCTGCGCTGGCGCCCGGAGCTGATGGAGATCGGCACCGCCAAGTTCGAGATCGAGCTGACGGTCACCGACGCGCCGGCCGGGCCGCACGTGCGGGTCAACTACAACAGCGACTTGTTCCACCCGGCCACCGGCCAGCTCGTGGCCGACGGCTTCACTGCGATCCTGCGCTGCCTCTGCTTCGACCCGGACCGGGTCGTCGCCGACGCGGACATCATGTCGCCCGGCGAGGTTGCCCTCGTCACGAGCGTGTGGCCGGACGGTGGTCCGGTCGCTGACCCGGACGCGACCGCCGTGGCCCAGCTGTGGGCGGCATGTGCCGGCGACTCAGTCATCGCCGTCGGCGCCGACGGCGCGCTGACCGGTGCCGACGTGCGCGACCTGGCGCGCCGGATCGCCGCCGCCGTTCGCGGGCACGGCGTCGGCGTGTCCGACCGGGTCGCGATCCTTCTGCCCCGCGGCGCCCGGATGCTGCCGGCGATCCTCGGCATCTGGTCGGCCGGCGCGTCCTACGTGCCGCTGGACCCGATCTATCCGGCCCAGCGGCTTGCCACGATGCTCAGCGACGCGGGCGCGGCCGCGATCGTGGTCGACAGCAGCGCCGCTGCCGCGCTTGGCCCGCCGCCCGCCGCGAAGCCGATAGCGATCGTGGACCTGGCGACGCTGGCCGCCACGGGTGCCGGGCCGGCCGAGCCGGTGGCGGACCTGCCGCCGTCGGCCGCCGCAGTGACGATCTTCACCTCGGGATCGACCGGCCGTGCGGCCGATGCTCGCGCTCGGCCCCCAGGACCGATTCGTCGCGGTGGCGACCTTCGCGTTCGACATCGCCCTGGTCGAGCTGCTCGCGCCGGTGCTGGCCGGCGGGTGCGTCGTGATCGCCGATGCCGAGCAGATACTCGACGCGGCGCAGTTGCGCGATCTGCTGGCCGACAGCGGCGCGACAGCGCTGCAGGCGACGCCGGCGGGCTGGCGGATGCTCGTCGACGCCGGCGGGATCCCGGCTGGGGTGAGGCTGCGGATGACCGCCGGGGAGCCGCTGCCCAGGGACCTCGCCGACGCGATCGGCGCTGGGACTTCAGTGCGCCTGTGGAACCTGTACGGCCCGACCGAGACCACGATCTACTCGGGCGGCGACGCCGTCGGCCCCTCGCCAGCCCCGATCGAGATCGGGTCGATCATCGCAGGGACCCAGCTATACGTGCTCGACGACCGGCTGCGGCCGGTCCCGCCCGGTGTCTTCGGGGAGGTCTACATCGGTGGTGCCGGGGTCGCCCACGGCTACCACGGCGCGCCCGGCATGACCGCGGGCCGGTTCGTCCCTGACCCGTTCAGCGGACAGCCCGGCGCGCGCCTGTACCGGACCGGCGACGTCGGCCGGTGGCGCAGATCCGGGCGGATCGAGCTCGCCGGCCGCGCGGACCGGCAGCTCAAGATCCGCGGCTACCGGGTGGAGAGCGGCGAGGTCGAGGCGGCGCTGCGGAGCCAGGACGACATCGCGCAGGCCGTGGTGTCGGTCCGCGGCGCGGGCGACGACGTCCGGCTCGTCGGCTACCTCGTCACCCGTTCCGGCGCCGACCGCCCGCCCGCTGGGCTGCGCGAGCACCTTCGCGAGGTGCTTCCTGACTACATGGTGCCGGCCACCTTCGTGGTGCTGCCCGCGCTGCCGCTCACCGGCAGCGGGAAGATCGACCACGGCGCGCTTCCCGAGCCGGACTGGGGCACGGCCCCCGGCCAGGTCCCGGTCGCGCCGCGGACGCCGACCGAATCGAAGCTCGCGGCGATCGTTGCCGAACTGCTCGCGCTGCCGGCGCCGGTCGGCGTGAGCGACAACTTCTTCGCTCTCGGCGGCCACTCGCTGACCGCGACCCGGCTGATGGCCCGCATCCGGGCCGTCTACGGCGTCGACCTGCCCGTCCGCACGCTCTTCTCCGATCCCACGGTCGCCGGCCTGGCCGCCGCACTTGCCGCCGCTAGCAACGGCGCGGCGGACCCGGCGGACTCCGCACGGCGGAAGCAGCGGGCCGATCTCGGCGGCGCGCAGGCCGGCGATGTGCCGCGAACGTTCGTACCCGGCGACCGGAGGTAGGTCCCCATGCGCTTCCCTGTGTCGTTCTCGCAGCAGCGGCTGTGGTTCCTCGATCAGCTTGAGCCCGGCGAACCCACGTACAACATGCCGTATGCGATGTGGCTCGACGGCCCGCTCGACGCGCACGCGCTGCAGCGGGCGATGGACGCCATGGTCGCGCGCCACGCCGTGCTGCGGACGAGCATCGTCGCCTTCGACGGCGTGCCCGAGCAAGTCGTCGCCGACGCCGGTACGGTGCCGATCGAGCGCATCGAGCTGCCTGCGGGGCTGGACGCCGGTGAGCGCACCCGGCAGGCCGAGTCAATCGCGGCCGACCACGCGCGCCAGCCGTTCGATCTGGCCACCGGGCCGCTGATCCGGGCTGCGCTGATCGGCGCTGGTCCTGACCGGTGGCTGTTCGTGCTGGTCATCCACCACATCATCAGCGATGGCGCGACGATGGAGATCCTGATCGACGAGCTGTCCGCCTTTTACCGGGCCGAAACGACCGGTGCGCCCGCGTCGCTGCCGCCACAGTGGATGGAGTACGGCGACTACGCCGTGTGGCAGCACGACCTGCTGCGCGGCGAGGAGCTTGACCGGCAGCTGGGCTACTGGCGCGAGCAGCTCCGCGGCGCACCGCAAGTTCTCACGCTGCCCTCTGACCGGCCCAGGCCCGCCGGCCAGTCCTCGCGCGGCGCGGTAGCGAAGCTCACTGTCGACGCCGAGACGACCCGGCGCCTGGCCGCGGTGGCCCACGATGCCAACGCCACCATGTTCATGGTGTTCCTCACCGGCTTCGCGGCGGTGTTGTCGCGCTACGCGCGCGAGACCGACATCGTGACCGGCACCCAGGCGGCTGGCCGCACCCACACCGAGCTGGACCCGATCGTCGGCATGTTCACGAACACTGTCCCGCTGCGGCTGTCGCTGGCCGGCGATCCGGCCTTCACCGGGCTGCTCGGCCGGGTCAGGGACACCACCCTGGATGCGATGTTGCACCAGCAGGTCCCGTTCGAGAAGCTCGTCAAGGAGTTCGCGCCAGACCGCACGCTCGCGCACTGGCCGCTTGTACAGGTCCAGTTCGTCTACGGGTCGCTCACGCCGCCCACGCTGGATCTTCCTGGTATCACCTCGCGCTCCCGGGCGCTGCTCACCGGGACCGCGAAACTCGACATCACCGTGTACGCGGACACCCAGGACGGCCAGACCACGACGCTGGCGATGGAATACAGCACGGACCAATTCGACCGGGTGTGGGCCGACCGGTTCCTGCGCTGCATGGCGACCCTGCTCGAGCACGCGGCGGACGCTCCCGGCACTCCGGTGGCGGGCCTGCCGATGCTGTCGGCCACGGAGCGCGACGCGCTGATCATCGGGCGCAACCGCCAGGCGCTCCCCGCCGGCGACGACGACAGCGTGGACATCCGGCGCCTGCTCCAGGCGTCGACGTCCCGCGTCATCGATCGCGACGGTGCCCAGCCGATGAGCCAGGTGTGCGATCGCGCCGCCCGGATCGCCCGGACTCTCGCCGAGCGCGGCGTCGGCACGGAAACGCCGGTCGGGCTGTGCGTCGAGCGCGGCATCGGCATGCTGACGGCGCTGCTCGGTGTGTGGTGGGCCGGCGGCGCTTACGTGCCGCTGGATCCGGGTTTCCCGGAGGCGCGGCTGGCCGCGATGGCCCGCGGAGCCGGCCTGCAGATCATCGTCTCCGACTCCGCGCACCGCGATCTCACCCGGTCCGTGGCCGACGGCGCCGCGGTGATCTGCGTCGACGACCCGGCGGCGGCGGCGTCGCCGCTCGCTCCCGTGCCCGTGCCCGCCGCCGCGCTCGCCTACGTCATCTTCACCTCCGGCTCGACCGGGCAGCCTAAGGGCGTCGGCATTGAGCACCGGGCTGTCACGAATCTGCTCGCGTCGTTCCGGCGCGCGCTCAGGCTCGGCAGTGACGACAGCTTCGTCGCCGTCACGACGCTGTCGTTCGACATCGCCCTCCTCGAGCTTCTGCTG
>WNGF01015132.1_pt1 | contig 13581 bp, 15 predicted proteins | sample 5400641 | NCBI WGS metagenome assembly WNGF01 (sample SAMN13153371, study PRJNA577476) | soil metagenome | isolation source: 80 cm soil or saprolite under grassland replicate 2 | place: USA:California | collected 2016-06-15
CCGCCTCTCGCCAGGCCCCAGGCGCGCCGGCCGTCCGGCCCCAAACGTTCGGCCACGGCGCCACCTGGGAGCCCAGCAAGCTGTCCGACTCTCTTCACGCCGAGCTCGTGCAGCTCCGCGCGGCGACGCGGCTCCATCGGCACGAGCTCCAGAGGGAGCGGCGCGAGAAAGTCGGGCAGCCGGTCGTCGGAGACGACCAGAATCTGCCCGGGGCGCGCGACGTTCGCCGCGGCCAGAGCGGCAAACCGGCGCTGCGCTGCGCCCGCACGTGGATCCCAGGCAGTACCGACGGCGGCAAGCGCGCGCCGAAGCGCAGGGTCGAGCCCGCCGTACAACCTTTCCACCCCTCGCGTCTCGAAGTAGACGCAGCCGACCCCTGCCGGATCGACCGCGAAGCCCGAGTCCTCGAGGGCACGCAGGAGCTCCTCCCACGCCTGCTCCGCGGCAGCGGGATCCTGCTCCACGAGGATGAGCTCGGGGCAGGTCGCCAGCGCTTCACCGAGCCGCATTCCCGGACGGACGCCGAGTCGCTCCGCTTCGGCGGTCACGGGGCCCAGTAGCGGCTCCGTTCCGGCCACCGGAGACAGCGCAGCCGGCCGGAGCGCGAGGCCCGGCTGCTTCCGCAGCGCCGCCCGCAGCTCGAAGCCCGGGATGAGGAGGCACGCGACCATGGGAACGTATGTTCTACACGAACACATGTTCCCCTGTCAAGGGATCCGAAACGCCATGCCGAAATCGGACCACCCATGCGCGTCAGGGCGTTCCTCGTGCTGCCCCTCGTCCTCGCCGCCGCGGCCCTCACCCCCCACGCCGCGGCCGGAAATGCGGGCGTTGCCGCCCTCCAGGTCGGCCTGCACGCGCGCGGGCTCTACAAGGGACCGATCGACGGGATCACGGGCCCGGCAACCGCAAAGGCGATCCGGCGACTCCAGGCCCGGGCGCGCATCGCCGTCGACGGAGTCGTCGGCCCGCAGACGCGTCGCGCGCTCGGCCGCTTCGCGCGGCACCGGCTGGGCAGCCGCCCCCTCCTGATCGGCAAAACCGGCTGGGACGTGGCCGCGCTCCAGTTCCAGCTCGCCAAACACGGCTTTCCCTCCGCCGCGTTCGACGGCATCTTCGGTCCCCACATCGACGCTGCACTGCGGCGCTTTCAGAAGTGGGCCGGCCTGAAGCCAGACGGCGTCGCCGGCCCTGCCACCCTCGGGGCACTCACGGCGCCGCCACCGACCATCCCGCTTCCCCTCGCGTGGCCGATGACCGCACCGGTGCTCGGCGATCGCTTCGGGCCGCGCGGCGAGACCTGGCACTCCGGCATCGACCTTCCAGCCCCGATGGGAACGCCGGTGTACTCGGCGCGGTCAGGACGGGTCGTCTGGGCCGGCTGGCGGGGCGCATGGGGATTCCTCGTCACCGTCGCGCACGGCCGCGGCGAGCGGACGATGTACGCGCATCTGTCACGGATCGACGTCCGCGTCGGCGTCTGGATCGGGCTGGGCGTCAGGGTCGGACTCGTCGGCGCGAGCGGGCATGCGACGGGGCCACACCTTCACTTCGAGGTGCGCGTCCGCGCCGCCGCAGTGGATCCGCTGCGAGCCCTGCCCTAGGAAAAGGTGACGAGCGCGCCGTTCATTCGCGCAGCGCCGGCGACACATGCGCGGCGGCCGCTTGACTCGAGCTTCGTGCACCCGCGCACGCGGAATGCCCCGTTCGTGATGACGGCAAGCGTTCGCCCGAGCCACTCGTAACAGCCGCGCTGCGCAGCCGCGGCGACGCGCGCACAACGGCGAATCAGTTCGAGCTGCTTCGCCGGCAGCCCGGCCAGGGCTTGATCCGGTACGCCTCGAACACACGCCTCGGCATCGCGCCCGCGTAGCCGCACGCAGATCTGCATCTGGTCGAAGGGGTTCGACGAGACCGTGAGCGCCGCCGCGCTGATACAGCCGAAACGCTCGAGCGAGCGGAGGCCGCGACAGGACCGAAGGAGCTCTGCCGGCGTCCTGACGGGCAGCCCGAGCGGCTGCTCGAGGAAGTAGCGGTACCAGCACGGCCTGACGTACGTGAAACGACCGTCACAGATCACTCGCGGGGACGTCTCCGCTCGCCGCGGCCGCGTCGTTCCGTCGGCTCCGCGAAGCGAGATCCAGTAGTCGTGGAACGCACCCTGCGCGCAGTCGGGCGCGAAGTCCCGCTTCAGGGCGCGGCAGGCTCGCACGGACTCGCCGAGATCGCCGTGGTACGCGCGCATGAGGGCATGGCCGAGCCCGTGTACGCAGGTGTAGGCGCGATATCGCGTCGGCAAGCGCGAACATGCGCGCACGCCGGCGCCGCCGCCCGAACGGAGGATCTGCGGTCCCAGGTACATCACGAGCCCCATCCCGAACCCCGCGGAGCAGTTCGGATTGTTCGACCGCGGCACGAAGCGCTGGAGCGTCGCGAGCGTCACTCGGTGCGCGCGCGCGTAATCCCGTCCGACCTGGTGCATGAGCACGTGGCAGCTCGCCTCGAGCGTTCCGCCGACCGCGAGCGCCCGTCGGTCGATGCGCGGCAGCTCACGCGCCGGATCGCGCGAGGCCTCGATGTCCTCGCGCAGCAGCCGGACGTAGCAACGGAACTGAGCCTCGGCGTTGTGGATTTGCGCGCACTGCCACAGCCACGGCTTCCCGATGGAGCCCTCGCTCGTCGCCGCGGGCGCGGCCATGACGACGGCGATGCCCACCAGGACGAGTATCCGCTTCATGCCGCCATTATTTCCGCGGCCGGACGCCGACCATCCCCACCAGGCGCGGCACGACGTCGAGCACGCTCTCGCGGGAGCAGAACGCGATGTCGTCCTCGAGCCCCGGCGGACCGTACGTTCGTGCATTGAGGGCCTCGAGCGCTGTCGGGAAGGCACGCGCGACGAGCTCCGCCGCAATCGCCGCATCGGACCTGCTCGCCTCGAGCAGCTGCACGATGCGCCCGGCGCAATAGGCGTCGTCGAGCGCGAATGCACCCTGGAAACCTGCGCAGACGATCACCGCATCGCTCCCCAGCGCCGCCCGCGCCGCCGCTTCCAGGTTCAGCAGGCTGCCGAGGAAGACCTGTTCGCAGCGCCGCGCGGTTTCGAGGATCGCGCGCGTTCCGTTCGTCGTCGACAGGATCAGCGTCTCGGCCCGCGCCTGGAGGAACTCGCGTGGGGACGCGCCGACGTCGAAACCCTCGATCCGAACCGCCTTGCGCTCGCCGCCGACGAGCGAATCGGGGATCTCGGCGCGGAGCCTCCGCGCCTCCTCGATCTCCGCGCAGCACAGAACGCGGCGGAATCCCGAAGCAAGAGCCTGAGCGATCGTCGACGTGGCGCGCAGGACGTCCACGACGACCCCGACCGGTGCCGTGGTGGCCTCGTCGGGAGTGAAGGCGACGTGAACCTGCATGCGACTACGCTACTTCCGACATGACCGAGGTCGCCGAGAGGACCTGTTACCGCCACCCCGACCGCGTCACGGGGCTCTCCTGCTCCGAGTGCGGCCGCCCCATCTGCACGGAGTGCATGACGATGGCGCCGGTCGGGATCCGTTGCCCCGAGCACTCGGGCAAGCCGCAGGGCGTCCAGCGCGTCACAGGAGGCGTGCGGCGCGCCAGCTTCGAAGGAGGCGGGGCGAAGGTAACGCGCGCCCTGATCGGCATCAACGTCGCTGTCTACGTCGCGCAGCTGCTCCAGGGAGCCGGTGTGAACGGCGTCAACGGCTCGATCTTCCGCGAGGGCGCTCTGTACGCGCCGTCGGTCGGGGATGGGGATTGGTGGAGACTGTTGACAGCTGCCTTCCTCCACTACGGCCCGTTCCACCTGATCATGAACATGCTCGCCCTCTGGTGGTTCGGGTCGCTGCTCGAGCAGCGAATCGGCTCGGGCCGTTTCCTCCTCCTCTACCTCGTGTCCGGCCTCGCGGGCTCTGCCGGCGCGCTCGTCGCCTCGCCGCTCACCCCGACAGTTGGAGCGTCCGGCGCCATCTTCGGGATCCTCGGCGCCGGATTCGTCCTCGAGCGGCAGCGCGACTACGTGTTCGGCGGCAGCGCGCTCGGGATCATCGTGATCAACCTCGTGCTCACTTTCTCGATCTCGAACATCTCCAAGGGCGGGCACATCGGCGGCCTCATTGGCGGGGCTGTAGCGATCATCGGGCTTTCGCGCTTCGGCCGCGGTCATGCGGCCTACGGGCGACCGGGCGTCCTGGGCGTGGCGACGATGGTGCTCGTGGGCGTCGTCAGTATCGGAGTCGCCTACTGGAAGGCGAAGGGCTACACCTAGTGGTCTGACCGGCAACGTTCGCCGGGTCCCTGGCCCGAGACCGGCCAAACCACTGGTCGAACATCCAGCGCGCGGCGGTGCCGGGAAAGTCCTTGTTGGTCCAGGTATGCGCAACGCGCGGCCGGTTGGCGCGCGGCATCCGCGGGGCTTCTGCTCTCGGGTCGCGCACATGCATCAGGAGAACCTACGCCCAAACGTGCCGAGCACGGTGAGACCGGCGAGCCGGACGAAGCAGATCCAGGCCGCGATTCCGCCCGCGGCGTAGCCGATTGCGCTCGCCGCCGCGGCACCGGACGCGCCGTAGGGCGGGATGAGAGCGAACGACATCGCTGCCGTCACGAACAGCCCGACCACCGACACGAGCAGGCTCAGGCGAGGCCTCCCGCAGCGGATGGAGAGGTAGACGACGAGGATCGTCACAGGCGCGTACGCGACCACGCCTGGAAGCAACAGCGCCAGCGGCCGCGTTGCGCCCCGGAAATCGTCGCCGAAGAGCGGCGGAATCACGAACGGGGCTGCGACACCGACCGCCAGCGCGATACCGGATGTGTAGAGCAGGCTCTTGCCGCAGGCGTTTCGGATCAAGCGCGCAGCCCCCTCGGGGCTGTCGTGCACCACCGGCCCTGTGACGGCGGATGCGACGGCGGCCGGGACGAGCCACATCGCCTCGGCCGCCTGCATGGCGATCGAATAGATCCCGACCTGAGCGAGCCCCTTGAAGTGGTCGAGTACGAAGAGCTCGACGCGATACCCGATCAGGTTGACGATCTGGACGGCCCCCATCCCGAACGCGAGCCGCGAGATCGCACGGCCGTAGCGGTCGAGGATCTGTGGCTTCGTCAGCGGCAACCACAGGTCGCGCGCGGCGGCGAGCGTGAAGGCGGCGGTGAGCCAGTACGCGATCGTCCAGACCGCCACCGCCGCATCGACGCCGCGATCGAGCCCAACCACCACGATCAACATCCCGACGAGCGTGAGCAGCGGCGGCAGCACCTGGATGTAGTTCCACAAGCGAATGCGGGCGCTCCCGAGGAGGACGCCGGAGATGCAGGCATTGAGGATGTTCGGCAGGAGCGCCGGGGCCGCGATCGCGGCGAGGCGAAGTCCGAACGCGTCGATGGTTGCCCCCGCCGCAAGAATGAGTCCGGCCCCGGCGACTCCGAGCACGAGCGTCAAGACGAGCGCCCGCACGACGAGCGGTCTCAGGTCGGCCGCGCGGCCGAGGCTCGTGACGGCGACACCCAGCTGCCCGAACAGCCGCGCGAGGATCGTCACGGTCAGGACGACCAGGACGAACCGGCCGCGGCCTTCCGGATGTCGGCTGTGAGCTCAGCGCCGGCGACGCCAGACGTAAGCGAGGCCCGTCCCGAGCAGCGACACGGTCCCGGTGAGACCGCGCCGGCCGAGGCTGAGCCGCGCGCCGCGCGGGCCGACGCTGACGCCCACGCCACGCCTGCCGACGTTCAGCGTCAATCCCGGCGCGATCTTCTTGCGCCGCTGGAATCGCCAGCCCATTGCCTGCCGAGAGTACAACTCCAGCGTGGCAACGGTCCTCGTCGATGCCGAAAACGTCCGCCGCTCGTTGTGGCCGAACATTCCGCCGCACGAGCTCGAGGAGCTGTGCGCGCGTTGGGCAGAGAAGCATGGCCACGACGTCCTCGTCGTCTGGGAAGGGCGCGACACCGCCGACGACCGGATCGCACACGAGGTGACGGAGTTCGATCCGCCTGTCTGGGTCGTCACGTCAGACCGCGAGCTACGCGAGCGTGTCGACGCGCACGCCGAGCGCATCCTCGGAGGCGGCTCGTTCGCGCGCGAGCTTCGAGCGGGCTAAGAACTCGGGCTCGCAGCCCCAGCCGTCCCCGTCGCCGTCCAAGCGATAGGGATCGTCGCCGCCTGGCCCTCATTGTTGACTTCAGGCAGCCCGTCACGGCTGCGGCCATGGCTTCAATAGGCCGATCGGCCCATCTCAGGGGTGTCGGTCCGGCCTAGCCGTCCCTCGTTCGAGGGAACGCCTGATCGCGGAGGCGTGCCGATCCGTGCTTTGTGCGCCGCCCCCTCTTCGCACTCGCCTCGCTGGTCGCCGCTGTCGTCGCATGTGCATTTGCGCCGTCGACCGCTGTCGGCCGGGTCGTCGTGGACCGTCCGGCCGTCGCTCACGTCGCCGTCGATCGTCCGCCTGCTGACGGGTGGGTCCGCGTGGACAGACCGCGACCCGCGCACGTGATCGCGTACGTCCAACCTGGCCAGGCGCTGGCGCTTCACAGTCGTCCGTTCGGACGCGTCCTTGTCCATGTCGGCTCCAGAACCCAATTCGGCTCGCAGCGTGCGCTCGGGGTCGTGAAGACGCAGCGGGGACGTTGGCTCGGCGTCACCGAGGCCGGAGTCGGCCACAACCGGCTCGTCTGGGTCGACGCGCGCGCCGGCGGAATCCGCTACGCACGGACACGGCTCGAGCTTGACATCGATCTCTCCAGCCGCACGGTGATCGTCCGCCGTGACCGCCTCGCGGTACGACGCCTGAGCGTGGGGATCGGTCGGCCGGGCTCGCCGACGCCGACCGGGCGCTTCGCTGTCACCGACAAGCTCAACGGGCGTGCGTACTCCGCGGTCTACGGGTGCTGCATCCTCGCGCTCTCGGCAACGCAGCCGAATCTCCCCTCGGGCTGGACGGGCGGGAACCGCATCGCCATCCACGGGACGCTGTCGTCGAGCGACTTCGGCCGCGCTATCTCGGCAGGATGCGTGCACGCGAGCGATGCGGATCTGCGTTACCTGATGCGCATCGTTCGGCTCGGCACGCCCGTCGTCATTCGACCGTAAGGACAGGCTCCAGACCGAGGAACGCGCCGATGCGTTCCGCTTCGCCGTCGAGCTCCGTGCGCTGGGCGGGGGTGAGCTTCCGCGCCGGCGTGACCTGGAGGTCGATGCGCTTGCCGCGCTTCCTGCGCTCCCACAGCCCGGCGGTCATCCCGTCGACGAGGAGGAACCTGACTCCTGCGGGGCCTTCATACCGGCCGCGCCCATGGGACGCGACCTGCTCCCTCACCGCCTTCGGAACAAGATGCTCACGCTCGCGGAAGCCCATGACGTACACGTCGTATTCCGGCAGTAGCCGTACGCTCGATTGCGGCTCCGCGAAGCCCGTGTCGCCCGCCAGGACGAAGGCTTGGTGTCCGTCGACGTCGACCTCCTCGAGGCCCTCCTCAAGCGAGTCGAACAGCGCGCGGGCATCGTCAGGCTTGAACCCTTGTGTCGCGAACCATTCGCGAAAGTCAGCGGGCCGCGCCGGGCCGTACGTGCGCAGGTAGCGCCGGCAGACATCGCGGAGCGCTTCCTGCTCGTCCACCTCCCGCCAGCCCTCGACCCACTGATCCGGCCGCACGAACGTGACCTTGTTTCCGTGCGGCGGCCCCTGGCACACCTCGTTCTGGAAAAAAGCGAAGCCGGAGAGCAGACGTTCCCGCGGGCCTGGTCCGACCCGTTTCACGACCTCCTCGGCGAGCTCCTCGCGGAGCAGGCAGCGGCCGTCGAGCGCAGCCCAGACCGCGGCGCGGATCGCCTTCACGTCGGCCGCCCCCAGCGCCGGGTGAAGGGCGCCTGCCGGATCCCGCCACGGTCCCAACTCCTCGGGCTCGTGCGGCGACGTGCCGGCCGCGGCGTGCCGGGCCGCGTACCAGGTCGCCAGCTCGCCGGCTGGGTGGAGATGGAGCGTTCCGCGCAGCGTCCAGGCCTTGACGAGGCGGCGTCGTTCCCAGAGCTCGTGCCGGACGTCCTCCTGGGTGATCCCGTCCACACGTGCAGCGGGCTGGAGCTCGGCGGAAGCCTGAACCTGGGCGTGCACCCCGGCGAGCTCGTGCACGACGTCGACGAGGCGGTCGGCGTCTGCCCGTTGGGCCAGGTAGCTGCGGGCCAGCCGCCGGGCACGAACGTCGTTCCACGTGATTGAAGTCAGCTAGAGAAACCGTTTCCGGTCGACGAGCTGTCCGCCGGTGAGCCAGGCGAAGGCGCCGCGCTCGAGGATCTGGACGTGCGCGGCCCCCGGGTCGTCCTCCTGGTGCTCTTGCCGATACGAGGCGATCCAGGCGCGCACGTCGTCCTGCGTCTTTGCGCGAGTGACCCGCTCGCCGTCGACGAGGATGGCGTAGTCGGTCATCCGCCGGCCGCCGCGTACTCCGCGGCGCCGCTTGCAGCGAGCGCCGCCTGCGCCGCGGCGAGGCGTGCCAGCGGGACGCGGTAGGGCGAGCAGGACACGTAGTCCAGCCCGAGCTCGTGGCAGAAGGCGACGGATCTCGGCTCGCCTCCGTGCTCGCCGCAGATGCCGAGCTTCAGCCCCGGTTTTACGGAACGCCCGCGCTCGACCGCGATCCGCATCAGGTCGCCGACGCCGCCGACGTCGAGCGTCTCGAACGGGTTCTTCTGCAGCACGCCGTCCTCGAGGTATTGCGTAAGGAACTTCCCTTCCGCGTCGTCGCGGGAGAAGCCGAGCGCGGTCTGCGTCAGGTCGTTCGTGCCGAAGGAAAAGAAGTCGGCCTGCTGCGCGATCTCGTCGGCGCGGATGCATGCCCGCGGCAGCTCGATCATCGTCCCGCACAGGTACTCGACGTCCGGCGCCTCCTCGGCCACGCGAACCGTCAGCTCGCGCAGGCGGCGCAGCTCCTCCTGGAAGGCGACGAGCGGATGCATGATCTCGACAAGCGGCGCCTCGCCCGTCCTGTCCTCCACGGCACGGGCGGCGCGGATGATCGCGCGCACCTGCATCTCGTAGATCTCGGGCCACTGAAGCCCGAGCCGGCAGCCGCGCGTCCCGAGCATGGGGTTCGATTCCTGCAACTGCTTGACCCGTCGACGTACCCGCTCGTCCTTCGCCTCCTCCAGCGGCGGCAGGAACTCGTGCAGCGGCGGATCGAGGAGACGGATGGTCACCGGCAGCCCGGCCATCGCCTCCAAGATCGCCTCGAAGTCCGCCTGCTGCATCGGCAGCAGCTCGTCGAGGGCCTTCCGTCGTCCTTCTTCGTTCTCGGCCATGATCATCGCCCGGACAACCGGCAGGCGCTCCTCGGCCATGAACATGTGCTCCGTCCGGCAGAGGCCGATGCCCTGCGCGCCGAAGTCCCGCGCTTTCGCCGCATCCTCGGGCGTGTCGGCGTTCGCGCGCACGTTCAGCCGCCGGTACTCGTCGCCCCAGCCGAGGATCGTCTCGAGGTCATCGTTGACCTGCGGCGGAACAAGTCGCACTTCTCCGACGATGACGGCACCGGTTCCACCGTCGATCGTGAGCACGTCTCCCTCGGCGAGGGTGTGACCCCCGAGGGTGATCGTGTGTCCAGCCAGGTCGATCGAGAGCGCGTCGCACCCGGCCACGCACGGCTTGCCCATGCCTCGTGCGACCACTGCGGCGTGCGAGGTCATGCCGCCGTGCGCCGTGAGGACGCCCGCCGCCTGGATGAGACCATGAATGTCGTCCGGCGTCGTCTCCCAGCGGACGAGAATGACGCTTTCCCCGGCCTTGCCGCGCTGCTCGGCCGAGTCGGCGTCGAGGACGATCTTTCCGGACGCCGCTCCAGGGGAGGCATTGAGGCCCTTCGCGGCCACCTCCCACTCGGCGGTCGGATCGATCATTGGATGGAGGAGCTGGTCGAGCTGCGCGGGATCGATGCGAGCGACCGCGTCCTCGCGTGAGATCAGCCCCTCGCCGACCATGTCCACGGCAGCCTTCACGCCCGCCGCAGCGGTTCGCTTCGCAGAGCGTGTCTGCAGGAGATAGAGCTCGTTGTCCTCGACGGTGAACTCGATGTCCTGCATGTCTCGGTAGTGCTCCTCGAGCCGGCGCATCGTCTCGAGCAGCTGCTCGAACGCTCGCGGGAGCTTCTTCTCCATCGCGGCGAGCGGCTCCGGCGTGCGGATCCCGGCGACGACGTCCTCGCCCTGCGCGTTGGCGAGAAACTCGCCGTACAGGCCCTGCTCGCCGGTGGACGGGTCGCGCGTGAAGGCCACGCCCGTTCCCGACTCGTCGCCCTTGTTGCCGAAGACCATCTGGACAACGTTGACCGCCGTGCCGAGGCTCTCCGGAATGTCGTACGTGCGTCGGTAGACCTGCGCACGAGGCGCGTCCCACGAGTCGAAGACCGCGCGCACCGCGCGTGTCAGCTGCTCGCGCGGGTCTTGCGGAAAGTCACGACCCGTCTCCTCTCGGTAGATCCGCTTGTACGTGTCGATGAGGTCGGCGAGGTCCTCCGCTGACAGGTCGACGTCCTGTGCAGCACCTCGCGACTTCTTGAGCTCCGTGAGCGCCTGCTCGAAGCGGTGGGCGTCGATGCCGTCAACGACCTGGCCGTACATCTGGATCAGCCGGCGGTAGGAGTCGTTCGCGAAGCGCTCGTTGCCGGTCGTGCGTGCGAGCCCCTGCACGGCGTCGTCGTTGAGCCCGAGGTTGAGGATCGTGTCCATCATCCCGGGCATCGAGACCGCCGCCCCGGAGCGGACCGAGACGAGCAGTGGGTCGTTGGCGTCGCCGAAGCGCTTGCCGGTCTTCTCCTCGAGCGCACGGAGGTGCTCGTCGACCTCGCCGTCCAGTCCGTCGGGAAGAGCCTTGCCGTTCGACATGTAGGCGCGACAGGCGTCGGTCGTGATCGTGAAGCCCGCCGGAACCGGCACGCCCAGCTGGGTCATCTCGGCGAGCCCGACGCCCTTGCCGCCGAGTAGCTCGCGTCCTCCCTCGGATGGTTGGTCGAAGTCGTAGACGTAGCGCTGGGCGGGCAAGGCGAGGATCTTTTCACAAATGCCCTGCAATACTCGCGGTTATGCCTGACCCGCAGATCGTGGCGATGGGCGGCTTCCCGGACGACACGCTCCTCGACTACGTCCTCGAGGTTGCGGGCGGGAAGCGCGTGCTCTACGTCCCTACCGCCGGTATGGAGGATCCGAGCACCACGGTCTGGTGGTATGGGCGATTGCGCGAGCGCGCCAGGATGACGCATCTGCATTTCTCTCCGTGGCCGCCGGGGAACCTGCGCGAGCTCGCGCTCGGGCAGGACGTCATCGTCGTGACAGGCGGGAACACGGCGAACGCTCTCGCGATCTGGCGTGTGCACGGGTTCGACGAGATCCTGCGCGAGGCATGGGAGCACGGTGTCGTGCTAGCCGGCTGGAGCGCCGGGATGATCTGCTGGTACGAGCACGGCGTGACGGACTCGTTCGGCCCGGAGCTCGCAGCGCTGGAATGCCTCGGCTTCCTGCCCGGCAGCGCGTGTCCCCATTACGACGGTGAGGAGCGTCGGCGTCCGGTGTACACGCGGCTCGTCGCGGACGGCTTGGCGGGCGGCCTCGCCGTCGACGACGACGTCGCACTCCATTACGTCGGGACGGAGCTACGCAAGGTCGTCACGACGCGGGAAGGTGCGACGGCGTATCGCGTCGGACGCGACGGCGAGGAACGGCTCGATGCCGTCCTGCTGCAGTGAGCGGCGCGGATCATTGGGAGAAACAGGCCCAGCGCTAGGCCGCGTGGGCGCGTGAACCGGGGCACGACTCCTACTGGACCGAGTCGGGCCCGCCGTTTCTCGATCTCGTCCCCGCACATGGCCGAGCGACACTCGATCTCGGCTGCGGCGAAGGCCGCCTCGCGCGCGATCTGAAGAGGCGTGGCCATCATGTCGTCGGCGTCGACGCTGCGCCGACGTTGATCCGGCTGGCCAGGGGAGTAGATCCTGCCGGCGAGTACGTCGTCGCCGACGCCGCGGCGCTTCCGTTCGACGACGCGAGCTTCGATCTTGTCGTTGCCTTCAACTCGCTGATGGACGTCGACGACATGCCGGGCGCGGTTGGCGAAGCCGCACGGGTGCTCAAACCCGCCGGGCATTTCTGTGCATGCATCACGCATCCGATGCGCGATGCGGGCCGCTTCAGGAGCAGCGATCCCGATGCGCCGTTCGTGATCACGGAGCCGTACTTGGAAAAACGCAAGTTTGGACCAATGACCATCGCGCGAGGCGGCCACGAGGTGACATTCGCTGGCTGGTCGTATCCTCTCGAGGATTACATGGAGGCGTTCGAGCACTCGGGGCTTCTGATCGAATCGCTGCAGGAGCCGCCGGATCCAGACCGACCGATTCCGAACTTCCTTCTGCTCCGAGCGGTCAAGAGGTGAGAAGCGACCGCTGCCGGACGCAGCGGACGCTCCTCGAGGGTCAGCGGTTCGAGAATCGGGGCGTCGGCGTGGAGCTGACGCAGAAATCCACTCGATTGTCGTTTGTGTCACGGCCGTCCGGCCCCCGCCCGACACTCGACCCAGGCGGCGCCGTTACCGCGGGCGCCGGCGCGGGGGCGCCCTCGACGAACTCGTTCGTCGCGGTTCCATAACCCACGGAATCGACAAGCGCACCGTCGCGGTCGCGCAGACCGATACCACCCGCCGACGACGCGAGACCCTGCGTAAACGACTGGTCCGGAGTTCCCGCATACGCGGCGCCGCCGAACAAGTAGAACCCGCCAGGCGCGAGCGTCGTCCCGCTGGGAGTAGCTGCCAACGCGACGTCGCTCGTGCCTGACGCCGAGCGGTAGACCAGGCGGTACCCGCCGAGGTCGAGGCTTGCCGTACCAGCGTTTACGAGCTCGACGAACTCGTCGCCGAGCGACGTGGTGGTGCCGACCGAGAACTCGTTGATCCTCACGAGCGGCGTTCCTCCCGTTGCGGGCGCGTCGCACGTCCGCACGGCCTGACGAGACGCGTCGTAGGTGACGGCCACCGCTCCGCGCGTGCCGGCGACCGTACAGGGCAGCCCTGCGAGCGCTTCCAGCGAGGTCAGCGGAGGTCCGGCATCACCCTTCGCACCGGGTGCGCCTGCAGGACCCGCAGGACCCGCAGGACCCGCAGGACCCGCAGGACCCGCAGGACCCGCAGGACCCGCGGGACCCGCAGGTCCAGCCGGGCCCGGTGGCCCAAGCGCGCCGTCTCGACCGGCTGCACCGACCGGCCCGGGCGGGCCCTGCACGTTCCAGACCAGCACCTCCTCGCCCTTTCGGCAACGTGTCGCCGCGCCGACCGCGCGGAGCACGCCGCTGTGCTTCGCACGACATGCGCGGATGACCTCGGTGCCGCGGCTCGTGTCGACACCCAACGTCGCCGCACCAACCCCGCTCGCCGCGAACGCGACGAGAGCGGCGGCGCCCATCCAGATCGACTTCGATCGCATGCTGCTCCTCTCGCTCGAGATGTCCTTTCCAGCGATACCGACGAGCGCTCCGCGTTGCTAGACCGTGCGCAGGATCCGGCACGAACTTGTCGCGCTTGC
>WNGF01013624.1_pt1 | contig 13577 bp, 10 predicted proteins | sample 5400641 | NCBI WGS metagenome assembly WNGF01 (sample SAMN13153371, study PRJNA577476) | soil metagenome | isolation source: 80 cm soil or saprolite under grassland replicate 2 | place: USA:California | collected 2016-06-15
CGGGAAAAAGGCATTACGCCCAGCACCCGCGAAATCCAAAGTCATTTCGGGTTCGCCAGCCAGACTTCGGTGATGCAGTACATCGCCACGCTGGAGCGCAAAGGTTTTCTTGAGCGGCACGCGCGCAAGGCCCGGGCGTTGATTACTCCAGCCATGAAAGTCAGGATCACCGATATTCCGATTTACGGACAGATCCCGGCCGGCATGTCGGCGCTGACCGAGCAGACTATCGAAGGCCACGTATCTGTCGATAAGCGGTCGGCTAATGTTTCCAAAAATCGCGGCACATTCGCCTTGCGCGTCCGTGGCGACTCGATGATCGGCGCTCACATTGTCGATGGTGACATCGTAATTTTGGAGGACAGCAAAGAGCCCCACAATGGCGATATCGTGGCAGCATTGATCGACGGTGAAACCACGCTGAAGTGTTACGTGGTGGAGCATGGCCGGCCCTATCTGAAAGCGGAAAACCCGCGTTATCCAGATCTGATCCCGGCGCGCGAATTAAAGATCCAGGGCGTGATGGTCTCGCTCATTCGCAAACAAGAACGGCGGAAGAGACACTGAGCCAGAGGTCAGGCGGCAGAAGTCAGGAGTCACAACTCATTAATGTTCGCTTGAACATAAACAGGACGCGTGCCATCTTTTCTTCGAATGATTGCGAGGGGCAAGATGATGGATCTTCGGAAATTGCTGGCCGAGCGTTTTCCGCATAGGCCTGTGCCAGCGACGACGCGCCGGCTAATTACCGGTTTATCTTTCCTCGATCAAGCGATTGGCGGCGGATTGCCAAAAGGCGCGATCACCGAATTGATCAGCCCACGAATAAGCGCGGGCAGCGCATCGCTTGTTCATATGCTGCTTCAGGCTGCGCATCGTAATCGCTATTTCCTCGCCCTGATCGATGGCCGCGATTCATTCGATCCATCCGCCTCAGACGGACTCGGCAACTCGTGTTTACATCACCTGCTCTGGGTTCGTTGCACCCAAGCTCTTGATGCGATCAAAGCGGCTGATCTGCTTTTGCGCGACGGAAATTTCCCATTGGTAATTGTCGATCTTGTGCTCAACCCGCCGGCAGACCTGGGCAAGATTCCACAGACAAGCTGGTATCGTTTGCAACGCCTTGTCGAGTCGGCCCCCACCGCATGTCTGGTCCTGACACGGCAAGGGACGGAAATTGTTCTCGAAAATTCGTGGACGCTGGAAACTTTTGAAGACGAGAGAGCGATTTCGCGGCTGCAAATTCGTGTGCAACGATCACATCTCCAATCAGACGCCAGAAATCAGCCGCCTTCGTCCTTTGGCTACGGCGAGCCAAGAAGCTCAGAAGTCAGCTAAACTGATGTTTGCGACAATTTATTTGCCGAATTTCTATTTGCAGGCAGCAATCCGCCATCAACCAGAGCTGCGCGAAAAACCCGTGGCGTTAATTGAGGAACAAGAAAAGAAACCAGTTATCATTCAACTGAACGAGGCTGCGGAAGAAGCCGGCATTCGTAAAGGAATGACTCCGAGTCAGGCCCTGGCGCGCTATTTGCAGGTCACGATCAAAGCGCGCGGGCGCACGCAGGAAAAATCGATCCAGGAAATATTACTTCACTACGCGTTTACGCTCAGCCCGTTTGTAGAAGCCACCGAGCCCGGCATTTGCACGATTCAATTTACTGACAATCGCGCTCTGAGCGCGAAGGTCTCACGCGTAATTGAGCAATTAGCCGAATGCGAAATCACCGCCCAAGCCGGGATTGCCCCTGCGCCGGATACAAGTCTTCTCATTGCCCATCTGGCGGGTCCGGTTTTAGAAATCAATGACGCAAAAGAATTTCTCGCGCCGCTGCCAATCGAGACCCTCGCAATGATCGGAACATAGACTTTCAGTCTGTGCGCGTCGGGTTTGCAACCCGCTGAACCGAAGACAGCCCCGAATGCTTCGGGGCTGTCCGCACAAGGCGTAGCCTTATGTTCCAATTACGTCACGGGTCGTCGTTCGATCAAGAGCCGATAAACAAAACCACCCAGCGCGCCGCCCACTAACGGTCCAATCCAATAAACATAATGGTCGTGCCAAAAATTTGCCGCAACCGCGGGGCCGAACACGCGCGCGGGATTCATAGCCGCGCCGGTAAGCGTTCCCCCAAACAGAATGTCGAGCGACGAGGCCGGCGATACGCCGTGGGCCGCGTTCATCAACGGCGGTGCCGTGAACGACAAACACGAGAAAGAAAGTGAGAATCCCTTCGACCAAAATTCCCTGCCACGGAGCGAGATTAATGGCGAGCTGCGGAGTGCCAGTAATGACGACATCGCGTCCGAACAGACCGAGGCAAATCAAGGCAGCCGAGATTCCACCGAGACATTGCGCGATCCAATAAAGAAGGGCGTTCGTCCATTTCATATGCCCGCCGCAAACTAAACCGAAGGTCACCGCTGGATTCAACTGGCCTCCCGAGATGTGCAGCGTGGCGGAGACAAAAGCCGCAATCGTCAGACCGTGAGCGAGCGCAACGGCCAGCACATCGTGCCCGGCGGTCTTGATCGCGCCAATACCTACGAAGATCAGCGCGAATGTTCCGATAAATTCAGCGAGGAGCGGACGAAATTTGGCCATGCGTTGATGCAATCAAATAAGCTGCGCGCTGGCAATCGTGTTTCTGTAGCCGCTTCGCTCTGCGAAGCGTGACGCTGAGCCGTTTAATAGCCGGCGCCACGCTGCCCACAGGGCAGCGGTAGAGACATCAAATCAACTGCCGGCGTAATTGGGATATCTCTCGCGCAACTCCCGGGACAGCCGATTTGCTTCCTCGCTTCTGCCAGCCCGCTGATACGCGGATGCCGCTTTGTCCAGTGCGCGAGGAGTAATGGCCGGATCATCATAGAGCAGAGCAACGCCCATGAAAGCCTTGCCCGCGCCATCGAAATTTCCGCGCTCCAGTTGGACCTCGCCTGCCAGCAATCGCGCTTCAGCATTCACGCGTCCCTCCGGTTGCAGCACCATGATCTCTTCGGCAATCTTCTGAGCGTCGTCTGGTTTGTGGATACCAATCTTGATCGCTCCAAGCGCAATCAGCGCTTTCGCCTTCCCCGCTGGATCCTTCGCGACTTGTAAATATTTCCCAAGTGCATCTTCGGCTTCGGACAATTTTTTCAATTTTGTCGCCGCGTCTCCCAGATAAAACAAAAAGTCTGGTTTGACGCTGCCGCGATTGTCCATCTTCGCAAGCGCGCTCAGATATTTTGAGGCGGCCTCGTAGTTTTTCTCGTTGTAATATTCGATCCCCAACCATTCGAGCACTTCCGGCGGGACATTCACACTGGGACTGTTCGCCATGAACTCGTTTACCTCTTTGGTGAGTGCGGGCCGGTCTCTTAAGTAAAACTGGCACAAAATGAGCCGAAGCGAGGCGAGATTGTAATACTGCTGCTTATTCAGTTGCCGCGCGGCATTGAGCGCCTTCAACGCTGTCTTATAGTCCTTCGCCTCAAACGCAGCCTTGCCGATGTAATATTGCGCCTGCGCTGCGACGGAACTCTTTGGGAATTCTTTCAAAAGCTGGCGAAATGTATCGACCATGCCTTTGGTGTTTTCCTGTTGTCCGAGAATCAAAGCCTTTAACTGCAACGTCGCTTCCCGCTCCTGCGCGTTCGGATACATGGTGAGAATCGTGTTCAGATCGGAAAGCGCAGCATCGTAGTTCTTATCCTGTTCGTAAGCCAAAGCGCGCTGAGCCAAAGCGGCGGGGACCTGCGGGTTGTCCGGAAATGTTTGCACGTAATAGGTGAAAGCTTCGATAATTGCCGAAGTGTTTTTCGCCGGCACATAACAGAGGCCAAGCTTGTAAGCCGACTCGGCGCGTAACTTTGAAGAAAGCTGAGAGGCACGCAGCTCTCCGTAAATTGACGCTGCCGCGCTGTAATTCTGTTGTTTGTATAGCGCTTCGGCTTTTAAGAGCTTCGCCTGGTCGGCGCGCTCCCCCGTAGGATTTGTGGCAAGGAATTGCTCCGCCTCGGTGAGGAGGGCGGATGGATCGGAGTTGTATACGTTGATCAACCGCTGATAAGCAGCGTCCTTTGCTTCTTCCCGATCCGGAAATTTTGCGATGATCTGGCGATAAAGCTGTTCGGCTTCCTTTGCGTGGCCGAGTTGCCGCTCGCTGTTGGCCGCGAGCAATAACACCTCGGCTTGAGCCGCCGCCGGAAGGCTCTCCTGTTCTTTCTTGTAATCAGCGAGCAACTGGGCGTATTGGCCGGTTTGATATTGCAACCGGCGCAGACCGACCTGCGCGATCGCCCGGAATTTTCCGGGTTCAGACAAAGCGCGACCCTTTTGCAGCAAGCTCGCGGCCCTATCGACCATTGTCTTGTCGATCTTGCCCTTGTCAGCCTGGATAAGATCGAGAGCGATTATCCCGCCGCGCACGGCCGACTCGGCTTTCACAGCTGGCTTTTGCGTTTCCTTCGAAAGCGCTTCGTATTGGTTGAGCGCATCGATTTTTCTCCCCCGCCCAATGAGAATAGATGCTGCTGTCCATCGTGCGTCCTCGCGATAAGGATTCGGATTTCCAGCGTCGGCAACCTCCAGATAGATATCGCAGGCTTCCTCTTTACGGCCAAGAACCTCAAGGCAACGCGCTTCAAAATAGCGAGCAGACAATGCTACGGCTGCGTCCTTTGATTTTGCGGCGGAGCGATGAAAGAGCGGAAGCGCCGCGGCATAATCCTTCTGCTTGAAAGCCATCTCAGCCAGAGCGTATGCGGCCGGTCCGGCAAATTCGCCATCGCCATAATCGCTCAGCACTCTCTGGAAGTTTGTCCGTGCGCTCGATGGGCGATTGAGATTTCGATAGCATTCGCCCAGCGAAAAATAGGCGTTGGCTCGCCCGGCATTCCCCGGGTAATCGTCGAGATATTTCTGATATTCCGGGATCGCCAGATCGTAAAGTTTGCGAGTGAAAAGCGCGTTCGCATAATCGAGCTGCCGGCGATCGGGCGCGTCGCTTTCTCGCGCCGCCGGTCCGGAGAAGTCTTCCACCGAAGGGGCAGGCATGGCGGGCTCCTCCGCGGGGACCGCGCGGGCGACTGGCGGCTCATCCACGGGCCGAGCGCGGCGCACTTCGGGCGGCGATTGAGCGAAAGCCACGTCCGCCATTAAAAACAGCATTGTCAGTCCCAAAGGACCGACTGTGCTTGGCGCCGTTTTCATTTCGCTGTTGCGAAAGCCACATTGGTAATCCCAGCTTCAGTGCAAACATTCAGGACACCAATGATGTTCTTGTAAGCGCCAGCCTCATCCCCGCGGATCACCACGGCTTGCTCGGGATTGAGTTGAACCAGACTTTTTAACAATTCGGTCAATTCAGGGCCGCTCAAAGTGCGACGATTCACCACAACGTTGCCGTCCGCTTTCACATTGACTATCACATCCCCGATTGGCGCGGCCTTCTCCTTCGCCGCGGAAGCTTTTGGCACCTTGACGTCGAGTTCGTTCTCGGTGCGAGCCGCGTTCCATGTGAGCAGAAAAAAAATCAACAACAGCAGTAGCACATCGACCAACGGCGCCAGTTGAATGCCGGGATGATGCATGGGTGCGTGTCCACGCAAATTCATATAACAAAGGAGACGATGTTGTTTGGGTGATTTGTCAGCGAGCTGGGCAGCTACAGTTCGTCTTCGATCAGCACGGGGCTTCGCTGGGCCCGCCTGCCATAGTGCAACGAAAGCAAAGCCAAAACATGCGTCGAAGCGGCTTCCAAATCTGAAATCAGCTTTTGGGCCTTGCCGCGGAAAAACGCGTAGAATATCATCGCCGGAATACCGATGGCCAGGCCCGCGGCCGTGTTGACCAGCGCCTGACTGATCCCTCGCGAGAGTGCCACGTAGCGAGCCGACCCAATATCTGCCCCAAGCGCGCCGAAGGAATGGATAATTCCGAAAACGGTGCCAAGCAGACCGAGCAGCGGCGCGATCATTCCGATGTCAGCGAGATAAATAACACGATTATTCAAACTCGCCGCAACTCGCGTTCCTTCCGTTTCGGCGATTTCACGAACCTGCTGAAAATCCGCGTTCGGGTTCTTGGTCGTGAAATCGAGCATTTTTTGCACGACCCGCGCGATAGCTTCTCCGTGTCGGTTGGAAACGGCGAGCAACCCCAGGTAATCGCGTTTGCGCAACAGCGCGTCCGCCGTCGCCATGTAACCGCTCGAAACCACCGCGCCGCGCCGGATCGTCATGAGATAAACGACCACGAGCGCCACGAAAAAGATCGACAGCAGAAAGAGCGGAATCATCACCGGCCCGGCGTTGATGATGGTATCCATGATAGTCTGCGAGTGCGGAACATCCGGCACCAGCGGCGGCGTGGCCTCCTGTGCAAGCAAAGAAGGAGCGCCTGCCAGCGGGGCAAACAACAGCGAAGAAAACTTCATGCGAAGAATTTCGTAATGATATGCGGAGCGCTCAGCGGATGCAAATGCACAACTGACAGATCGAACACAGAGCAACCTGCCAGGTTGCTAAACAAATCGGTCGTCGCCAGCGTAGCGCCGCACCCGGAAAATATGCGCGGGTTGAATTTGCGGATCGAGCTCAACGTAGTTTCGGCGGCTCCGCCAGATGTAGCGTGCATCGCTCAGCAAATCGTGCACTTCGTATGCGTCGCTCTCCATTTGACCGAACTGATCGACCGGCACATCGACATAGGAATGCTGTTTGCGATGCGGATCGAGATTCACAACAACAAGAATGATGTTGTCGCGCGCGGCGGTCATTTTGCCGTAAAACAGGATTGCGTCGTTCTCTGCGGGGTAGAATCGCAAGTTATCGTAAAACTGAAGGGCACGGTTCTCTTTTCGGATTTTGTTTAGCCGCGCGATCCAGTCTTTGATGTTTCCTGGCGCATTCCAGTCGCGCTCCTTGAATTGGTATTTCTCGGAGTCGAGATACTCCTCACGACCTGGCAAAGCCTCCTTCTCGCACAGCTCGTATCCGCTGTAAATGCCGTAGAGGGTTGAAAGCGTTGCGGCCAGAGCCGCACGAATCATAAATGCCGGCCGCCCGCCGTCCTGAAGCACAAACGGCAGGATGTCGGGCGTGTTCGGCCAGAGATTAGGGCGAAAATATTCGCTCATCTCGGTTTGCGTTAGTTCCGTGAAATATTCGATGAGGTCACGCTTGGAATTTCGCCATGTGAAATAAGTGTAGCTCTGACTGAAACCAGCTTTGGTCAGCGCTTTCATCATTTTCGGCCTGGTGAATGCTTCGGAGAGAAACACCGTATCGGGGTATTTCTCGCGGACGCCTTTGATCAAATACTCCCAGAAGGCGACGGGCTTGGTATGCGGATTATCCACGCGAAAGATGCGCACGCCGCGCTGGGCCCAGAAAAGAACGATACTCTTCATCTCTGCCCATAGCTCCCGCCAGTTTTCGCAACGAAAGTTCAGCGGATAAATGTCTTCATACTTTTTCGGCGGGTTCTCCGCGTACTTGATCGTGCCGTCCGGGCGCTTGTAGAACCAGTCGGGATGCTCTTTGACGTAGGGATGATCGGGTGAGCAATTGATCGCAAAGTCGAGCGCGATCTCCATTCCGCGTTTTCGAACCTGTTTCTGAAGCCAGTCGAAATCGGCCAGCGTTCCGAGCGAAGGCTCGACGGCTTTGTGTCCGCCTGCTTCACTGCCGATTGCCCACGGAACGCCCGGGTCGCCCGGCTCACACACGATCGCATTATTGCGTCCTTTGCGATTCGTATGGCCAATGGGATGAATCGGCGGGAAATAAATGACATCGAACCCCATCGCCTTTGCGTCATCGACGCGTGGCAAACAATCGCGAAAAGTCGATCCGCGATCGCCGCGGCCTTCCGCGGAGCGCGGGAAAAACTCATACCATGCGCCAATCAACGCCGCTGGACGCTCGACAACAACTTGCGGAGCTGGAGCGTATTGTGTTGCGCTGGAGCGGTCCGGATAAGTCGCCATCAACACCTCGAGTTCGCCGGATTGCGCGATTGCGTTAATCTCAGAATTCGCGCCCGTGCAGATTTGTTCGGCGAATTCCAGCAACCGTGCTGCATCCGCCGGCTCCTGCGCTCGCTCCGCGGCGGCCCTGACCAAGGCAGCGCCCTCCATTGCTTCGCTCCGCAGGGCAGAAATGCCGCACTTAAATTTCGCCGTGAACTCGTGCTGCCAACTGCGGAACGTATCTGTCCATGCTTCCACCGTGTATTCGTGAGTCGCGTTATCGTAAAGAGTGCAAGCACCGCGCCAGCGGTCGTTATCAACAAAAGTCATGGGTGTTTCCCGCCATTCACGCTTGCCGAGAACGCGCCATTTTAACACAGCCGCCACGACATCGTGTCCGTCCTTAAAAATGTCCGCTTCGACGACGAGATCCTCGTCAACGACGCGCTTAACCGGATAGCGCCCTCCATCGATCAACGGCTGCAAGTTCTCGATGACCGCGGAGGGAAAGGCCCGAGGCATGGGCGATCAATCAACCGAGATTTGCTGCCTGCGAAAGCAAAAATCTCCGTGATCCGAAGAAGAAATCGAGCGGGATTAAACCGCGAAATAAAACGCGCACTCGTAGAGCCCCGAGTTGCGAATCATTTGGCGGCGCACGCGAGTCCCAAGGACGGCTTCGAACATATCCTGCTCGAACCGGCCGATGATGGGGTAGTGTTCGAGCAGATTCATGATCGGCGAATGACATTCGACAATCCGAGGTCCGCCCTCATCCCCGCTGCTGAACTGGGCCATATAGCCCTCCCCATCACGGAAACGGGCGAGCCATTTGGCGCGTTCCGCGACTGTTTCCCCCTTGGCTTTGGACTTGAGGGCCGCGGTCTTTTTTTCGAAGAGATTGTAAAGAAGCTTCTCCGGTGCGTTTGGCCCGTAGATTTCCTGGACCGATTTCAATAGATCGAGCGTGAACTGATGGCTGTCAGCCTGAAACAGATCATGGCTGCGGCGGGTAAGCCGGTAAACCATTTCCGGGCGACCCATTCTTTGTGGCCGTCGCCAGGTATCGAGGTAGCCATCGCGCTGAAGGGTGAGGCAATGCTGCTTGATGCCCATATAGCTCATCCCCATTTTTTCCACCAGCTCGTTAACAGACAGTCCCCGGGTCCGTTTGAGAGAGTTAATAATTTGGAGCCGCTGGGTGCGGCCGATTTCTGCGATTAGACGTTGATTCATAAGGTGATGATTGAGTGACAAAAAGCTGAAGGGTGGACTTTACACGTCGTGACCTTTAAAATGCAAGTTCAAACTTCGCGCAACTGCCGAACACAAAAGAAATTACAGAAAGAGGCTTCGCTACGTCGCTCGGCAGATCGACGGAACATGTTCTGCTGAGAATGGGCGTAGGTATTTTCCCGTAGCGCACCCGAACGCGTCAGAGAAACGGAAGTGACACTATTTGCACTGGAATTGCCACGACTGCGCCGGAATTCTCCGGCGCGAGCGCATCCAGATTGACGCCGGGATTGTTCAAGCCGCGTTTCACATAACCGAGCGCGATTTCCTTTCCGATTTTCTCACTGCGCGTTGCGCTCGTGATCCATCCCGCTGCTTTGCCTTTTTCCGCCATGGAGACGAGTCTCATACCCGCCTTGAGCGGGACATCATCCAATGAAATCAGGCCGCGTAATCGCTTGTTTGTTTGGCCCGACATCTTGATGCGCGAGATCACTTCCTGACCAATGTAGCAACCTTTTTCATAATCGACGGTGCGCTCTTCCAGATTAGCCTCGATTGGAATAATCTCGTTTGTCAGCTCGCAGCCCCATCGGGGAATGCCCTGTTCGATTCGCATGGTCTCCGCGGCAGCGGAATCGACCGGGTCGAATGCGGACAATAACTGTTGCGAAATGCCATCATGCCTCGCTGCGTCCGTCCATACATCCCACCCCGGATCGGCGAAGCGGCGCACAGAAACAATTCTACAGTCGCTCAGGTTCGGCGCAGTTTGCGACAGGACATGAAAGATCGAGAATCGATCCGTGTCGTCTTCGATCTGAACGTCGTCGGCGATTACATACCGCTCCAGTCTGGCCGGAAGCGCTTCCCGAAGCTCGGGATCGGCATCAATCCAAAAGCATTCGGGCCCAGCGGAAACGAAAACGTGCGCGTTCATCTTGCCCTTCGCGTTGAGCACGCAAGCCTCAATTGCCACTGCTTCGTAGGCTTTTCGCACATCATTCGTAATCTGCCCATTCAGAAAACGAAGCCGATCACTGCCAGTAACCCGGAGCGTTGTGCGTCCCGAGAGATCAAGAAAGGCGCCCTCCTTATGCTGAAGCGGCTGCGTCATCCCTCTTTGGACGAGACGGGCCCCGAGTAGCTTTCGGAGTTGCAGCCCGCGGCGCAACAGTTGCGTGAGAAAGCCGCCACGCCACCGGAGCGCCTCGTTGACCTTTCCGTTGCCAGTCGAGTCGATGGTTGCCGCGACGTCGGAAGGCAGGGACGATATCTCGGCTAAGACAGGCGCTGCCTCCACCCCTGGTGCGATTGCCTCAGGGCTCGCCTGCTCCTCCTGCTCCGGCAGTTGAGGCTCCGGCTCCCCGTAATCACGCGATTGGGTTTCGAGCAAATATTTGCGCGCGACCGCAGAAAAATCATCGTCTCCACGGCCCCACTGCATTTGCTCCATCAACTGATCGTGCGCAGCGGCGGTCGCTCCCAGTTCGAGGTAGTGCGACAAACCGAGCTGATTGGCGATCTGGATGATATCTTTGAGCATGTGCTTTATGGAAAAATGCGGCTCAAAATCGCGCTGGATCATCTTCGGCATTTTCATTGCGAGCGTTGTAGAATGGCTCGCGTTGGCTTGCATGGCTTGGACGAACTTTTCCAAGGGCACACCGAGAGCTTGAACAATGGCCAGAGCTTCCGCAGTCGCCTGGACGCTCGCAGCCGTCACCATGTTGGTTGCGATTTTGATCACCGTCGCCTGGCCAAGCTCGCCGATTTCGACAATCTCTTTGCTGCTCGCTTCAAGGATGGGGCGTGCTCGCCGTAATACTTCCTCATTGCCGCCGGTGTAATAGACCAGTTCACCTTTTTCCGCCGCAATCTTGCTGCCGGTGAACGGCGCCTCCACAAAGCGCGCGCCGCGACCTCCGACAATTTCCGCTGCCGCCCGCATGGAATCCGGAGCCACAGTCGAATGCCCAATGACGATGTGGCGCGGCGCGAGGTTTTCACTGAGCCGATGAACGGTGTGCAGCAAAGCCTCGTCGTCGGAAACAAAGATCTGGATGTAATCGCAAAGCTCGGCCAGCTCAGCAGGCGACCCGACAAAATTTGGAACGGGACGCGGCGTCCGGTTCCAAACGAAAACTTGAAATCCTTTCCTGCGCAGATTCCCACTTACCCCGCGACCGATGATCCCCAGGCCGATCACTCCAATCGCTTCGTGCTTTGAATTGGACATAAATGTCTGGCCGCTCCGTGAGAGTGAAAAATTCCTTTCAAGACTGCGGACAAAAACGCCGACAGGCAATGCAGAAACGTAGAAGCACACCGTGGTCCCAATCGGGGCCTCACTCCAGAAAACAAATCGAAAGACGAAAATGCCCGCCGAACATCCGCATTTCATTTTAGCGCAAACTCAGACAGGTAATATGCAGCGACGGAGCCGACGATCTGGAGACTTTCGGCGTTGATCTTGTCCATCGTGTCATCGGCCGTATGCCACCAGGGAAAATCAAAATCGATCACATCAATAGTCGGAATCCCAATCGCGTTGAGCGGCGTGTGGTCGTCGATCAATTCCCGGCCCAGGTAGGTAAAATCACTTCGCAATTTCAACGCCTCTGCTGACGCAAATATGTCGCGCGCCATTTCTGCCGGCGAATCCGGTGGCAACGTGATCGTCAGAGAACGGTCGCCCACCATGTCGAACAAGATGCCGCCGCGAAATTGCTTGGCTCCGCCGCTTCCAAGCTGTCTGGCAAAATAACGGCTTCCGTAGAGCCCATCCTTCTCAGAAAAGTGTTCATACGCTTCTTCGCCGTCAAAAAACGCCAGCTCAATCTTTGCCGCAAGATCCGGGTGCCGCCCAAGCACCCGGCTCAACTCCAGCAGCAAACCCGTGCTCGACCCGCCATCGTTGGCTCCGACAAATCGGAAGCTGTCGAACGTCTTCGTATCGTAGTGGGAGCACAACAAAAAAGAGGACGCGCCGCTTCCTTGTGCGCGAAATCGTGCAATCAGATTTACAAACCGGACTTTGCCGCGCGGCGTGTCATCGGTGAATGCCTGTCGCGTTACCTGCCAGCCTGACAAACTGAGCTGATTCTCAATGTAACCCCTCGATTTTTCGATCGCCTCAGATCCAGGCGGGCGCGGACCGAAATCAACCAGCCGCTGGACATGAGCCAGCGCGTTCTCGCCAGAAAATTCTTCCGATATCTTGGGTTGCGATGCGCGCGACGCCTCCACACCAACCATTGAGACAAAAACAAGAAGCAAGGAAACAAAAGCGGTCGGATACATGCGTTTCATCTTACAATAGACTATATAACATGATCCTCATCCTCCCCTTGGAGGCGAAGAAATGAAGTGGACACGCATGGTTTTATGATATAAGCAATGAAACTTCCTAACCGTCCAATAAGGCTATGACACGAACAAAAAAGCGGTGGATCAAACCGGAGCTAAAAACATTGCCGATCTTTTTCGAATGCACCTGCTACGCGGGCGCGATTTGATTGACCGGGAATAATTGACTCCGAAAGCTTTCGCGAGTTGATCCGGATTCGGATTCTCGGCAGCGCCGCGGGCGGTGGCCTGCCACAGTGGAATTGCGCCTGCCCAAACTGCATGGCGGCGCGTGCTGGGAAAATTCCGCAGCAGATGCAATCAAGCCTTGCCATCAGCGATGATGATGAACGCTGGTTTTTGATCAACGCTTCGCCCGATCTCGCGCAACAAATCGAACGCACGCCGGCATTGCAGCCACGACCGAATTCACCGAGAAACACTCCGATCGCAGGGGTCCTCCTCACCAATGCCGATCTCGACCATGCGCTGGGTTTGTTGCTATTGCGGCAGCGGGAAACGCCGCTTATTGTTTATGCGACCGACTCGGCGCGCGCCGCACTGGATTGGATCGACATGGTTCTGAAGCGATTTTGCGGCGTTGAATGGCGCCTGGTTTCTCGCGATTTCGATTTATTGAGCAAGAGCGTCGCGTTCCGTGCGATTTCATTGCCCAAAAGTATCGCGTTGCAGTTCCGCGACCAGAGCTCGAATGCGTCCGCCCTTATCGCGCCCGCCGCCGGCGACCTGAACGATGAATTGCACGATGCCGTCAAAACTTCCGACCTCGTTTTATTCGATGGCACATTTTGGAAGGATGACGAACTTCTCGCCTTTCGGCCAGGCGCTCGCCGGGCGCGCGAGATGAATCACCTGCCCATCGCCGATGGTAGCCTTGATTTCTTGCGCCATTCGTCAGCACGCCGGAAGATGTATATCCACATCAACAATACGAACCCGATCCTCATGCCCGGCTCGCCCGAGCGCGCCCAAGTTGAACGGGCCGGCATCGAGATCGCCTGCGATGGA
>WNGF01017677.1_pt1 | contig 13577 bp, 12 predicted proteins | sample 5400641 | NCBI WGS metagenome assembly WNGF01 (sample SAMN13153371, study PRJNA577476) | soil metagenome | isolation source: 80 cm soil or saprolite under grassland replicate 2 | place: USA:California | collected 2016-06-15
CGGCGCACAAGCTCGTCAATCCGGTGCTCTATCGCCTCGAGGAAGCCGAGGCCTGCTGGCGCAACGTCGCCGCGCCCGTGCTCTGGGTTGCCGGGGCCGAGTCGAAGGCGGCGGAGTTTTTGAAGCTCTCGGCTCAGGATCTCGCCGCGCGCAAGGCGTGCTTCCGGCATTTGACCGAACGCGTCGTGCCTGAAGCGGGTCATATGCTCCATCACGACCAGCCCGAGCGTGTCGCCGAGGTGATCGAGGAGTTTCTCGGGTAAGATGCCGCGATGAATATCGATCTTCATTGTCACTCGACGGCTTCCGACGGATTGCTCAGGCCCGGCGAGCTCGTCGCGCGGGCCGCGGCGAACGGCGTGGAGGTGCTCGCGTTGACCGATCACGACGACCTGTCCGGGCTCGCCGAGGCGCGCGCGAAGGCCGAATCGGAGGGCGTTCGCTTCGTCGACGGCGTCGAGATCTCGGTGACCTGGGAAGGAAGCACGGTTCACATCGTCGGTCTGCAAATCGATCCCGAAGATCCGGTCCTGCGCTCCGGCCTCGAATCGGTCCGCGCAGGCCGCGCAAGGCGGGCGGAGAAAATGGGCGAAGCGCTCGACGCTGCCGGCATTCCCGGCAGCCTCGCGGGGGCGAGAATTTATGCCGAGAACCCAACCCTCATCAGCCGCTCGCACTTCGCGCGTCACCTGGTGAAGACGGGCCGGGCACCGAACGTAAAGAGCGTGTTTCAGCGCTACCTCGTGAAAGGCAAGCCGGGCTATGTCCCGCATCAGTGGGCCTCTCTCGCCGACGCGGTGAGCTGGATCCGCGCAAGCGGCGGGATCGCGGTGGTCGCACACCCGGGTCGCTATAAGTTTCCCAAGCCCGAGCTGCATGCGTTTCTCGCGGAGTTCAGGGACTGCGGCGGCGCCGGCATCGAGGTCGTGACCGGGAGCCACTCGCCCGAGCAATACCTGGAGTTCGCGCGCGTTGCGCGCGAATTCGGGCTGCGCGCGTCGCGCGGCTCCGATTACCACGGAAAGGGAGAGAGCAAGGCGGATCTCGGCGCGCTTCCGCAACTCCCCGACGATCTGAGTCCCGTCTGGCGCGATTGGTAGAACGGCGGGGCGGTCATTCCGCTCTGATAAAATAGAGCGTTCAAACGGGCCGGCCATGGAATTCAACCTCGTCCAGACCATCGCGATCTACGCCCTGCCGGTCATCTTCGCGATCACCCTGCACGAAGCCGCCCACGGCTACGTCGCGCGCCACTTCGGCGACAAGACCGCCTTCATGCTCGGGCGGATCAGCCTGAATCCGATGCGCCACATCGACATGGTCGGAACGATCGCCGTCCCGCTGCTGATCCTCGTCGCGAGCAAATTCCTCGGCAGCGCGGGAATCCTGTTCGGCTGGGCGAAGCCGGTCCCGGTAAACTTTCACGCCTTGCGCCGCCCCAAGCGCGACATGCTGTGGGTCGCGGCGGCGGGTCCCGCAGCGAACCTCGTCATGGCGCTCGGCTGGGCGCTGCTGATGAAGCTCGCGCAGACGCTCCCGCCGGGCGCGTTCTCGTTGCCCATGCGCCTGATGGCGGAAGCCGGCATCACGGTCAACATCGTGCTCATGGTGCTGAACCTGCTGCCGATCCTGCCGCTCGACGGAGGGCGCATCGCCGTGAGCCTGCTGCCCGATCGCCTGGCGCTCGGATACGCGCGCCTGGAGCCCTTCGGCTTTCCGATCCTGCTCCTGCTGATCTTCCTGCCGCCCCACGTGCTGGGCGTGATCATGATGCCGATGGTGCGGGCCTCGATCGATCTGATCGGGGCGATCTTCCGGTTGTAGGCACGCGCGCATGGTCGAAGAACGCGTGGTTTCAGGCATGCGCCCCACAGGCGCGCTGCACCTGGGACATTTCCACGGCGCGATCAAGAACTGGATAAGGCTGCAGAGCGAGCATCCGTGCCTGTTCTTCGTCGCCGACTGGCACGCGCTCACGACGCACTACGAAACGCCGGAGGTCATCGAGGAGAACGTCTGGGACATGGTGATCGACTGGCTCGCCGCCGGCATCGACCCTGCGCAGGCGACGCTGTTCATCCAGTCGCGCATCCCGGAGCACGCCGAGCTGCAGCTGCTGCTCTCGATGATCACGCCGCTCGGGTGGCTCGAGCGCGTGCCGAGCTACAAGGACCAGCAGGAGAAGCTCGCCGACCGCGACCTCTCGACCTACGGTTTCCTGGGCTATCCGCTGCTGCAGGCGGCCGACGTGCTCGCCTATCGGGCGAAGTACGTGCCCGTGGGTGAAGACCAGGTGCCGCACATCGAGATGGTGAGAGAGGTGGCGCGGCGCTTCAACCACGTCTACGGCCGCGAGCCCGGGTTCGAGGACAAAGCCAAGGCCGCCGCGAAGAAGCTGGGCAGCCGCAAGGCCAAGGTATACATGGAGCTTCGCACCAAGTATCAGGAGAAGGGCGACGCCGAAGCGCTTGCCGAGGCGCGGGCATTGCTCGAGAAGCAGGGCAACCTTTCCGTCGCCGACCGCGAGCGCCTGTTCGGCTACCTCGAAGGCGGCGGGCGCATGATCCTGGTCGAGCCGGAAGTGCTGCTCACCGAGGCCTCGAAGCTGCCCGGCGTGGACGGACAGAAGATGTCCAAGTCCTACAACAACACTATATCCTTGCGCGAGGACGCGGAATCGGTGCGCAAGAAGATCCGCACCATGCCGACCGATCCGGCGCGCGTGAAGCGCAGCGACCCGGGCGACCCCGACAAGTGCCCGGTATGGCAATTGCACCTGGTCTACAGCGATGAGAAGACCCGACAGTGGGCGAACCAGGGTTGCCGCACCGCCGGGATCGGGTGCCTGGAGTGCAAGCAGCCGGTGATCGACGCGGTCCTTGCCGAGTTGGCGCCGATGCGCGAGCGCGCCCAGAAATACCTCGACGACCCGACACTGGTGCGCAACATCGTGGCCGACGGGTGCGAAAAGGCGCGCAAGCTCGCGCGGGAAACCATGCGCGAGGTGCGCGAGGCGATGGGGCTTGCTTACACATGAGCGAGCCGGCGCAACTTGCCATCCCGACGCCGGCGGCGCCTGCGTTCAACGCCAAGGTGCGCGGCGAGCCCTTCACCGATCTGCCGCTGGACCTGTACATCCCGCCCGACGCGCTGGAAGTCTTCTTCGAGACCTTCGAGGGACCGCTCGATCTGCTGCTCTACCTCATCCGCAAGGCGAACATCGACATTCTCGACATTCCCATGGCGCGGCTCACCGAGCAGTACATGGAGTACGTCGAGGTGATGCGCACGAAAAACCTGGAGCTCGCCGCGGAGTACCTGGTGATGGCGGCGATGCTGATGGAGATCAAGTCGCGCATGCTGCTGCCGCATCCGGCGATGCCGGGCGACGAGGAAGAGGACCCGAGAGCGGAGCTGGTGCGGCGCCTGCTCGAGTACGAGAAGATGAAGCTCGCCGCGCAGAAGCTCGACGCCCTGCCGCAGCTCGGGCGGGATCTTCTCCCGGTGGAGGTGTGGATCGAGCAGACGCCCGCGCAGCGCCTGCCCCGGGTCGAGGTCGCGGACCTGGAGGAGGCGTGGCGCGCGCTTCTCGTCCGGGCGAAGATGAGCCAGCACCACCGCGTCACGCGCGAGGAGCTGTCGGTGCGCGAGCACATGAGCCTTATCCTGCGCAGACTCCGCAGCGGGGGCTTCGCGGAGTTCGGCGACCTGTTCGAGTCCACGCGCGGCGTGCCGGTGCTGATCGTCAATTTCCTCGCCGTGCTCGAGCTCGCGCGCGAGAGCCTTCTCGAGGTCACGCAATCCGAGCCTTACGCCCCCATCTACGTGAAACTCGCCCATGCTCAGCCCGAGTGAAGTGAAAACCGTGCTCGAGGCGGCGCTGCTCGCGGCGCAGCAGCCGCTCGCGATCTCGGAGCTCGGCAAGATGTTCGACGAGGAGGTCGGCGCCGACACCCTCCGCAGGCTGCTCGAGGAACTGCGCGAGGCGTGGAAGGAGCGCGGCGTCGAGCTCGCGGTCACGGCGAGCGGCTGGCGCTTCCAGACGCGCCCCTCGTTCCAGAAATACCTCGAGCGCATCAATCCCGAGCGACCGCCGCGCTACTCGCGCGCGGTGCTCGAGACGCTCGCGATCATCGCCTACCGGCAGCCCGTGACCCGCGGCGACATCGAGGACATCCGCGGGGTTACCGTCTCGACCGAGGTGATGAAGCGGCTCGAGGAGCGCGGCTGGATCGACGTCGTCGGCCACAAGGAGGTGCCGGGGCGCCCCGCGCTGTACGCGACCACCAAGACCTTCCTCGACGACCTCGGCCTGCGCTCGCTTCAGGAGCTGCCGCCCCTCGAAGAAATAGCCAAGACGCTTGATCTCACGCAGACCCCGCCGCCCGCTCCGCAGCCCGCGCCCGACGAGCCCGCAACGGCCCAGCCGAGCCCGGCGTAGCCTCCCGGCGCCGACCGAAAAGCTGCACAAGGTCCTGGCGCGCTCGGGGCTGGGCTCACGCCGCGACATGGAAGCCGCGATTGCCTCCGGCCGGCTCAGGGTCAACGGCGTGCGCGCCGCGCTGGGGCAGCGGGTCGGCCCGTCCGATCGAATCGTGCTTGACGGGCGAGCGGTCCCGCTGAGGTTCGGAGAACGCGCAGCCCGTATGCTCGTCTATCACAAGCCGGCCGGAGAGCTCGTCACGACGCGCGATCCTTCGGGCAGGCCGACCGTATTTCAGCATTTGCCGGGCCTGCCGGGCGGCCACTGGATCGCGATCGGGAGGCTGGACTTCAACACGGGCGGCCTGCTGCTTTTCACCGACTCGGGCGAACTCGCCAACCGCCTCATGCATCCGCGCAACGAAATCGAGCGCGAGTACGCCGTGCGAGTGCGCGGCGAGCTTTCACGCGAGCAGCTCCTGTCGCTCGCGCGCGGGGTCATGCTGGAGGACGGTCCGGCAAGGTTCGACAGCATCGAGCCGGGCGGCGGCACCGGATCGAACCGCTGGTATCGGGTGGTGCTGCGCGAGGGACGCAACCGCGAAGTGAGGCGAATGTTCGAGGCGCTGGGACTCCCCGTGAGCCGCCTGATGCGCGTGCGCTTCGGGCCGTTCCGCCTGCCGCCTTTCCTGCGCCGCGGGCAATGGCGCGAGCTCGATCCAGGGGAAGCCGTTGCTTTGCTTCGGATGCTCGGCTCGGAAAAAAAGGAGGGATAGGCATCTCTCAGCGCGTCTTTCCATTGTTCCGGCTGAAGTTTCTTGCTATACTTTCTGCGTTTCTGGATGGGCTTTCGAGCCCATTTTTTATTTATGCACGGGTGTTGCAATGATAATGAGCGCGCTTGAGCCCTTGCTCGAGCGCACGGTGGGCGGCTTGGGATTCCAGCTGGCCGATTTTGAATATATAAACAACAGCAGGACATTACGCGTGTTTATTGAGAAACAACATGAAGTAGCCGCCGGCGCCGTCCCGGGCGGCATCACCGTGGCCGATTGCGAGTCGGTAAGCCGGCAGCTGCAGCGGGTATTGGAGGTCGAGGGGGTCGATTACGGCCGCCTCGAAGTGTCCTCGCCGGGCCTGGACCGCAGGCTCAAGAGGGCGGCCGATTTCATCCGCTTTGCCGGCCGCGAAGCTCAGGTCCGGTTGCGCCATCCGGTCAACGGCCGCAGGAATTTTGTCGGCGTGCTAAGGGGCGTGAGCGGCGGGCGCGTCGAGCTCGACTTCGACGGCGGGCGCCTCGCTTTCGAGCTCGCCGATCTGGATCGCGCTCACCTGGTGCCCAAGCTGTGACGCCGGAGGGTTACATGAGCCGCGAATTGTTGCTCCAGGCCGACGCGCTTGCGAGGGAAAAGAACGTCCACAAGGAAGTCGTGTTCGGCGCCCTGGAAATGGCGATCGCCTCGGCGACGAAGAAGCGTTTTTCCGAGGACGTCGATGTCCGCGTCGCGATCGACCGCAATACGGGCGATTTCGAATCGTTTCGCCGCTGGAAGGTCGTCGCCGACGAGACCGTGGAAAACCCCGCGCAGCAGGTGGCGTTCTCCGAGGCGCAGAAGCAGTACCCGGACATCCAGCTCGAGGACTACATCGAGGAGCCCCTGGAGCCGATCGACTTCGGGCGCATCGGCGCGCAGGCGGCGAAGCAGGTCATCCTGCAGAGGATCCGCGACGCCGAGCGCGAGCAGCTGCTGAACGATTTCCTCGCCCGCGGGGAGAAGCTCATCAACGGCGCGATCAAGCGCATCGAGCGCGGCAACGCGATCCTCGAGGTCGGGCGGGTCGAGGCCGTGCTGCCGCGCGACCAGATGATCCCCAAGGAAAACCTCCGGGTGGGCGACCGCGTGCGCGCCTACGTGATGCGCATCGACCGCAACGTGCGCGGGCCGCAGCTGGTGCTGTCGCGCACCGCGCCCGAGTTCATCATCGAGCTGTTCCGCCTGGAAGTCCCGGAGATCGAGGAGGGGCTGCTCGAGATCAAGTCGGCCGCGCGCGACCCGGGCATTCGCGCGAAGATCGCCGTGCATTCCAGGGACAGGCGCATCGATCCCATCGGGACCTGCGTCGGCATGCGCGGCGCGCGGGTGCAGGCGGTGACGCAGGAGCTGGCCGGGGAGCGCGTCGATATCGTGCTCTGGTCGGAGGACACGGCGCAGTTCGTTATCGGGGCCCTGGCCCCCGCCGAAGTCTCGAGTATTCTGGTCGACGAGGACAAGCACAGCATGGACGTGGTCGTGGACGAGGAGAACCTCGCCATCGCCATCGGCCGGAGCGGCCAGAACGTGCGGCTCGCCTCGGAGCTGACCGGCTGGACCATCAACCTGATGACCGAGGAAGAGTCGCAAAAGAAGAACGAGGAGGAAGCCTCGTCGGTGCGCAAGATCTTCATGGAGCGGCTGGACGTCGACGAGGAAGTCGCCAATACCCTCATACAGGAAGGCTTCTCGACCTTGGAAGAGGTGGCTTACGTCCCGATCAACGAGATGATGGAGATCGAGGGATTCGACGAGACCACGGTGAACGAGCTGCGCAACCGGGCGCGCAACGCGCTCCTGGTGCAGGCCATTGCGAGCGAAGAGCAGGCCGAAAACCTCGACCCCGAGCTGCTCGCCCTCGAAGGCATGGACAACGATCTGGCGACAAAGCTCGCCAAGTCGGGCGTGAAGACCCGCGACGACCTGGGCGACCTTGCGCTGGACGAGTTCGTCGAGCTGACCGGAATCGAAGCCGAGCGCGCGAAGAGCCTGATCATGAAGGCACGCGAGCATTGGTTTGCCCAGGGGTAGAGCGCTTCCCCCATGGCCCAGATGAGCGTTGCGCAATTCGCCGGCCCAGGACAAGACCAAGCTCCTGGAGTACCTGCGCAAGGCCCACGGCTCCTCCGAGCCGAAGAACAAGATCACGCTGACCCGCAAGCAGACCTCCGAAATCATCAAGAAGTCGGATGCGAGCGGCAAGGCGCGCACCATCCAGGTCGAAGTCAAGAAAAAGCGCGTCTTCGTCAAGCGGGATGCTGAGCCCGGTGCCGCCGCCGAAGGCTCGCCATCGTCCGCGCCGGCGATCGATGAGCGCGAAGCGGAGCTGCGCGAGCAGGAACGCCGCCAGCAGGAGGAATTGGCGGCGAGGCAGGCCGCGGAACTGGCCGAAAAGCAGGAGCGCGAGCGCAAGCTCGCCCGTGAAGCCGAGCAAAAGCCGGGCGACGGCAAGCCGCCCACGCCGGGGGCCGGCGACACCACCCTGCACAAGCCCAAGGTCGCGCCGGGGGCCGAAAAAAAGGGCGCCAAGAAAGCCAAAGAGGTCAAGGTCTGGAAGGACGAAGGCGTAAAGCGCCGCACGATCAAGACGCGCGGCGACGTCCAGGGGGCCTCGGGCTGGCATACGCCCAAGGGAGCGCGACACAAGACCGCCGCCGCCGCGGCAGCCGAGGCTGCCCCGCAGTTCAGCGCGCCGGCCGAACCGATCGTGCGCGAGGTGATGGTGCCCGAGACGATCACGGTGGGCGATCTCGCGCACAAGATGTCGGTCAAGGCCGCCGAGGTCATCAAGGTGCTGATGAAGCTCGGCAGCATGGCCACGATCAACCAGGCGCTCGACCAGGAAACCGCGATGATCGTCGTCACCGAGATGGGCCACGTGGCGAGGGCGGCGAAGCTCGACGATCCGGAATCCCTGCTTGCCGAGGCGCCCGACGAGCATCACGAGGCGGAGCTGAAGGCCCGCGCGCCGGTGGTCACAGTGATGGGGCACGTGGACCACGGGAAAACGTCGCTGCTGGACTACATCCGCCGCGCCAAGGTGGCCTCCGGCGAGGCGGGCGGCATCACCCAGCATATCGGCGCCTATCACGTGCAGACGCCGCGGGGCATGGTCACGTTCCTCGACACGCCCGGCCATGAGGCCTTCACGGCGATGCGCGCGCGTGGAGCCAAGGTGACCGACATCGTCGTGCTGGTGGTTGCCGCCGACGACGGGGTCATGCCGCAGACGATCGAGGCGATCCACCACGCCAAGGCGGCCGAGGTACCCATCGTCGTCGCGATCAACAAGATCGACAAGCACGAAGCCAACCCGGAGAAGGTCAAGCAGGAGCTCGTGGCGCAGGCGGTCGTCCCCGAGGAATACGGCGGCGACTCGCCGTTCGTTTCGGTGTCCGCGAAGACCGGCAAGGGCATAGACGAACTGATCGAGCGGGTGTTGCTGCAGGCAGAGGTGCTGGAGCTGAAGGCTCCGGTGGACGCCGCCGCCAAGGGCATCGTGATCGAAGCGCGCCTTGACAAGGGTCGCGGGCCGGTCGCGACCGTGCTGGTGCAGTCCGGCACGCTCAAACGCGGTGACGTGGTGCTCGCGGGCACCTCGTTCGGCCGGGTACGCGCCATGCTGGACGAAAACGGCAATTCGGTTCTCGAGGCCGGGCCCTCGATCCCGGTAGAGATTCAAGGTCTTTCGGATGTGCCCGGGGCGGGCGAGGAAGTCATGGCGCTCGGCGATGAGCGCAAGGCGCGCGAGATCGCGCTGTTCCGCCAGGGCAAGTTCCGCGACGTGAAGCTCGCACGCAAGCAGGCGGCGAATCTGGAGAACATGTTCGAGCAGATGGGCGAGGGTGAAGCTAGGGTGCTCGCGTTGCTCATCAAGGCCGACGTGCAGGGCTCCCAGGAGGCGCTGGTGCATGCGCTTGGCCGGCTTGCCACCGACGAGGTCAAGGTCAACGTCGTGCACAGCGGGGTCGGCGCGATCACCGAGTCCGACGTCAATCTCGCGCTCGCCTCCAAGGCGGTGATCATCGGATTCAATACCCGCGCCGACACCACCGCACGAAAGGCGGCCGAAACCTCGGGCGTCGATGTGCGCTACTACAACATCATTTACGACGCGGTCGACGAGGTCAAGGCGGCGCTTTCGGGCATGCTCGCGCCGGAGAAAAAGGAAAATGTCCTCGGCCTGGTGGACGTGCGCCAGGTGTTCAAGATCTCCAAGGTCGGCGCCGTGGCCGGGTGCATGGTGCTCGAAGGGCTGGTGCGCCGCAATGCGCTGGTTCGGGTGCTGCGCGACAACGTCGTCGTCCACTCCGGGGAGATCGATTCGCTGAAGCGCTTCAAGGACGACGTGCGCGAGGTGAAGGCCGGATTCGAATGCGGCATGTCGGTGAAGGGCTACAACGATCTCCGGGTCGGCGACCAGTTCGAGATTTACGAGGTCCAGGAAGTGGCGCGGACCCTGTAGTGTCCGCGCCAACCTCCAGGAGCGCCTAGCGCGACGAAGGACCCGCCGCCGATCGCTTCGCTCCGCATTCGATGACCTCATGGCAAACCCGCAGAGGCTGCGGCGCGTCGCCGACCAGATCCAGCGCGAACTGTCCGGGCTGCTGCGCGCCGAGCTCAAAGATCCGCGCGTCGGCATGATCACGCTCACCGGGGTCGAGATGTCCCCGGATCTGGCCTCGGCGAAGGTGTTTTTCACTACGCTCGGCGACGCCGAATCCCTCATCCGGACCGAGGAGGGGCTCACGCGCGCGGCGGGATTCCTGCGTGCGCAGCTCGCCGGGCGCCTGAAGCTGCGCATCGCCCCTGAGTTGCGGTTCCATCACGACGCTTCGGTCGAGCGCGGCGTGCGCCTGTCCCAGCTGATAGACGCCGCGGTCACCGGCAAGAAAACCGATTAGGGCCGGGCCCATGGGGGGCGCGTTGCGCGAGTCCGTCAGCGGGGTGCTGCTGATCGACAAGCCGGTCGGACCGAGCTCGAACGCCGTGTTGCAAAGGGCGAAGCGCCTTCTCGGGGCGAGCCGCGCGGGCCACACGGGAACGCTCGACCCTCTGGCGGGCGGCCTGCTTGTGATCGGTCTGGGCGAAGCGACCAAGTTTGCCGGCGCTCTGCTCGATGCCGACAAGGCCTATCGCGCGCGGGTGAAGCTCGGCGAGCGCACCGCCACGGGGGACGCGGAGGGAGCGGTGCTGGCGCGCTCGGAAGTGATGATCACGCGCGACGAGCTGCTCGCCGTGCTCGATCGCTTTCGCGGAGAGACCGAGCAGCTTCCGCCCATGCATGCGGCGATCAAGCATCGGGGCAGGCCCCTTTATGCGTACGCCCACAGCGGCGAGCATGTTCCGCGAGCCCCGAGGCGAATCGCGATCCGAGTGCTCGAGCTCGAGGAGTTCGAGGGAGATTCGATCGTATTGTTCGTCGAGTGCAGCAAGGGCACGTACATCCGGGCGCTCGCCGAGGACATCGGTGCGGCGCTCGGTTGCGGCGCGCATCTCGCGGCGCTGGAGCGCACCGCGGTCGGCGCGTTCCGGCTGGGCCAGGCGATCACCCTGGATGCGCTCGAGGCGCTTTCGCTCGCCGAGCGGCGCGAACGGCTCTTGGCGACGGAAGCGCTGCTCGGATCGCGCCCGCGGCTGACGCTGGAGACGAAAGTCGCGGCGAAGTTCCGGCACGGCCAGGCGGTCTCGGTCGGTTCCGCGAGCGGCAGCGTAGCAGTCTTCAGCGAGGACGGAATGTTCCTCGGCACCGGGGAAGTCGATGCGAGCGGGACGCTGCGGCCGAAGCGGCTGCTCGCGCCGCGCTGAAGGCCGCCCCAAAGCGCTTGTGGAAGGCGCTGATTTCAAGGTAAAATGCCCGCCTTTCGCGAAGAGATGAGAGAGCATGCCGGCAAGCGTTGCGCAAAAAGCGCAGATCGTCCAGCAGCACCAGCGCGCCGCCGGCGATACGGGTTCCCCGGAAGTGCAGATCGCCCTGCTTACGGCCCGCATCAACGGGCTGACCGACCACTTCAAGGCGCATGTCAAGGATCACCATTCCCGGCGCGGCCTGCTGAAAATGGTCAACCAGCGTCGCAAGCTGCTCGACTATCTCAAGCGCAGGAACACCGGGAAATATCACGAGCTGATCGAGCAACTTGGCCTGCGCAAGTAACTCCCGCGACGCCCATCGGACTCCGGTGGGCGTTTCGATTTCCAAACGGCCCGGCACGTTTCCGTCGAAGCCGGCTCATCAAAATGACGGGGCAGTGCGCCCGGGCTAACCGATCGAGAAAACCATGTCGCTAACCCCCATCAGGAAGACATTTACGTACGGCGCGCACGAGGTGACGCTGGAAACCGGCGAAATGGCCCGCCAGGCGCACGGCGCGGTCGTGGTCAACATGGACGGCACCGTGGTGCTGTGCACCGTGGTCGGAGCCACGCAGTCAAAGTCCGGGCAGGATTTTCTTCCGCTGACCTGCGATTACATCGAGAAAACCTACGCCGCCGGCAAGATCCCGGGCGGTTTTTTCAAGCGCGAGGGGCGGCCCTCGGAAAAGGAGACGCTGACCTCGCGGCTGATCGACCGGCCTATCCGGCCGCTGTTTCCCGAAAGCTTTTACAACGAAGTGCAGGTCGTCGCACAGGTGATGTCCTGCAACCCCGAAGTGGACCCCGATATTGCGGCGATGATCGGCGTGTCCGCGGCCCTTACGCTTTCGGGCATTCCTTTCAAGGGGCCGATCGGAGCGGCGCGTGTCGGCTACGTCAATGGGCAGTACGTGCTCAACCCGACCGCGACGCAACTCAAAGAGAGCCAGCTCAATCTCGTGGTCGCGGGCACCGAGCACGCCGTGCTGATGGTGGAGTCCGAAGCGAACGAGCTTCCCGAGGACGTCATGCTCGGGTCGGTGGTGTTCGGCCACGAGCAGATGCGCGCTGCGATCCAGGCGATCCACGAGCTCGCCGACCAGGCCGCGAAACCGGCATGGGACTGGAAGCCCAAGGAAAAAGACCAGACGCTCGTGAGCCGGATCAAAGAGCTCGCCGAAGCCGATCTGCGCAAGGCGTTCGCGCTGCGGCAGAAGCAGGCGCGTTCCCAGGCGATCGACGGCATCTGGAAGCGCGTGTTCGAAGAGCTCGGCGCGGGCAAGGAAGGCGGGCCGGACGCGAACGCGGTGAAGGAAATCTGCTTCGATCTGGAGTCCAAGATCGTCCGCAACCAGATCCTCGACGGAGAGCCCCGCATCGACGGGCGCGACACGCGCACCGTCCGGCCGATCAGCGTGCGGGTGGGCGTTCTGCCCCGCACCCACGGCTCGGCGCTCTTCACCCGCGGCGAGACGCAGGCGCTCGTGGTCGCGACGCTCGGCACGGGGCGCGACGAGCAGATCATCGACGCGCTGATGGGTGAATACAAGGAGCGCTTCATGCTCCATTACAACATGCCGCCCTACGCGACGGGCGAGACCGGCCGCATGGGCTCGCCCAAGCGACGCGAGATCGGCCACGGGCGCCTCGCGAAGCGCGCGCTCGTCGCGGTGCTGCCGGCGGCCGAGGAATTCGCCTATTCGATGCGGGTCGTGTCGGAAATCACCGAGTCGAACGGGTCTTCCTCCATGGCCTCCGTCTGCGGCGGCAGCCTCGCGCTTATGGACGCCGGGGTCCCGATGAAAGCTCATGTCGCGGGGATCGCCATGGGACTGATCAAGGAGGGCAAGCGCTTCTCCGTGCTCACCGACATCCTGGGCGACGAGGATCACCTCGGCGACATGGACTTCAAGGTGGCGGGCACCGAGCGCGGCGTCACCGCGCTGCAGATGGACATCAAGATCGAGGGCATCACCAAGGAGATCATGCAGGTGGCCCTTGCGCAGGCGCGCGAAGGACGCCTGCACATTCTCGAAATCATGAGGCAGGCGCTGGAAGGCTCGCGCGCCGAGATCTCGAGCTACGCCCCGCGCATCATCAAGATCAAGATCAACCCGGAGAAGATCCGCGACGTGATCGGCAAGGGCGGGGTGGTGATCCGCGGCCTCCAGGAGGAGACCGGGACGACGATCGAGATCTCCGACGACGGAACCGTGTCGATCGCCTGCGTTTCGGCAGAGGGCGGCCAGGCGGCAAAGAAGCGCATCGAGGACATTACCGCGGACGTCGAGGTCGGCAAGGTCTACGACGGCACGGTGCTGAAGCTCCTCGATTTCGGCGCCATCGTGCAGCTGCTGCCGGGCAAGGACGGGCTGCTGCATATCTCACAGATCGCCAACGAGCGCGTCAACAACGTCTCCGATCACCTGAAGGAAGGCCAGCACGTGAAGGTCAAGGTGCTGGAGGCCGACGAGAAGCGCCGCGTGCGGC
>WNGF01007176.1_pt1 | contig 13573 bp, 11 predicted proteins | sample 5400641 | NCBI WGS metagenome assembly WNGF01 (sample SAMN13153371, study PRJNA577476) | soil metagenome | isolation source: 80 cm soil or saprolite under grassland replicate 2 | place: USA:California | collected 2016-06-15
ACGATCCGTACGGGCTCGTCCGCTTCGAGGGCGACGCGCCGCCGACCTTGTTCGAGCTCGACGACGGCGAGCGCGTCGTGTACTCCTCGTCCTTTTCGAAGACGATCGCGCCCGGCCTGAGAGTCGGCTACTTCGTGCTTCCGCGCACCCTCGAGCAGGAGCTCGAGGCGCTTGCCGTCTCGACCTACATCACGCCGGTCCTGCTCGGCCAGGCGACGGTCTTCGCGCTCCTGCGCCGCGGAAACCTCGAACCCAATCTCGAGCGTGTCAGGTTGCTCCTAGGCGAGCGCCGCGACGCGATGCTCGAAGCCCTGGAGCAGCAACTCCCGTCGGGGCGGTGGAGTCGGCCACAGGGCGGCTACTTCGTGTGGCTCGAGTTGCCCGAGCAGATCGACGCGGCTGCTCTGCTCGACCGCGCCGCCGAGTCCGGGATTACGTTCGTCCCCGGCATGGATTTCGGCGGCGAGCCGAACACCGCCCGGCTTGCGTTCAGCTTCGTCTCGCCCGAAGAGATTCGCGAGGGCGTGCAGCGTCTTGCCGCCCTCGTCGAAGAGCCCGTGCCGGTCCGCTAGCGGAGAGGGCGGTCCGCTAGCGGAGAGGGCGCGGGACGAGACGCGGCTGGCGCGGCGGCACGAGCGAGCCGCGGCTGTGCAGGCGGAAGGTCGGACAGGGACTGTCCGTCGGGAGAGCGCAGAGGCCGGCGCGACGGAAGTAGCAGTCAGCGCAGGTCAGTTGGATCCGTTTGCTCATTTTGTCGCCTGCCTAGGAGTCGGGGGCCGCAGTGACAAGGCGGGATACTACGAAGGCAGCCCGCGCAGACAAGAGTTGTCGCACCTGAAAACTATGCAATTTCCTCCACTTTCGATTCTGCTCGAATCTGCGTCTATCTAGGCCTTCGGCGGCAGTGTTGCCAGTGCCCGCAACGCCTGTTGAAAACTCTCCACAGGGATGATGCGAAGCCCGTGCGCGTAGCGCTTCGCCTCGCGCGCGTTGTCCCCATCGACCGGCACGAGGAATACGTCGACATGCGCCTGGCGCGCGCCGAACGTCTTCTGCTTCACACCGCCGATCCTCGTCACCGTTCCATCGAGCTCGAGCACTCCGGTGGCCGCGACCTTGTAGCCGTGGTCGACGTCCCGCCCCCGCTTCTCGAGCAGCTCGAGCGCGAAGGCGAGACCGGCGGAGGGCCCGCCCACGTCGCCGAGATCGAAGCGGATGCGAAACGGGAAGCGAACCCTCAACGCCTGGGAGGGGAGGACGCCGATGATGGGACGCCGCGGCTCCCTGTCGTCGCTCGTGGTCCGGACCGCGAGCGTACGTCGCTCGCCGCCGCGACGGATTCCGATCTCGACGACGTCTCCGACGGCATGGCGCGCGAGGATGGCACGCAGGTCTGCACGGTCGCGTACCGGTCTGCCCTCGGCCGAGACGATGACGTCACCCGGTCTGAGCAGGCCGACCGCGTGCGAGTCGGACGTCACGGCGACGACGCGGAGGCCGCCGAGACGGACGGGCACCCGGTAGCCGAGCTCGCGCAGCGCGACCGCTGACGCCATCACCTGCGACAGCTTCATGTCCGCTAGCTCGAGCTTCAAGCGTTCTCTCTCGCTGATGCCCGGCTCGACGATGTCGGCGCGGTCGATGAGGTTGGAGCCGTCGGGACGAAGGGCCGGCAGGAGCGATTCCAGGAGCGTGGCTCGCTTCACGAGCACGTCGACGTAAAAGATGCCGCCGCCGTCGAGCTGCGTGCTCCCGCCGGCAACCTTCACCAGGCCGGCCAGCGGATGTGCCTTGTCCGGGACCTCGAGGTAGTGATCGCTCCGGCTGCTCGTGAGGAAGATCACGACCGTGGCGACGAGCACGACGACTCCCGCAGTCGCAAGGCGTAGAGGTGTCAGGAGCCGGGCGAGCACGGGCGCGCAGGATAGACGCGACGCTGCGGCGCCGCTCTCAGAGGAGGCCGCGCGCCAGGCCGCCGTCGACGAGGACCGTCGTTCCGGTGACGTAACGCGCACGATCCGAGGCGAGGAAGCAGGCGACGTCGCCGAACTCCTGCGGCGTGCCCCAGCGGCCGAGCGGGATCGCCTGCAGGTCTGCGTCGCTCGGCCCATTGGGGTAGAGCTGTGCCAGCCGCGCGGTCTCGATCCGCCCAGGCGCGACGCAGTTGACCGTGACGCCGCGCGGCCCGAGCTCTCGCGCCAGCGACTTCGCCCAGCCGGTCAGTCCGGGACGCACCGCGTTCGTCAGCGCGAGATTGTCCGCCGGCTCCTTCACGGCGATCGACGTGAAGAAGAGGATGCGTCCCCCCGCGCTCTGCACAAGATGGGGCAGGCAGAGCTCGACGAGACGAATGGGCGGCAGCAAGAGCAGCTCGACGGTCTCTTCGACGGCGTCGGCGGTCACGCTGACCGCTGGTCCGGGCGGCGGGCCGCCGCTGTTCCAGACGAGGATGTCGATGCCGCCGAAGGCCTCGACTGTGCGCTCGACGACCGCGGCGAGGTCGCGAGGATTCGTGACGTCCCCGCGGACGGCGAGCGCGCCGATCCGGTCGGCCTCGCGCACGAGCACCTCGCGGCGGCGCGCGAACATTGTGACGTTCGCGCCCTCACCCGCGAGTGCCTCCGCGGTGGCGAGTCCGAGTCCGGACGAAGCGCCGCAGACGATCGCCGTGCGTCCTTTGAGCCCGAGATCCATGGGCTCTAAGGCACCGCTTGCGGTGCCGCCATCAGGACGCAGGGGCTCAGCCCCTGCGTCCGTCTGAACTGACCGGTCGACCCGATTGGATTCATCACAAACCACTCTGAGCGAGGACGCCGACCACCTCGCGCACGGCGTCGGCCGACTCGTTGAGCATCGCCTGCTCTTCCTCGCTCAGCTCGAGCTCGACGATCTCCTCGATCCCTCCGGCCCCCAGCTTGACCGGGACGCCCATGTAGAGGCCGTCGATCCCGTAGTCGCCTTCGAGGTAGGCCGTGCAGGGGAGGACACGCTTCTCGTCGAGCATGATCGCGCTGACCATCTGCGCCGTCGCCGCCCCCGGCGCGTACCACGCCGAGGTTCCGAGGAGCTGGACGACCTCGCCGCCGCCCTTCGCGGTGCGCTCGACGACCTCGTCGATGCGGTCTCTGCCGACGAGCCTCGTCAGCGGCACGCCGCCCACGGTCGTCGCCGAGACGATCGAGACCATCTGGTCACCGTGCCCGCCGAGCACGAGTGCCTGAACGTCCTTCGCGGACGAGTGTGTCTGCCAGGCGATGAAGGTCCGAAACCGCGCCGTGTCGAGGACGCCGGCCTGTCCGAAGACGCGCTCCTTCGGGAAGCCGGAGACGTTCTTGGCCACGTGGCACATCGCGTCGAGCGGGTTCGAGACGACGATGACGATCGTCTCGGGCGAGTAGGCGATCGCCTGCTCCGTGACCGACCCGACGATCTTCTCGTTCGTCGTCACGAGATCGTCGCGGCTCATGCCGGGCTTGCGCGGCACGCCCGCGGTGATCACGACGACGTCCGACCCGGCGGACTCCTCGTAGCCGTTGGAGCCGACGACGTTCGGCTCGTAGCCCAGTACCGGGCCGGCCTCGTTGATGTCGAGCGCGATCCCCTGCGGCAGGTTCTCGACGATGTCCACGAGCACGACGTCGGCGTAATCCCGGCGTGCGACTTCCTGGGCCACGGTCCGACCCACCATTCCCGCGCCGACGACGGTGACCTTACGCCTCACACGCGCACTCCGAGCTTCTCGACGATCGCGTCCGCGACCTCGCTCGTCCCGACGGCCGTCGGATCGTTGCGCCTCGGCTTCATGTCGTAGGTGACGCTCTTGCCCTCGCGGATGACCTCCGCGATCGCGGCCTCGAGATTGTCCGCGGCCTCCTGCTCGCCGAGATGGCGCAGCATCAGCATCCCCGAGAGCATCTGCGCCATCGGGTTGACCTTGTTCTGGCCGGCGTACTTCGGCGCGGAGCCGTGGGTCGGCTCGAAGATCGCGATGCCCTCGCCGAAGTTCGCGCCGGGGGCGAGCCCGAGGCCGCCGATCATCCCGGCGCAGAGGTCCGAGAGCACGTCGCCGTAGAGATTTGGGAGGACGAGCAGGTCGTACTCCTCCGGTCGCTGGACGAGCTGCATGCACATGTTGTCGACGATGCGGTCGTCGAACTCGATGTCGTCGTTCTCCTCGGCAACCTCGCGTGCGACGCGCAGGTACAGCCCATCGGAGAACTTCATGATGTTGGCCTTGTGCACGGCCGTGACCTTGCGCCGGTTGTTGCGGCGGGCGTAGTCGAAGGCGAACTGCACGATGCGCCGGGTGCCCGTGATGGAGATCGGCTTGATCGAGATGCCCGCGTCGTCGTGCGCCAGCCTCCCGCCCTTCGACTGGATCCACGCGATCAGCTCGCGCGCCTCGTCCGAGCCTTCCTCGTACTCGATCCCGGCGTAGAGATCCTCCGTGTTCTCGCGGACGACGATCAGGTCGACGTCCTCGAAGCGCGTGCGCACGCCTGGGTACGTCTTGCACGGGCGCACCTGGCCGTAGAGGTCGAGGCTCTTGCGCAGCGCCACGTTGACCGACCGGAAGCCGCCGCCAACAGGCGTCGTGATCGGGCCTTTGAGCGCGACGCCCGTCTCGCGGATCGCGTCGAGGACCTCGTCGGGGAGCGGATTGCCGCCGTACCGATCCATCACGTCGGCACCGGATTCACGCAGGTCCCAGTCGAAGTCGACGCCGGTCGCCTCCAGCACGCGGCGGGTTGCCTCGGTCAGCTCCGGGCCCGTCCCGTCGCCCGGAATGAGAGTGACGCGGTGTGCCACGGCGCACGATGCTAACTGGGCTCGCTAGAGTCCCGCGCCCATGACTCTCGTCGAAGCCGCGGCTAAGGCGGACGAACTTGCGCAGTCGGGCGCCGAGCGCGAGCTCGCGTCGCTGCGCCAGCAGTGGGACGACGAGCTCGAGTCGGCGGCGCGGAGCCCCGACTACCGCAACCGTGCGGTCGCGTATCGCGCGATCGGCCAGTTCCGCTTCCGCCAGAAGCTCGAGCTCCTCCGGCGGGGCCTCGAGGATGACAGCCCGGCCGTCCGCGGGTCGGCGCTCGTGTCCGTGCAGCTGCTGTCGAAGGACAGTCCCGGTCTCGTCAATTCGATGCGTCCGCTTCTGCACACGATGGCTTCGGCCGATGCGAATCAGGCGGTGCGCAGGTTGGCGATCGTGTGCCTCCGCAACGGGTCGCCTCAGCGCGAGACGATCGTCCTGCTCAGCGGCCTGGCCGAGTCCGACGAGGAGGAGCCGCAGCTACGGCAGGCGGCGCGCACGGTCGCGGCTGACCTGAGGAAGCGCGCGGGCCCGAAGGGCTAGCTCGAACAGGCGCGGCAGACGCGCGCTTCGATCGTTCGTCCGCAGCTCGGACAGATCCGCTGGCGGCGCTTCCACTCGAGCGCGCTCTTACGCAGGCCCGCGAGCACCATCAGGTAGCCGACGCCGCACGTGACGACGGCCAGGAGGGCGATATTCGGATCGAGTCGCATGACTTCTCACTCTGTCTTCCTGCGCGCATGGGGATGCGCCTGAAAGTACAACTCTCTACGCCGCCGATCGGATACGTGCGTGTACAGCTCGGTCGTGGCGAGATCGGCGTGGCCGAGCATCTCCTGCACCGACCGGAGGTCGGCGCCACCCTCGAGTAGATGCGTTGCAAACGAGTGGCGCAGCAGGTGCGGATGGACGCGCTCGGGCTCGAGTCCGGCCTTCGCCGCGAGGCGACGGAGGATCAGGAAGGCACCCGCGCGCGTGAGTCCGCCGCCCTTCGCGTTGAGGAAGAGCTCGGGCCGGTGGCGGGTGTCCAGAAACGGTCGTCCCCGCGCCAGGTACCGGCGTAGAGCCTGTGCCGCCTGCCGGCCGATCGGCACGACCCGCTCCTTCGAGCCCTTACCGATGCAGCGCACGAGCCGGGCGTCGAGGTCGACGCTGGACTTCTGCAGGCCGACGGCCTCGCTCGCGCGCAAGCCTCCTCCGTAGAGGAGCTCGACGAGGGCGCGGTCGCGGAGCGCACGCGGAGTGGTTCCGATCGCGGCGTCGATCAGCCGCTCCGCCTCGGCTGGGGAGAGGGTGCGCGGAACCGTGCGGCGGCGGCGCGGCAGGTCGAGCTCGGCCGCCGGATTGTCGGTTCGGGTGCCGAGCAGCGCCTGGTGGCGGAAGAAGGAACGGATCGCCGCGACTCGCCGCGCGATCGTCGACGGCGAGAGGCCCGCGGCCCTGAGCTCGGCCAGGTACTGCTCGAGTTGCTCGGTGGAGATGCGACCGATCGGCCGGTCGAACCAGGCCGCGAGCGCCGACAGGTCGCGTCGATAGGCGTTGACCGTTCGCGGCGCCCGGCGCGTCGCGAGCAGCGCAAGGAAGCCCTCGACTTCGGGGTCGTGCGCTGGAGTCGCCACGGCGCAACTTTTCGGGGCAGCCGACGATTCGCCTCCTGCAAGGGTGTTTTGGCGCACCGGCAATCGAACGAGATCGCGGCCTTTTTTGCGCCACTTTCCCGCCATGAACAGCGAAACGATGCACTGCACCGCCCGCCCGTGCCAGGTCCTGTGGACGAACTTTCACACCTTTGTTCCAGAGGACCCGGCCGTTCCGCCGGAAAGCCATGCCTGCTGCGGCCCCGTCTTGGGACAGTCCCCGGCCACGGCCCGCAGGGCCGTGGCCGAACGGGGCCCCTCCTCAGGAGCGCGGATGCGCTCGGTCGTACACGCGCCGCAGGCGACGGCCGTCGACGTGGCTGTACAGCTGCGTCGTCGAGAGGGAGCTGTGGCCCAGGAGATCCTGGATCGTGCGCAGATCGGCTCCGCCCTCGAGCAGGTGCGTCGCGAAGGCGTGCCGCAAGCGGTGCGGATGTGCGAACACGCGCCGGAGCGTCGACGTATCGAGCCGCCGCCCACGCGCGGAAAGAAACACCGCATTCTCGGCACCGCGAGCCAGCTGTGGCCGCGCTTCGTGCAGGTAGCGAGCGAGGAGGTGGCCCGCTTCTTCGCCCAGCGGGACGATGCGCTCCTTGCCGCCCTTGCCGCGGACGTGGAGCTGCTCGCGGTCGAAGTCCACATCGGCGAGGTCGAGCGCAACCGCCTCGGCGCTGCGGAGTCCGGCGGAGTAGACGAGCTCGACGAGCGCGCGGTTTCGCAGCGCCAGCGGACCTTCGCCGTCGAGCGCGTCCAGTGCCGCCTCGATCTCGGCCGGCTTCGGCGTGTCGGGCAAGCGCCGCGGGCGTCGCGGTCCGAGCGAGGCGTCCGGCACCTTCGTCGGCCCGAGCGTGAAGCGCAGGAAGCTCCGCACTGCCGCCAGCTTGCGCGCGATGGTGGCGGGCGCGAGCTTGCGGGGACGGGCGCGGCCGAGTTCGGCGACGTACTCCGTGAGCACACGCACATCGACGTCGCTGAGATCGACGCGTCGCGCCGCCAACCAGCGCGCGAACTCCTCGACGTCCCCGCGATAGGCGCGCCGGGTCCCGTCGCCGAGCCCCGGCGACGTCAGGAACCGTTCAATCGCGCGGGCCGTGTCCATGGCGAGCCATTCGCGGCCTAGACCAGTGCCCCTCCCAGGAGTACATGTCGGCTTCTGGCCGGCGATCACGCGGTGCTCGCGACCCAGAAGCGCGACGGCATTACTGGCAGGGGCACTAGCATCGCCTCCTCATGCGACCACCCGTCGAGCGCCTGGCAGACCTGATCGTGAACTTCGGCGCCAATGTGCAGAAGGGCCAGATCCTCGATGTCGGCTCGTCCCTCGGGAAGGAAGAGCTCACCCGCGCGATCGTCGCGAGCGCGTACCGGCGCGGCGCGAAGTTCGTCGACGTCCTCTACTGGGACCCCCATCTCAAGAAGGCCCGCGTCGAGTACGCCTCCGACGACGTGCTCGACTTCGTGCCCTCCTGGTACGGCGAGCGTGCGCTTCAGCTCGGCCGCGAGCGGGGCGCCACGATCTCGCTCAGCGGGCCGACCGAGCCACATCTCTACGACGACCTCGATCCGGAACGTCTCGGCCGCGACGTCTTCCCGCGCGTGAAGGAGTTCACGACCGTCGTCAACGACCGGACGGTGAACTGGTGCGTCGCGCCCTGTCCCACGGAGAAGTGGGCGAAGCTCGTCCACCCGGACCTCGAGCCGGAGACGGCGCTCGAGACGCTCTGGAGCCAGATCCTCCACGTCTGTCGCCTCGACGAAGACGAGCCCGAGTCTGTGTGGCAGGAGCGCAATGCGATGCTCAAGGGCGCGGCCGACCGCCTCACCGAGCGGCGTTTCGACGCGCTGCAGCTCGAGGGCGACGGCACCGACCTCACGATCGGACTCCTGCCGACCTCGCGCTGGATCGGGGGCGGCGAGAAGACGGTCGACGGCATTCCGCACATGGCGAACCTGCCCACGGAGGAGGTCTTCACCTCGCCCGATCCCGAGCGGGTCGAAGGTGTGGTGCGCGCGACGAAGCCGCTGTACACACAGGGGCGGATCATCGAGGGGCTCACCGTGCGGTTCGAGGCCGGCCGCGCAATCCAGATCGACGCCGACTCCGGCGCCGAGACCCTCCGCACGGTGGTGAAGCAGGACGGCGGCGGCGCGCGTCTGGGCGAGGTCGCGCTGGTCGACGGTGACGGCCGCATCGGGCCGCTCGAGACCGTCTTCTACGACACGCTGCTCGACGAGAACGCGGCCAGCCACATCGCGCTGGGCTCCGCGTACGATGCCGCCGTCGGGGAGGAGGACCGCGGACGCCTCAACCGCTCCTCGATCCACATCGACTTCATGGTCGGTGGGGCCGACGTCGACGTCACGGGATTCACAGGCGACGGCGAGCGTGTGCCCGTGCTACGCGATTCGACCTGGCAGCTCTAGGCGTCAGGGAAGCGGCAGCGAGGGCGTCGGCGGAAGCTCCGGCAGCGGCAGGGAGGGCACCGTCGGAACCGTGACGTCGGGGACGGTGACCGGCGGCAGCGGAGTCGTGGTCACTGTCGTAATCGTCGTCGTCGTGACGCTCACGGCAGAGGGAGCGCTCACGGGAGTCTTCACCGCCGGCTCGGCCACCGGCGCGCGCGGTGGCGTTGCCGGAGCCGGAGCCTGTGTAATGCCCAAGCCTGCGGTTGGCACGGACCGAACCGGCGCCGGTCCATGACGCGCCTGCCTCGCTGCGTGATGCCGCGCGGGCCCCGGCGAGGCCTGCGGCCGCCTCCGCGCGGAGCCGGACACGGCCGGATCGTGCGGCGGCACCCGCACGACCGACACGTCGCGGCTGCCTTTCGAGCCCAGGGCCGAGGGGGAGCTGGGCCCCAGACCGAAGAGGACGACCGCGTAGAGGCTCGCAGCGACGGCGGTTGCAGAGAGGCCGAGCCTCACTTTGCCGCTTGATCTGAAAGCGACGAACCTCACGTCTCCCCTTATCGGGTAGGCCGGGCGGCCTATAACCCTCGCCCGAGTGATTGTTGACCTAAGGCATTCGCTTGCGATGCCGACCGGAAGAGGCCGCGGCGGCTATGCCGTCGCGGCCGTCTAAAGAACCGCGGCGACGATGTCAGCCGACAGGCTGGAGAACCTGCTCAGGTACTCGGCGCGCTCGGCCTTGAGCCGTTGGACGTGGGCGCGGTACTCGTCGATCCGGCCCGTGCGCTCGTACAACCGCCGCGGCTGCAGCACCTCATCGTCGTCGATCCCGGGCACGGACGCCGCCACGAGATAGCCGAAGTCGGGGTCGCGCTCCCACTCGATCGTGCCCTCGGCGATTCCCTTCACGATCGCCGAGGAGTGCTTGATGCGCACCTTCTTCGAGCGCTCGTCCTCGTCGGGCCCGCCGACGCGGCCGGTGTTCAAGAGGTACACCTCGAGCGGGTGCTCCTCGAGCAGCTCGAGGAACCGGTTGCCCTGAAGGTCGTGCGGCATCGGGAAGAACGGGTTCGTCCCGGGGACGCGCAGCGCCTTGCCCGCTTCCTCCGCTCCGCCCGCCGCAGTCCCCTTCGTCTCTCCGAGCATGAAGAAGGCCGCTGCCTGCGGCCCCTCGAGCTTCGCGACGGCGGGGATGACATTGTCGTTCTTGTTCAGGACCAGGAGGAAGTGCGCATCCTCGATCTCCTCGTCGGCGGCCGACTCGATCACACCGAACGGGAACGTCGCGCGCCCGTTCTGCGTGTAGCTCTCGTCGTAGAAGTCGAGCTCGTCGCCGTGCTGCGAGACGTTCTCGAGGTAGGAGTCGGGCTGCGTGACCGCGCCGTAGATCGTCGGCTCGTCCTCTGGATTCAGGCCGTACGTCTTCGCGAAGCAGCCGTTCTCCGTCACGTAGATGCGGCCGTCGGGCATCCACGCGACGAAGTCGTCCTGCACCGGCAGCGAGCCGTTCTGCCGCGTGAAGGTCGTCGTCGTCTTGCCCGTCCCTGACAGGCCGACGGTCAGGCAGATCTTGTCGCCGGCGACTGTCGGGATGATCTTGCACCCGGCGTGCAGCGGCAGGCCACCCCGGTCGTACACGAGCTTGTTCCACATCCGCAGCCCGCCCTTCTTCGACTCCCCGAAGTAGTCGGAGTTGAACACGCGGCTGACGCCCTGCTCGAGGTCGACCATGATCAGACGGTCCTCGGGATAGCCCTCCGCCTTCAGGTTTGGCGTGTAGATGACGGTCAGCTCGGGCTCGAAGTCCTCCTCCGGGGGGCCGAAGTAGAGCTGTTGCTGCATCCCGGCGATGTTCGCGTTCGCCGCCTCGACGTAGAGGCGCGTCGGCGTACGGAATTCAGCGTCGTTCCCGATGTAGCCGTCGATCTGGACCATCTCTTGTCCGGCGATGTACTCGTCCTGGCGCTCGGCACATTTCGCGCCCTCGTCGGTCGCGATCGACTGGTTCTGGCCGTCCGGCTCGTCCGTGACGAGGTAGGTGGAGCGCTTCGAGCGCGCGAGCACCTCGGTCTGCACGTTGAGGTTGCCGTACTTCGTCGGCCGCGCGGTCGGCATCTTCGCGGCGAGCTCTTCGACCTCCTCAGCGCTCGGGTTTGCGATCACCCGCTTCGCCTGCGGAAGCCGGAACAGCATTTTCGCCACGTGTAAACGCTCCTCTCGTCTGCGGGACTCGGGGATTCTACCCCTGCACTAGGCAGTGAACCCTTAGCGACTGCGCGTGCGCGCCAGGGCCGGAGTTCCATGCCCGGCCCGATGTTTCGCCACGCGCGTCCTCGTAGCGTGGCCCCCATGAACCGAACCGATTAGTCGCTCGTTGGCGCCGCCGTAGTTCGCCGTGAGTGACCCCCCGGACGCTCGAGCCGCATGCGCAACGGCTCAACGCGAAGGGAGGTGACTCAAATGTCGAAGACGAAGAAGCTGCTGGCGGCGGCGCTGGCAACGATTTCGCTCGCGGCCGTCCCGGCGACGAGCATCGCTCTCAGCGCGTCCCCGAGCGTCCCGCTGGCTTGTGGAAGCACGAGCGGTGGTGGTGGGTGCGAGTGAGGGTTCGTCCCACGGTGAAGAGCCCCACACGGGGCTCTTCACTGTTTTTGCGCGGCGCTCTCGAGCATGAGCGGACGTGCGTTTCGAGCTGCGAGGACGTTCCCCTTTCGCTCGTACAGCTCAACCGCAGTCGTAACGACCTCGGCCGCTTCGCCGTCCCGGCCTGCGAGCCGCAAGATCTCCACCAGAGCGAGGAGCGCGCCGCCGGTCGCGTGAACGGCGTCCGGCGGCGTGACGCTCAGGAGCTCACGCACCTGCCGCTCCCCTTCGGCGCCGTTGCGGCCTCTTGCGCTGAGCATCGCGTCGACAGGCTTCCATGCGAGTGCGGCGTCGAGGTCGTCGTCGCCGGCCGAGTCTGCCGCGAGACGCGTCCACGTCTCGGCCTCGTCGTACCGGCCCAGCGCATACAGGACGTTCGCGAGCTCGCCCGCACGCGTTGCGAGCACCTGTGTCCGTCCTAAGCGCTGGAGGGCCGCGCAGCTGCCGCGGAAATGCGCTTCGGCTGCGCGTGGGTTTCCAGCGAGCATCTCGACGAAGCCGAGCATCCGAGCGCAGTCCTCTTCGGCTGTCGTTAGACCAAGCTGGACGTACAGCGTCTTCGCCGCTGCCACATGCTCCCGCGCATCGGCGAGCGAGCCGCGCATCGCCGTCAACCCGCCGAGCCACAACAGCACGTTGGCCTGGCTCGCGTGGTCGCGGTCGAACTCCCGCAACAGCGTCTCGAGTTGCACGATCGCCTCGTTCACGGGCTTGGGGCCGAAGAAGAGGGCAGCGCCGAGAGTATTCAGCGTCGTCGACGCCGACCACCCGGCGCGCTTGTAGTACTCGACGGCACGGGCGGACGCCTCTTCCATAGCCGTGAATTCACAGAAAAAATCACCGCGGACGTGTCCAACACACAGCCACGCACGCCCGAGGGCGCGGTCGTCGCGTGCCGCCTCGAGTACGGGGATGCCTGAGGCGACTGCCTCGAAGAGCTCGTCTGCATGGTCCGGCTCGGAAAGAGACCGCACGTTGGCTAGCTCAAAGCGGGCGCGCGCCGCGATCCGCTCGTCCAACCCTTCGGCGGCCCCCGCGAAGACGGACTTCGCGCGCTCGAGCTCTCCGGTGGCGAACAGTGCAACTCCGAGCTCGCACGCCAGTTCGTTCTCTTCAGGCGACAGTTCGACTGCGCGCGACAGCAGGTTGATCGCTGCGGGCGCGTCAGCGCGCTTCCAGGCGCGGACGCCGGCACGCCCGAGTCGCTCAGCTCCTATCGCCGCAAGCTCACGTGCGCGCCCACCTGCACGCCCGATGTCGGCAAGCGCGCGATATGCCTGCTCGAAGTGGTAGCCGACGACCTCGTCTGCGCCGTCGCGACGGTCGAGCCCGCGCGCCGCGAGCTCGTGCAGCTCGGCGCGATCGGCCTTCGGAATGCCGCGGTAGGCGACGTCGCGGACGAGCACATGGTGGAACGCAAAGACGTGCTCGCGTGGGTGCACGAGCGCGCGCTCGGTGAGCTCCGAGAGGTGATGCTCCGTCCGTTGCGCCGCCGCGGGCGGTGTGAGATCCGCAAGCTCTGCACGCGTGAAGCGCCGGCCGATCACAGACGCTCGGCGTAGCACCGCGAGCTCGCGCGGATCGAGTCGGTCGAGCCGGCTCGCGAGGAGTGCTTCGACCGTTGGCGGTGTGTCCGCGAGTGCGAGATCAGGCGCCTCGGTCGCGAGAGCGAGGAGCTGCTCCGCAAACAGCGGGTTGCCGCCTGCCTGTTCGACGATGCGCCGTTCGATCTCGGGATTGACCGGCTGTTCCGCCAGGCCGAGCACGAGCTTCGTCACCTCGTCCGGTGCAAGGGGTTCGAGCTCGACGACGAACCCGGTCGAGGTCGGCCCGCCCCAGGCGGGCCTGGCCTCGAGCAATTCGCGACGCGCCGCGCAGAGGACCAATACCGGCGTCTCCGCCCACTCGCCGAGGTATTCGACGAGGTCGAGCAGCGTCGGCTCGCCCCAGTGGATGTCGTCGAGCACCAGCACGACCGGACGTTCGCGGGCGATCGCCTCGACAAAGCGGCGTACTGCCCAGAACGCCTCGCCGGGTGCGGCGGGCCCCTCTGCGAGGCCGATCAGCTCCGCGACGCGAC
>WNGF01007184.1_pt1 | contig 13566 bp, 12 predicted proteins | sample 5400641 | NCBI WGS metagenome assembly WNGF01 (sample SAMN13153371, study PRJNA577476) | soil metagenome | isolation source: 80 cm soil or saprolite under grassland replicate 2 | place: USA:California | collected 2016-06-15
GAACGCTTCGCATCCGGCGCTCTCGCGGACTACCTGGCCGTGCGGGGCCATCGGGTCTCGCGGGCGACCGGGGGCATCGAGACGGCCTTCTGCGCCGAGGCCGGCGGCGCCGCGGGTCCGGTCGTGGCGATCCTCGCGGAGTACGACGCACTGCCGGGCCTCGGCCATGCCTGTGGCCACAACCTCATCGCGACGGCGGCCGTCGGGGCATTCCTCGGCACCGCCGCGGTCGCCGGCGACCTGCGCGGGACGGTGCGGCTGCTGGGCACGCCGGCCGAGGAGAAAGGGGCGGGGAAGGCCAGGCTGCTCGCGGCCGGCGTGTTCGCGGGCGTGGACGCCGCGCTCATGTTCCACCCGGCCGACGTCGACCTGATCGACCCGCCCATGCTCGCGCTCGCCGTCGTGCGGATCGAGATGCAGGGGAAGGCCGCGCACGCCGCCGCCGCGCCGTCCGAGGGCGTGAACGCGTTGGATGGGCTCCTCCTGGGATGGACCGCGCTGTCGGCCCTGCGCCAGCTCGTGCGGAGCGACGCGCGGATCCACGGCATCATCACCGACGGCGGCCAGGCGCCGAACATCATCCCCGAGCACGCCGCCGCGACGGTGATCGTCCGCGCGGCCGATGCCGCGTACGTCGCGGAGCTCCGGCGTCGCGTGCTCGCGTGCTTCGAGGGCGCGGCGCGCGCGACCGGCTGCGAGCTGCTGCACGAGTGGGAAGAGCAGATGGATCCGGTGACGACGAATCCCGCGATCGCCGCGGCGTTCGTCGACAACGCGCGCGTCCTCGGCCGGAGCCTCCGGCCGCGCCGTACCGGCGAGCTCGGGGCGTCGACGGACATGGGGAACGTGAGCGCGGTCATCCCGTCCATCCACCCGCTCCTGTCGATCACCGAGACCGCCGTCCCCTGGCACTCCCACGACTTCGCCGCCGCCGCCCGGTCGCCGCGCGGGCTGGAAACGATGCACGTCGCCGCGAAGGCGCTTGCGTTCACCGCGATCGATCTGCTCGCGCGTCCGCAGCTGCTCCGCGAGGCGAAGGAGAGCTTCGCCGCACGCCGTCGCCCGCCCGCGTGAGCGATCTCCTCATCCGTGGAGGCACCGTCATCGACGGCACCGGCGCGCCAGGACGCCGCGCCGACGTCGCGGTGCGCGATGGCCGCATCGTCACGGTCGGCGGGGCCGGCACCGGCTCGGGCGCGCGCACGATCGACGCGACCGGCCGCGTCGTCTGCCCCGGGCTGATCGACATCCATTCGCACTCCGACGAGTCGGTCCTCATCAACTCCGCGCTCGAGAGCACGCTCCACCAAGGTGTGACCTGCGTCGTCGCCGGCAACTGCGGTGGCTCGTCCGCGCCGGTCATGGGCCTCGCCGCGGAGGAGCTGGAGCGCGAGCTCGAGCGCTACGACCTCGAGCGGACCTGGACGTCGTTCCGCGAATACGCGGACACCGTCGACCGGTCGGGTACCGCGATCAACTTCTGCTCGTTCGTGGGTCACGGCACGCTGCGGATGTGCGTCATGGGCGCCGACGACCGCGCCCCTTCGGCCGGCGAGCTCGCGGCGATGAAGGCGCTGCTCGCCTCTTCGCTCGCGGACGGCGCCATCGGCATGGCCTCCGGCCTCATCTACCCGCCGAGCGCGTATGCCGGGACCGATGAGCTCGCGGCGCTCGGCGCCGTCGTCCGCGAGCGCGACGGCCTGTACGCGAGCCACATCCGCAACGAGGGCGACGACCTCTTCGGGGCAGTCGAGGAGAACATCGAGGTCGGCCGCCGCAGCGGCGTGCGGGTCCAGCTCTCACACCACAAGGCCTCGCAGCGACGCAACTGGGGCAAGGTGCAGGAGTCGACGGCGATCATCGAACGCGCCCAGGTCGAGGGCGTGGACGTCATCGCCGATCAGTACCCGTACACCGCGTCGTCGACCGGTCTCGCGGTCACGATCCCGAAGTGGGTCCACGCCGGCGGGAGCGTCGCGATGTGCGAGCGGCTGCGCGATCCGGCCGTCCGGGCGCGCATCCGCGACGAGTACACCGAGACCGAGCGCAACTGGGGCGCGATCGTGATCGCGCGAGCGCGGCATCACCCCGAGTACTCGGGGAAGACCGTCGCCGAGCTCGCAGCGGCCGCGGGGAAGGACGCGCTCGAGTGGACGTGCGACACGCTCGTCGAGCACGACGGCGCGGTCGACATCATCCATCACTCGATGGATGAGGCCGACGTCCGCTACGTCATGGCGAAGCCGTGGATCTGCGTCGGCAGCGACTCGCGGGCGAACGCGCCGTACGGTCCGCTGTCGTTCGGCAAGCCGCATCCGCGCTCGTACGGCACGTTCCCGCGCATCCTGGGCCGGTACGCGCGCGACGAGGGCGTGCTCCGCCTGGAGGACGCGGTCCGGAAGATGACCTCGCTGACCGCGTCGCGCCTGAAGCTCCGCGACCGGGGCGTCATCCGCGACGGCGCGTGGGCCGACCTCGTCGTATTCGATCCCGAACGGATCATCGATACCGCGACGTACGACGATCCACATCGCTATCCGATCGGGATCGACTACGTGATCGTGAACGGCGGCGTCGCGTGCGATCACGACGAGACGACCGCGGAGCGGCATGGCCGCTTCCTCCGCCTCGGCCGCGACACCGGTGACTGAGCCCCGCGTCGCGATCCTCGCCGAGGGGCTGTTCGCGCCGCAGACCGCGAAAACGGCGATCGGCGTGCTCCGGTACGCGTCCTATCCCATCGTCGCGGTCGTCGACTCGACGCGCGCGGGCCGGGACAGCGCGGAGATCGTCGGGATCGGCCGCGGCATCCCGGTCGTCGCGACCGTCACCGACGCGATCTCCCAGGGCGCGTCGGTCGTGCTCATCGGGACCGCCGCGGCCGGCGGCCGGATCCCGGACGAGTACCGAAGGCCGATCGGCGAAGCCCTCGAGCGCGGGCTCGAGGTGTGGAACGGGCTGCACGAGCGGGTCTTGGCGGACCCGGAGCTCCGCGCCGCGGCCGAGCGGGGTGGGGCCCGCGTCCGCGAGCTGCGCGAGCCGCCCGTCGACCTGCCCATCGGCGGCCACCGTTCGCGGCGCGCGGGCACCACCGTCGTCCTGACGGTCGGATCGGACGCGGCGGTCGGCAAGATGACGGTCGCGCTCGAGCTCGTGCGCGCGCTCGAACGTTCGCGGCGTCGCGCGACGTTCGTGGCCACCGGACAGACCGGCATCGCGATCGCCGGTGAGGGGATCGCGGTCGACGCGGTGGTCGCCGACTTCATCGCCGGAGCCGCCGAGCGCATGGTCTGCGACGCCGCCGAGCGCTCTGAGTGGATCGTGGTCGAGGGCCAGGGCTCGCTCACACATCCGGGCTTCTCCGGCGTGACGCTGGGGCTGCTGCACGGGAGCGCGCCCGACGTGCTGGTCCTGTGTCACGACAGCGCGCGGCGCTCGGTGAAGGGCTTCGACGGCCTGCCGCTCCGTTCGCTTCGCGAGCTCGTGCCGCTGTACGAGGGTGCCGCGACCTGGAGCCGGCCGGCCGGCGCGCGCGTGCCGGTCGTCGCGATCGCGCTCAACACGAGCGCGCTCGACGATGCCGGCGCGCGCGACGCGGTCCAAGCGGCGCACGAGGAGACCGGCCTGGCCGCGGCGGATCCGGTGCGCGAGGGAGCCGCGGGCGCCGATCGGCTGGCCGCGGCGCTCGTCGAGCGTGGCTCTTCGCCGCAGGCGACACCAGCATGAACGTCACCGTGCGCACGCTCGACGTCCATCTCGCCGTGCCGTTCGCCATCTCACGCAGCGTGCGGACCGAGAAGCGGGTCGTGCTCGTCGAGCTCGAGGAACGGGGCCGGGTCTCCCGCGGTGAGGGCTCGCCCGACCCGTTCTTCGGCGAATCGGCGGAGTCGATCGAGGCGGACGTGCGGTCGGCGCTCGATCTGCTGCCCGAAGATCCCGCCGAGCTGGCGACGCTTCGCGCGCGGCTGGACGAGCGATTCCCGCATGGCGGCGCCGCGTCGTGCGCGCTCGACGTCCTCGCGCACGATCGCGCGGCGCAGGCCGCGGGCCTGCCGCTTCGCGCGTTCCTCGGGCTCGCGCCGGCGGAAGCGCCGCCGACCTCGTTCACGATCGGTCTCGCCGAGCCAGGCGTGATGGGCGAGCGCGCCGCGGCTGCGGCCGAACGCGGCTTCGGAGTGCTCAAGGTGAAGCTCGGCCACGATGACGACGTCGCGATCCTCGAGGCGGTCCGCGGGCACTTCGAGGGCACGATCCGCGTCGATCCGAACGCGGCCTGGACACCGGCGGAGGCGCCCGCGCGGATCGAGCGCATCGTGCCGTTCGGGATCGAGTTCGTGGAGCAGCCGGTCGCGCCCGATGACCTCGAGGGCCTGCGCGCCGTCCGCGAGCGCTCGCCGGTCCCGATCGTCGCCGACGAGGCCGCGGTGCGGCTCGCCGACGTCGATCGCCTGGCGGAGGCGTGCGACGGGATCAACGTGAAGCTCCAGAAATGCGGCGGGATCGGGGAGGGACGCGCGATGATCGAGCGCGCGCACGCCCTGGGGCTCAAGGTGATGCTCGGGTGCCGCGCCGCCGAGACGAGCGTCGCGATCGCGGCGGCGGCGCATCTCGCCCCGGCCGTCGAGTGGGCCGATCTCGACGGCAACCTGCTCATCGTCGACGACCCCTTTGTGGCCGTGCCGGTCGAGCGCGGTCGGTTCGTGTTCAGCGAGCGCCCCGGCCTTGGGGTGTTGCCGCGGGCGTGACGGGCCGGGCAGAGGTCGCGGCGCTCGCGGTCGCGTTCGCTGTGTCCGGGCTCGTCGCGGTCGCGCTGGCCTTCGCCGGCGTCCGGCAGTACGAGATTCTGGCGCGCGCTGGTGGGTTCACGCAGGCGACCTTCCACGTCGACGATCGCGGGATCCGGCGCGATGTGGTCATGGAGCTCCCCGCGCTGCTCGACTGGCATCACCGCTGGCTGCTCTACGTCACCGCGCGCGTCGCGGATCCGCCCGCCGCGCCGGGCGTCGCCGTCTTCACGCCCGATGAGTACGCGCACATGGCGGACGTGCGCCGCGTGTTCATCGGAGCACAGGCCGCGGCGCTGGTCGCGGGCGTGACGGCCATCGTGCTCGTCGCACGGGCGCGCCATCGTGGCGCCATCGTCGCGCTCGTCCTGATCCGTCGCGCGTCGCTCGCCGCCGCCGCGGTGGTCGCGATCGTCGGGCTCGCCGCGGCCTTCGCGTTCGACGCGCTCTTCCTGCTCTTCCACGAGATCTTCTTTCCGCAGGGGAACTTTCTCTTCCCCGCGGACAGCAACCTGCTGGCGCTGTACCCGGACCAGTACTGGTACGGGGTGACCCTTCGCGTCGGGGTCTCATTCGTGGGGGCAATGTCGCTCATCGCGCTCGTGATGACCGCGACGCTGCGCCGATCGCGTCGTTACACTCCGCGATCGTGAAACGCGTATTGCTCATCGAGGATCTTCCGCAGGTGGCCGATCACCTCAAGGGCATGCTCGCCCGTGAGCAGGAGGTCGAGGTCGCGGGCGTCCAGTCGGAAGCGGACGTCGGCATCAGCCAGGCCACCACCGAGAAGCCGGACGTCGTCCTCATCGACGCGCTGCTCCAGGGGAAGCTGAAGGGCCTCGATGTCGCGAAGCGGATCCGCGCGGGGGCGCCAGGCACGCGGATCGTCATGGTCACGGTCCCGCAGCAGCCGATCGACCTGCGGCCGGAGGCCGGGGTGGACGCGGTGTTCGTGCTGCCGGGAGGCGCGAACGAGCTCGCGCAGGCGATCGGCGGGCATCTCGACTCGCGGCGCGAAGGCGGACACGTCATCGCGGTGTACTCGGCGAAGGGCGGCACCGGGAAGACGACGATCGCCGTGAACCTCGCCTGCGCGCTGCGGCGCAGCGGCGCATCGGTCGCGCTGTTCGACGCGGTCATGCAGTTCGGCTCGGTCCGGCATCTCCTGCCGGTACCGCCCGCGACGCGTTCGATCGTCGACCTGCCGGCCGGTGCGGCGATGCGCGCGTCGTTGAACGACGCGCTCTGGGAAGGGCCGGGAGGGGTGGACGTGCTCCTCGCTCCACCGCGGCCGGAGGAGGCCGATCTCGTCGCCGCGTCGGAGATCGGCAACGCGATCGGTCTGCTCGGTGCCGGGCACGATTTCGTCGTCGTCGACACGCCGGTCCGTTTGGCCGACGACGCCCTCGCGGCCCTCGACGCGGCGCACGTGATCCTCGTCGTCGTCACCTACCTCGGCGCGACCATCGCGAACACCCGCGCCGCGCTCGACACCTTCGAGGCGCTCGGTTACCGCGGCCAGAAGCCGATCGAGCTCGTGGTGAATCTCGCGGACTCGACGGCCGGACTGTCGAAGGGCGGGATGGAGCACGCGCTCAACCTGCCGGTCATCGCCGAGATCCCGACCGACCACAAGCTCGTGAACGAGTCGAGCAACAAGCAGACCCCGTTCGTGCTCGCGAACGCCTCCGCGCCGGTATCCCAGGCGATGGCTCGTCTCGCGACCGCCCTCGTGACCCAGCAGCGGAAATAGCCGGCGCCGAGCGGCCCGCGCGACATCGCGCGAACATCGACCGCGTGAGCGCATGGGAATGAGCGCGAGCGAGGCCCGGCTCCGCCGGGCGGAGCGAGCCCCACCCGCCGGGGCGTATCTCCCGGCGCAGCCGGAGATCGACCAGGCATGAACGCCGCGAACAGGGCCGGTCGGCCGGTCGGCATCTTCGACTCGGGGGTCGGCGGCCTCACCGTGCTTCGCGAGCTCCGGCGACAGCTGCCGAGCGAATCGACGCTCTACCTGGGCGACGAGGCGCGCATGCCGTACGGGCCACGGCCGGCGGACGAGGTGATCGCCTTCACGCGCGAGGCCCTCGCGTGGTTCGCCGGCCAGGACTGCAAGCTGATCGTGCTCGCCTGCAACACGGCCACCGCGGTCGCGCTCGAGATCGTGCGCGACACGTCGCCCGTGCCGATCATCGGTGTGGTGCGGCCGGGCGCCGCCGCGGCGATCTCCGCATCGGCCCGTCGCTCGATCGGCGTGCTCGCGACGACCGGCACGGTGCGGTCGGGCGCGTACACGCGGGCGCTCCGCGATCTCGATCCGTTCGTCGACGTGATCCAACAGCCCTGCCCGACGCTCGTGCCGATCGTGGAGGCGGGAGCGGCCGGGAGCGCGGAGGCCGAGCGGGCGGTCCGCTCCTACGTGGTCCCGCTCCTGACGGAAGGTGGCGTCGTCTTGCCGGTCGTCGACACGCTGCTCCTCGGATGCACGCATTACCCCCTGCTGCGCCCGGTCATCGAACGCGTCGCGGGGCCCGGCGTGCGGGTCGTCGATTCGGCGGCGACGACCGCGCTCGCCGTCCGCGAGGTGCTCGCCTCGCATCGGCTCGTCCGGACGGACGGGTCGCCGGAGCACCGCGTGTTCGCCACCGGTCCGGCCGAACGATTCCGCGAGATCGCGCGCACGATCTTCGGTGAGGACCTGCCGAGCATCGAGCAGGCGACGCTCGCGTGAACCTCAGCTCGACGATCACGGGGCTGCCGTACGTCGGCAAGACGACGCTGTTCAACCTCCTCACCGGCGGGCGCGCAGCGACGGGCGCCTTCGCGGGCGCGGAGGCCGAGACGAACGTCGGCGTCGCGAAGGTGCCCGACGCGCGCGTGGGGCAGCTGTCGGCCCTCTTCCATCCGAAGAAGACGACGTTCGCGGAGATCACGTACCGGGACCTCGGTCTCGCGAAGAGCGCTGCGCCCGGCGAAGGGATCAGCGCGAAGAAGCTCGGCGAGCTGCGCAACTCCGATGCGCTCGTCCACGTCGTGCGGGCGTTCGGCGACCCGTCGGTGCCGCACGTCGACGGCTCGGTCGATCCGTTGCGCGACATCGGCTCGCTCGACCTCGAGCTGCTGTTCTCCGATCACGCGATCGTCGAGAAGCGGCTCGAATCGCTCGAGCGCGAGCTCCGGGGCGCGAAGGGCGCGGAGCGCGAGGCGCGCGAGCGCGAGCAGGCCTTCCTCACGAAAGCCATGCCGGCGCTGGACGACGGCACACCGCTGCGCGATCTCGACGTCGATCCCGAAGAGGCGAAGCTCGTCCGGGGATTCCGCTTCCTCACGCTCATGCCGCAGCTCCTCGTCGTGAACCTCGACGAAGCCGACGTGGCCTCATCCGACGAGGTGCTCGCACCCGTCCGCTCCGCGGCGGAGAAGCATCGGGCGACCGCCGTGGTCGCGGCGTGCGCGAAGATCGAGTCCGAGATCGCCGAGCTCTCTGCCGACGAGGCCGCCTCATTCCGCGCGGAGCTCGGGCTGGCGGAGCCGCCGCTCGACCGGGTGGTGCACGCGACGTACGGGCTCCTCGGCCTCGCGTCGTTCTTCACGACCGGGGAGGACGAGGTCAAGGCCTGGACGATCACGAAGGGTGCGAGCGCGCAGCAAGCCGCGGGCGAGATCCACTCCGATCTCGAGCGCGGCTTCATCCGGGCCGAGGTCATCCGATGGGACGAGCTGCTGCGCGCGGGGAGCGAGGCGAACGCCCGGAAGCAGGGCGTGCTGCGGACCGAGGGCAAGACCTACGCCGTCCAGGACGGCGACGTCGTGCACGTGCTCTTCAACGTCTGACGTGCCGAGGCTGTCGCTTCTTGCCATCGGCCACTGCGCGCGTGACGAATTTCCCGACGGTCGCTGGCGGCTCGGAGGCTCGGCGCTCTACGGCGCGGCCACCGCGGCGCGGCTCGGCGCGGAGGTGTCGCTCGTGACACGCGTCGGGCCGGCCGAACGCGACGCCCTCGGCTCGGCGTGCGCGAGCTTCGGGATCGCCCTCCACGCGCTCCCGTCTCCGGTGACGACGACGTTCGCGTTCCAATGGGACGCCGACGGGCGTCGCGTCCTGCACCTGCGGGCGCGGGCGGTGCCGCTCAAGCTCGCCGACGTGCCGCCCGTGCTGCGTCGGGCCGGCGCGCTGCTCCTCGCCTCGATCGCGCGCGAGCTCGACCGCTCGCTGTTCGCGCCGCTCACCGGCTCGACGAGCGTCCTCTCCGCGCAGGGCCTGCTCCGCGCGTGGACCGCCGACGGGCTCGTGGTCCCGCATCGCTGGGAGGACGCCGCGCGCCTCCTGCCGCGCGTCGACGCCGTGGTGGTGAGCGAAGAGGACGGCGCGGATATCGCGGAGTGGCTGCCGTACACCACGGTGATCGAGACGCACGCCGAGCGCGGGGCGGACCTGCGCCGCGGCAGCCAGATGGTGCACATCCCCGCGTTCCCGGCCGCGCGCCAGGTCGATCCAACGGGAGCGGGCGACGCGTTCGCCGCGGCCTACGCGGTCGCGCGATCCGAGGGCTCGGCCCCGGTCGATGCGGCGCGGTTCGCGAGCGCGACCGCGTCGTTCGCGGTGGAAGGGTGGGGAATGGCCGGGCTCGCGGAGCGGACGCGGGTCGAGGAACGGCTACGCGGCGGGTGAGCTCAGGCGGCCTGGTCGCGCAGCTCCACGTCGAGGATCGCCCGCGGCGGCCGGCCCAGCTCGAGCCGGCGCGAGGCCTGCGAGAGGCCGTAGCAGATGAGGAAGTACACGACCGCGACGAAGAAGAAGACCTCGATCGGGTTGAAGTACTGGGTGTAGATGATCCGGCCCTGGCGGAGCAGGTCGAAGACGCCGATCGTGCCGACGAGCGAGGTGTCCTTGATGATGGTCGTGAGCTGCGCCATCATCGCCGGGACCATGAGCCGCAGGGCCTGCGGCAGCACGACGTGACGCATCGTCTGGACGTGCGAGAGACCGAGCGCGCGCGCGGCCTCGGTCTGGCCGCGCGGCAGGCTGACGATGCCGGCCCGGATGATCTCGGCGAGGACGGCGCTCGTGTACATCGCGAGCCCGAGGACGCCCGCCCAGAATCGCGGGAGCTCGAACTCCGCGCCCAGGATCGGCCGGAACAGGGTCGAGCCCTTGAGCCCGAAGTACACGATGAGCAGCAGCACCGGCAGCGCGCGCACCGATTCGACGTACGCGATCGACGGCCAGCGGATCCAGCGGCGCGTCGACAGGCGACCCAGCGCGAAGAGCAGTCCGACGGCGAACGAAAGCGCGACCGCCGCGAGCGAGAGGAGGACCGTCTGCAGCAGCCCTTCGCCGAAGAAGCGGAGGATGCCCGGCTCGACGAAGAGGTGCCAGGTGTCCGGACGCATCTAGCCTCGCGGCCGGACGGTGCGCCCGGAGCGCGATACCACCGCGCATCGGCCGGTGCGCCCGAAGCGCGGCACTAGCGCGCCACCACGAGGCGGCGTTCCAGCCAGTTCACGCCGATCCCCATCGGGATCGTGAGGACCAGGTAGAGCAGCGCGACGGACCCGTACGCCTCATCCGCGCGGAAGGTCCGCGATTCGACGATCTCGCCGGCGAAGAGGACCTCGGCGACGCCGATCGTCGCGGCGAGCGAGCTGTTCTTCACGAGCGCGATCGCGATGTTGCCGAGCGGCGGGACGACCGAACGGAAGGTCTGTGGGAGCTGCACGAACCGAAGCGTCTGGAGGTAGCTGAGGCCGAGGGATCGGGCGGCCTCGATCTGACCGTGCTCGACCCCGATGAGGCCGCCGCGTACGACCTCTCCGACGTAGGCCGCGTGATAGAGCGCGAGGCCGAGGAGCGCGGCGTTGAAGGCGAACGTCTCGGGCGTCCCGAGGTAGATGCCGACGTACGGCGTCGCGAAGTAGAGGAAGAACAGCTGCACGAGGAGCGGGGTGTTGCGGAAGAACTCGACGTATCCGGCGCCGATCCAGCGCAGCGGCGCGAGGGGCGAGACGCGGAGGACCGCGATGAGCGTGCCGAGGACGAGGCTCCCGAGCAGGCTGAGGAGCGAGAGCTGGATCGTGATCCACAGCCCGCTCGGGAACAGGTACTGATCCGGGAACTCGAAGACGATGCCGCCCGGCACGGCTACTCGTTACTTGCCTTCGGGATTCTTCTTCTCGTCGCCGGAGACCGGCGTGATCCACTGCTTGTAGATCTTCGCCCAGCGGCCGTCGTCGACCATCTTCTTCAGCTCGGCGTTCATCCACTCGGCGAAGCCGACCTTGCCCTTCGCGAACCCGATGCCGTAGGGCTCTTCCGAGAAGTACGCGCCGACGATCTTCGTGTTCGGGTCCTGCTTCACGAGGCCGAACAGGATCGTCTCGTCGGTCGAGATCGCGTCGACCCGGCCCTGCTGGAGCAGGATGAGGCACGGCGGATACGTGTCCTGGAGGTTGAGGTTCGCCTGCGGGGCCTTCGCGCGGATGTTCGTCTCGCTGGTCGATCCCTTACCCGAGCAGACGTTCTTCCCGTTTAGGTCGGCGACCTCCTTGATCGACGTGTTGTCCTTCTTGACCATGATCTTCTGCCCGGTCTTGAAGTACACGTCCGAGAAGTCGATCTGCTTCTTTCGGTCTTCGTTGATCGTGAACGTGGCGATGACGATGTCCGCCTTGTTGTCCTGGAGCGTCGGGATGCGCGTCGCCGAGACCACCGAGACGTACTCGATGACGTCGTCGGGATTCACGTTCGCCCCGAAGATGCCCTTCGCGAGCTCGCGCGCGATGTCGACGTCGAAGCCCTCGAACTTCCCGGTCGCCGGGTTCTTCAGCCCGAACGGGACGTTGTCGTCACGCGTGCCGACACGGAGCTTTCCCTTCGTCTGGATCGCGTACATGAACGAGGACAGCTCGAACTTCGGCTTCGCCGCCGCGCTCGCGGACGGTGCCGCCGTCGTCCCGCCGGTGCCCGCCCCGCCGCATGCGGCCGCGACGAAGAGCGCCGCCAGCGCGATCGCCCCGAGCCGGACCCAATGACTGCGCATGTGCCCCTCCATCTCTTGGTGCTGGGTAAGTCTCTGTTGGCGCCGGATGACCTCTGTCAGTGCCGGATGACCTTGCTGAGGAATTGCTTCGCGCGCTCCTCCTTCGGCGCGGTGAAGAACTCGGACGCCGGTGAGTCCTCAATGATGCTGCCTGCGTCCATGAACAGCACGCGGTTCGCCGCTTCGCGGGCGAAGCCGAGCTCGTGGCTGACCACGAGCATCGTCATGCCCTCGTGCGCGAGGTTCCGCATGACGTCGAGGACCTCGCGGATCATCTCCGCGTCCAGTGCGCTCGTCGGTTCGTCGAAGAGCATGATCTTCGGGTCCACCGCCAGCGCCCGTGCGATCGCCACGCGCTGCTGCTGCCCGCCCGATAGCTGAGCGGGATGCCGGTCCGCCTTCTCCGGGATGCCGACCTTCTCGAGCAGGGCCATCGCTTTCGCCCGTGCCGCCTCGCGCGGCATCTTGCCGACCCGCACCGGCGCGAGCATCACGTTCTGCAGGGCGGTGAGGTGGGGGAACAGGTTGAAGGACTGGAACACCATGCCGACCTGGCGCCGCAAGCGGTTCACGTCCACGTGCCGGTCGTCGACGCGGATCCCGTTCACGACGAGGCGGCCGCTCTCGATCGGCTCGAGACGGTTCACGGTGCGGATGAGCGTGCTCTTGCCCGAGCCGGATGGACCGATGATGACGACGACCTCGCGCTCCTGGACGGTCAGGGTGATGCCGCGGAGCACGTGCAGCGAGCCGAAATGCTTGTGGACGTCGCTGAACTCGATCACCGGCTCGCTCGGCAGTCTACGCTGAGAGCACGTGAGCGAGGCGCTGCGCGGGTCGGCTCGGAGAGATGCGCGCGCCGTGAATGAGACGAGGCTCGACCGCGGTGGATCGGCGGCGCTCGACCGTGCCGCCGACGGACTGGCCGGCGTCGCGGGCCTGTTGGTGTGCGCCGGCGATGGGACGGTGCTCTACGAGCGGCGGGCGGACGAGGAGTTCCCGGCCGCCTCGGTGATCAAGGTCCCGCTGCTCATGACCGTGTACGCGGACGCGGCCGAGGGGCGGCTCTCGCTCGACGAGCGGCTGCCGGCCGGCGAACGGATCGACGGCACCGGCGTCCTTCGCCATCTCCCCGATATCGCGCCCCTGACGATCCGCGATCACGCGACGCTCGCGACCATCGTGAGCGACAACACCGCGACGAACCGGCTGCTCGAGCGCATCGGCGTGGAGCACGTCGGTGCGCGGATGCGCGCCTGGGGCTGCGTCTCGACGCGCTTCGAGCGGAAGATGTACGACTTCGCCGAGGCGAAGCGCGGCTGCGAGAACGTCGCGACGCCGCGCGAGATCGGCTCGCTGCTGCTGCGTCTGCTTCGAGGCGACCTGCGAGACGCGGCGGACCCGGCGCTCGTTGCGCGTGAGCGCCGGGCCGGCGACGCCGCCACGGCGCCCGATCGCGCGACCGCGGACGAGATCCTCGCGGTCATGGAGAAGACGCAGGACGACAGCCTGCTCGCGCGCTACCTGCCGCCGGCCGCGCGGATCGCGCACAAGACCGGGTCGCTCGACGCCGTGCGGAACGACGCGGGCGTGGTCTGGGGCGATCGGCCGGTCGTGGCGGTGGGCTTCGTGAAGGACCTGGGCGACGTGCGCGACTCCCAGCCGCTGCTCGGGCTGTTGGGGTGGCTGGCCTTCGGCGCCGGCGGAGGGAACGTGCGGGGGCTTCCCCCCGAGTGGCCCGA
>WNGF01007187.1_pt1 | contig 13557 bp, 9 predicted proteins | sample 5400641 | NCBI WGS metagenome assembly WNGF01 (sample SAMN13153371, study PRJNA577476) | soil metagenome | isolation source: 80 cm soil or saprolite under grassland replicate 2 | place: USA:California | collected 2016-06-15
CCAGGAGGCCGAGACGGCGTACACGGAAGCGCGGTACGGCGACACGCTGTACGTCGGCAAGGCGTGCATCTCCGAGGTCGAGGAACTCAAGCGGACCGCGCACGACTCGAAGCGAAAGACCGAGGAGGAGGAGGTCCGCACGAAGCAGGAGCGCATGGAGGCAATCCATCGCCGGATGGAGGCCGTCCGCGCGGACATCACGGACCTCGTCGCGAACCACGTCGACCTCGAGAAGGCCATGGAGGTCCTCGCGGCGGCGGAACAGGCGATCGAACGCGGGAGACTGGGAGAGGCGGAGCACATGGTCGCCTCCGCGGAAGGGATCGTCCACGGCGTCAAGATCACGCTGCACCGGCAGGCGCGAGATTCGTACGAACGCGCGCGACGTCTCGCCGACGACGCCCAGAAGGAAGGCGTGCCCTCGGAAGAACTGAACCCGATCCTCGCGACGATGGAGACCGCTGTGAACGAGGGCCGGCCCGCCGCGGTCCTCGAGGCGTTCGCGGAGCTCGAGCGGAAGGTCGCGGAGCGACGCAGGGAGAGGTACCAGGAGGAGCAGCGACGCACCCTCGAGAAGGCGCGCGGCGCTGCGACGAAGTTCATCATGGTCAAGAAACTCATTGAGGACCTCCGGAAGGCGGACATCGACATCGCCGGTGCGGAGGAGGGCCTACGGGCCGCGGAGCGGGCGCTCGAGAAACGGAACTTCGACGACGTGGATACGATCCTGACGAGCCTCGACGGGACCGCGAAGGAACTGATGGACGAGCTCGTCGCGGCCTCAAGGAACCTCATCAACCGTGCGGAGCGGAAGATCCACGACGGCCACGAAGCCGGCATGAGCCTCGAGGAGGCCGTCGCTTTGCTCGACAAGGCAGAAGGACACTTCGAGCGAGGCGAGTACGCGGACGCGGTGGAGCACGCGCGGGCGGCCGAGCAGAAGGTCGCGGACGGCCTCCAGGCCCAGTCGGACGCGAAGGCGGAGGGTCTCCGCGAAGCCCAGGAAGCCGCCCGCGCCGAACTCGTCGCAATCCGGAAGACGATCTTGGACCTGGCCCGCGCGGACATCTCGATCCTCGGGGCGGAGCAGGCGCTCGCCCGGGCCGAGACGGCGTTCGAGGCCGGGCACTACCATGACGTCGGGCCCGCCCTCGCGGACACGCGGGACATGGCCGCAGGCCTGACGGTCGGCCTCGAAGCGGCCGCGAAAGACCTCGTGCGGTTCGCGCAGTCCGAGGTCGACGAGATGCGCGCCAGCGGCCTCGACCCCGGCCGCGCGGATCTGGTCCTGCTGAACGCGCGCGAGGCGATCAACGACCGCCGGTTCGTCGAGGCGATCGAGTACAAGAAGGTCATCGAGGACATCCTTGACGAGACGCGACGGGTGAAGGAATCCGAGGCGGCTCGCGATGGCCTCGTCGAACTCCGCGCGAAGGTGGACGCCCACGCGAGGCTCGGGGCCGACGTGCGGATGGCTTCGGAACTGTTGTCGAAAGCGCAGGCGAAGATCGACGCCGGCGAGCTCCAGGACATCGGCGCGTTCTCGAAGCGGGTCGCCGAGGAGATCGACATGGCGCGCAAGGCGCACCTCGGTTCCCTCGTGGACTCGTTCGCCCCGATGGTCGAGGAGGGCGTGTCCCTCGGCCTGCACGAGGAGGAGCTGACCGAGTACCGAGCGCACGCCGCGGACGCCGCGGAGGCGGACGACCTCGAGGCGGTGTACCGCCTGAAAGGGGATCTCCAGGAGCGGCTCCTCGACGCGAGGCGACACTCCCTCGAGAAGCGGTCGATGAGCGAGATCCAGAACCTCGAAGACGTCGTGACGCAGTCGGAGCGGCTCGGCATCCCCGCGGACGATGCGCGTGCCCACCTCGAGAAAGCCCGGAACGCCATCGGCGAGGGGAACGTCGACGGCTTCCAGGCCGGCCTCGCGAACGCCCGCGCGGCGCTCGACGAGTCGCGCACCCGCCACTTCATGGACAAGTACGAGTCCCGCGTCCACGCCGTCTCCACGATGATCGCCAACGCGAAGCGGCTCGGCGCGGAGCTCGGAGACGCCGAGAACTCGCTCGAGCAGGCGGAGGCCGCCCTTCGCGCGAGCGACATGGCCATGGCGGACATCCTGATCAAACAGGCCGAGGTCTCGATCGGCATCCAGATCCAGAACTTCATCAAGAACCGATACCCGAACCTGGCGCTCCGTCTCCCGACGGCCGGGCTGCAGGCGGGCGAGTGGAACCAGTACCTGCTCGAGGTCGAGAATCGCGGCAAGCTGCCGGCCCGGAACGTGCACATCGAGTTCTCCGGGGACATCGAGTCGAAGGGCGTCCAGATGATCCCCGAGATCGGCGTGGGCGAGTCCGTGCCCGTGCGGGTCGGATTGAAGCCCAAGGGAACCGGCGCGCTCCCGATCGCCGTCGGGATCTCGTACCAGAGGCTGTTCGACGAGAACCGCTACGAGGTCCGCGACACGAAGGAGGTCCGCGTCGAGCCCGAGGCGACGTACCTCGTCGAGGACGTCTTCTTGATCCACTCGGACGGCCGACTGATCGCGCACCACAGCCGCAAGTTCCGCGAGGAGATCGACGAGGACATCTTCTCCGGGATGCTCACGGTCGTCCAGGATTTCGTCAAGGACTCGTTCAAATCGCGCACGCGCGTCGGCATGAAGCGACTCGACTTCGGGGACTCGAAGATCCTCATCGAGCGGTCGCCGCACACCTTCATCGCGACGGTCCTGGTCGGGCAGGAGCCGAAGCTCCTTCCGCTCTACATGCTGCAGGTCCTCAAGGAGGTCGAAGACCGCTACGGCCCCGTGCTCGAGAAGTGGACCGGCCTCTTGCACCAGCTCGAAGGGATCGAGGAAGTCATCAAGAAGCTCCTGTTCGTCGCGAAGGACCCGTCGGCGGACATGGGCGCGCTCTCGGACAGCCCCGTCACGCTGACGGCGCGGGTCATCGAGGCGCTCGGCGCGGAGCAGACGATGGAGGCGAACGAGCTCCTGCGGCAGGCGCAATCCACCCTGGAGAGCGACATCCAGCTCGCGTGGCAGTTCATCGAGAAGGCGAAGGCCCAGGCGGACTCGATCCAAACGCAACTCCGCGATCGGATGGCGGACGTCCTGACGGCCACGCGCGACACGGTCGCCGAGATGAAGGGGATCGGCGCGGACACGAGCCAGGCGGAGCTCCTGCTCCGCGAGGCGGAGGAGGCGTTCCACGAAGGCAAATACGAGCGGGTGCGGGAGATCCAGCAGGGCCTCCACGAGTCCGTCGAACGCCAGAAGGGCGAGCTCGCGTCCAAGAAGGTCGAGGTCGAACTCGCGTCCCTGATCAACGACATCCAGATCGGGAAGAGCCAGAACCTCGACGTCCGCGAGGCGGAGTCGTACCTCACGAAGATCGAGGGGGCCATCCAGAAGAAGAACCCGCGTCAGATGGAGGACTTCCTGCGGCGTGCGAAGGAGTCCCTCGCGCGACAGCGGCGGCGGACGGTCCTCGAGAAGGGCCGCGCCGACCTCGCGCGGGTGCAGGCGATCGTCGCCCACGCGAAGGCCGTCAACGTGGACGTCGCGGACGTCCAGGCGCTGCTCCAGAAAGCCGAGGACGCGTTGCGCACCGAGGACCTGAAGGGGCTGGAGCCGCTCATCGACCAAGCGGAAGCGACCGCGAAAGCGCGCGTCGCGCAGATCCTGAAGGACCGCTACCCGCGACTTTTCCTGGAGACGAAGAGCCCGGGCCTTCAGGCGAACCGGTGGAGCCGGTTCGAGATGGCGATCACGAACAAAGGGAACTGGCCCGCCGAGCACGTCACCCCGATCGTCAGCGGGCCCGTCGAGGTGCAGGGCCTCAAGGTGATCGAGAAGCTCGAGCCGAACGAGAAGACGACGCTCGAGTTCGGCCTCCGACCGAAGGAAGCGGGGACGATGGACCTCGACTTCGAGGTCCACTACACGCGCCCCCTCGACGACGGGAAGCACCAGACGACGGACTCCGCCGTCGTCCGCGTCGAAGCGGAAGGCGGCTACGTGATCGACGACGCCCTCCTGTTCCACTCGACCGGCGCAATCGTGTGCCACGAGGCGCGCGCGTACCTGCCGGTGGAGGAGGTCTCCAAAGCGGCGGCGCTCGAGGGACAGGTCAAGACGTTCGTCGCGAAGGCGTTCCCGGCCGGCGCGAAACCCGTGAAGCGGACGACGATCGCCGGGGTGCCGATTGTGGCCCTGCGGGGGCCGCAAGCCATCCTCGTCGTCTCGATCCACGGACACGAGCCCCCGATCCTCCTCCTCTACCTGATGCAGGTCCTCCGCGAGACCCACGACGCGTACGGGACGCGCCTCGAGGCGTGGACGGGCGATCCCGCCGAACTCGTCGGGATTCGCGACCTCGTGCGGAAGGCGCTCTTCGTGACCGACGTCGAGGGCGTCTCCCTCGGGCCGCTCGAGGACACGACCGTCAGCAAGATCCCGATGATGATTGAGCGCGGCCTGCTCGCGGGCGAAGGCGATCAGGACTTCATCGTCTGGGCGCGGTCCGCAATCGAGGCCAGCGGGTACGAACAGGGGGTGGCGGTCCTGAAACACGTTTCGGACGCGACGGTGGGCCCGACGGAGGAGATCGCGAAGCAGATCCGGCAGGCGATCACCGCCTCGAAGGAGGCGGGCACCCTCCAGATCTCGGACGATCAGGTCAACACGTACGTCGAATTCCTACGGCTCACGCTCGAGGCGGCGTTCCAAGCGAAGCGGCGCGCAGGCATCGAGCGGTACTGGCCCGTCGCGCGCATCGCCGTGAAGACGGCGGACCAGGCGGGCTACGACGCCGCGAGCGCGTTCCGCAAGGTCATCGTGGGCCAGAGCGGCGCGAAGGAACTCGACCTGGTCCTTCCGACGGACACGTGGCGGGGCATGAAGATCGACGTGCAGGTGCACATGCAGTCCGTGAGCGCGTCGTACAAGCTCTGGGCGAGGAAGATCGAGATCCTCCTGCGCTCGCAGGACGCGTGGAAGATCAAGGCGGGCCTCGAACGCGGCGAGTACTCGGTCGGGATCGAGGGTCAGAAGGTCCGGATCGATCCCTCCATGGTGTCGTTCGTCGAATCGGTGCCCGACCACGTCGTCGAGGAGCCGTTCGAAGGCGGCGTCGTGTTCCTCGACACGCGCATGACGAGGGAGCTAATCGCGGAAGGCTACGCGAAGGAGATCGTCACGCTCGTCATGGATGCCCGCAAGGACATGCACGTCGCGGAGGACCGCGTCGTCGAGATCGAACTGGTCGCGGCGAAAGGCCTTCGGGAGATGCTGCAGCCCTGGAAGGACATGATCCTCCGGGACGCGAACGCACTCGAACTGACCTTCGTGCAGGAGCCGGCCTCGGACGCGTACGTCATCGAAGCGGGCTTGGGCGAGGAGACGTTCCTCCTCGGCGTCCGCGCCGCGGAGATGTAGACGGCAAAGGCTTTACCGGCAGGCAGGCATCGCTCCGCGGATGGGGCTGAATCTCGCAGACCTCGTCACCTCCGAGCCTCGGACTCTCGAGGATTTCTCGGGAAAGATCCTCGCGATCGACGCGTTCAACACGCTCTATCAATTCCTTGCGATCATCCGGCAGCCCGATGGTACGCCGCTCATGGATCGCCAAGGTCGCGTGACCTCTCACCTGTCCGGCTTGATCTACCGCCTCTCGAACTTCGTCGCCGCCGGAATCAAACCCTCGTTCGTCTTCGACGGCGAGCCGCCGCGGCTGAAGGCCCGCACGCTCGTGGCCCGCGGCGAGGTCAAGCAACGCGCGGAACGGGAGTGGCGGGAGGCCGTGGAGATCGGAGACCTCGCGACCGCCCGGACGAAAGCGATGCAGACCTCACGGCTGACGGATGAGATGGTCGAACAGTCGAAGAAGCTCCTCGACCTCCTCGGGCTCCCGTGGGTGCAGGCACCGGCCGAGGGGGAGGCGCAGGCGAGTGCGATGGCGCACGCCGGAACTGCGTACGCGGCGGCGTCACAGGACTTTGACTCCCTCCTCTTCGGCTCGCCGCGGCTCGTCAAGAACCTCGCGATCTCGGGCCGCCGGAAATTGCCCCGCAAGGAGGTCTACGTCGACGTGCAGCCCGAAGAGATCGTCCTCGAGGCGACGCTCGCGACCCTCGGGATCACCCGGGACCAACTCGTGGACATCGGACTTTTGATTGGCACGGACTTCAACGAGGGCGTGAAAGGGATCGGTCCGAAGAAGGCACTCGCGCTGATCAAGAAGCACGGCGCACTCGAGCCCGCCCTCGCGGAACTTGGCGTGGACATCGAGTCGAAGGAGGAGGTCCGCGGGATCTTCCTCAACCCGAGAGTCATCGAGGACATCGAGATCGAGTTCCGCGACCCGGACGCCGACGGCGTGCGGCGCATGCTCTGCGACGAGCACGATTTCTCTCACGATCGAATCGACGCCGCCCTGGAGAAATTCGGCAGCGCGCGGTCGGAGCAGAAGCAGCGGTCGCTCGACTCCTGGTTCGCGTAGCGGCGAACTCAGGTGACAAAGGCTTTAATGGGTCCCCTCTTTGCGGGCGCATTCATGCCGCTGGACTTCGTGTCCTCCGTCGCCGTCAGCACGCTGTTGACCGGGGTCCTCAGCGCCCTCGCGTACTCGAAGGGCGTCCTGACGTGGGACGGCAGCCTCGCGGCCTTCGTCGTCGGCATGGTCATCGGCATCTTCGGCGATGTGACGTGGCTCTTCCTTCTGCTGTTCTTCCTCCTCTCGAGCTTCCTCGCGACCCGCTATCGATTCGCGCTGAAGGAAGCCCTCGGTGTCCAGGAGGGGACGCGCGGCGAGCGACGCGCGGCGAACGTCCTCGCGAACGGCGCCGCACCGATGTTCGTTGCCGCCGTCTCGATGGTCATGCCGGACGGTTTCCCGAAGATCATCAGCGGGATCATCTTCCTCTCGGCGCTGTCCGTGGCCGGGGCCGACGCGCTCGCGAGCGAGATCGGCGTCCTGTCGAAGCACACGGTCCTGATCACGAACCGCAAGCCCGTGCCCGCGGGGACGGACGGCGGCGTCTCGCGGCTCGGGCAACTGTGCGCGATCGGCGCGGCTGCCTACACGTCCTCCGTCGGATGGTTCGTGCTCTCCGTCCTGGCGCCGCCGTACGGATTCGAGGCGACAATGCCCGCCAATCCCGCGTACCTCGTCATCCCGGCCGTGGTCGGGTTCCTCGGCTGTCAGCTCGACAGCGTGATCGGCGCGACCCTCGAGCAGCGGGGCCTGGTCAGCAAGAAGATGAACAACCTCATCTCGACGAGCGCCGGCGCGATGCTCGCGTACGCCGTCCTGGTCTCACTCGGCCCGCTCCCCGCGGCCTAGGGATTTCTTGATGAGCGCGACTCCCTCGTCCGCGAGGGCGTCCGCTCGCTCCGGCGTGCGGCCTTCCGCGTAGACGCGGAAGATCGGTTCCGTCCCCGAGGGCCGGACGAGGACCGAGCCGTCCGGTTCGCGGATCTTGACGCCGTCCGTCGTGTCGACGGGACGCCCTTTCGCAAGTCCGACGAGCGCCTTCAGGACGGCGTCGCGCTTCTCGACGGGCACCGCGACGTTCGCCTTCTTGATGTGGTACTGCGGCAGTTCAGCGAGGAGCTCGGAGAGGGCCTTGCGCTCCTTCGCAAGGAGCTCGAGCATCTTCGCCAGCGCCATCGCCCCGTCCCGGCAGAACTGGTGATCGGGGAAAATCACTCCGCCGTTCTCCTCGCCGCCGAAGGCTGCACCGGTCTCGAACATCGTCCGCGCGACGATCGGCGAGCCGACCCGCGTCCGGACGACCGTGCCTCCCGCCGCCTTGACGACGTCGTCGATGAGGCTCGACGTGCTCACGGGCGTCACGACGGCCCCGCCCCGCACCCGGATCGCGGCCCTCGCGAGCAACGCGAGGCTCTTGTCTCCGTAAACGAACGCGCCGCGGTCGTCGACGAAGATCGCTCGGTCCGCGTCGCCGTCGTGGGCCACCCCGAGGTCCGCGTGCGTCTCCGACACGAGGCGCATCAGGTGATCCAGATGCTCGGGAATCGGCTCGGGCATCCGACCCGGGAACGCGCCGTCCGCCTGCCCGTTCAGGGAGATGACACGGCATCCCAGCGTCCGCACCAGGTAGGGGGTCGTGATGCACCCCGCGCCATTCCCAGGGTCCACGACGACCGTCAATCCGCGATTGCGAATCGACTCGACGTCGACCTTGGCGCGGACTCCCTCGAGGTATCGGTGGGCTGCCGAGTCGTCCACCCGGATCGAGCCGACCTCGGACCACGCGGCGACCCGATAGCGGTCCTCGAACAGGACCGCCTCGATGGACTCCTCGTCTTCGTGGCCCATCTCCATCCCGCGCGCATCGATCACCTTGAGACCGTTGAACTCTCGCGGGTTGTGCGAGGCCGTCACGACGAGCGCGCCCTTGAGGCCGCCCGACTTCGCGACGTAGTACTGCGCGCATGGCGTCGGGACGACGCCGAGATCGATCACGTCGCATCCCGCGGACATCAGCCCGGACGCGGCGGCGCGGGCGAGCATCGGGCCCGAGAGCCGCGGGTCGCGTGCGAGCGCGACGGAACCGCCTCCGAAGAACGTGCCCGCGGCCCGGCCGACCTTGACCGCGAGGTCCGCGGTCATGTCTTGTCCGACGATCCCCCGAATCCCGTTCGTGCCGAAGAGACGGGTCACGCGGCCACCCGTTCGTCCACGACCGTCGCGTGGGGGGGCACCTGGACGCCGTCGTCGAGGATCGAGTCCCGCACGTGCGCGCCCTCGCCGATCGCGACGCCCGCTCCCGCGATCGAGTCGACGACCTCCGCCTTGTCGTCCACGCTGACCCCTTCGAAGAGCGCCGCGTTCCGGACGGACGCCCGGCCGATGCGGCACGCCTTGCCCAGGACGACGTACGGGCCGACGCGGCCCTCGACGAAGCACCCCGGGCCCGCGTAGACCGGCGGCCGCAACTGCCCCGACGTGACGTCTGCATCGCCGGAGATCTTCGCGCCGCCCGCCTCGAGGAGGAGGCGCTGCGCGTTCAGATAGCTCGGGAGCGTGCCCGCGTCGGACCAGAACCCCTCGTACCGGTAGGGCGTGAGCCCGCGCTTGATCAGCCGGGGGAACACCTCCCGCTCCAACGAGACGGCGCGGCCCGCCTCGATGAAGTCGAAGACGTCCGGCTCGAACACGTACCGTCCCGCGTTCACGAGATGGCTCGGCGCCTCGCCCTTTCCGGGTTTCTCGACGAAGTCCACGATGCGGCCTTTCTCGATCGCGACGACGCCGTACGACGAGACGTCGTCCACGGGCCACACGGCGATCGTCCCGACTCCGCCGCCCATCTCATGGGCCTTGACGAGCCGATCGAAGTCGATCGTGTCCACGACGTCGCCGTTGTAGACGGCGAAGGGACCGTGGAGGTGACGCTGCACGTTCTTGATCGCCCCGGCGGTCCCGAGCGGATTCGCCTCCTCGACGACGCGCACCTCCACGCCGAACCGGCGCGCGCGGAAGAAGTCCCTCACCTGCTCGAACATGTAGTTGACCGCGACGATCACCTCGTCGCACGAGGCCGGAAGCGCGTCGAGGATGTGGGAGATCTGCGGCCGGTCGACGAGCGGGAGCAGCGCCTTCGGCCGATGCAGGGTGAGCGGACGGAGCCGCGTGCCGAGTCCGCCGGCGATGATCACGAGCTGCATCGGGCGCTCCGATGCGGCCCGGTCGATATCTATTTTCTGGCCCCGGGCTTCACTTCGGCACGATCGTGACGACGTTGTTCCCGCGGAGCACGACCGTCCCGACGCGCCGGACGTTGTCCTCTTTCGTCTCCTCGGTGTCCTCGAGGACCATGTTCATGTAGTCGTCATAGCCGACGAGCTTGCCTTCGAGGATGCGGTTGTCCTTGAGGAGAAGTTGGACCCGCTTGTTGATGGATTTTTCTAGGACGTTGAGTGGCATCACCATAGAAGGACGTTCCCCCCTTCCGATGCCGCGGTATCGTGTGGTCCCACTTAAGACTTTCCGAGATGCCGTCGGAATCCGCATGCATCCGCACTCCTGCGAACGTTTTTACCGCGTGCCGCACATTCATCCGCGGTCTCGATGGAACGCAAGAAAGTGGGCGAGGTCTTCCACTTCTACGGGAAGATCGGCGTCGCGGCGATCCGCTTGACGGACAGCACGCTCGCGATCGGCGACACGGTGCAGATCCAAGGCCCGACGACGAACGTCGAGCAGACGGTCGACACGTTGCAAATCGAGCATGCTGTGGTCTCGCGCGCGGACGTCGGGCAAGAGGTCGGCATGAAGGTTCGCGAGCGCGTGCGCGAGAAGGACTTCGTGTACAAGCTCGTCGCGGAGGGCGCGCCGCGCGAAGCGGCGCCGGTCCGCACGGCACCCGCCAAGGCCGCCGTCGCGAAAGCACCTCGGGCCAAGAAAGGCCCCGCGAAGAAGAAGCCCGCCAAGAAAGCGAGGGCTAGAAAAGCCAGCCGCGCACCGCGTAGTAAAGCGCGCCGAGGCTCCCGAGGATCGCGACCGCGTTCAAGATGACGTCGAGAGACGCCTGCGCGCCGGGGCTCCTCATGCCGGCGTCGACGAGCATGAATTTGAGCCGGTGGGTGCCGTGGAACAGGGAGCCGCCAATCAGCACGAAGAAGAACAAACGCACCAACGGGCCTTGCCACAACGCAGAAAACATGGGATACGAGGCGGGATCGGTCGGCCACAGGCCGAACGGCGCGGCGAAGAACAGCAGGAAGAGGGTCACCGGGAAGAGGAACGCGGTGATGAAGCCGCCGAGGGAGAAGAGGCCCCAGAAGAGCGGTTCCGCGACGACCTCGGGCTCTCCTTCCGGCACGTCGGCGTGGACCGTGTCGCGGCCGGGATTCCAGGCCGTCGTGTCTCGGACCGCCGAGATCTCATCGGCCACTCAGAAGCCCCCGAAGATCAGGTACACGACGGCCCCGCTGACCCCGAGCCACAGGAGCACGTTGATCGCGAACGCCGTCTTCCAGGGCACCGGCTTCGCGGTGAACTGGATCGGCTGCGCCTTGCCGATCAGCATGAACCAGGTGATCGCGTGCCACATCACGAGGGCGAACAGCACGAGGTTCACGTAGAGGAGCGGCGGCGTGCGCAGGTCCTGGAGGAACGACGAGTATGCCGCCTCGCCGGCGCGCAGCTGCCGGAGCAGGTTCAGCAGGATCAGTCCATAGAGGGCGCTGATGACGCCGCCGAACTCACGCAGCTGGAAGCCGAAGTACCGCGGATTCCGCAGCCACCATCCCGCACGCCGCTTCGCCGGATACGGGTGGGCCGTCGCATCACCTCGAAACCGACTTCGGCATGAGCAGACGCCGCATGTGCCGCGTCGTCGCGAGGAACTTGAGCGTCTGGATCGCGGCCGCGGGATCGACGCCCTTCGGGCAGGCGACGGAGCACTCCCCGACGAACGTGCACTCCCACACGCCCGACTTCGTGTTCAGGCGCGCGAGCCGCTCGTCCGCGCCCTCGTCTCGCGTGTCCCGGATGTACCGCAGCGCGAGCGCCGACGCGGCGGGCCCGACGAATGAGGGGCTCGCGGCGAAGACCGGGCAGGCGGCGTAGCAGAGCATGCAGTTGATGCACAAGCTCTGCTGGCGGTACGCCTCGACGTCCTCCGGATACTGGATGTACTCCTGCTTGAGGTCGCCCTCCTCCTTCCGGACGATGTACGGGGTCACGGAGGCGAGCTTGTTGAGGAAGTCGTCGAAATCTACCACGAGGTCCTTGATGATCGGGAAGTTCGCGAGCGGGTCGACGGTCACGATGCCGCGGCGGAACTCGCGGACGTAGGTGCCGCACGTCAGCTTCGGGTGGCCGTTCACGTCCGCACCGCAAGAGCCGCAGATTCCCATGCGGCACGACCATCGGAACGCGAGCGTCGGGTCGACGTGGTCCTTGATGTAGTTCAGCCCGTCCAGCACGACCATGTCGCTCCGATACGGGATGCGGTACTCCTGGTATCTCGGCCGGGAATCCGAGCCCGGCCGGTACCGTTTCACGCGGAACAGGACGTCGGCGTCGGGCATGTCAGTACTTCCGTTCGACGGGCTGCCACTTCGTGATCGTCACGGGGGCGTAGTCGATGCGCGGCGCGCCGTCCGTGCGGTAGGCGAGCGTGTGCTTCAGATAGTTCGCATCGTCGCGCGTTGGATAATCGGAGCGACTGTGCGCGCCCCGCGACTCCCTGCGGTTCCGCGCGCTGTGCGCGATCGTCGCCGCGACGTCGAGCATGAAGTCGAGCTCGAGGACCGCCGTGAGTTCCGTGTTGAACACCCGGTCTTTGTCCGCGAGGCCGACGTTGGCGAAGCGTTCGCGCAGTTTGGCGAGCTTCTCGCACGCCTCGGTGAGGCGAGCCTCTTCCCGGAAGATCCCGACGTCCCGGTCCATGAGCTGCTGCATCTCCACGCGGATCCCGGCGAGGGTCTCCTTCCCGCGCTCTCGCCCCAGGAGGCCGTCGAAGACGCGCGCCTCTTCCGCCTTGAGGGCCGCGCGCGCCGTCGCGGCGCTCGGGTAGCGGGTGCGCTGCTTCGTGAACTCGGCCACGGCCCGGCCGGTCCACGCGCCGAAGACGAGGCACTCGCTCAGGCTGTTCGAGCCGAGGCGGTTCGCCCCGTTGATCGTGACGCACGCCGTCTCGCCGACGGCGTAGAGGCCGGGGACGTTCGTCTCGCCCCGCGTGTTCGTCGACACGCCGCCCATCATGTAGTGCTGGCCCGGCCGCACGGGGATCGGCTCGCGGATCGGGTCGAGGCCCATGTACTTCTCCACCAGCTCGCGGACCATCGGGAGCTTGCTGTCGATCGTCGCCTCGCCGAGGTGGCGAAGGTCGAGGCCGAGATACTGGCCATACGGGCCGTCGAACGCGCGGCCCGCCTTCATCTCCTGGATCATCGCGCGCGAGAGGATGTCCCGCGGGCCGAGCTCCATCTTGCCCGGAAGGTAGCGCTCCATGTACCGTTCGCCCGCCTTGTTGATCAGGTAGCCGCCCTCGCCCCGCGCGGCCTCCGTGATCAGGATGCCGGTGCCCGGCAGACACGTCGGATGGAACTGGACCATCTCCATGTCCTTCAGCGGCACGCCCGCGCGGTAAGCGAGGGCCATGCCGTCGCCCGTCTTGATGAATCCGTTCGTCGTGAATTCGTACACACGGCCGCACCCGCCCGTCGCGAGGACGGTCGCCTTCGCGCCGATCGCGACCATGCGGCCTCCCCGGAGGTCGATCGCCGTGACGCCGACGCACGCGCCGCCGTCGAGGATCAGCGACGTCACGAAGTACTCGTCGAAGCGCTCGATCTGCGGGAACTTCATCGAGGTCTGGAAGAGCGTGTGGAGGATGTGGAATCCGACCTTGTCCGCCGCGAAGACGGTGCGCTTGACGGACATCCCGCCGAACGCCCGCTGGCTCACGCGCCCGTCGGGATCGCGGGACCACGGGCAGCCCCAATGCTCGAGCCGGATGATCTCCTCCGGACACTTCGCGACGAAGAACTCGACAGCGTCCTGGTCCGCG
>WNGF01009002.1_pt2 | contig 13548 bp, 12 predicted proteins | sample 5400641 | NCBI WGS metagenome assembly WNGF01 (sample SAMN13153371, study PRJNA577476) | soil metagenome | isolation source: 80 cm soil or saprolite under grassland replicate 2 | place: USA:California | collected 2016-06-15
CCGGGTTCACTTCGAATCAGGCGGAGCGGGACCTACGCCCCGTCAAAGTGCAGCAGCGCTCATCCGGAGGCTGCTGGCGCACCCTGGAAGGACTCGCCGACTTCGCGGTTGTCCACTCCTACTTGTCCACCGCCGCCAAATGGGGCATCGACGCGCTCGACGCCCTCACCCAGCTATTCACCACCGGCCCCTGGCTACCAGCCGCGATCCGCCCAGGCTGAATAGCTACTCGACCTCGGGTGACCGCCCTGCCTCCAGATGGTAAAAAGAAAGGTACGATCCGCTCCTTCGGCGTCGGCTACGTCGGTCTTCAACTCTTAACAGAACTCGTAGTCCCGGAGTTCGCAGCTACCCGGAGCCCCGGGGAGGACCGGGCCGGAAATCGGGCTTAGAGGTGCGCTGATTGTGAGTGCCGAGATTAGCCATGATTCATGGCTGTATGCAAAATGTCAAGCTCCCGATCAAGTTGTTCACGCGCATCAAGAACATTAGTGTACTCGAATATCAGCTTCCCTTGTGCATTATTTAGCTGAGTGTAAAGATTAGGCCAATATATGAGAGCGTTCCCTATCAAAGACTCCCATTGGCTAATATCGTTCACCAGATCGGGATTTCCCTGATCTTTAAGATCTCCACTAGAGCCAAGGGTAGCCCGGAGCTTATGGCCCCGGTTATAAAGCTCATGAATCTTGCTGACTCTCTTTGCATAGTACGCCTCTAGCTCATCTTGGACTCTGCTCGCAAGGTTCATCTCCTGGCCAGAAGCAGCCTTGGAGCCCACCGTATGATTGCCTATTATGGCTTCCAGAACCGTTAGCTGATATTCGATCCGACTATATGCTAGCCATGAGAGTGGCCTAGCCGCATCAACTTTAGGGGCATCCTGCAACAATATAAGTATTTCAGGCTGTTTCGCTAGCGCCTCGCTTACAGAGCCTTCCCATCTGGCAATCTTTCCTGGCAGGGAACCGGTCATCGGTCGATTTACTCGCATTGCACCCAATGCAGCGCTAACGCTGCCTATGTCTGCCTGCAAACCCTTTCCCTCTGCGAGCAATTTGCTGATCGGCTTCGAGCGCGATGCTGGCGGAGATGCTTGCCGGGCTGCTGGAAGTCCCCGGTACTTGAGGCGCCAGCGGCCAGTTTCCAGCAGAGCCCAGACAGCGATCATAGCCACGGCAGCCAGCAGCCACCAGACTGCACCGGGATGGCGTGGGTGACTGATGTAGCCGTAGAGGGTAACGCCAGTCGCTACCAGGCCGATTGTCCCGTATCCGATGCGCCACGGTGACCAGCCTTCATCGAGCCACCGTTCAACGGCCTGTATCTGCATGGCTGAATCGTATGGGCGTAGGTACCCGCTGGCGACCTCTGCGGCCGTGGCTGCGCTGTGGACCAGACATGGACCAGGGGCCCGCTCGCCAGTAAATCACCCAGCCAGCGTCGTGGTGGACCTACCGCCTCCGGAGCCGTGAGCGTACCCGCTGCGTGCCCGGTCGACGGGTAAACACGGGGGGTTTTCGCGGTCGTTCACAGGCCGGCGGCGCGAGGGCTGACCTCGGGTGTCGCCGATGGCGGCCCAGTAGGTAACGATCTTCTGAGCAGTAGGGTCAAGAAGTTGCCAATTCCCAACCGTTGGTTCGATCAGCGCAGCGGGTAGGTGAATTCGACCTGATCGGCGCGGTAGCGGATCTCCTCCAGGACGAGCACCGCGGATGCGCCGTTGCGACGCTTGGCGCTTGTCAGCCGCAAGATGATGATCAGTGGAACGCCAGGTGGGCACTCAAGGTCCGTCGTCTCGTCTCCGATGGGCATGCGGGAGCGAACGTGTTCGGTCCAGGTCAGCGTGTGACCCCCGCGCGTGAAATGGTCGTAGAGCTGGCGGGCTGGTGGCAGGTGGGGTTTGTCGGCCCAAGGCGTGCCCAAGGCGAGCTTTCTGCGACAGAGAACGGCAAGAAGAGGGAGTTGTTGCCCAGGCCCACCCGATGAGGGCCCGTGGCGGAGCCGTCATGGAACCAGCCGATCGCGTGCACCTTGCGGCCGGTGCGCTTGAACAGCGTGTCGTCGATGGCCACCAGCACCGGCTCGCCGGCGGGCGCCAGCAGCGCCACGATCAGCCTCGCCAGGGCCAGGCCCAGGGCCTGGCTGCTCCACCGGGCATGGGAGAAGAACCGGTGCGCCCGGTCATGCCGCCACACCCGGGACAGCCCGGCGCCGGTCAGCATCCCGCACACCGTCCGCCGGCCCGTCTGGGCGAGGAACCCGCCGGCCAGGGCGCAGAAGGCGCGGAACGACGGGGCGGTGAACAGCGGCTGGAAGGAGACCAGCAGGGCCATCAGCGAGGCGGGAAGCGGTACCGTCGGGTCCGGGAGCATCGGCGCTCACCTTCGGTGAGGTAATAGGCACGCCGATGCTCCCTTGATCATGGCCTCAGCGGTTGGAACCCAAGATCAGCCGGCGTGTCGCGCCAGCCGGAGATGTCACGCCGGGCGGCTCGCCCGTGCCAGGCCCCGCTGGTGCCGGCCGTCAGCCCGACGGCGTCACCCGGGCGTCACCTCGAAAGTGCGAAAGTCGAGTGCAGGGCGCGGGTCGCGTCTGCGAAGTCATCCTGCCGGAGCACAGGCCATTTCCCGGCACCTGGCGACATGCATGACAGCGTTCCGTTTAGTGTGCAGGCACAGCGACCAGCCAGGTAGCGCCGACTGTGATTGAGGTTGATCTGACCGCGCGGCTGGCGTGAGGTTAAGACAGCGGTAGATCGTGGACTGCAGGCCCGTTAGAGCCTTTGAGCGTAACCGTTCAACGTCAACACGGAGGCACAGATGGAGGCCGACCGAAAAGCATGTCTCCGCCGGAGGGGATCATGGAGCGCTAAGGTCCCGCAGTGATGATTGCTGTTGACCAACCGGACTCGGACTGGTCAAACTAGCTCCAGGCGATGCTCAAGGGCGGTTGCAAGCCGGTGCAGCGTCGACTCGGTCGGGTTGCCAGCGCCGCGCTCGATACGGCTGATATCAGCCTGCGAGACACCGCTCTTTTCGGAGAGCTCAACCTGGGTAAGGCCTTGCTTCACCCGAGCATCCCGGAACTGAAGACCAAGCTTGATGCTGGCGGCGAAAGCCTCCCGGAGCGCAGCATCCTCGAGGGTGTCGGCAGCCTTGGACTTGGCCAGGTAGTCACTGAACTTGGTTCCCATAGCCTCCCTCCTCTGCCGGATATATCGACCGCTCCAGTATGCGTCTTAACGCATATTGGAGTCAAAGTTCTTCCCAGACCGTCATCGCCCACGGCTAGCACGACGCTGCCTCGCCTTGGCCCGCCTCTCAGCCTCTCGATGAGCTGTGAGTAGCCTGCGAGCCGCAGCGATCTCTCTCCCCTGGCGGCGATCGCCAGGGTCTCTTGCCTTGTCGTATCCGCTCAGCAACAGAATGCTCTTGCGGCCTAACGTGGCGAAGTAGACCCGGAGCAAGATGCTCTCGGTCTCGGTGACCTGCTCGGCCAGGACGGCGCTAACCTTGCTAGCAACTTCCTCGGCGGACCAGCGCAAACGAAACTCATAAAGCCCTTGGCCGAGTGCCTTGCCGAACTCGCTCTGCACTACATTGAGGCCTCGCGCCGCCAGGACGTGCTTAAGCGCCGTTTCGAGTGCTAGACGCTTCTCTCTGCTGAGGGCCTGCATCCACCGAAGGCAAGGTTCATGGCCGTCCTCGTCCTGGTAGAACTCAAGCATGCGTGAGGACTTGGGGACGCTGATCCGCCAGGCGCGCGTGCAGCGCGGCTGGGAGCAGTCCGAGCTGGCGCAGCGGCTGGGCTCCATCGGGCAGCAGACGGTCAGCCGCTGGGAACGGGGCCTGTCCCGCCCGCGTCGAGCGGTGATCGCCCAGATTGCCGAACTCCTGAACCTTAGCGAGAGCCAGCTGCTGTCGGCTGCTGGGCACAAGCCCGCCGAAGCGGTCGGCCTGGTGGATAGTCCGCCACCGGCCCGAACGCGGCTGGCGGCTCTGCCGTTTCAGCTGCTGTCCGCGGAGGAATTCGAGCGCTTCAGCGCCGATCTTGCCCGGCACCTCTTTCCAGGTGCGGAAGCCGTCCGGAACGGGGGGCCCGGGTCTAGGCAGGACGGTGTCGACGTGATCGTCCGGACCAAGTCCGGTGAGCTGATCGCTATCCAGTGCAAGCAGGTAAGGAAATTCGGCCCGGCAAAGGTACGGGAAGTTGTCAGCAGTATACGGCTGCCAGCAGCTCGTTGTTACTTGTACTTGTCCCGGACTGCGAGCCCGGAAGCCCGGAAGGAGATCGCCAAGCATCCAGGCTGGCAGGTGCGAGACGCTAATGATCTGTCGGCAGACGTACGTTACTTGGACGATCAGGCTGCCGCAATCCGGTTGATTGAAACCTACTTCGGTGGCACCTACCGCGCGCTATTCCTTGGGTTTCTCGATCCCGGGCCGTGGCTGACCTCCGCTGACTTCTTCCGCCCGGAGACCAGCGGCAGGATCTACACCCACGCCTGGACGCTAGTAGGCCGGGCAACCGAACTTAGAAATCTGACCGCGTTCGTCAATGACACCGAGTCGGCGGTCGCAGTGATCGTCGGTAGAGGGGGCATCGGCAAAAGCCGTCTCCTGTGCGAGTTCGCCCGCACGGTTGAACGGCAGAGCGCACCTGTCCAGGTACGGTTCCTTGCGAGAAGTACGGTCGTCCAATCTCGTGACTTCGAGTCGCTACCGACTGGCGACCAGATCGTGATCGTGATCGACGATGCACATGACCGCAGCGGACTTAGCAGCGTTATCAGGGAAATCCGCCGCGCTCGACCTGGCGCCAAGATCATCTTGTCGTTGCGCCCGCAGGGACGAGGGCAACTGCGAGCTGATCTTCGTGAGATCGGCTTGCACCCATCCGATGTTCGCGAATGGACCCTCAATGACCTGGAACTCGCCGCAGCGGAAGCGCTCGCAGCGGAAGCGCTCGGATCGCATGCCAATCCAGCGCTGCAACAGCAGCTGGCCATCCTGGCACCCGACTGCCCGTTGCTGATCGTGGTAGGAGGTGCGCTCATCGACCGTGGTCGACTTAACCCAACCCTGCTGGCATCCGGCGCCGCCTTCCGTGAAGAGATCATGGCAGCGTTTCGTGACGCGATTGCCGTGGCCGAGCCCGCCCCTGTTCCGGACGTCCAGCAGGAAGTGCTCAAAGCGATCGCTGCCATGCAGCCCTTCCGCATCGACCAGCCCGCTTTCCGCTCTGCTCTCTCGGGGCTGACGGAAAGGCCCTTCGACCAGTTGATGCCGCACATACGTCGCCTGGAAGAATCGGCCGTCTTGATCCGCCGCGGTCACTCGTTGCGGATCATCCCCGATCTACTTGGGGATGTTGTACTAACTGAGGCTGCGGTAGATCTTCGATCTGGCACGCCAACTAACTACCTAGAACGTGCCCTGGAATATGCCGAGGGTGACGGCCTTCTGCACCTATTCGCTAACACCAGCAGGATCGACTGGCAAATCAGAACTGGCTACTCGGTCATTCCTTCGTTGATTGAATCCCTGTGGCCGCTTATCACCACCAGGTACTGCAACGGCGACGGGATGACCAGGCTACGACTCTTGGAGGTGCTCAGGAAGGTCGCATTCTTCCAGCCGAAGGCTACGATCGGACTGGTCCGATGGGCGATGGCCAACCTAACGCCGACTACCGAGGTCCCCACCGACTTCGGCCGTCTGGGAAACGAGCATGGCAATAGGCTAGTCTTGGAAGCGCTTTCGGGAGTCCTTGAAAACGCGGCTTACAACCGTGAGTACCTAAGGCAGGCTGCCGACCTTCTGTGGGAACTCGCGGAGCGCGATAAACGTCCTCCCAACCAGCACCCAGGGCACCCGATCCGGATCCTGCAGGGACTAATTGAGTACAACCTGACCAAGTCCGCCGACTTCCACGACCCGATCATCGACGCTGCGGCGGGCTGGCTGCATAAGCCGCGCACGGAGGACTGGCTGTACTCACCGTTTGAGGTGCTCAAGCCATTCCTCGCGACCACGGTAACGGCCTTCATCCCCGACGAGCGGTCCATCACGATCAAAACGTATGCAGTGACCCCGACAGCAGTCCGGGGCCTGCGTGGCCGGGCCCTCGACTTGGCCTTTGCCGAAATTCGGTCCCAGGACCCGAAGTGGGCTGTCGAGGCCATGCGGGCGATCGGCGAGTCAATCCAGTACGAGAACCCCGCCGACCCCACCGAGCAGCAACAGTGGACCCCGATGTTCATTGAGACGATCGAGCGAATCGGTGACCTGTTTCCCGGATCTGACCTGGACCCGGTTGTCAGCGTCGCCGCGAAGCAGGCTTTGTGGTGGCACGCCCACTGCTCGCCGACTGGCACCAGACCTGCAGCCGAAATCGCATTGAGTCGGTTGCCCAAGTCCGCGAGACACCATCTTGCCCTGGCCTTGCACGACGGCTGGGGGCACCTGCTTCCGCGAGGAAAGGACGTGGCCGAGTCTGAGCTGCTCAGGGAGACCGCGCTCAAGGAAGTGGCCGCGGAAGTCACCGAAAGATGGCCTGACGAGTACCTTGTGGGACAGATTGAAGAGCGGCTCACCGTCGACCGCCGTGCATTTCCCAGCAGGCAAGGCAGTCCTCGGCCGTTTATCTGGACCCTCGCACTTACCCGGCCATCAGCAGCACAGATGATCTGCCAACGGGTCGCACAGAACCCTGGCAGCATCCTTCAGGAACTCCTCCCCACAGCGCTAAGTCAACTCGCCGACACCCTCCCCCACGAGGCAAGCCAGCAGACGCTCGATCTGCTCGCAACCCAGGAAGCTGGCATCACGCGCTACGTAGCGGAAGCGTTCGGCTTCGCTCGCGGCAACCGCCCGCACCTTCTTGAGGGCGAAGAGCACCTGCTGCGATTGCTGCTGAGTAATGAAGAGCCAGATGTACGCTGCCTTGCTGTGACCGCCGCAATCGCCCTGGCGCGGACCAGCCCTGGGCTGGCACGGGAGCTGATCACCTCAGTTAGTTTTACGGATTCAGCCAAAGTCGCAGAAGCCGTGGCCGCAGCGTTCGGATCATACAAACTCCTCTCCTGGACCGACCTGCCGGAAAACCAGGCAGATCAGATTCTCGGCCAGCTAAGCGAATGCCCGTCCATTGACACCTACGAAATCACGGTTCTTCTTACCGAAATCGCCAAAATCCAGCCGGACCGTGTTCTCAGCCTCCTCAAGGACCGCGTCGAAACTTGGGAAACTAGAGAGTCTTCCCGCGCTGGTTACCAGCCGCTTCCCCGCACCTGGCACGTCCAACCAGACTTCAAGGTCCATGACCGCTACCCGGCGCTCTTGCGCAGCGTGTGCAACTGGGTCGCCGAAAACGGAGCATTGCGGACACGCCTCGCCATGGGCGCCCAGATCTTTGCCGCCGTCGCTGGCCGCTTTGACGAGCAAGCCAAGGCGGTTCTGCTCGAAGCGCTCGAATCCGACAACACCCGACAGGCAGAGGCTGCAAGCGCCATCTTGCGTGAAGCCCCGCCCGAACTGGCGTGGGAGCACGAGTTCGTCAGCCAGGCGTTGCACGCCGCGGCACGGCACGGCACGGACCATGCCGAAGCCGTAGGCAGCAACCTCCTGGCAGCCGCCATCAAAGGCAGCCTGCCCGTAATCCCTCGCCAGCCGACAAGCGAGCAAGCCGGACGGCACGACAGGCTGACCAGAATCCTCGATCAGACGCCCCCTGGCTCAATCGAGGAAAGGTTCTACGAGTCACTAGCAAGGTGGAACCGGAACCTGATGCACCCCAATGACGACATCAACGTCCGCCGACCAGACAGACGCGAATGGTAGCTCCGCACACAGCGAGGCAGCGAGAAGCCTGTTCGGTTAGCTCCTCATCCCGCCACCTCGCATGCCATCGCTGACACTCTCACGCCTCTCAGAGCCGACGCGATTTGTAGTCGCGCACGATAGGACTTCGCCTTAATGCGGCGGAAGGCCAACGCCCGCCGCGGAGCTGAAACGCTACACAGGCGAATTGGCTATTGGATGTATCCGGAACCTCAAATACCGTAAAGCGCATGTCGTTGTGCGGTCCGTAGTGACGGAGCTGTGCTTCTCTGCCCGCTTGGGGGAATGCGATGGCCAGACGCAAGTCGTTACTCGCCCAAATGTATGCCGCGCGTCAGAAGGCCAAGCTGGAGCGCCAGCGCGAGGAGGAACGCTTCCGCAAGGAGCAGGCGGCGGAGATGCGCAAGATCGCTGCCCAACTGGAGAAAGAGGCAGCGCAGCAGCGCCGGGAGGAGGAACGCGCCGCTCAGGCGCGGTTAAAACAGCAGCAACAAGAAGCGCGCGCACGGCAGCAAGAGGAAGCCAAGGCCGAGCGGTTGGCGGCTCAACAGGAGAAGGAGCGGCAACGGCAGGCCGCGGCCCTGTTGCGTGAGCAACAGCGCCAGCAGACAGAGGAAAGACGCGAGGAACAGCGCCGCGTGGCCGAGGAACGGCGCTTTACTGCGGAACGGCGTGTAGCTGAAGCCGAGTTCAGAACGGAAGCGGTCCAAGGCCAGGTAGCCGCCTTTGAACGGCTGCTCCAGAACCGCAACTGCAGCCTGGCCGCACAGAGTCGCCGAGTGGTGGAAGTCTTCAACGCAGAAGGTTCGGAAGCGTTCGTTACCGCCCTGCAGCAGGCGCTGGCGACCTCGGTCTACCCGGACGGCTTGCACGGCTCATGCGCGGCGATGTACGGGCCCGAGGCTCGTGAGATCTTGATCGAGTACGAGCTGCCGCGCCAGGACGTGGTGCCCGCGGTGGCGGCGTACCGGTACGTGAAGACCAAGAACCTTGCCCAGCCGGAGCCTCGCAAGGAACCTGCGATCAAGAAGCTGTACGAGAAGCTGATCGCCCGGGTGGCGTTGCGGACGCTTGCGGAGGCGTTCGATGTCGCGCCGGTCCCGTTGGTCAGCGGGATCGTGTTGAACGGCTACGTTTCGGCCAAGGACCGCTCGACCGGCAAGCCGATCCGGCCGCTGCTGATCAGCACCCACGCCACCCGGGACGGCTTCGCCGAGATTGTGCTGGACGAGCCCGAGCTCGACCCGGTGGCGTGCCTTCGCGCCTACCTCAACGCGGTGGTCTCGCCGCACCCCTACGACTTGGAGGCGGTCCGCCCGGTCGTGCAGTTCGACCTGTCGAAGTACAAATTCGTGGAAGAGATGGATGTCGTAGCTGGCCTGGATAGCCGTCCTGACCTGCTGGCTCTCAAGCCGGTGGAGTTCGAGCACCTGATCCGCCAGCTCTTCGAGAACATCGGCATGAAGTCATGGGTCACCCAGGCATCGCGCGACGAGGGTGTCGACGGGGTTGCCTACAACGACGACCCGATCGTCGGCGGGCTGTGCATCATCCAGGCCAAGCGGTACAGCAAGATCGTCGGATTAGAAGCAGTTCACGCGCTGGCTGGCGTCATGCAGGACAAGCACGCGGCCAAGGTGTCCTCGTTACTACTTCATGGGTCGGGAAGGCCGCGACTTCGCCGCCCGCAACGGCAGGATCGAGATCATTGAAGGCCATCACCTAAAGTCTATGCTGCTGGAGCATCTCGGGCTCGATGTACTCATCAGCCTCCCCAAGCTGCCGCCAGATTGGGAGCAAAGCGACGTCTCGTAGGCTGGTTCGGCGCCAGAGGGCCAGACATTGCGATTGATCACCCACGCGCCTTGCCTCAGGCGCTCACAGCGAGCATTGCTTACGGCCTACTGGTGGCGTCCGTTGGCTGGCCGCTGGACGAGCGGCATCGCACCGGATCGGGCTGATCTGTGGGGAATTGTGACACTGGATGCCGAGTGATCCTGCCCACATTTTGCCCTACAAACGATCAAGGGTCTGGCCACCACCGTGCCGGCGGGCAGGCCCTTGAGCTGGTACTTCTCGGGTAGCCCTGACCGGATTTGAACCGGCGCTACCGCCTTGAGAGAGCACTGCCAGGTTGCCGCGGGAGTCAACGCCCTTGCGTGCATGACAGGGCACTACCCGTGCGCTTAATTCGCGATGATCTCCCTGGGTGAGCCAGCAAGAAGGAGAGGGATGACAGCGTCGCGCAGCGCTGCAGTAGTCTTGACAATCTCTTCGTGAATGGCGATCTTCTCGTCAATCGCGCTAACTACCTCAGCAACTATCACCTGGATTTCAGCTGGGGGCAATATTAGTGGCAATGCACCCAGCGTCTCCGTGCTCAAGCTTGGGATTGTCGATGCCGCACCGTTACGAGTGATCCAGTCGTGCACTGCTGGATGGCCGAGGTAGTAGGTCAGGTACTGCGAATTGAGTGAAGCGTGCGGGCGCAGTCGAAGACATGCCGTACCAAGCACCCAGCCGTCCTGCCACTCGCCGACCAACGCTTGGCGCCCGAGTCCACCTGTCCGGCTGCACACAACATCGCCGGGACGGATTCGATAGCGCGAAAGCCTGGCGGCTTGCTCAGCCGGCACGGCAACATCGGCGTCATCGCTGATCCGGTTATTTCGGAGGTCTTGCGGTGCGACCACGGGCACGTTCGCCGATGTGCGTTGTTCAATTCGTAGCCGCCTGCTGGACGGTCCAGCAAGGATGTCGCAGACATCAACCAGCTTGGCGTGGGTCCAGGTGTCGGGAACGGTGCCGATCAGTGAGTCCATGAGTTAACCCTGGCCAATTGCCGGTCGACGATGGCGTCGATTTCGGCCGAGCGGTCACGCAACTGGACCAGCTTACGCTGGAGTTTGGCCACCTTTTTGGGATCTGCTTGGATGGTGTCTGCCACACCCACGTACCTGCTCGGAAGAAGTATGTAGTCGTTGTCGCGAATCTGACTGATGGGCACGGAAGCGGCGAAGCCAGGCTCGTCCTGGAATCTGCTGCGTTCTGTGCGGTGGCGCCACTCGTCCCATTTCTGGGCGATCCGGCGTGTGTCGGTCTCAAGAAGATCCGTATGCGCGCGCCTAACCGTGCTACCAAGCGTTCGCGCGTCGATGAGGAGGATCTCGTCGGCCGTTCTCCTGCCAGGGCGCTTGAGCAACCACACGTTGACCGCAACTCCCGTCGAGGCGAACAGATGCGTAGGCAGCGCGATAACCGCCCGCACTACCCCATCGTCGACCATCGCTGCCCTGATACTCCGGTCATTGACCGTAAACGAGGCGCTGGTGGGCATGATTACCGCAGCCCGTCCCCTCTCGGAAAGGGACGACACGACATGTTGTAGCCATGCGAAGTTGGCATTGCTTCTCGATGGGGTACCGTAGCGCCAGCGCGGATCGGCAGGGTCAGGTTGGCCCCAGTCGCGACTATTGAACGGGGGGTTGGTCATGATCACGTCGAACCGGCGGTCACTGTGTAGATTCTCGACGGGTGCCATTACAGGCCGTTTGGCGAGATCCGCCGAAAGGCCATGAAGCTCCAGATTCATTCTGGAGATCGACCAGGACCATCCCCGCAGAGCTTGACCTGCCAATGGAAGGTCCGCAGGCCTGCCGCCGTGCTCCTTGACATAGCTGGCAGCGCCGATAAGAAAGCCCCCGCTGTCGCAGCATGGGTCAAGCACGCTGTCGCCTGGCCTTGGAGTGGTCAACTCGACGAGGACCCGAACGACAGAAGCCGGGGTAAAGACCACCGATCCGTGGCTCCCGAAGGTATCGACGAACCGTTCCAAGAGCTGGTCGAATACGGGACCTGTCCAGTCGGACTGAGGAATGCTGTGGTCCTTATCGGCAGACAGCTGTACGGAGTCGAGCAACCGAATGATCTCTCCAAGCCGTTCGGGCCCGTGCGTTTCGGACAGAACGGTGGACACGGCGCGGCGGAGATGCGGAAGAGGAATCTGCTGCGTCCGTATTACGTGCTCCACTGACTCACGAAGGTTCCACGGTGCGGCAGCTTTGAGTTCTGTCCATCGTGCCGGGTATCTCGCTCGCAGGTACAGTAGGCCAAGCACTAGGTCCGCATACTCAGGGACCGCCAGGAAGCCGCGGTACTTTTCCGACTGCCGCCACAGAAAGTCTGTGACATTGAAGGATTTCTCAGGAAGTCGCAGATTTCTACGGAAACGCATTCCGTAAGTAGTGCCAGGTAGCTCGCCGTCTTTCAAGCTGATCTTCGCGATCTTTCGACCGTCAAGCCAGGCAGCGATCTCCGACGCTGCGAAAAGTTCCTGATTGGCCCGCCGTTCGCAGTGAGGAAAAGTCTGCTGGTGACGCCGTCGCCAGTTGCTTACGGCGGGCAACTTAACCTCCGCCATCCGTGCGATTTCCGCCATCGTGATCCAGTCATCGGATATGTCCATGGCGTTTGGTTTGCCTCAGGTCCAGTGGTTGGGGCGGGAAAGGGTCATCCCAGCCGCAGTGACGACCTTGGTCGGGAGTTGAGCCTGACGAACCTTGTCGTCACCGATAGACAGGTAGCCGTCAACGGTCCGCTTTAGATCGTCCGAGTTTCTTCGCGGAGGAAACGCAGCAATGATCCTTTTCTCTGGGCAAAGGCGCTTCACGGCATGGACAGCGGGGCAGAGATCGCTATCGGCTGAAATGAGCAACGCCGTCTCGTAGCGGTTCCGTACACCATCCTCGACGAGCGAGACAGCGATATGCACGTCCGTCTCCTTCTCCTCACGGACAGTCCACGAAGATCTGCACTTGTGACACCGCCGCCGCTTGTCCTGGAAACGACCATCCACGATGGCCACCAGTGGGCAGTGGCTGACAAGAGCATCGAGGTAATCAGACTGACGCTGCTGGCCACTAGCATCTTGGCGAACCCGCGCTGTGAAGTAGGTGATTCCCTCAAGCGTCTGGCTAGGGCGTAGCAAGCTAGTCACAAGAGCCTGAAGATCAAGCCAGAGGTATTTTCGATCATGCTTAGCTTTGAGTCCGAAGTACAAGTTGAAGCCGTCGACGTAGGCGGCGACACGTGTCACGTTGCACCCCCTGCGTCAATACGGCTCACCATGTACACTGAAAGCACACCACGCTAGGGCGAGCAGCCCTGGCCCGACGGCCCCGGCGACGGGGCCGTCTCTTTTTGGTTAGGCCATGTAGTGCCGTGCGGTCCGAGCCTGTGTAACAGGGTAGGGCAGTCCACGGGGGAACGCAAGCGCATTGTGGTGCGTCGTTTTTTGTAAACAAAGGTGCCAGGCGGCCATGCCCTTGAGCTGTTCAACGACAGAGCGGGAACAACCTCACCGCGTGCCGCCTCACGCCGACCTGACGGCAACCATCCGCGTCGGTGACGTCCTGGGCCGCCAACGAATCGCCAACAAACGATCAACGGCCCGACCGCCGCACTGGGCGATCAGGCCGTTTAGCTGGGACTTGTTGGTCGGGGTGGCCGGATTTGAACCGGCGGCCTCTTCGTCCCGAACAACGTCCACCGAAGGTGACGACCAGGACACTCCGGCATCGCCGCAGGACAGAGGCACCTCTTGAGGTCAGTTGGGCGCCGTTGGGAGACGTTCACGACCATGATCGGCTCCCAGCCCGCTCCCACACAGAAGATCACTAGGGGCGTGTTTTGATCGACCGGTACA
>WNGF01007192.1_pt1 | contig 13547 bp, 16 predicted proteins | sample 5400641 | NCBI WGS metagenome assembly WNGF01 (sample SAMN13153371, study PRJNA577476) | soil metagenome | isolation source: 80 cm soil or saprolite under grassland replicate 2 | place: USA:California | collected 2016-06-15
ACGTCAACTCGAACTCGTGGACGGTGACGGCCGACGCCGCGGGCGCGCTCGCGATCGCGCTCGCCGCGCAGGCTGCGCTGTACGCGCGTCGCCGGACGGGACGCGGTCAGTACGTCGACCTCTCGATGATCGAGAACTTCCTCGGGGTGATCGGCGCCGCCGTCCTCGAGTACACGACGACCGGGCGCGTGCCGCAGGCACTCGGGAACCGCGACTTCGAGGCGGTGCAGGGCTGCTACCCGTGCGCCGGCGACGACCGGTGGCTCGTCCTGACGATCCGCGACGACGCCGACTGGGCGGGCGTCCTGCGCGCGACGGGGTGGGCGCCGGACGAGCGCTTCACGACCCAGGCGTCGCGGTACGAGCATCACGACGAGCTCGACGAGCGGCTCGCGGCGTGGACCAGCGCGCTGCCGCGGGAAGCGGCGGTCGAGAGGTTGCGCGCACAAGGGGTGCCTGCCGGGCCGGTGCTCGACGACGCCGACGCCGCTGCGGATTTCCACCTCGCCGAGCGCGGGTTCTTCTGGAGGATCACCCAGGCCGACTGCGGCACGCACCGCTACCCGGGTCCGCCCTACCGGTTCCGAAATGTCGAGCTCGGCCCGCGCCTGCCGCCCGTGCGGCTGGGGGAACACAACCACTACGTCTGGCGCGAGCTGATCGGCGTCAGCGAGGACGACTACCGGAGGCTGGAGGCCGACGGCCAGATCGGCACGGAGTTCGCGCCGGAGATCCGGTAATCGACCAGCGGATCATCCTCGCGGAACGACGTTGCAGTGACGGCGAGCACTGCAATACGATCGTCGTTCGAACAACGTCGAACTATAGGGGCGTGCCGTGCACGAGAGAATCTCGATCAACGCGCTGTGCTTCTGGGGCGCGCCACTTTCGGAAGTCGCCGACAACTGGCGGGAGCTCCGCCCGCATCGCGTCGGCCTCCTGGCCCATCTCGTGACCCCCGACCCGGACGCCGCGCGCGAGGTGGTCGAGGCAGGGGGCTACAGGGTCGAGACGATCGTGCACCCGTTCTCGCTCGGCCGGCCGCTCGAGGCGAACGAGGCATCCTGGGTGGAGGCGCGCGCCGAGCTCTCGCAGGCGATCGAGATCGGCCAGATGCTCGGAACACGCTGCATGTACATGACCACCGGCGGTCACGGGTCGCTGACGACCTTCGAAGCGGCGGCCGAGGTCTTCGCCCGCGCGATCGAGCCGTGCGTCGAGCAGGCGAAAGCGGCCGGCATCGCATTGCTGATCGAGAACGCGTTGGCGCTCTACGCGGACACACACATCGCGCACTCGCTCCGGGACGCGGTCACGCTGGCGGAGATGGCCGGCATCGGCGTCTGCATGGACTTCTTCGGTTGCTGGGCCGAGGCGGGCCTCGAGGAGACGATCGAGCGCGCAGGTCCGCGCCTCGGCCTGGTCCAGGTGGCCGACTACGTCTACGGCGACCGCTCGCTTCCCTCGCGAGCGGTGCCGGGCGAGGGCGTGATCCCGATCAAGCAGATCCTCGGCTGGGCGCTCGCAGCCGGCTACACGGGCGGCTTCGACTTCGAGCTGCTCGGGCCGAGGATCGACCAGGAGGGCCACCTCGAGGCGACGCGCCGCGGCGCCGAGCACGTCGGCCGGCTGCTGGACGAGCTCGGCGCGTAAGACCCGATTCCGACGACAAGGAGGAGACACGCATGGCAGTGATCAAGACGGAGAAGCTGACCCCCGCGGTGCACCGGACGACGCTCGTCGACGAGCCGATCCAACGAGCACGCGCACGGCCATCGTCACCGGCGGCGCCTCCGGCATCGGAGAGGCGATCAGCCTGCGGCTGGCGAGAGACGGTGCCGCGGTCGCGGTGTTCGACCTGAAGGGCGATGCCGCCGAGCAGACGGCTGCCGAGATCGAGGCGGCCGGAGGCAAGGCCGCCGGCTTCGCCGCCGACGTGACCGACCGCGCCGCGCTCGACGCCGCGGTCACCGATGTGCGCGGCCAGATGGGGCGTCCGACGATCCTCGTCAACAGCGCCGGCTTCTCGGCCTTCGACCCCTTCCTGGAGATCACCGCCGATCGGTGGAGCTTCCTGCTGGAGGTCAACCTGACGGGCACCTTCAACTGCTGCCAGGCCGTGATCCCGGACATGCTCGACGCCGGCTGGGGCCGGATCGTCAACATCTCCTCGTCGAGCATCCACAGCGGCGCGCCGCGCATGACCCACTACGTCGCCGCCAAGTCGGGGGTCGTCGGGCTCACCAAGTCGCTGGCCCTGGAGTTCGCCCCGAAAGGGATCACGGTCAACACGATCCCGCCGGGGTTCATCGACACGCCGATGCTGCGTTGGGCCGCGCGAGAGGGATCCGTCGACATGGAGAAGGCGATCGCGGCGACTCCGGTCGGCCGCCCCGGTCGCCCCGAGGACATCGCGGCGGCCTGCGCGTTCCTCGTCAGCGAGGAGGCGAGCTACGTCACCGGCCAGATCATCGGGGTCAACGGCGGACGGAACACCTAGACGCCCCTTCCTGGATCAAACGATCGGCCGGTTGACCGCACCGCGGCGACGACGTAAGGTACCCGGCGGACAGCCACGAGCGCCGCCGGTCGGGCGGCGTGTGAGAGACAGGAGGCACCTGTGGCCACGACCAAGACGCTCAAGCTGGAGAAGGTGACGCCGACCGTCGGCGCGGTGGTTCTGGACGTCGATCTCGACCGCCTTTTGACCGACGACGCTCTGCCCCAGGCGGTGATGAACGCAGCCGAGGAGCACGGAGCGTTGGTGTTTCCCGAGCTGCACATCGACGACGAGACGCAGGCAGCGTTCTGCAGGAAGATGGGCGACGTCGTGTCGTTCCCCGCCTACGCGATTCCGGAGATCATGGTGATCAGCCTGGATCCGGACAACCCGAACGCGGAGTACTTCAAGGGCAACGTCCAGTGGCACATCGACGGCACGCAGGATCCGATCCCGGCGAAGGCGACGGTCCTGACCGCCAAGGTGCTCTCGCCGGAAGGCGGCGAGACGGAGTTCGCCAGCACCTACGCCGCCTACGACGCCCTCTCCGACGAGGAGAAGGAGCGATTTGCGAGCGTGCGGGTGGTCCACTCCCTCGAGGCAGTCCAGCGGCCCGTCTACCCGAACCCGACGCCGGAGCAGGTGGCGGAGTGGAAGCGTCGCGGGTCGAAGGAGCTCCCGCTGGTGTGGACGCACGAGTCGGGGCGGAAGTCGCTCGTGCTTGGCGCGACTGCGGACTACGTCGTCGGGATGGACGTCGACGAGGGCCGGGCCTTGCTGGCCGACCTGCTCGAGCGAGCGACGACACCGGATCGCGTGTTCCAGCACACCTGGTCGCTCGGGGACATGGCCATGTGGGACAACACCGGCACGGTCCACCGGGCGATGCCCTACGACCCGGCGTCCGGGCGAACGATGCACCGCACGACGATCATCGGCCACGAGCCGATCCAGTAGGCCGGAACGCTGTCAGGATCCGTCGCCGGAAAGGCGGCACTGGTCACCGGAGCCTCGTCCGGGATCGGAGAGGCCGCGGCCGTCGCGCTCGCCGCTGCGGGCGCCAGGGTGGCGGTGTCGGCGCGGCGCGCCGAACGGTTGCAAGACCTCGTCGGTCGAATCGAGGCGGCCGGCGGCCAGGCGATCGCGCTTCCCGGCGACATCGCCGACGAGGCGGTCGCGACCGGCGTCGTCGAGGAGACGGTGAGGCGCTTCGACCGGCTCGACATCCTCGTCAATTCGGCCGGCGTCACTCAGGCCGGCGGTGTCGAGAACGCCAATACCGCCGAATGGCGTCGCGTCATCGACATCAACCTGCTGGCCATCCTCTACACCTGCAAGGCCGCGATCCCGCCGATGAAGGCCCAGGGCGGCGGCGGCGACATCATCAACATCTCCTCCACGGCCGGCCGCCGGGCCACCGGAACCTTCGGGGCCTATGCGACCAGCAAGTTCGGATTGACGGCCCTGACCGAGGGGCTTCGCCAGGAGGTGGGCGGGTACGGCATCCGCGTCTGCACCGTCGAGCCCGGCGCGACCACGACCGAGGTCGCCGAGGGCATAAGCGATCCCAAATTCAGGGAAGCCATCCGCCAGCACGTCACCAAGGAGGGGGCGATGAAGGCCGAGGACATCGCCGCAGCCATCCTCTTCGTGGTCACCCTGCCGTCGCGGGCGAACGTCTCCGAAATCCTGATCCGGCCGACGATCGACACCGCGCCGATGTGAGATGCGCCGCGCGGCCCTCTGCATGAGTCTAGTCATGCGGACGCGTCGCAGGCATCGCCACCGTTTGATAATGATCGAACTGTCGGCTCTCGACAACCGCACTAACCTTCGACCGAGGGAGGATCACCATGTCCACGGCGAGCGCTCTTCCGATCGGCAGTCTCCCGGGTGTCGGCGAGGTCCCGCCGCGGATGCTCGCGCAGGTCGTGCGGCAGGACCGGCTCGGCGATCCGATCGACGCGTTCCAGATCGAGGAGATCGACACGCCCTCGATCAAGGCGGACGAGGTGCTCGTCGCGGTCATGGCTGCCGGAATCAACTACAACAACGTCTGGGCTGCGCGCGGGATCCCGATCGACATCATCGCGATGCGCCAGAAGGCGGGCTCGAGCGAGGACTTCCACGTCGGCGGCAGCGACGCGTCTGGCATCGTCTACGCCGTCGGCGACGACGTGACGACCGTCCAGGTCGGCGACGAGGTCGTGATCCACCACGGCTGGTGGGAGCGCGACGACCCCTGGGTGAAGGCCGGCAAGGACCCGATGATCGCGCCGAGCGCGAAGATCTGGGGCTACGACGGGCCAAACTACGGCTCCTTCGGGCAGTTCACCGTCGCGCAGGCGCACCAGTGCATGCCGAAGGCCGATCACCTGACGTGGGAGGAGGCGGCCGCGCCCTCGCTCGTCGGCACGACCGCCTACCGGATGCTTTTGGGCTGGCAGGGCAACACCGTCCAGGAGGGCGACGTCGTCCTCGTCTGGGGCGGCTCTGGCGGCCTCGGCACGCAGGCGATCCAGCTCGTCAAGCATGCAGGCGGAATCCCGGTTGCCGTCGTGTCGAGTGCCGAGAAGGGCGACTACTGCGTCTCGCTCGGCGCTGCGGGCTACATCGACCGCACCGAGTTCGACCACTGGGGCGTCCCGCCGCACTGGACCGACGCAGCGGGCCAGAAAGCGTGGACAGCGGGCGCCCGCGCGTTCGGCGGGAAAATCTGGGAGATCGTCGGCGGGCGGAGGAACCCGGCAATCGTGTTCGAGCATCCCGGCGAGGACACGGTGCCGACGTCGATCTTCGTCTGCGACGGCGGCGGCATGGTCGTCATCTGCGCCGGCACGAGCGGCTACAGCGCGATGGTCGACCTCCGCTACCACTGGGTGCGGCAGAAGCGGCTGCAGGGCTCGCACGGCACGAACGACGAGCAGGCGAACGCCTACAACGACCTCGTCAGGGCCAGGACCATCGACCCGTGCATGAACCGCGTGCTGCCGTTCGACGAGATCGGCCGCGCGCACCAGGATATGGACGAGGGACGCCACGGGCTCGGCAACACCTCGATCCTCGTCGGGGCGCCGGATCCGGGGCTCGGCAAGAAGTGACCGAGGGAGGCGAGCCGCTCGACGCACGCGAGTTCCTGGAGCGGTACTTCGCGAGCATCTGGGACGTCCTCAACGGGGGCGTCGAGGCGATGCGGCCCTGGTTCGTGGACGACTTCTACGGCGAGACGCCGTGGTCCGCGTCCGCGCCGGTCGCCGACGGCATCGGGGCGTACGCGAAGATCATGGCCGGCTTCCGCCCGCTGATGGAGCACTACGAGATCCGTATCACCGAGTTCCACCAGACGGTCGACCCGAACCAGGTCGTGGTCGAGGCGAGAGGCGGTGGGCCGCTGGTCAAGGGAGGCGAGTACTGGAACGACATCATCCTGTTCATCACCTTCCGGGACGGGAAGATGGCTCGCCAGAAGGAGTACTTCAACCCGACCGTTCGCCCGGTGTGAGGGAGGCCCGCCCCGCCGACGCCTGGCTCGGGCCGGGCTTCTGGAAGTTCGGCTAGGGCCGTGCACGAGCGGATCTCGGTCAACGCGCTCTGCTTCTTCGGCGCGCCGCTCGCCGAGGTGGCGGAAGCCTGGCGGAAGCTCCAGCCGCGCCGCGTGAGCTTCACCAGCCCCGTCCTCGGCGGCGACGTCGCGGCCGCGCGCGCCGTGGTCGAGGAGGGCGGCTACGCGGTGGAGACGATCGCGCACGCGTTCGTCGAGGGGCACCTCGACCCGAACGAGGCGTCGTGGGCCCAGCCCCGTGAACGACTCTCGCGCGTGATCGACGCGGCGGCGACGCTCGGCGCCCGGTCGATCTACGTGATCACCGGCGGTCACGGGTCTCTGAGCTGGGAGGAGGCGGCCGAGTGCTTCAGCCGCGCGATCGCGCCCTGTGTCGAGCGGGCGGAGGCGACGGGCGTCGCGCTCCTGACGGAGAGCGCCACGAGCACGAACGCGCACGTGCACATCGCGCACTCGCTGCGCGACGCCACGACGCTCGCCGAGCTGGCGGGCATCGGCGTCAACATCGACGTCTTCAACTGCTGGGCCGAGGCCGGCCTGCGCGAGACGATCGAGCGCGCGATGCCGCGCTGCCGGCTCGTCCAGGTGAGCGACTATGTGTACGGCGATCCGCCCGCGCGCGCCGTGCCCGGCGACGGCGCCGTCCCGCTGGAGCGGATCATCGGCTGGACGCTCGAGGCCGGGTACGAAGGCGCCTTCGACCTCGAGCTGATCGGCCCGAGGATCGAGCAGGAGGGCCGCGTCGCGGCCGCGCGCCGGGCCGCCGAGCACGTCGGCGCACTCCTCGAGTCGCTCGGCGGCTGACCCCGGGAGTACGATCCGCGCATGGCCGTGATGAAGAAGCGCGACGCGCTGCGGCGCGAGCGGCTGACCACGATCTTCGCCGCCCTGAGCGACGCGACGCGGATGGAGATGCTCGAGATGATCATCGAGCGGGGCGAAGTCGGGTGCTCCGAGTTCGACGCTCACTTTCCGCTCTCCAAGTCGACGATCTCGTACCACACGAAGCTGCTCAACGCGGCGGGGCTGATCGACACGCGGCGCGAGGGCCGATACTTCTTCTACCGGGCGCGGCTCGACGAGCTCGAAGGCGAGTTTCCCCGCCTCGCCGCGCAGCTGACAGACGCGGGAGCATGACGAACTGGGGGCGGTGGGGGCCGGAAGACCAGATCGGAATGCTCAACCTCATCACGTCCGAGGCCGTCGTGGAGAGCGCGAAGCTGGTCCGCGAAGGGCGGGTCTCCAACCTGTCGGTGGCGCTGCTGCGAGCTCGAAGGCGTGGAGGTCAACGCCGGTGACGCCGTCCTGGTAAGAACCGGCGTACCGGGTGTACGCCGAAGACCACGCGCGCTATGGGCCCGCTCAGGACGCAGGGATGACGACCGGCCCCTCGAGGGTTGCTGTCCAGTCGCCTTGGCTGCGAGCCGCACGGGCAAACGAGGCGAGCGAGCGCTCGATGTCGTCGACCGTCCAGGAGTCGGCGACGGCGCCTTCGGTCTCGGCGACGAACACCTCTTTGATCAGGAACTTCGCGTCGGTGCCGAGGCTGGTGGGAACGAAGAGAAACAGCCGCCCGTTCAGGTCGCGTGAAGCATCCGACGCCAGGAACACCACCAGCGGCGACATCCGCTCTGGAGCCAGATGCTTCATCGTCTCCTCGTCGCGGGGGTCGATGAGCCCCTCGTCGAAGAACCAGCTCCGGGACTGCCGCGTGACCGCCGTCGGGCAGAACGCATTCACCCGGATGCCGAACGGCGCCCCGGCAGCTGCGGCATGCAGCGTGTAGGAGACCACCCCGTACTTCGCCGCGTTGTAGGCCGCCAGGCCGCGCCCCGCGGGGAACCCTCCGAACCCGGTCATCGTGTTGACGATCGACCCGCCGTGCCCGTTCCGCTTCATCACCTCGGAGGCGGCCCTGATCGTCCCCGCGGTGCCCTTGACGTTGACGGAGAAGTCCCCGTCCAGGCGGGCGTCGTCGACGTCGTCGACATCGGCTGAGTGGAGCGTCCCTGCGTTGTTGACCACGATATGAATGTCCCCGAACGCCTCGACCGCGGCCTCGACCACGCTTGCCGCCCCGTCCACACTGGCGACGTCCGCCGCGTTCGCCATGGCGACCCCGCCGCTCGCCTCGATCGCGGCGACAACGCCCTCTGCCGCCGAGATGTCCGGAGGCGTCGGCTCGAGCCCGCGCCCGCCCTCACCGCCGACGAGCTCGCGGCCGACGTCGTTCACGAGGACCTTGGCGCCCTCCGCGGCCAGCGCCAGCGCGTGCGCCCGACCGAGCCCGTTGCCGGCGCCGGTGACAACCGCGACCTTTCCGTCGAGACGGCCCATCGTCTACCTCTCCTTACGCGTCGGGGGATCGGATCGGGCGTACGAGCGACTGCTGCGTGACACTCGCCGCGAACGTGCCACTCTCGTCGTAGAGCTCTCCGCGGCCGATCGAACGGCCGTGCGCGAACGCAACGTTGTGGAACACGCCGAGCACCCACGGACCGCGTGGCGCCTCGGTGAGGTGGATGGTCAGGTCGAGCGCCAGCGTCGCGTGCGGCCGGCCGAGCGTCAGCAGCGTGGCGCTGTACGGACCGGCGCCGACCATGTCGGCGACGAGCCCAAGGGCGCCGGCGGGCCACGGCTCGTCGTCGGTGATGTCCACGCGCGTCAGCCGGATCCACTGGTACGACACCGTCTGATCCTCGGGCGTCGGGACCGGCCGCATGTCGAACTCGCGGCCGACGAACGCGTCGCGCACGTCGTGGTGTGTGCGCTGCGCGTACTGCTCCGGTGGCCCCACCTCCGGTGCCGACACGTCGAAGCGCGACGGCTGGTCGACGAGCCGTGACGCCCACGCAACGCCGACGGCAGCGGTTGCGCCGTCCTGCTCGATGCGTCCGGTGAGGGCCGTGGCCGTGCGCCCACTCCGGTGGACCTCGACCGACAACGGCGCCTCCGACTCGGAGCGCAGCGCCCGGACGAACCCGACCTGCGACACGGAGAGCGAATGCTCGGGCGGCGTGGCGCGCTCGAACGCGTGCAGGAGCAGCGCGGCGACGTAGCCGCCGTAGGTCGTGCCCCACTGGTTGCCCCACCCTTCCGGCGGGCGGACCACGTCTCCGTCGATCCCGAGCAGCTCCTCGATCGTCATGCGCCGGAGTATGATCGCTTCGAACAACGTCGAACTGACGCACAAGCGAGTCGACGTCGCCGGAGTCGCTCGGCGCCTGAAACACTTCCGCCGGTGACCCGGATCGGCATCATCCTCGGCAGCACACGCGACGGCCGCAACGGCGAGCCGATCGCGAAGTGGGTGGAGGCGATCGCCTCTCGGCGCGAGGACGCCGAGTTCGAGCTCCTCGACCTCCTCGACTATCCGCTGCCGGATCGGTCGGAGGAGTGGGCGAGCGCGGTCGAATCCTTCGACGGCTTCGTGATCGTCGCGCCCGAGTACGACGGCAGGACGTCCGGCGTGTTGCAGAACGCGATCGACGCGGTCCAGGCCGAGTGGAGCGGCAAGGCCGTCGGCTTCGTCTCCTACGGCTGGTTCGGCGGTGCCGGCGCCGCGAAGTACCTGCGCCGGGTCGTCAGGGAGCTGCGGATGATCGACGTGCCCCTGCACCTCGAGCTTGCGCTCAACATCGACTTCAAGCAGTCCGGCCGCTTCAAGCCCCGCGTGATGAACCTCGGCGTGCTGGTGATGATGCTCAACCAGCTGGTCCCGACGAGCGCCGGGCTCGCTACCACTCGCCGACCGTCTCGAAGTACCTGATCTCGGGCTCCTCCCCGAGCACCGCGAAGAGGTCTGCGACTCCGATCTGCGTCTCCGCGCGCCAGGCGACGTAGGCGTCGTGGTCGGCGCGCTCGCGCCACTTCTCGATCATCACGAGGGTCTCGGAGTCGTCGAGGTCGCGCACGAGCTCGAACGAGCCGGCGCCTTCCTTCGAGACCGAGTCCGGCGTGATCGCCTTCACGACCTCGAGCAGCTTGTCGCCCTCCCCCGGCCTCGCCTTCAGCCGCACCACCACCGTCACCGCCATCGTGTGCCTCCCTGTCAGAGCGTGTTCAGTGTCCGCCGCCGGAAAAGCCACCGGCCGTCCTCTCTGACGAGCTCGTCCCGGTAGTAGTACGCGTAGCGGAGCTGCGCGCCGGCGCGGCCCTGCTCAGTGACGAGCTCTTCCGAGACGAACAGGTGCATCAGGTAGCACTGCCCGGAGGCGCCGTAGTCGGTGGGCTCGATCACGAGGTTGGCGGTCCAGTGGTAGCCCCGCTCGTCGGCGTTCGAGACCTGTGCCTCCGCCATCGCCCGGAGGGCGTCTCGACCCTCGGCGGAGAAGCCGGTCGAGGTGTGCAGGGACCCCTCCTCCGTCCAGCTCTCGAGCCAGCCGTCGACGTCGCCGAGATCGATCGCCGAGGCATACCGAGCGTAGCGCTGCTGGATCGCGAGGTAGTCGTCGGCCGACAGGTTCATCAGTGCTTGCCGAGGTACGCGGCCTGGAGTGCGCTCTCGTCGAGCTCTTGGCCTCGCTGCCGGACGAGCTGCATCTGGCCGTTGTCGATGACGTAGAGCTCTTCGGCGAAACGCTGGGCGAGGCGGACGGACTGCTCGACGAGGAGGACGGAGATGCCCCTGTCGGAGAGCTGCTGCATCGTGTCGAGGACGCTGGAGACGACGATCGGCGCGAGCCCGAGCGACGGCTCGTCCAGAAGGACGACCTTCGGATGCGCCATCAGCGCCTGGCCGATCGCGAGCATCTGGGCCTCGCCGCCGGAGAGCTGGGAGGCGGGCTGCTTGCGGCGCTCGGCGAGGGCGGGAAAGAGCTCGTATACCTCCTCGGCGCGCTCGCCAAAACCACGTGGAGAGGTGAAGCCGCCGACGCGGAGGTTGCCCTCGACCGTGAGGCCGGGGAAGATCCGGCGGCCCTCCGGGATCAGGGTGATCCCCCGCTTTACGCGTTCGTGGGGGCGGCGCTTGGTGATGTCCTCGCCGTTGAGGACGACGCGGCCCGCGCTCGTCTTGACAATGCCGGCGATCCCTTTCAACAGGCTCGACTTGCCGGCGCCGTTGCGGCCGACGATCCCGATCCGCCCGCCCGGCGGAAGCTCGAGTGTCGCGTCGGCGAGGGCGGTCGCGTCGCCGTAGCGAACCTGCACGTTCGTGATCGACAGCCCGTCAGCCAACGACTGACTCCTCGAGCTCGACGTCGCCGAAGTAGGCGGCCCGCACGGCCGGGTCGTTGCGGATCTGCTCCGGCGGCCCGTCCGCGATCACCCGCCCGCGGTCGAGGACGGTGACGTGGTCGGCGAGCCTGATCACGAAGCCGACGTCGTGCTCGACGAGCAGAACCCCGACGCCAGCCTCTCGGGCCGCGCGGACCATCGCCTCGAGCACGGCGACCTCGTCGAGGTCGAGACCAGCGGCCGGCTCATCGAGCAGGATGACAACGGGGTCGAGCGCGAGCGCGCGCGCCAGGTCGAGGATCCGCGCCTCGGCGAGCGTCGCCTGCGCTGCCGGCTTCTGCGAAAGGTGCGGAACGCCGAGCGCGCCGAGCAGCGCCTCCGCGCGGTGCGCCGCGTCGCGCTCGTGGTGCATCGAGTTCGGCAGGCTGAACATCGCCGAGGCCGGATCGGGCCGGTTGCGCGAGTAGCCCGCCATCACGTTCTGCGCACCGTTCAGGCCGCGGAAGACGATCGGCTGCTGGAACGTCCGCGCCAGCCCGCGCGCGGCGCGAGCGTGCGGGGGCGCCGAGCCGATGTCGGCCCCTGCGAGCGTCAGCGTGCCGGCGGTCGGCTTGAGAAAGCCCGAGCAGACGTTGAGCAGCGTCGTCTTCCCGGAGCCGTTCGGGCCGATCAGCGCCGTGCTCCGCCCGGACCAGACCTCGACGCCGGCACCGTCGAGCGCCCGCACGCCGCCGAAGTTCTTCGACACTCCCTCCGCCTTCAGGATCGTCGTCCCGGGCGTGGACGCGCCCGCCCGCTCGAGCAGCTCCGGCAGGAGCGACGAGGTCCGCTCCGCAGAGACCTGCACCGTACCCGCGTATTCCTTCGGCTTGACGCCGACCAGCCGCAGCGCAAGCCGGTAGACGTCGCGCACTGCCTCGGCCAGCCCGGCCGGGATCGCGATCATCAGCCCGATCAGGATGGAGCCGTAGATCACCTGCGTCCAGAGGGGGTTGACGCCGCTCGGGAGCAGGTAGCGCGGGCCGAGGAAGTAGAACATCGAGCCGAGCGCCGGCCCCCACAGCGTTCCCAACCCGCCGATCGCGGCCGCCGCGAACAGCGCCAGGGAGAGGTCGAAACCGAAGATCTGCGGCGAGATCACGTTCTGGTACTGGGCGTAGAATCCGCCGGCGAGACCACCGAAGATCGCCGACAGCAGGAACGCGTACACCTGCCCCCGGTACACCGACACCCCGAGCGCGCTCGTCCCGACCGGCGACACCGCGAGGCAGCGGAACCAGCGGCCCCACGCCGAACGGGCGATGTTCCCGGCCAGGAACCCCGCGATCAGCAAGATGACGACGATCAGCCGATACGCGTCGTCCGACGACAACGCGTGCGTGGTGCCGCGAACGAAGCCGATGTTCGGGACGAACAGGCCGTCCTCACCGCCCGTCTCGCTCCTCCAGACGATCACCGCCGCCGGGATCGATATCGCCGCGTAGGCGGTCACCATTCCCAAGTAGAACCCACCCACGCGCAACGCCGGCAGCCCGATCAACGCCCCCGCGACGGCCGCCAGCCCGATCGCCGCCAGCACCGCGAGCAGCGGGTTCCATCCGTGCTTCGCCACGAGCAAGCCTCCGCCGTATGCGCCGACCGCGAATGTCGCCGCCGGCCCCAGCGTCACCTGTCCCGCGAAGCCGAACACGAGGTTCAGGCCGATCACCGCGATCGCATACAGCATCGTCGTCGCGTAGATCCGCAACGTCGCGGACGGCAGGTTCGTCATCGGCAGCACCCAAAGGACGGCGCCCCCCGCCAGCGCCGCCGACGTGTTCAGCCGGAACCGGCGCCGCCGCGCCGCCAGCTCGACCGAGCGCACAGCCGGCTTCCGGCCGACCGCGACGTCCATCAGACCCGCCTCACCGATATCCGCCCCATCAACCCCTGCGGCCGCACCAGGAGAACGGCCAGCAGCAGCAGCAGCCCCGCAAACGTCCGGTACGTGTCATTGCCGTACGTGAGCATCATCGCCTCGCTTACCCCGAGGACCATCCCGCCGGCAAGCGCCCCAGTCGCCGAGCCGAACCCTCCGAGCGCGACGGCGACGAACCCCTTCAGCCCGAACTCGAATCCGAGACCCGGGTTCGCCGAGGTGACCGGCCCGATCAGCGCACCTCCGAGCCCGGAGATCACGCCGCCGAGGAAGAAGGCCAGGCTCCGTCCGAATGCGACCGGGACGCCCCTCAACGCCGCCGCCTCCGAATCCTCCGACATCGCCGAGAGGCCGATCCCCCACCGAGTTCGGTCCATGAAGAGCTGGTA
>WNGF01007195.1_pt1 | contig 13544 bp, 6 predicted proteins | sample 5400641 | NCBI WGS metagenome assembly WNGF01 (sample SAMN13153371, study PRJNA577476) | soil metagenome | isolation source: 80 cm soil or saprolite under grassland replicate 2 | place: USA:California | collected 2016-06-15
TCGGCTATGTAAGCGAACCAGCGGCGGAAACTGTCCCGGTCATCGGACGAGCGTAACTCGGCGGCGTCGGGGACGCCGTCGTCATCGGAATCGGCCCAGACGGCTGCGGCTAAAGACGGAGTTGAAGACGGGGCCGCCGTCTTCGCTCCGTCGGCGCTGGCCTGCGGCGATTTCCCACAACCGAATCCGGCGAGAATGACAATGCCTGCCATCGCGAAAGGCGCGCAAGCTTGCATAATTCGAATGGTGAGGTTGTTCGGCTGGCGATTCATTGTTCTCATTATCGGCGAAAGATCATTACTAATTCGCGCGTACTATAACAGAAGCGGACAAGAGTGGGACAGACTTTAGTCTGTCCATCCGTTTATGCGACGGACATACTAAATTCTGTCCCACCCTAAGAGCGGGACAGACTTATGGTCTTTGAAAATAAAATGCAACAACGTAGGGGCGCCCTTTTCCCCGCCCATCTCCGTGATCAAGGCGATGGGGCGGGGAAAAGGGCGCCCCTACGTCAGGTTACGTGGTTGCGTTTAATTTTCAAAGACCATTAGTCTGTCCATCCCCATTTATGCGACGGACATACTAAATTCTGTCCCACTCTTAGCGGCAGGTGGGCGCCTCTTTCCCGTGAGGCGGCCCGCCGCATTAATGGACTGTGGTTTCCCACACACCTATTGACAACCGATAGGTCAGTCTTTATCCTTCGCCAGTCCTATCGAAAAACGAGAGGTGAACCAATGGCAAGGAAGAAGAAAACAGACATGTTGCAGGGCATGCTCGACCTGCTGATCTTGCGATCGCTGCGGGGAGGCCCGCTCAACGGCTGGGACATCATGCAGCGCATTCAGATCGTCTCGGGCGACGTGTTTCGCGTCATCCCCGGTTCGCTTTATCCGGCGCTCCATAGGCTTGAGGCCGGCGGGTTGGTCAAAGCCGAATGGGGGGCTTCGGATAACAACCGGCGCGCGAAGTTCTACAAAATGACAGCGGCCGGAAAGAGGCAGCTTGACGCGGAGTGGGAGACCTGGAAGCGGTTTTCCGGCGCCGTCGAGTTGATTCTGCGCGACGCCTGATCGAATAGGCGCCAACGAAAGGAGGTTGGAATGCTGAGCAGGTTGAAGACCGCGCTACGGGCGCTGCTGCGCAGGACGCAAGTCGAGCGCGAACTGGATGAAGAACTGCGCTATCACATTGAGCGACAGACTGAGCAGAATCTCCGCTCGGGGATGAATCCAGAGGAGGCGCGACGCGAGGCTCTCAAGGCATTCGGCGGGGTGGGGCAGGCAAAGGAAAGGAGCCGCGACGCTCGTGGCGTGCGATGGCTTGAAGAACTGTGGCAAGACCTGCGCTACGGCGCTCGAATGCTGGTGAAGAAACCAGGCTTCACTTTGATTGCCGTGATCACGCTGGCGCTGGGGATCGGCGCAAATACAGCGATCTTCAGTGTGATCAATGCGCTCCTGCTTAATCCGCTGCCTTTCCCGGAGCTGGATCGTGTCGTCGCGGTCTGGGAGAAAGGGCTGGAAGTAGAACGTACTGAAACGACAGTAGCCAATTACCTTGATTGGCGGGCGCAGAACCGGTCGTTTGAACATCTCGCCATTTATCGTTGGTGGGCCGTCAATATGACAGGCATTGAGCCGCCGGAGCGGGTGACGGGGTTTCTTGTCTCACCCAACTTCCTCGACGCGCTGGGAGTGAAACCGGCTCTCGGACGCGGCTTCCAGCCCGGCGAAGACCAGCCGGGAAAAGACAATGTCGCCATTCTCCTGCACGATTTGTGGAACCGACGGTTCGGCGGAGATCGCAACATCATCGGTCGGACGGTCGCGCTTAATGGCGCGCCGCGCACAATTATCGGCGTGATGCCGCCGGAATTCGACTATCCGCGCGGGGCGGAAGTATTGACGCCTTTAGTCATCACGCCGGAACTGGCGCGGAACCGCGAGAATCACGCCTATCTGAGCGTAGGCCGGCTCAAACAGAGCGTCTCGCTGGCGCAGGCTCGCAGAGATCTGGAAACGATTGACGCGCGACTGGAGCAGGAATATCCGGCGACAAACAAAGGGCGAGGCGCGCGGGTCTATCCGCTGTTGGATGATACGGTCAGACCATACCGCACGTCGTTGCTGATGTTGACGGGCGCAGTCGGATTTGTGCTGCTGATCGCCTGCGCGAATGTCGCCAATCTGCTCCTCGTGCGCGCGGCGGGGCGACGTAGAGAGATGGCGATCCGGGCGGCTCTGGGCGCCAATCGATGGCGCGTTACGCGACAATTACTCGCCGAAAGCATAGCCCTCGCCCTTATCAGCGGCGCAGTAGGAGTGTTGCTTGCGTTATGGGGAATCGCTCTACTTCGATCCGCGATGGGCGTCCAGGCGCAATACATTTCAGGATGGAATAATCTCGGAATCGACGTCGCGGCGCTTGGCTTCACTCTAGGACTTTCTGCGCTGACTGGCGTCTTGTTCGGCCTTGCTCCGGTAGCGCAAGTCTCCGTTCTTGGTCTGAATGAGGCGCTAAAAGAAGGCGGCAAAGGGACGACCGGCGACAGGCTGCAAAGCTTGCGAAATCTGCTGGTCATTGTGGAAGTCGCTTTGTCACTCACGCTGCTGATCGGCGCCGGGCTGCTGATGAAAAACTTCTGGAGGCTTTTGCATGCAAATCCCGGCTTCAATCCGACGAGCGTGTTAACGATGCGTCTCACTCTGACCGCGGCGAAGTACAACGACTTGACTCAGCCGGCGTCTTTTGCGCGAGAACTGGATCGGCGTGTCGCCGCGCTACCGGGGATCGAATCGGTCGGCCTCGTCAATCACATCCCATTGGCTGGGAGCAACTCTTCCGGCAGCTTTTTGATCGAGGGCGCGCCGGAGCCTCCGCCAGGGCAGCGATACAGCGGCCGTTTTCGCGCCTGTACGCCGGATTACTTCAGAACGCTCGGCATTACGCTAAAAACGGGGCGCGGATTCACGGCGCAGGATAACATCGGCGCGCCCCTTGTCGTCATCATCAACGAGACGCTCGAACGGAGGTACTGGCCGAATGGCGACGCGATTGGCAAACGCATCAGATTCATCGGGCCGCCCGAACAGAGTCCCTGGATGCAGATTGTCGGTGTCGTGAACGATGTCAAGCATCTGTTGGATGAAACGGTCACGCCGGAATACTACCTTCCGTTCAATCAGCTTCCCGTCAGATCCCTGTATGTGGCGGCGCGGACGAAAACCGACCCATTGGCCCTTGCCTCGGCGATCAGAAACGAAGTACTGGCGATTGACAAAGGCCAGCCGGTCTCCGAAGTCCGAACGATGGAGCAGGTGCGCTCTCAGTCGGTCACTCTTTACAGTTTTTCCTCCGCGTTGCTGGGCATTTTTGCGGCGATAGCATTGACGCTGGCGGCGGTGGGGATTTACGGCGTGATGTCGTACGCGGTGACACAGCGGACACGCGAGATTGGCCTGCGCCTGGCGCTGGGCGCGCAGGCGAGCGACGCGCTGAGACTGGTGATCGGGCGGGGAATGAAGCTGACGCTGATAGGCGTGACTGTCGGTTTGGTTGCATCGCTCGCGCTGACGAGGTTGATGAAAAATTTGTTGATCGGCGTGACCGCAACCGATCCCCTGACGTTTGCCGCGATTGCGCTCTTGCTCATGGCTGTGGGGTTGCTGGCCTGTTGGATTCCGGCGCGGCGCGCGACGAAAGTCGATCCGTTGATCGCGCTGAAAGCCGAATGATCGGGCGCCGATCGAGTCTCCAAACAAGAATCAAACGCGCTTATGGTTATTTACAGCCTTTTCGGAATGAGTATGCAGCGCGTCGACGCGGAGCGTTTGGAGCGCCTTGAGTCATCGCCGCTTTGCGTTGTGTGAAAACTAAAGCGGCGATGACTCAAGGCGCTCCAAACGCTCCGCGCTCCTGAACACGCAACTGGAAACCGCTGTAGTTGCTCCGCCGAACCTGAGGAGATCGAAATGCTAAACAAACTGAGAACACGGCTACGCGCGCTGCTGCGCAAATCGGAGATGGAACGTGAGCTTGATGAGGAGCTGCGCCATCACATCGAACGACAGACCGAGCAGAACGTCCGACTGGGAATGAACCCGGAAGAGGCGCGACGCGAAGCTCGCAAGGCTTTCGGCGGAGTTGAGCGAGCGAAGGAGCGAAGCCGCGACGCTCGTGGCATGAGATGGATTGGGGATTTGTGGCAAGACCTGCGCTACGGCGCGCGGATGTTGGTCAAGAATCCCGGCTTCACATTAATCGCCTCGTTGACACTGGCGCTCGGCATAGGCGCGAACACGGCGATTTTCAGTGTCGTCAATGCGGTGTTGCTCAGGCCGCTGCCCTATATCGAGCCGGAGCGGCTGGTGGTCATCGGCGGGACGGATGCGCGCAACCCTGAAGGTCCAAAGATAGATGACTCCTGTTCGTATCCGGATTTCTTCGACTGGCGCGAACGGAATCAGTCGTTCGATTCGATGGCGGCGTATCACAGCGCAACCTTAACAATGACGGGCACGATGACAGGCAATGAAGCGCCGGCGCTTCTGAGCGGGCAGGTGGTTTCGGCGGAACTGTTCGACGTCCTTAAGGCCAGACCTTATCTGGGCCGAGTCTTCACTCGGGCGGACGAGAAAGTCGGCGGAGAAGGCGCGGGCCGCGCGGCAGTCATCAGCTATGGTCTGTGGCTAAAGCGGTTCGGCGCAGACCCGAATGTGGTGGGGCGCGCCCTGACGTTGGATCGAAAACTGTTCCAGATCGTCGGCGTGACGAAGCCGGGCTTTCAGTTTCCAATTCATGCCGACCCGGTCGAGATTTGGGTAACGCTCGCCGCTGATTCGGAACCCTCGAACGGAGATAGGCCCATCACCGAACAACGCGGGATTCTCACGCTACATGCCGTCGGGCGCCTGAAACCAGGCGTAACTTTTCCGCAAGCGCAGGCGGAGATGAAGCGGCTGGCGGACAATCTGGAGAAGGAGTATCCGGACACCAACGCCAATTTGGGGATCATATTGTCCCCACTACACAGCTCTCTGGTCGCCGATTACCGCCAATCACTGCTGGTAGTGTTCGCCGCGGTGGGCCTGGTGTTGCTGATTGCCTGCGCCAACGTCGCCAACCTGACGCTGGCGCGGGCGACGACCCGTTACAAAGAGATCGCCGTGCGAACCGCGTTGGGCGCCGGGCGCGCGCGCATCGTCCGGCAGTTGTTAACGGAGAGCCTGTTGCTCAACTTGGGCGGCGCCTTACTAGGTTTGTTGCTGGCGCGGTGGGGAATGGAGGCGCTGCTTCAAATCGTCCCGGAAGATCTGCCCCGCCTGTCTGAAATCGCGCTCGACCGCCGGGCGCTAGGCTTTACATTCACGGTTTCGTTATTGACCGGCCTTGTCTTCGGCGCCGCGCCTGCGCTGCAAGCGTCCAAAGTAAACCCGATCGAAGCGATGAAAGACGGCGCGCGCGGCTCGTCGAGTCACGGCGGGGCGCGTTTGCGTAGCGCGCTGATCGTCGCCGAAATGGCCGTTGCGCTAATGCTCCTTGTCGGCGCGGGCCTGCTGGCGCAAACCTTCGTCAGGTTGCAGCGCGTTGATCTGGGCTTTGACTCGCATAATGTCTTGACTGCCACGGTCGAATTACCGGAGGCGCAATACGCCAATCCGGAACAGAAGGTCATCTTCTATCAGCGATTACAGGAACGTGTGCGGGGCCTCCCCGGGGTTACACAGGCCAGCGCCATTCTCCCGTTGCCGATCAGCGGCAGTGACGCGTTCCTCGACTTCCAGATCGAAGGCCGCCCCGCGCCGGCGGGAGAAAAACCCCACGCGGACGTGCGCCTGGTTAACCTCGATTACTTCAGCACGATGAGAATTCCGTTGTTGGCCGGACGCGATTTCACCGCGCAGGATGGGTTGAACTCTCCGCCAGTCGCCATCCTCAATCAATCGCTTGCCAAAACCTACTTTCTCAATGAAGACCCGATTGGCAAACGATTGGAGTTGGCGCTTGGGGAAGAGAAAGAAGCGACAAAATTTCAAATTGTCGGCATCGTCCGGATGTCGCGTTGCGACGCCCTGAAACAATGAAAGGCGGCGAGCGATGTACCGTAGGTTGTCCAACCTGCGGAGGCTTCGCAACCAAGCCACTTGATGGCAACTGAGCGCTTCATTAATCAAGCCTCCGCAGGTTGGACAACCTACGGTACATTTTTTCCGCAGGAGACAAATGAACCGAAAAAACCTACTCCCTGTCGTCGCGTTCGGACTGTCATTTTTGACGCCCGCAATTCCTTCTCGCACGATTGATGCGGCTCGATCTTTCCAGGCGACCCAACTCTCGCCTGCCCAGACGCAGGCGGATTTCGACCTCATGCGGAAAGCGCTGGAAGAGGCGCATACCGGCTTGTATCGCTATGTGTCGAAACCCGAGATGGATCGCGTATTCACGACGCGGCGCGCAAAACTCAATCGTCCCATGTCGAAAACCGAATTTCTGGCCGTGCTGATGGAGACCACGGCCGCAATCCGCTGCGGACACACCGGCGTTCAGCCGGACGCCGAAACCCAGGCTGCTTTCGCAGCCGCGCCATTGTTCCCCATGCGGATCATGATCGAGAAACACAAGCTCTTTGTGCTGGCCAATGACACGCCGAATGATTCGACGATACGCCCGGGCATGGAGATTCTCGAAATTAATGGTCGAACGTCACGCGAGATATTCGATCGAATCATGCCGGCGATTTCCACGGACGGGGACATCGAAACCGGAAAGTGGAGAAGGTTAGAGGGCAGTTTCAATCGGAACTACTGGCTGCTTGTCGACCAGGCGAAGGAATTTACCATCAAGGCGCGCAGCGCCGACGGCAAGACAACGAATGTAAAACTCGCCGGCGTAACGGCTGAAGATCGGAAGAAAAACCAAAACCCCGTAAACAACGAGGCGAAAGCAAACCGTCAAAAACTGGATTGGTCGCAAGACAATCTCTCGCTCCGTTTTTTGAAAGACCCGGAGATCGCCCAAATTCGCATCCGCAGCTTTGGCGGAGCCGATTACCCCCAATGGATGGAAAACACATTTCGAACCCTACGGGAGAAGGGAACCAAAACGCTTGTGATCGATCTCCGGGGAAACGGCGGCGGAGAGGATATGTACGGCGCTATGCTCGTCTCTTATCTGACCGATAAACCGTTTCGTTATTTCGATCACATTAGGGTCAAAACTATAGACCCCTCATTCAAAGCGTACACGGACTGGAGCGCCGACGACGAACGAAGCTTGCGGGAAGGCGCGGCGGTGAACTCCGAGGGCGGTTTTCTTGTAACGCAAAAACTTCATCCGGGCGTTGCGGAACAACCGCCGGGGAAATATCCCTTCTTAGGACAGACCATCGTTCTGATTAGCGGGCGGACGTTTTCAACGGCGGCTGATTTCTGCGCAGTGGCCCACCATCTGAAACGGGCGACTTTTATCGGCGAAGAGACTGGCGGAGCATATTACGGAAACAACTCCGGGGAAATGCCGATCCTGACCCTGCCGAATTCGAAAGCGCAAGTACGCGTGCCCTTGTTTGAATATTGGAATGCGGTTCCCGGCTATGACGGAAAGCGACGTGGAACGTGCCCCGACATACAGGTTGAAACCACGGCGGCGAACCTGCTGCGCGGCGTCGATGAACAATTGGACGCTGCTTTAAAGCTCGCAGCCCAAGACGCTCGATAGCATTTGTACATCGCGCTGCGGCGCAATTGAACGCCGGGCGATTGCATCGATTAATTGAAGCGTATGCAAATTAAAGCCAAATACTGTCAACTACCTGAAATGGCGACAGCCTGTGGAGTGCGGTTGCTTGGAACCGCTTTGGTAGTCATCTTCGGATTCCATAGACTTCCGGGACAAAGGACCCGAGTGGGCTCCCTCTCCGATCATTGCCGCAGAATCGAAGTTGACTACCAAAGCGGTTCCAAGCAACCGCACTCCAAAGGCTTCGCCGATTTATGCACAGGCCTCGATTAATTCAAATACGCCCAGGTAGAACCCAAGGAGATAGATATGCTAAGCGGATTGAAGACACGACTGCGCGCGTTATTGCGCAAATCAGAAATGGAGCGCGAACTGGACGAGGAACTGCGCTACCACATCGAGCGACAGACCGAGCAGAACATACGCATGGGCATGAACCCGGAAGAGGCTCTCCACGCTGCCCGCAAGACTTTCGGCGGGATGGAACAGGCGAAGGAGCGGAGCCGCGACGCTCGCGGCGTGCGGTTGCTTGAAGAGATTTGGCAAGACCTTCGCTACGGCGCGCGAATGTTGCTGAAGAATCTCGGCTTCACGACGATTTCGATCTTGACGCTGGCGCTGGGCATTGGCGCGAACACGGCGATTTTCAGCGTCGTCAATGCGTTGTTGCTGCGTCCGTTGCCATACCGGCAGCCGGGGAGGTTGGTGAAAGTGTTTCGGGAACGGCCCGACCCGGCGAAAGGGATGCTGCCTTCGATCTGGTCGTACCCGCGCTTCGAGATTCTGCGCGACCAGAATAAGAGCTTCGTCGCCGTCGCGGGCTTCAATCAGAGCCCTTACAACCTGACCGGGACCGACGCGCCGGAGCGTTTGCAGTTGGAGATGGTGTCAGCCGGCTACTTCCCGCTGCTCGGCGTGGAGGCCGTGGTCGGGCGCGCTTTCACGGCGGAAGAAGAGCGCATGCCGGGCGCGAACTCTGTTGCGCCGCTGAGCTACGGCCTCTGGCAGCGGCGCTTCGGCGGCGAACCACAGGTAATCGGCAAGACCATCGAGTTGGATAAACAGGCGTTCACCATCGTCGGTGTGCTGCCGCCTGGTTTCCGTGGCCAAAGCGGCGCGGCGGACGTCTGGACACCGATGATGGCAGCCGCCAAGTTTGTCCCCAAAATACTCATTAACCCGAACGACCACTGGTTTCAAGTCATTGCCCGCCTGAAAGACGGCGTCTCTCTCTCTCAAGCGCAAGCTGATATGCGACAGGTCAGCGCGCAGATTGATCGGAAATATCCCGGCCCGAAAGAGACGCCGGCGGGAGAAGCGGAAGTCCCTGTGATCGCGCCTCTGCAAGCCGCCAAAGTCGATCCGGCGCTCAAAACCTCGTTCATGCTTCTGCTGGCCGCCGTCGGGTTGGCGCTGCTGATCGCATGCGCGAACGTGGCGAACCTGCTGTTGGCGCGGGCGCGGGCGCGTCGCCGCGAGTTCGCCTTGCGGGCGGCGCTCGGCGCAGGCCGGCCGCGTTTGATGCGCCAACTCATAACCGAGAGTTTGCTGCTGGCGGTCTCCGGCGGCGCGTTGGGCGTTTTGGTCGCGCGTTGGGGCGTGGAACTGCTCAAGAACTTCCGCCCCAGCGACAACGCGCAATACTGGACTTCGTACGCGCGCGCGTTTGACTACTTCACGATCGATCTGGATTGGCGCGCGCTGAGCTTCAACTTTGCTCTGGCGCTGTTGACCGGGGCGCTGTTCGGTTTGGTTCCCGCGCTGCAATCTTCCTTCATCAACGTCAACGAAGCCTTGAAAGAGGGGACGGGCGGTTCGGCGACAGGCTCACACGGCCTGCGTAATTTGAGCGCGCGCAGCCTGCTGGTCGTCGGCGCCGTCGCGCTGTCGCTGTCGCTGCTGACGGGCGCGGGGTTGATGATAAAAAGCCTGCTGCGTTTGCAGTCCGTCAACCTGGGTTTCGCGCCGGAAAACGTGTTGATGATGACCGTGTATTCGCGCGATGCGAAGCCGGAGTTTTACGAACAACTGCTGGCGCGTGTGCAGGCGACGAGGGGAGTCGAAGCGGCCGGCCTCTGCCGCGCCGCGCCGCTGCTCGGTCGTTACGCAAGGGCTGAGATGGACATCGAAGGCCGCGCTGACGTCAAGCGGGCCGGCGTCGGCTTTTACCCGGTCTCGCCTGATTATTTCAAGACGCTCGGCGTCAAGCTGCTCCGAGGCCGCGTTTTTACGGAACAGGATCGCGCGGGCGCGCCGCGCGTGGCTTTGATCAATCAAACCGCGGCCGAAAAGTTTTTCCCCGGCGAAGACCCCATCGGCAAACGCCTCCGGCCTTATGTGACCACGAGGTATGAGACCACTGAAAAGTTTGTCGAGGTTGTCGGGGTTGTCGCCGACGTGCGGTATGGCCGCCTCGAAGAAGCCATTGAGCCGGACGTCTACGTGTCGTCGCTGCAACCCACTGGTCCGACGCAAACTCTGATCGTGCGCTCAAGCGTTGATCCGGCGGGCATCACAGCAGCTGTGCGTCGAGAAGCGCTGGCGCTGGACCGCAACGTCCCGATCACAGGCGTTCAAACGATGAAGGAACGCGCGGCTGAAGTGACTTCGCGTACGCGGTTCATTGCGGTGTCGCTCGGCTTGTTCGCCGGGCTGGCGCTGGCGCTGGCGGGCATGGGCGTTTACGGCGTGATGACTTACGACGTGTCGTCGCGCACGCGCGAATTCGGCGTCCGGGTGGCGTTGGGAGCGCGGGCTGGCGACGTGATGAAGCTGGTGGCCGCGCAGGGAATGAAACTCGTCCTGGTCGGAATTGTTTTCGGCCTGGGAGCCGCCTACGCCTTAACACGCCTGATGAAGACGTTGTTGTTCGGTGTGTCGGCGACTGATCCGCTGACGTTTGTGGGCTTCGCCGCGCTGCTGGCGCTGGTGGCGCTGCTCGCTTGTTACATCCCGGCGCGGCGGGCGACAAAGGTTGATCCGCTCGTGGCGCTCCGATACGACTGACTCAAATATCGCCCCTGGGTACGCATCGCTTCCAGCGTGCAGTCATGACTAGAAGACCCGTTGGAGGCCCGCAGCGCACTTGGGGCCGAATGCGCACGCTTGCATGCGGTGAGCGGTATTAATGCAAGCAAGGCGACTTCGGGAGCGTCTGCCTTCGATCAATGCGTTTTTCGCCGAGACTGCACGCTGGAAGCGATGCGTACCCAGGGGTCTTCCGCATGAGATAGACATGCTAACCACATTGAAGACGAAGCTGCGCGCGCTGCTGCGCAAATCAGAGGTAGAGCGCGAACTGGACGAGGAGTTGCGCTACCACATCGAACAACAGGTCGAGCAGAACATCCGGCTCGGGATGAATCCGGAAGAGGCGCGGCAGGCTGCGTTCAAAAGTTTCGGCGGGGTGGAGCAGGCGAAGGAGTGGAGCCGCGACGCCCGCGGCGTGAGATGGGTTGAGGATTTGTGGCAAGACCTGCGCTACGGCGCGAGAATGCTGATGAAGAACCCCGGCTTCACTTTGATCGCTGTGATCACACTCGCGCTCGGCATTGGCGCGAACACGGCCATCTTCAGCGTCGTCAACGGCGTGTTGCTGCGACCGCTACCCTACAAAGACCCGCAGCGACTGGTCATGGTTTTTGCTCCGAAGCGCCTGGACCAGGAGTTTCTGATCTCGTCGGGAGGTTTCACTGTATTGCGCAATCAGAATCAGGTCTTTGAACAGGTAGCCGCTTTTCTTCCCATGCTGGATTCATCAAACATCACCGGCGACGGGGACCCGGAATTCCTGGGCGGCGTGACGGTTTCGGCGAATCTTTTCACCCTGCTCGGCGTTGAGGCGAGATACGGTCGCACCTTTCTTCCTGAAGAAGAAAAGCCGGGCTCAGACCGCGTCGTGGTTATCAGTCACAGACTGTGGCAGCGGCGCTTCGGCTCTGATCAGAAGATCATCGGAAGGACGATATCACTCAACTATGAACCCTATACGGTCGTCGGCGTAATGCCGCCCTGGTTTCGGTTCCCACTCGACGGTATATTGACCGGATGGTCACCACGTGAAATCGATATATACATACCTTTAGCTCTCACTCCCGAGCAGATGAATAATAGTAAGCCTCAAACACTACCCGTCATTGCGCGCCTCAAATCGCAGGTCGGCATCGAGCAGGCCCAGGCCGAGATGACCGGCTTTGCCGCAAGGCTTAAGCGGCAATATCCGGATACCAACAGAGACGAGAGTATCCGGCTCACGCCGTACCATCAGCAGGTGGTCGGCAGAGTGAGGTTCGCGTTGCTGGTGCTGCTGGGCGCAGTCGGATTTGTGCTGCTGATCGCCTGCGCAAATGTCGCCAATTTACCGCTCGTGCGAGCAGCATCGCGGCGGAAAGAGATAGCGGTTCGCGCGGCATTGGGCGCAGGTCGTCGGCGCGTGGTCAGGCAGCTTCTCACAGAAAATGTGTTGCTGGCTGTGTTGAGCGGATCATTGGCGCTGCTGGTGGCGTTTTGGGGCGTGGGTCTGTTACGTACAATCATTCCGGAGAATCTGCCTCGCGCCGATGAGGTCGGCATTGACGGCGGCGTCTTCGGTTTCACGCTCCTGATTTCATTGGGCGCAGGAATCCTGTTCGGTTTGATTCCGGCGCTTCAGGCGTCGAGAGTTAATCTCAGCGATGCGCTCAAGGAGGGCGGGCGCAGTTCCGGCGGGGGCGGCCACAACCGTCTTCGCAACGTGCTGGTCGTTTCCGAGGTGGCGTTGGCGCTGGCGCTGCTGATAGGCGCGGGGCTAATGGCGCGCAGCTTCATTCGGTTGATGAGTGTTGATCCTGGCCTCGATCCGCGGAATGTTCTGACAGTGGACATCAGGCTATCGCGCAACAAATACTCGCGGCCGCAACAGGCGATCTTTTTCCAGCAACTTCTTGAGCGTCTGCGCGCCCTCCCGGGCATTCAGGTTGCAGGCGCAGTCTATCCGATGCCCTTGAGCGGAATGGAAGAGAACATGGGGTTCGATATCGAAGGGCAACCGCCGCCCGCCGCCGGCGAGCAGCGCACAGCCGGCCCTCGCGGCGTCAGCCCCGGCTATTTCAAGGCTCAGGGCATTCAGCTTCTGAAAGGCCGTGTTTTCATGGAAAGTGACGGCGGCGACACGCCTCCTGTTGTAGTCATCAACGAAGCGCTGGCGCGACGATACTGGCCGGATCAAGATCCGATCGGCAGGCGCATAGCTTTCCACAGGCGCAATGGTCAACCGGTCTGGTCTGAGATTGTCGGAGTGGTCAAAAGTGTCAGGCACATGGCGCTGAACGAAGAACCGCGATCGGAGGTTTATATACCGTTCGCGCAGCATCCTCTGGCGTTTATGACGTTGGTAGCGCGTACGGATGGCGCCCCGTTAGGCTACGTCGCCGCCGTGCGCAGCCAGGTTCAGGCGATAGACAAAGATCAGCCGATTTCAAACGTCCGCACGATGGAGGAACGATTGGCGAGCACAGTTTCTCAACGGCGGTTCAATCTTATATTGTTGGCGATCTTCGCATGCCTCGCGCTGTCTCTGGCAGCCATTGGGATTTACGGAGTGATGTCATATCTGGTCGCGCAGCGCACGCATGAGATCGGCGTTCGCATGGCGCTTGGCGCGCAGACGGGCGATGTGCTGAGACTCAGTAGTCCCAAAATTCCGGCGCCGTCCCGTCATGATGGCGCCGCGATTTTATTGACTGTGCCATAGATGCGTTCCAAAGCGTGTTTCAAAAAATTGAGAAAGCGCGCTTGGCGAAACAAAGATGGAGCAAAGGCGC
>WNGF01009273.1_pt1 | contig 13540 bp, 15 predicted proteins | sample 5400641 | NCBI WGS metagenome assembly WNGF01 (sample SAMN13153371, study PRJNA577476) | soil metagenome | isolation source: 80 cm soil or saprolite under grassland replicate 2 | place: USA:California | collected 2016-06-15
ACCACGCGCACGTGCACCTTCACGGTGTCACCGGGGCGGAAGTCCGGGATGTCGGAACGCAACGACTTGGCGTCCAGGGAGTCGAGCGTGTTCATCGCGGTCTTCGCTTCCTCATACGACGGGCGCGGCAACGGCGCGCACGGATCACTGTGCATGCTGTCCGGGGACGTGGCCCAGCCCGGGCCGGGCTGCGGCAACCGCTCTACTGTGCCACACGCCCCCGGGATCGGAAAACCTGGTGCGTGCGGCACGCTGCGCGGTGGAGGTGATCCGGGATTTCCTCGGTCCGGCCGGAGGTGGTCGAGATCGGCCGCGTGAAGGGCGAGGTGCGCGACCCCGCCGTGGCGTTCGGCCGGGATCGCACGACGGTCGCCGTCGCTGCCGGCGGGTCCGTGCGCCTGGTGGACCTGGACGGCGGGCAGGCCACCGACCTGGCGCCGCCGTCGGCCACGCAGGCTTGCGCGGTGGCGTGAGTTAGGGACGGACGGCGACGTCGTGACCGGATGGCCGACGCCAGCGTCCGCACATACGACCGTTCCGGTGAGCTGGCCGGCGCGTGGGCGGTGTCCTCACCCGGATCCCGGGTTACCGCGCTGGAGATGGTACTCGAGAGCTGGGTGCTTCGAAGTCCTCGGTCTGGCCTGCTTCCCCGGACTCGACCGGATGGACCGGATCGCGGCGGCGGCCGCCGCGGACGGCCGCATCTACCTGATCGCCGGCAAGACCCTCTGGACCAGCACACCCAGCGGCGCCGGACTCGTGCGCGGCGTCGAGGCGCCGGCAAGACCCTCTGGACCAGCACACCCAGCGGCGCCGGACTCGTGCGCGGCGTCGAGGTACTTGACCGGACGGGCCCGCCCGAGTTCGCGTGGCTCGGCGAGGGCGTGGCAGGCGTGGTGGATCTCGGCGGCCGGGTCGCGAACACCTGGCGCGGGGAGTGGACCGCGATGGCGATCCGGCCGGGCTCGCCGCGGACACTGCTGCTGGCCGAACGGGGCGGCGGAATCCGCAGCATCCCGGAGCGGAAGCGGGCCGGGGACAGCCTGCCCGGCAAGGAACTCCTGCACGTGGGCGAACCGGTGGCGCGGATGGCGGCGGGTATCGCCGGTGACCGCCAGGTGCTCGTACTGGTCACCGCGTCGGGGCGGATCCTGGTCGCCGACCTGCCGCCCCGCCCGATGCCCGCCGAGCCACCGGGGCCGAGGTGTCCGGGCGACCCGCAAGCAGGGTGGCCCGCGCGGCGAGGCGCCAGCACCGGCGGACGTGGCGGCGGGCGGGGCGGCCCAGGACGCGGCGGCGACCCAGGACGCGGCGGCGGCCGAGCCGGCCGGGGCGGAGCCGAACGACCAGGTCGAGAGCCGGACGCGCCGAGCTCGCGCAGCGGGGACACCCTGCCGCGGGGCGCGCGCGGGCGGAGGCGCTGGCCGGGCGGCTGCGTACCCGGGCGGCGACGGACCGGACCACGTTCCTGCTGCTGCTGGACGGGCGGTGGGGCAGCGGCAAGAGCAGCGTGCTGCGGATGCTCACCGAACTGCTGGAGACCGGGGAGCCGCGGTGGGCGGTGGCCCGCTACGACGCGTGGCGGCAGTCCCGCGTGGGGCGCCCGTGGTGGACGCTGCTGAACACCATCCGCGGCACGGTGTTCGCCGCCCTGCCGGGCCGGCGCCGCCGGGTCGCCCGGATCAGGGAGTTCTGGCGGATGCGGATCTCCCGTACCCCGGCGGCGGGGGCGCTGGTGCTCGTGCTGGCGGTCGCGGTCGGGCTGTTCGCGCTGCTGCGGCCGGTGCCGTTCGGGCTGGCCTCGGTGGATGCCGCGGTCCGGTCGGTCGCCGCGGTGGGTGCCGCGCTCGCGACGTTGTGGGGCGGCTCGTTCGTGGTGGCGCGGTTCGTGCTGTGGGAGTCGGCGCGCGGCGCGCGGTTCTTCGAGGAATCCGCGGAGAACCCGATGACGCACATCGCTGACCAGGTGGGCTGGCTGGTCGGGCAGCCCGACCGGCCGCTGCTGGTCATGGTGGAACGGGGACGGCGCCCAGCCGGGGCAGCCGACGCGGACCGAGCACGCGCTGGCGCGGTACGCCCCGCTGCTGCCGCCGAACCCGCGCTCGATGAAGCGGTTCGTGAACGACTACACGATGGCCCGCGCGGTGCGGCTGCTGGAGGGCGACCCGGTGCCCGTCGACGCGCTGGCCCGGTGGACGGTGCTGCGCCAACGCTGGCCGGTCCTCGCGGCCCACCTGGCCGAGCACCCGGATGCGGTGGACGGCGACCCGGCGCATCGGCCGGACGGGTTGACCGAGGAGCTGGCGGCGCTGTTCGGCGGCGCGGACGTGCGGCGGGTGCTGGCCGATGGCGCGCTGTCGGCCGACCTGGTGCGGCGCTGCCGCGGCGGGTGAGCGGCCGCGGGAACTACTCCTCGGGCGCCCGCTCCGGCACCTCGGCCGGCACCTCGGCCGGCACCTCGGCCGGCACCTCGGCCGGCACCTCGGCCGGCACCTCGGCCGGCACCTCGGCCGGCACCTCGGCCGCAGCCCTTCGGCGAAGGAGTCCTGCTCGACGCTGGCCGCGTTGCCCACCACGCCGGGCAGCAGCCGGCCGATGGCCTCCACCATGACCAGCACCGCCACCTCGCCGCCGTTCAGCACGTAGTCCCCCAGGGACAGCTCATCGACCCGCATCCGTTCCGCGGCGTACTCCACCACGCGCTGGTCGATCCCCTCGTACCGCCCGCAGGCGAACAGCAGCCAGGGCTCGCCGGCCAGGTCGTGCGCCAGCCGCTGGGTGAACGGCCGGCCGGACGGCGATGGCACCACCAGCCGCGGCTGGGCGGTGCCGGCGGCGGGGGCCAGCGCGTCCAGCGCCTCCCCCCACGGCCGCGGCTTCATCAACATCCCGGGACCGCCGCCGTACGGGGTGTCGTCCACGGTCCGGTGCACGTCGTGGGTCCACTGCCGCAGGTCGTGCACCCGCAGGTCCACCACACCGCGCTCGATCGCCCTGCCGATCAGCGACTGGCGCAGCGGCCCGAGGTACTCCGGGAAGATCGTGACCACGTCCAGCCGCATCACAGCTCGAGCAGCCCCTCGGGCGGGTCCACCACGACGCGGCCGGCGGACACGTCCACCGTGGGCACGATGGCGGACACGAACGGCACCAGCACCTCATCGCCGTCCGGCCGGGCGACCGCCAGCAGGTCCTCCGCGGGCGCGTGCACCACGTCGGCCACGATGCCCAGAGCGGTGCCGTCGGCCAGTTCGACGCGCAGCCCGACGAGTTGGTGGTCGTAGAACTCGTCCGGGTCGTCCAGCGCGGGCAGGTCGTCGCTGTCGACCACCAGCACGGTGTCGCGCAGCGCCTCGGCACCCTCCCGGTCGGCCACCCCGTCGAAGGACAGCAGCAGCCGGCCGGAGTGCCAGTGCAGCCGGGTCACGGTCAGCGGACCGCGGTCGGCGGGGTCGGTGGCCAGCACCGATCCCACCGCGAACCGCTCGTCCGGCTCGTCGGTGCGCACCTCGACCGAGACCTCGCCGCGGACGCCGTGCGGCCGGCCGATCCGCCCGACGACGAGCTGCAACCGGGGAACCCCGTCCTCAGGACCGGTCGGTGTCGATCACGTCCACCCGGACGCCCCGACCGCCGATCCCGGCCATCACCTGACGCAGCGCCTTCGCGGTACGGCCGTTCCGCCCGATGACCTTGCCCAGGTCGTCGGGGTGCACCCGGACCTCCAGCCGGCGGCCGCGCCGCGAGCTGACCAGGTCCACCTGGACGTCGTCGGGGTTGTCGACGATGCCGCGGACCAGGTGGTGGAGCGCCGCTGCCAGCACCTCAGCTCTCCGCGGAGTCGGCGCTCGCCTCGGCCGGCGCGTCGGCGGTCGCTCCAGTCGGGCTGGCCTGAGCCGGGGTCGCCTCGGCGGGCTCGGCCTTGGCGGGAGCCTTCTTGGGTGCCCGCTTCCGCGGCGTGGTGGCCTCGGCCTTCGGCTCGCGGGCCGTCTCGAGCGCGGCGGCCTCGAAGACCTGGCGCTTGTCCGGCCGCGGGGCCCTGGTCAGCAGCGGCTTGTCCGGGGCCGGCAGGCCCTTGTGCTTCTGCCAGTCACCGGTGAGCTTGAGGATCACGGTCACCGGCTCGGTCGGCTGCGCACCGACCCCCAGCCAGTACTGCACCCGCTCCGAGTTCACCTCGATGAACGACGGGTCCTCCTTGGGGTGGTACTTGCCCACCGCCTCGATGACCTTGCCGTCCCGCTTGGTCCGCGCGTCTGCCACGACGATGCGGTACTGCGGGTTGCGGATCTTGCCCAGGCGCTGCAACTTGATCTTGACGGCCACGTTTGCCAGATGCTCCGTATGACTAGACAGGGTGGGCGACCGGCCTCCACGTGGGGATGCGGCGCCGGGCAGCCCGAGGGACGAGGCGCCCGGCGGGGAGAGGGGCCCGCACGCGCGCCAAGTGCTCGGCCGGCAATTCTGCCACGAGTCGGCCCCTGAGGGCCAAGCCGGGGCGGTCGACGGGTCAGTACGCGCGTCCCACGTACGCCACAATGTCCGGCTCATCCCCGGTCTCCGGCACCGAACCGTCCTCCCGTACCAGGCACCGGACGCTGACCGCCTGGGTGGCGAGCTGCTCCTCGCCCTCCTCGCCGAGGGTGGCCCACGGGATGCGGGCCCAGCCGGACGCGGCGGCCTCGGCTGCCTCCTCCACGGTGGACACGTCCACGGTGTGCTCGTCGCGGCGCCGCCGGCTCTGCTCGAACAGCGCGACCTGGTCGGCGGCCAGGGCGTCGGCGACCGCGGCGGCCACGCCGCCCAGCGGCACCGGCTGCTTGCCGCCCGGGATCCGGCGGACCAGCACCGCGCTGCCCTCGGCGAGGTCGCGCGGACCGATCTCGACCCGGACCGGGATGCCCTTGAGCTCGGCGTCCACGGCGCGCCGGCCGAACGGGGTGTCGGTGCGCAGGTCCGCCTCGGCCCGGACGCCGGCCGCACGCAGTTCGGCGACCAGCGCGGCGGCCCGCTCGGCGGTCTCCTCCTTGACCGCGAGCACCACCACCTGCACCGGGGCCAGCCGCGGCGGCACGCGCAGCCCGGCGTCGTCCCCGTGCGCCATGATCAGGCCGCCGACCATCCGGGTGGACGAACCCCACGACGTGGTCCAGGCGATCTGCCGCTGCCCGGCGGAGTCGGAGAAGTCGATGTCGAAGACCCTGGCGAAGTTCTGCCCGAGCTCGTGGCTGGTGCCCATCTGCAGCGCCTTGCCGTCGCCCATCATGCCCTCGAGGGTGAGCGTGTTGATTGCGCCGGCGAACCGCTCCTTCGCCGTCTTGCGGCCCACCACGACGGGCATGGCGAGCACGTTCACCATGAAGTCCTCGTACACCTCGTGCAGGATCTTCCGGGCGTAGTCGCGGGCGTCGTCGTGGTCGGCGTGCGCGGTGTGCCCCTCCTGCCAGAGGAATTCGCTGGTGCGCAGGAATATCCGCGGCCGCAGCTCCCAGCGGACCACGTTCGCCCACTGGTTCAGCAGCAGCGGCAGGTCCCGGTAGCTCTGCACCCATTTCGCCATGAACTCGCCGATGACCGTCTCGCTGGTGGGCCGGACCACGATCGGCTCGTCCAGCTCCTTCCCGCCGGCGTGGGTGACCACGGCCAGCTCGGGGCTGAAGCCCTCGACGTGCTGCGCCTCGCGCCTGAGGTAGCTGTCCGGGATGAACAGCGGGAAGTACGCGTTCTGCGCGCCGGCGGCCTTGATCCTCGCGTCCATCTCGGACTGCATCCGCTCCCACAGGGCGTACCCGTACGGTCGGATCACCATGGTGCCGCGCACCGGCCCGTTGTCGGCCAGCTCGGCCTTCGCGATGGTGTCCTGGTACCAGCGGGGGAAGTCCTCCGCCCGGGGGGTGAGTACGGGTGCTTTCGCCATGGAGCGGATGTTACGGGCAGTCCCGCGCCGGCCCCGAATCGGTTACGCTCTGGCCCAGCGCGTACCAGGGCGCCTCCCGTCCGCGGCAAGCACCGAGTGCACCTGGATCCTTAGCAGTACCTGCATGGTGCCGACTCCTCTTGTCGCGCCCGGCTCAGCGGACCCAGGCGCGATGAGGAGGTCTGCCATGTCACGCACGCTGCCGCCGAACGCGGACATCCCGCAGCTGCGCACCCAGGCGAAGGAGCTGCGCCGGGCGGTGGCCGGGGGGAGCCCGGCCGCGCTGGCCCGGCTGCGGGAGGTCCGGCCGGACTCGGACCCGGCGGAGTTCACGCTGCGGGACGCGCAGTTCGTGATCGCCCGCGAGTACGGCTTCGACGGGTGGCACGAGCTGGTCACCAAGGTCGGCACGAACAACGTCAACGAACGCGATCTGCACCGGTGGTTCGGGGTGGAGCTGAACAACAGCGCCTGGGACCTGGTCGAGCAGGTGGTCACCCCGGACTCACCCGTCGGCGACCGGGAGCAGGCGCTGTACGGGGCGTACGCGGCGACTTACCACTGGATACAGGCGGGTACCGCGGCGAACCACGCCCGCGGCGAATACCTGATCCACGCGGCGGCCATTGCGGTCGGGCTGCCGGACGTGGCGCTGCGGCACGCACTGCGCTGCGCGGAGATCACCGACGCGAACCCCGAGGTGGTGAACGCCTTCGACCGGGCCTGCGCCGCCGAGGCGCTGGCCCGTGGCCACGCCGCGACCGGCGACCTGGACGCGGCGGCACGCCACCTGGCCACCGCCCGGGAGCTGACGGCGTTGACCGACCCAGAGGACCGGACGTACCTGGACCAGCGGCTGGCCGCGGGGCCCTGGTTCGGGCTGCCGCTCGGCTGACCCCCACCGGCCGGCCGCCGGGATCCGGGAACCGGCTCGGCAGCCGGTCAGGCGCGGAACGTGCCCGGCAAGGGCTGCAGCCACTGCGGTGGCTCGTAGTCGGGCTCCCAGGGGAACCGACCCAACCTGTCATCCCACACCAGCTGCAGCCCCGGCACCGAGTCGTGGTCCGGCCGGCCGAAGAACCTGTTCGCGCCGAACAACACCTGGGCGGCGTTGACCAGCGGCAGCACGTGCAGCCGGTGCGGCCAATGGGCGAAGGTGACCAGCTCGCCCGGCACGATGCTCTCACCGCCGCGCACGCGATCACCCACATCGTTCAGCAGTGCCGCGGACTCGCCGGCCCGCATGCCGAAGACAACCAGCTCGGGGTACCCAAAGCCGAACAGCCCCACCGTGTACGCGCAGGGTGGGGCTTCGCCCTCGCCGTGCACGTACTCGATCGCCCAGCCGCGGCGGCGAACGGTGTCCCTCGTCCACGCGTCCTGCTGATCAAGGAATTGCCGGACCTTCGCGTCGTTCTCCATGCCCGTCACGCTAGGACGCGGCACCGACATTTTCCGGCCCGGCCCAGGCCGACCCGGCAGTGCGGTCCGTGGCCACCGTCGCCGCGCCGGGTGACGGAACGCTCTCCGCCGGCTGTCGCTCGACCGGCCCGCCAGGCCGGCCCACCGGCCCCGGCCCCGCAGTCCGCGGTTCAGCGCAGGACGCGGCCGCGCAGCAAGATCCGGGCCGGGCTGGCCAGCGTGCGCAGGTCGGTACGCGGGTCGGCGTCGTAGGCGACCAGGTCGGCCGGCGCGCCCTCGACCAGCCCCGGCCGCCCCAGCCACTCCCGGGCCGCCCACGACCCGGCGGCCAGCGCGGCCGTGGCGGGCAGCCCGGCGCCGTGCAGCGCGCGGATCTCATCGACCACCAGCCCGTGCGGCAGCATTCCGCCTGCGTCGGTGCCGCAGTAGACCGGCACCCCGGCCTCGTACGCGGCCCGCACCCGGTCCCGCGCGGTGGCGTGCAGCCGGCGCATGTGTTCGGCGTAGGCCGGGTACCTGCTCGCCTGGTCGGCGATGGTCGGGAAGTTGTCGATGTTCACCAGGGTGGGCACCAGCGCGGCGCCCTGCCCGGCCAGCAGCGCGATCGTGTCGTCGTTCAGCCCGGTGCCGTGCTCCACCGAGTCCACCCCGGCGGCGATCAGGTCGGGCAGCGCGTCCTCGCCGAAGGTGTGCACCGCAACCCGGGCGCCGGCCGCGTGCGCCACCTGCACCGCGACCCGCAGGTCGTCGAGGGACCACAGCGGGGCGAGGTCGCCCACGACGCGGTCGATCCAGTCGCCGACCAGCTTCACCCAGCCGTCCCCGGCGGCGGCCTGCGCGGCCACGGTGGCCGCCAGCTCGGCCGGCTCCACCTCGACGCCGATTCCCGGCACGTACCGCTTCGGCCGGGCCACGTGCCGGCCGGCCCGGATGATCCGCGGCGCGGCCGGGTCGTCGTCCAGGAACCGCCCGTCCGCCGGGCTGCCCGGGTTGCGCAGCAGCAGCGCGCCCGCGTCCCGGTTGGTGTACGCCTGGGTGCGCAACCCGTCCTCGTCGGTGACCGGGCCGTCCGGCGACAGCGAGAGGTGGCAGTGCGAGTCCACCAGCCCGGGCAGGATCCACCCGCCGCGCAGCACCGTCTCGGCGCCGGCCACCGGCTCGTACGTGAGGCGGCCGGCCAGCACGTACAGGTCGTGTTCCTCGCCGACCGGCAGCACCACCCCCCGCAGGTGGAGCGCCGCAGTCGTGGCTTCTGCCACGGCTTGTGTCACGGCTTCTTCGGGAACTTCAGCTTCGACAGGTCCGGCATGTCCATGCCCGGCGGCAGCTCGGCCAGCGGGTTGCCGCCCGGGGGCAGGCCGGGGAAGCCACCGGGGTAACCACCGGCGGGCTGCCTCGGCGGCGTCGGGCCGCGGCGGACCTGGGACTTGCCCTTCTTCCCCTTCTTCCCGCGCGTCTTCGACGGGGTACGCCGCCGTGCGCCCGGGAAGCCGGCCATCCCGGCCATCTGCTGCATCATCTTGCGGGCCTCGAAGAACCGGTCGACCAGGCTGTTCACGTCGTTGACGGTCACCCCTGAGCCGCGCGCGATCCGGGCCCGCCGGGAGCCGTTGATGATCTTCGGGTCCTGCCGCTCGGCCGGCGTCATCGACCGGATGATCGCCGCGGCACGGTCCAGTTCCTTCTCGTCGATGGAGTTCAGCGCGTCCTTCATCTGGCCCATGCCAGGCAGCATCCCGAGCAGGCTCTGCAGCGAGCCCATCTTCCGCAGCGCCATCATCTGGTTGAGGAAGTCCTCGAGGGTGAAGTCCTTGCCGGTGGCGAGCTTGGTCGCCATCCGCTCGGCTTCTTCCTCCTCGAAGTGCGCCTCGGCCTGCTCGATCAGGGTGAGCATGTCGCCCATGCCGAGGATCCGGGACGCCATCCGGTCCGGGTGGAACACGTCGAAGTCGGCCAGCTTCTCGCCGTTGGACGCGAACATGATCGGCTGCCCGGTCACCTCACGGACGCTCAGCGCCGCGCCACCGCGGGCGTCGCCGTCCAGCTTGGTGAGTACCACGCCGGTGAACCCGACCCCGTCGCGGAACGCCTCCGCGGTGGTGACGGCGTCCTGGCCGATCATGGCGTCGACCACGAACAGCGTCTCGTCCGGCTGCACCGCGTCCCGGATCGCCGCCGCCTGCGCCATCATGTCGGCGTCGATGCCCAGCCGGCCGGCGGTGTCCACGATGACGATGTCGTACATCCGGCGCCGCGCCTCGTCGATGCTGCGCCGGGCAACCTCGACCGGGTCGCCGACCCCGTTGCCCGGCTCCGGCGCGAACACCTCCACCTCGGCCTGCCGGCCGACCACCTGAAGCTGGGTGACCGCGTTCGGGCGCTGCAGGTCGGCGGCGACCAGCATCGGGGTGTGGCCCTGCTTGCGCAGCCACAGCGCCATCTTGCCGCCCAGCGTGGTCTTGCCGGAGCCCTGCAGGCCGGCCAGCATGATCACGGTCGGCGGGTTCTTCGCGAACTGCAGCCGCCGCGTCTCGCCGCCGAGGATCGCGACGAGCTCCTCGTTAACGATCTTGATGACCTGCTGCGCCGGGTTCAGCGCCTTGGACACCTCCGCGCCGCGGGCACGCTCCCTCACCGCGGCGACGAACGTCTTCACCACCGGCAGCGCGACGTCAGCCTCGAGCAGCGCGATCCGGATCTCCCGGCAGGTGGAGTCGATGTCGCCGTCGGACAGCCGGCCCTTGCCGCGCAGGCTGGCGAAGACCTTGTCCAGGCGTTCGGAAAGGGTGTCAAACACGTGTCGCCAGATCCTTCGGTCGGTACGGCAGGAGCCTCTGGCCAGGGTACCGGGCACCGCGGGCGGCGGCCGGGGCCGCTACCTGGGCCGGAGCCGGTGCCGGTGCCAGTTGCCGGCCGGGCCGCTCCGATGCCGCCAGGGGTGGCCGACCTGGAGGGGACGGACGGGCCGGTTGCGGACACGCCATACTGTCCGGTCGCCGCTACGAGCCGGAATACGATGCCGTCCCGGCCAGCCGGGCAGTCGGCGGCCGCAAGTCTTCAGATTACGGCCGCAGGATCTGGTTCGCCCCCTCTGGCGCCCCTCTTGCGCGCGACGCGGCGCGTGAAGTAGGGGCGCGGACTCCGGCCAACCTAGCCGCTGCAGCCGCGGCGTAGCGGGTTGGACGGCGTCACTTGCAGAGGAGACGACGGGGATCATCGCGGCCGCGCAGGCTCGCGGGGTGACCGTGCGGGCGGTCGGCTCGGTCGGCATCAGGCTGCACTGCGCCGCTGTCGCGCCGTACATGGACCGTTTCGGCAGGCAACCCAAGGACCTCGACCTGATCGTGCTCAAGTCCGGCCGACGGGTCATGCGCGAACTGCTCGAGGAGCAGGGCTACCTCATCGACCGAACCTGCTCGTCGCGATGGAGGGCCGGCGGTACTCCTTCACCCACCCCGACCGGTCGATCGAGGTGGACGTGTTCGTCGACCGGCTCGACTTCTGCCATGTCGTGCAGGTGGGCGACCGGCTCGGCGAACACCCGTTCGCGCTGCCGATCGAGACGCTGCTGCTGTCCAACCTGCAGGTGATCGAGCCGACCGCCACCGACCTGATGGACACCGCCGCCATCCTGCTCAGCCATCCCGTCCTCGACGGCAGGAGCGGACCGGAATCCATGCCGGCGGCCGCGGTGGCCGGCGTGCTCACCCGCGACTGGGGGTTCCACCACACCGTCACCCGCAACCTGGACCGGCTCGCCGCGTATGCCGCGGCACTGGACCTGGACGAGGGCGAGCGGACCCCCCTGGCCGCGGCGGTGGCCGCACTGCACGCCGCGATCGACGCGGCCCCGAAGACCCTCGCCTGGCGGCTCCGCGGCCGGATAGGCGAGCGGATGCGGTGGTGGCAGGACGTCGACGAACAGCAGGAGGCCTACTGATGGGACCGCTGCGGCGCGGGCGGCGAGCCGACCGAGCGGGGAACGGTCGGTGTTCTTCGCCACCGACCTGCACGGTTCCGACACCTGCTTCCGCAAGTTCGTCGCGGCCGCCGGCTTCTACCGGGCGGACACGCTGATCCTCGGCGGCGACCTGAGCGGCAAGCTGCTGGTCCCGGTGGTGGCCGCCGGCGGCGACCGGTGGACTGCGGAGCTGCAGGGCGATCGCCGCGAGCTGCGCACCGGCGGGCTGGAGGAATTCGAACGACAGGCGCGGGCTGCGGGCCTGTACACCAGGCGGATGGACCCCGACGAGCACGCCGAGTACGCCGCGGACCCGGCCAAGATCGAGACGATGTTCTCCGAGGTCATCGCAGCGACACTGCGCCGCTGGATCCACTACGCGCACGACCGGCTCGCCGGTACCGGGGTGACCATCTACAGCATGCCCGGCAATGACGACCCCGCCGTGGTCGACGACGTCATCCTCGGCGAGGGCGACGAGCGGTTCCGCTTCGTCGAGGGCGAGATCGTCGAGATCGCGCCCGGGCACGAGATGGCGAGCACCGGCTACACCAACCTCACACCGTGGCACACCCATCGGGAGTACTCCGAGGAGGAGATCGCCGACCGGCTGCGCTCGCTGACCGACCGGCTCTCCTCCCCCCACACCGCGATCTCCAACCTGCACGTCCCGCCCTACAACTCCGGCCTGGACACCGCGCCGCTGCTCGGCCAGGACCTGAAGATCAAGACCGGCGTCGGCGGCCTGCAGACCGCACCGGTCGGCTCGACGGCGGTCCGCGCCGCGATCGAGGAGCACCAGCCGCTGCTCAGCCTGCACGGCCACATCCACGAGTCCGGCGGCACCGTCCACATCGGACGCACCGCCGTGATCAACGCCGGGTCCGAGTACGGCGAGGGCATCCTCCGGGGCGTCCTGCTGACCGTTGGCGGCGGGCGCCTGCTGCGGTACCAGACGGTCTCCGGATGACGCCGGGCCACCACTACCCCGCCGCAGCGATGAAGCCGGCGCACAGCTGGTCTGCGGAGCGGTCGCGGGATTGCGGGTGGCGGCGGCCCGAGCGCGAGGTTCAGGTGATGAGCGTCGTGTGTGTCTCAGATTGGCCGCGAGGGTGGAAGTGCTCAGGTTGGTGGGGGAACGTTACGCAAGTGGGATGGTTGCGTTTTGAGCTACTGCCGCGCCTACCACCTCGCTGACGCTCGGCGGCAGGCTTGCCACCGGGAGAAATGCATAAATGACAAGTTGGTCCGGTCCCCGGCCTGAATGGTGACGCCGGTCCGGGTCCGTCGGCTTCTCGCCGGCGCGGGTCGGTGGTGCAGAAAATGGTCGGAGAAAGAGCGCGAGAATGGTGACATGGGGTCGGCGGTCCGGTAGAATCGAACGTATGATCGGTGACACGGCGACGGCGGGATACACCCACCCGATCGTGAACGCCCTCGCCGACCTGGAAACCATTCTCGAGGGCTGCGCCGATGCCCGGTTGTGGTCGTTGTCGGTGAAGGAACTCGACGACCTGCTACCCCGGGCGCACGCCCTGTTGGCGCGGATCACCGGCACGCTGGTACTGCCGCTGATCCGGGAGGCCGACGGCCGCGGCGCCCACCGGGAATACGACGCCGCCAGCACCGCCGACTGGGTCCGGTACCTGCTGCGGATCCCTGCCCGGCAGGCCAAGCAACTCACCGGGCTCGCCCGGGCGGTGGACGGCGATCTGCCCGCCACCGGCGCGGCGCTGGCCGCCGGGCGGATCAGCGTCGACCACGCCCAGGTCATCGCCGACTCCGTCGCCGCGCTCCCCGCCGAAGCCCAGGGGTGGGTCGCCGCCGCCGCCGAGGAGCACCTGCTCGACGCCGCCGCCGACCACGACCCCCGCGCGCTGCACCGACTCGGCCGACGGATCGTGGAGGTCATCGACCCCGACCACGGCGACGAACTACTCCGCCGGCAACTCGAACGCACCGACCGGCAGGCGGAGGAGTCCCGGGAACTACACGGCATCCCCAGCGGCGGCCGGATCCGGCTCACCGGCTGGCTGGACACCGAAGGCTGGCAGATCCTCCGCACCGCCCTGGACCCCCTCGCCGCCCCCCGCCCCGCTAGCAACGGGTCCGCCAGCGGCGGATCCGCCGACGGCGGCGCCGGCGGCGGCGCCGGCGACGGCGGCAACGGCGGCGGCACCGGGAGCGGCGGGGGCGTGTCCGCGGGCGGCGACCGGACCGGCGGCGGCAATGGCGGCGGG
>WNGF01011894.1_pt1 | contig 13539 bp, 11 predicted proteins | sample 5400641 | NCBI WGS metagenome assembly WNGF01 (sample SAMN13153371, study PRJNA577476) | soil metagenome | isolation source: 80 cm soil or saprolite under grassland replicate 2 | place: USA:California | collected 2016-06-15
TGAGCACCGCGATGTCGGTGCGCAGCGATTGACGCGACAGGTACTCGAGATCGCATCGGACGCGCTCGTGCAGAAGCGTTGTGCGGTAGTACGTCAGCGGATCTTCTGCTTCTGCAAGTAGATCCGCCTCGTGCATGAACGCCAGGGTCGAGGCACCCACGAGTCCTGGTCTGACCTCCAGCAGCTTGAGTTCGTGCGGCAGCAGTTCGGCGACGAACTCGGGGGTCTCCGGTCGTGGCCCGACGAGGCTCATGTCCCCACGGAGCACGTTCATCAGTTGCGGAAGCTCGTCGAGGTACCAGCGACGCAGCGCCCGCCCGACCCGCGTGACGCGAGGATCGTCGCGCGGGGTGACGTTGCCCGCCAACCGGTCGGCGCCCGGCGTCATCGAGCGGTACTTGAGGAGTCTGAAGGGACGGGCGTCCTTGCCGATCCGCACCTGGCGGAACAGGATCGGGCCCGGCGATGCCAGTTTGATCCACACCGCAATTGCCAGCATGAGCGGGGCGAGGACGATCAGCGCGATCGCGGAGACCACGCGGTCAAACATCGTCTTGGCCAAAATCCTCCGATTCATCAGGCTGGACCTCATGTCCTCAGCCCGTCCGTTGCGACGTCGCGGACGAGCATGAATGGCTCTGCGGCGCGCACGCCCACTGTCGCCCCGTGCCGACGTGCCGTCGCAACAAGTGCGCGGTAGGAGCGCGGGTGCGGGTACTCCCGCACCTCGCTCACAAACGTGTCCGCATACGCGGCCATCGCGTGCATTTTGTGCGAAAGTGTCGGCGTTATGTCGACGAACACGTTGGGACTGAAGACACTCCCCGGAAACGGCGGTGCCCACTCGGTGGAAGAGGCGGTTTCCCAGCACAGGACTCGCTTGACGCTTATTCCGGGCAGCGGCCTGGTTGCGACCAAAACCGCACGAAATACGGTGCGATGGTCCTGATTTGCGTCCTGACCGAAGTGCGTGAGCACGACATCCGGTTGATACGTGCGAATGCAGTCCTCGATCGGGGTGATCACATCGATCAGCGGCAGCGCGTCGAGCCTTTGGTCGGGTAGCTGCGCGAAGACGACGTCCTTCACGCCGAGCACGTCGCACGCGCGTCGCGCGCACTTTTCCTGCTGCTCTACCTCGTTGTGCCGGGATGTGACGCCGTCTGCGAGGATCATCACGAAGGTCTCGTCGCCGCGCGCCGCGTGCAGTGCAAGAGTGCCGCCCGCGCCGAGGGTCTCGTCGTCCGGGTGTGCGGCCACAGCGAGGATCCGCAAGGCGGTACATCCCTTCCGTGTGTATCGAGGTCGTGTCTTCGGGCACGACTGCTGGCACCACGGACGGTATGGCTCTTCCCCCACCCATGCCCTCCACCGCGGGGGTGAACTGATGTACACCTCGGAGATGATGGGTCGCCCGACTCTGGCATCTACCGTGCAGACGCGATCGCTGGCTGTCGGCCCCCGAACGGGCAGTGATGGAGTGGCGGGCGGGCGGAGTACTCAGTCTCCGGAGGGGGACGTCGATGTGCGGGATCGTGGCCGTCGTTCCCTCGTACCATGAGGTCGACGAGCCGAAGTCGGTTCAGACGCTCATTGACGCGTTACCGGAGGTTGCGGATGGGCGGGCGGACGCTGCGCCCGTCCCCTGACCTGATCGAACTCCTCGCGGAGGTCGGCAAGCGGGTCGAGAGCGCCGTCGACCTCTTTCGCAGCGCATCGGCCGTGCGTCTGCTCGGCGACTCGCGTGTTGATGTCGGCGAGGTGCAGACGAGCTCACCGCGCTGTCGGCGTGGGCGCTGCGCGTCGAACGGCGGTTCGACGCCCAGGTCGACGTGGTCGAGACCGCAGCTGTTGAAGTCACTCGGGCGAGCGTGCGGTGCGTCCGCTACCACCTCTTCGCCATCGAACACGACTGCCTGCGCGTTGCGCAGGCCGCGATGGCCTTGACCGATGGGTTGTGGACGGAGCGGTCAGCGGTGTCGTACGCAGCGATTGCCACCGCTCTCGACGTGATCGACCGGCTGGAGGTCCGCGGCCGCGACTCTGCCGGGATAAGCGTATGGGTCGAGCTCACCGATGCCGACATCCCCGTTCTCGATCGCCTCGCGGGGCTGTCAGCCCGGAGCGATCCGCTGCTACGTGACGGATCGGTGCTGCGGACTCGGCGAAGGATCTGCTTCGTGTACAAGCGAGCCGCGGTCGTCGGCCGGCTGGGCGACAACACTGCGCACATTCGTGCTGGCGTGCGGGCGGACGATTCATCTCAAGATGCAGTCGGCCGCGGTGACCGTACTCGCACACACCCGGTGGGCAAGCGTCGGGCGGACTTCGGCTTCGAACGCACATCCGGTCGACAACGCGGTCCCAAACGGCGCGCCGAACGGTCCTGTCGCGATCGCGGTGCTCAACGGAGATGTCGACAACTACCTCGCGCTCAGCGAAGGAGTGGGTTACATCCCGGATCTTGCCGGGGTCACCACGGACGCCAAGCTGATTCCGTTGCTCGTCTCGGGAAGGTCTTCGAGCGGGCCGCTCAGTGCCATTGGCCGTGGCCGACATGCTCTCCTCCTGCGCCGGCTCGATGGCCACCGCTGTGCAGACCGAGGCCAGTGGTGGCGATGTCGTCCTCGCCGCCAAGGGATCGGGCCAGTCCCTGTACGTAGGGCTGAGCACCCGCGGCTACCTGGTCGCCAGCGAGATATACGGGCTCGTCGGGCTGACGCAGCAGTTCTTCCGGATCGATGGCGCCGACACCGCCGGGGGCCACGGCGCGGTCGTTCGTCTCAGCCGCGCAGGCCACGGTCGGCCTGAGTACATCGACGTCTGGAACGCGGCAGGCGAGGAGGTGCCACTGACGTGGGCCCTGCAAACCACGGCGGTGACGAGCCGCGACCTCTCGCTCGGCAACTACGAGCACTACCTCGACAAGGAACTGCACGACGTGCCGGAATCATTGAGGCGGACGCTGCGGGATCGCATCGCCCGGCACAACGGCCGGCTCAGAGTCGCTCTGCCAGATTCGTCGCTGCCGCCGCACGTGCGGAAACGCATCGCGGCCGGCGCGATCACCCAGGTTGTGGTGGTAGGTCAGGGCACGGCTGCGGTGGCCGCGCAGGGCATCGCGCACATCGTCGGGCTGATCGCCGGCGCCCGCCTGCACGTGTCGGTGTTCCCCGCCACCGAGTTCTCGGCGTGGTACCTGCGCCGCGACATGAGCGACACGCTGGTCGTGGCTGTCAGTCATTCGGGCTCGACGACGGACACGAACCGCGCCGTGGATCTCGCGAGAGCGCGCGGTAGCGCAGTGATCTCGATCGTCAACCGACGTGACAGCGACTTGGCGCACAAGAGCGATGGGGGTGGTAATACACCTCCGACGGACGTGATGTGGAGCTGGCGGTCGCGTCGACAAAGGCGTTCTACGGCCAGATCGCTGCCGGTTCGCTGCTCGGCCTGGAACTGGGGCGTGCGGCGCAAGCTCTCGACCCGAACGTCGAGGCAACATTGATCGAATCACTCCTTGCCGTACCGGCTCAGCTCGCAATGATCCTGTCGAACGTCGATGCGCTGCACGCTGTCGCCCGAACTGTCGCGACCGCCTACCCGAACTGGGCGGTTGTGGCCTCGGGGCCGAACCGAGTGGCAGCGAACGAGGTTCGCATCAAGCTGTCTCAGCTCTGCTACAAGGCGGTTGCCGTCGGCGCGATCGAGGACAAGAAGCACATCGGCCTGTCGGCAGAAGCGCTCGTCATCGTGTGCGCCGCCCGCGCGCCGCCGAACCAGATCGCAGACCTGGCGAAAGAAGTGGAGATCCTTAAGGCGCACAACAACCGCGCGGTGGTGATCTGCGACGTGGACACGGTCGGCACATGGGCGACCGATCTTGTGATTCCGATTCCGTCGGCGCACCCCACCTTTGCTTGGTTGCTGGCTACGGCTGCGGGTCATCTTTTCGGCTACCACGCCCAACCACTCCGGCAGGCCTTGCAGGAGCTGGAGCATCTCGTCGACACCCTGGCAAGAGATCAGCCGAACGCTCGCCGGGACAGTCGTCCGTCCGATTGAGAGCGTGCTCAGCTCTGCTGCGTCAGGCGCGTTGCCAGGAGTCTTGAGCAGCAGCGCGACGATGGGCTTGGTGCGCATTGTGACGCCGCCCGGGCACTCCCTTGAGTTGGCCGCGGCCGTGAGACCTGCCGCTCGGGAGGACGAGATCCGGGCAGGGCTCGAGACGGCGATTATGGAGCTGACGCGCTCGATCGACACCGTCAAGCACCAGGCCAAGACCGTCACTGTGGGCACCTCGCGCAGCGATTCGGACCTCTACGACAACGTCCTGGTCGAGGCCATTCGCGCCGCCGGCGCGGACGTCCTCTCGCTGAGCCGTCCCGTGCTTGACGTCCTGCGTTCTCTGGCCGCGGTCGTCATGGACACGACCGGCGTGACGCGCTACGCCGTCAGTTGGGCCGTCCCCGCCGCTCCATGCACCCAGGTGATCACGAAGTCCGGTTCCGCCGCGCACCTACCCGGCCGGGCGGACATCGACGCGCCACTCACCGGCTCGAAGAAGCGCGTCGTAGAGCTCGGTGCACCAAGACTCCTCCGCGGCCGTGCCGACGGTCGTGTCGTCATCATCGTGCCGGAGCGGCTAGCAGGGACCGTGCGCACAATCTCGCTGATACATGTCACCCTCCGGGAAGCCGTCGCGGCAGACGTCGTCCGCCGCGCGGTCGAATCGATGGGCGACCGCGCCGACGAGATTGTTGCTGCGGTCACCGAGATTGCACCGGACTTCCCGCGAGAAGCAGTCTGGGCGATCCATCCGGTCACGCTGCTGCTCAAGCCGCTGGAGCACGTCGTCGACGAAGCGCTGAGCAGTGCGAAGCAGGGTGCGAGAAACTGGCATTGATCGTGCGCCGCTGCTCTTCAAACTCCTCGGGTCCCTGCACTCAGCCGATGCGGAAACTCACCTCGTCGAGCGCGCCCTCGTACCAGTCGCCACCTGGGTAGGCCCCGATAACCATGTCGTAGGTGTTTGAGATCGAGCCGATCGTGACGTTCTTGGTCCAGGTCACGCCGTCGATCGTCAGCGAAGTGGAGGAGGCCAGCTTCACGCATGCGATCCGGTGCCAGACGCCGTCGTGCACATCCGGGCCCGCCTGGATCGTGTAATTGGCGGCGGATCCGCGGAAAGTACACGAAATCTGACCGTTCGGCTGGAGCTCGATCTTGTACTCCTGGCCTGGGTATTCGCCCTTGCGGAACAGGTCGTAGTCCGGCACCGCCGGCACGGTCGAGGTCTTTAGGCTCAGGGCGATGTGGACCTCGGCGTTGTAGGCGTTGAGGTCGTCGGCATGCGGCACCACCACGTATGAGGATGTCCCGTTGAAGCCGTACGCCGTGCCCGGGAAGGCCGGGTCGCCGGGCCGGCCGAGCGCGACATCGTGCAACGTGCCAGGGTGGTTACCGGTGGAGTCGGCCATCGTCGTACCGGTCGTCTCATCCATGTGCCACAGGTCGCTACGCACCGTGGTTGTGGTCGACGTCGGTGTGGTTGCCGAGGCCGCGGTCGAGGTCGAGGAATAGTTCTGCGCGGAGTCGAACGCCGCGACGGTGTAGGAGTACGTCGTCCCGGCTGACACGGTGGTGTCCCGGTAGCTCGTGCTCGACCCGGCCACCGTCGCCAGCGCGGTAGTGGCGCCGTTGCGGTAGATGGCGTACCCGGCAACGCCGGCGTAGTCAGCGTCGCTCGAGGGCTGCCAGGACAGGTCGATCTCGCTGTACGAGGAGGCGACTGCGCTCAAGCCGGTAGGGGTGGTCGGGGCCGTGAGATCGAGGTCCGCGATGCTCAGGTTGTCGACCTCGAAGCTGTCACCGACAACCCCGCTGGCCTGCTGGACGATGAAATCCAGCGAGTCGCCGCTGCCGAGCATGGTGACGTCCACGTTCGGAAACGCCGCCCAGCCCGTCGACGCGGTCACGCACTGCTGCGCCGATGCCACCCACGCTCCCGACGAATCCGTCTCCTGGATCTTAAGGCACACGCTCTTGCCGGGGGTGTCGCTGCGCACCATGCCCAACGCCCGGAACGGCTCGCCTTGCGGCGCGTTTTTGACCGGCTTCGTGGAGGCCGTCAGTTTGTAGGTCCCCGCAGCGGAGGCCGCAGCACGTCCGGCATACCCGCCGCCTACTCCGTCGCTCGCGAGCGACATCGCCGCGTTGGAGGCCGACCAGCCGGTCACCGAGCCGGAACCGGAGCCTTCGAAGGTGCCATTCTTCAACAGGTTGCTTGCGCTGGCCGCGTAAGCACTCCCCGCTCCAATCGCCGCGGTGATGCCAAACCAGGTGCCCATCGCGACGAGGACGATGCTGGCTCTTGCGATACTCCTGCTGCGGAGAATCCCCATATCCACGACGTCCGATCTGCACTCGGCCACGATGAACGGAGCGGAACCGTCAGGTAACCCCCGTAGCGCCCCTAGCTCGGATTGTCTGCGGCGGCACGGCCGATGTCCTCGGTCAACAGGCGTACGTCTCCCGCACGCCGCAGCGATCGCTCGGCTCGACGAGCATGCGCGGCGAGAACCGGGAACAGCAGAAACAACCACATGGCCTTCTTTGCCTCGAGGTTGTAGAACGTCGCACCGATCACCAGCGACGCCATTGTCGCGAGCGTGAACGAACGCTCCGTGCCGTGCTGCCGCCACCCGTAGCCGACTGCCATCACAATGAGCAGTGCGAAGAGCGTGAACCCGACGAGCCCGAGCTCGGCGGCCATGCGTAGCCAGACGTTGTGCGCCACCTTCCACGACGACTCCTCGCGGAACGCGCCAGTGCCGACGCCGGTGAACGGATGCTCCCGGAACGTCTGGTAGGCCTGGGCCCACAACTCCTTGCGTCCGTCGAAGTCGCCCTGAGACCGGTCCGTGGTGGTACTTGTCAGACGCTCGATCGTCCCCTGCGGCACCAGCGGCAGCAGTGACAGCAAGCCCGCCATGAAACCACCGGTCGCCGTGATCCGCTGCCGGCCCGGAAGGCGGGCGACGCTTGCCACGATGAAGATCAGAGCTGGGATTGTGGCCACCGCCGCCGCCCGCGAGGCGGAGAAGACAACGCCAATGACCGCAGCGGGTCCCGCGATGAGATTCAACACTCGCAGTTGGCGGGCGAACGTGCCCGTGTAAGCCGTCGTGCCGAGGTACCACGCGGCGGGCACCGCGAGGGCGAGCACCATCCCGACGTCGTCCGGCTGGGCATTCCCGATCGTGAAGCGGTTCTGGTATTGGGCGGCACCGTTCACGACGTAGTTTCCGACGAGACTGATGACCGCGACGCAGGCGCCGAACACGTAGGCCTGTAGTACCCGGCGCACGTCGGCGGGCGTGCGCGCCGTGTCCCAGACGATGTACACCATGAGCAGGAGCTGGAGAAACGTCGTGGACCGCCCGATTGATACCTCGGGCTCGACGCTCCAATACACGCTGAGCCAGTTCCAGGCGACCAGCAGGCCCGCGACCACATGAGTCGGTGCCGGCCGGCGCACCGTGCGCGTCGCGACGATGGACAGGGCCCAAGCGCCGCCTGCGAACAGCCCTACCACGCGGCTGATGGCGCCGACTCCGGGCACGTTCACCGCGTTCTCCCAGGGAAGCGTGAACACCACCCCGAGCGTGAGCCAGTACGCCGCGCGCCGCATGTCAGGCCACCGTGAGAACGTCTAGGTAGTGGTCGACCACCACGTCCAGCTCATAACGTCGCCAGCTCTCCGCGCCGGCGCGGTGGACCTTGCCGTCGTACGCGTCGTGCAGCGCTGCGGCCAGTGCGGCCACATCCTCGACGGGTACAAGCCGGCCGAAGCGTCCGCCGTCCAGGATCTGGCTCGACCCACTCGGGCAGTCCGTGGCGACGATTGGCACCGCGCAGAACAGCGCCTCGATGAGGACCGTGGGCAGCCCCTCCCAGCGCGACGACAGCACGAAGGCGTCCGCCCTACTCAGGTAGGCGTAGACGTTTTCGACCCAGCCGGCGAGCTGCACGTCCTGCGCGAGACCGGCGTCGGCAATTACGCCCTCCAAGCGCCCCCGCTCCGGACCTTCGCCGAGGATGAGCAGGCGCGCGTCGCGACAGCGGCGGACTTCGGCGAACGCGCGAATGAGGGTGTCGAAGCCCTTCTGCGGGGTGAGGCGGCCGACCGCCAGCGCGACCGGCACTGCGTGACCCGGGCGAAGCCACGGATGCTCGCACGGCCGGCGCGCCATCTCGATCATGCCTGGCACGATGACGGGATTGTTGATCACTGTGACCCGCTCGCGGGCGAGCGCAGCGGTACTGGCGAGATCGTCGGCCACACCGTCGGAGACTGCAACGATCTCGTCCGCCCAGAGATATGTATGACGTACCAGGGCAGGCAGTAGCCGCTCGCGGCGCTGCGACGAGTTCCGGGATTGGACCGACAGCGTGTTGTGCTCGCACACGACGACACGGGTGCCCGTCCGGGACAGCCGGGTCGCCGCCAGAGCGATGACGTTGATGTAGTCGAGTGCTGCGAGCAGGGCCTGCGGCCGCTCGCGGCGCAGGTAACGGACCAGCGCGCGCGATGCGAGCAGCGCGTGCGGGGCCCCGAGCCGGATCACGCGGACCCGGTCGGAGAGCTCCGCCAGGTAACCTGCGTCGTCGTCGTCGCGCGCGAGCACGAGATCGGTGGCGTAGCCGCGCTCCGCAAGGCCGGTTGCCAGGCGCACCACGGCGCGCTCGGCGCCGCCACCGCCCATGGTCGCCGTGAAGAGCGCGATGGGCGCGTCGTTCGGCTTCATGGTCATCATCCCTCGCTCATGCCAGCCGTAACACTCGCCGAACCCGGACGCGCAGCCGCCTGCGCTGCGCCTGCGGGAGCCCGGCGAGGTAGGCGCCGCCGAGGCAGAGAACTCCGGTCACGCCGGCACCTGCGAGGAAAGAAAGCCAGGACGAGACGTCAACGACGCGGCTGATATACGCGGCTGGCGCAAGCAGCAGGACGGTCGCAGCCGCGGGACGCACCGCGGAAAGAGCCTGCCGGCGCGGCGCGATGCCCAAGAGCCGGCCGATCAGGAGTGGGTAGGCGACCGTCAGGATCATCCGGCCCGCGATGAAGCCGCCGACGACTCCTGCGAGCCCGGCGTCGAGCCACAGGAACGCCGCCACGGCCAGGCCCACGGAGGTGCAGGCGGACAGGAGCCCGAGCAAGACCTTGTCCCGCAGCACGAGCGTCAGGTCGATGATGTTGGAGTCGGTGCGGATGACCGCGAACTGCAACACCATAATGACGATCAGCAGCATGGTCGCGGTGTCCGGGTAGTACTGTGGCCCGACCCAGAGCCCGAGGAAGGACCGCTCCCAGACCAGGATCGTCGCACCCGTCGCGGCCGTGAGCAGCCAGCTGAAGGCCATCATCTCGTTGCGGACGTCCGCGGCGCGATCCCGCTCGCCGGCGCCGATGAGCCCGCCGAGTCCCGGCATCACGGCGAAGAGGAGGGTTGCGGCGACGTTGGTGACCGCGTCCGGCACGTAGCGCGTGAGCGTGTAACTGGCCGCGAGTGTCGCTGATCCCGCTATGCCGAGCACGACGACGTCCGCGCCCAGCATCAACTGCATGACGAGGTTCCACAGCATGAACCACGAGCTGAGCCCGAGGAAGCGACGCACCGCGCTGCGCTTCGGCCGGGCGACACCGAACCAGCCGACCTGAGCGCGGACGATGTACAGGTTCACGGCGCCCGTCAGAAGCGTTGTCACGAGTGCTGCGGCGGCGACGCCGACGATGCCGGTGTGCGCGGCAAGGGCGGCGACGGTGAGTCCACCGCCCAGGACCGCGACCGCGGTGGACAGCCCGATCCGCTTGTACGCAAGGTTCTCGCCGTGCAGGACTGACTGCGGCAGGTAGGCGAGGCTGATCGCGATGAACGTGAGCACGACCAACCACGACGCGAGACGCACCGAGCCGACCGAACCGTCGGGTACGTGCAACCAGAGTGGGGTGAACCAGCTGAACAGCCCGCCGAGCAGCAGGAGCAGCGGGAGGAAGAGGAACCAGACGACGATGGCGCTGCCGACCTGACGTCGCTTCTCTTCATAGTCGTCCGACGTCTGCTCGTGCGCGATCACCCACTTCAACGCTTCGCCGGGTCGCCCGGTGGCGACCGCCGCGTGACCGAGCAGGCGCTGCAGGACCTGCCACACGCCGTAGGTGAAGGCGCCGAGTCCCCGGACGAGGAGCGGAGTCACGATCAGAGACACGACGATCTGCGCGCCGTAGTCGATGAGTGCCGCGACGGCGTTGAGCGAGGCGCGCCTCGTCAGCGTGCGTTCAGCGTGCAACCACCGGCCCAGTCCGCGACGGCGGTGAGCGCGGCGGTCGCGCCGGTGCCGGCCGGGATGACCGACTTCCGGCCCAGGGTGAGGCCGGACACGTCTTGTTCCGGCGGGCTCGGTCGCGCGGGTCACCGTCACTCCGCGCCTACAACCTCGACCAGATCGCCGACCTGATCTCGGCGAACACCTCGTCCGGAGCCCGGTTGCCGTCCACGACGACCGCGTGCGTGCCGCTCCAGTCGAGGCCCCATACCTCCTCGACTCGCGGGCGGACGAACGCCGGGTGCTCCTCGCCGCGCTTCCGCTCGACCGCAAGGTCAGGGTGCACGCGCACGACGAGAAGGACGTCCGGGTCCAGCATCTTCCGGTAGTAGCGGTTCTCTGCCTCAACGAGCCTGCGAACGACTGCGCTGCGCACGCGGGCAACCGGAAGGCGTGCAGACACCGGCCCGTCCATGAGCGTGATCTGCGGCAACGGGAATCTGTCGCAGATGACGATGGCGCCGGCGCCTGCCCTCCGCCTGACCCGTACATAGGCGAGGTAGCGGTCACGCGAAGTCAGCACCTGGCGCAGGAACCCGAGCTGTCCCCGCCGGCTCAGGTGATCAACGGTCACGTTGGAGAGCTCGGCGGGACCGCTCACCGCCGAGGAACGCAGCGGAGCCATGAGCCGCCACAACATCTCCGCGGCCACCGTGGTCGCGCTCGGCGATGGCTTGCCGAGGTGGACGGTCTGCGTCTCGAACACCGACCCGAGCCACTTCGTCGTCGCGTCCACGGCCGTCGACTTGCCGGCGCCGTCGCCACCGACGAAGGCGATCAACGCGCCCCCGGTTTCCAGGCGCATCCGCTCCTTCGGCCGCCGCAGGAGACGTCGCCTCGTGAACAGCGCGCCTCTCCGCACGATCTTGAGCGGTACGTCGACGGGGGCGGGGGCGCGCGCGTGGGCCGCGAGTGCATGTGCGAGGTTGCGCGCCACGCGTACCGACGCCAGCCCGCTGGTCGGGCCGTTCGCGCAGCGCACGCAGCGATCCCACAGCGCGCGACTGAGGAACGGGAGGTTCTCGCTCACAACAGACCACACCGTTTCGGCATCGGTACGTGCGGCGAGAAACTCGATCTCGCTGCGTTCGGTTGCCGTCGGGGCGCCTTGGAAGGTGAGCTTCGCGTCCCACGGCGCGTGCTTCAGCGCCAGCCTGAGCACGAGAAGAGCAAGCTCGAACTCGGGTGCCGGTACCCGGAACAACTCTTCTTGCCGAGCCGAGCCGAGGTAGGACCGCTCGATCGGCAGCCGGTAGTTCTTGGTCATGTCGTCGCCGGCGATCAGCTGGTAGTGCACGTGCAGGTCGACGAATCCTCCCGTCATTGGGTCTGGGGCGTAGTAGTGGAGGACGGCAGGGACCTCGCGGATCGCCCGCGCGCGTGCCTGCTTGAACCCCAACCGGTGCACGATCTCGGCGAACCGCTGCGCGTGCGCCCGGTCGACGAGCAGGTCGAGGTCGTTCTCGCCGCTCGCGGACCGATCCAGAGCCTGCGTGCTCTTGAAATGGCAATAGTTGATCCGCTCAGCAGCCAGTTCCCGGCACAGCGTCACAACCAGGCCGAGCGCCTGCCTCGAGGCAGATGTCTGCAGGACCGGCGGAGCGACGGTTGCATTTACCACGCGCGACGCAGTCACTTCGAACTCCTCGCAGACACTGCCGGCTTGGCACTGTTCGCGGATGCTGCCGGCTCGGGTTCGCTGTCGGGGACGCTCGGCTCGGCGCGGAATTCGCGGTCCAGGAGGCCCGCGCCGTCCGGCTCGTCCCAGTGGTTACGATGGCGGGCGGCCAGCAGGTACGCGGCTGCGATGCCGAGCACGAGGCCGCCAAATCCGGCGATGATGGTGTTGAACCGCACATTCGGCCGGACTGCTGCCTGCGACGCGTGTGCTGTGTCCAGCAGACTCACCTGGGCAGAGCTGGCCGGGGAGCCCATGGCACGGAACGCAGCGTAGTTCTGCTGGTCCGCGGACAACTGTGCGTGCAGGTCAGTGATCTCGTGCTGAACTGCCGCGTCCTGCGTGCTTGACGTCCCGAGTCGGCCGCGCAGCGCATCGAGACGTTTGCTGATCGACTCGATGTCGGACTGCAAATCGGTCAACTCGTTCTGCAAGAACGTCGACCCCTTCGAGTTGCCCGGCTCCACGACGGAGATGACGTTCGCGGCCACACTTGCCGCGATCCTCTCCGCGAGGCGCGGGCTGGATGCCTCGACGGTGATGTCGATGACCTGCGGGTCCTCACGGGGGATCTTGGTGTGCACGTTCTTCACCAGCTCGCGCCACGAGGTGTGCATGCCCAGGTCGCTGACCACGGCCTGCATCACCGGCTCGCGCCGGGCGATGTCGGTGTACGTCGCGGCTAGGCTCTGGATTGCCTTGATGTCGTTGATCGTCACGTCGCCGGAGCCGAACTGGCCAACCATCAGGCTCGCATTTGCCTCGTAGACGCGCGACATCATGAGGCTGGCGACGAAGCCGACGAGGGAGGCGACACAGGTGAAGGCGACGACGAGACGCCATCTCCGAGTCACCGATGTGACTAGCTCAGGCTCCGGGCGCTGCCCCACTTGCTCCATGTCCTGCTCCCCGACTGCTCGTGGCGCCAGAACGGGTCTCCTCGGCCCGATGATCCGAACGTATTCAGCGACGCGATCGCGGACATTCCCGTTGGCTCGTACCTTGCCTACGCCGATTTGATGAGGTCGCCTCGCGAGCCGGGCGAGCTTTGCGACGGACCGCTGCTGCCACGGCCCCTGCTGGCCCGGTGCTACGTCCATGGTCACGCGATCCAGACTCGCCGGGAGACGCTGACCCAGCTGTAGAACCCCGTCTTGCCGGCGGTGATGCGAACCCGCAGCCAATGTCGCTGAACCGGCGCGGCTGGACGTAGCTGGCACCGGTCGCGCCGCGGATCGGGTGGAGACCCAGCACAGCCATTGGTAGTGCACATGCACGTCGCGGACCCGGACGGTCGTGCCGTACTGGACGAATTCGCCGTGCCGGGCGTAGGCGCGGTGCCCGGGCCGGAGCCGCAGCAGAGGGTGCCCGGCGCGCGTCGCGATTCATGCGCGGTGGGTCGCGGCCAGCTGCGTCTTGGCGACCTTGGCGGCCGGTGACGTGTCGGTCCACGGCTGGTAGCCGGGGTTACTGAC
>WNGF01017143.1_pt1 | contig 13539 bp, 10 predicted proteins | sample 5400641 | NCBI WGS metagenome assembly WNGF01 (sample SAMN13153371, study PRJNA577476) | soil metagenome | isolation source: 80 cm soil or saprolite under grassland replicate 2 | place: USA:California | collected 2016-06-15
AGCCGCGCGTGACGGTTCAATATCCCGACGAGAAGCCCTATCTGCCGCCGCGATGGCGAGGGCGGATCGTGCTGACGCGCGATCCCGACGGCGGCGAGCGCTGCGTGGCCTGTTACCTGTGTTCGGCGGCCTGCCCCGTGGATTGTATCGCGCTGCAGGCTACCGAGGACGAGAGCGGAAGGCGTTATCCGGAGTTCTTTCGCATCAACTTCTCCCGCTGTATCTTCTGCGGCTTCTGCGAGGAGGCCTGTCCGACTTATGCGATTCAGCTCACGCCCGACTTCGAAATGGGCGAGTACAGACGCCAAAACCTGGTCTATGAGAAGGAAGACCTGATGATCAACGGCCCCGGCAAATATCCCGGTTACAACTTCTACCGGGTCGCCGGATTGGCCATCGGCGGGAAGGATAAGGGTGAGGCCGAGAATGAAGAGCCGCCCGTCGACGTGCGCAGCTTGATGCCCTGATTACGTCAGATGCCAGATGTCAGATGTCAGATGTCAGATGTCAGTAGTTTGTTGCGATCGAACAATCACTGAAACCTGAAACCTGGAACCCGATGCCTGACATCTGACATCTGACATCTGACATCTGACATCTGAAGTGATGAACGCGACATTCTACATTGCGGCGGCGGTGGCGTTGATATCGACCGTGATGGTGATCACGAGGTTGAACGCGATTCACGCGCTGCTCTATTTGATCGTCTCGCTGCTGGCGGTGGCGGTGATCTTCTTCACGTTGGGCGCGGCCTTCGCCGCCGCGCTGGAAGTGATCATCTACGCCGGCGCGATTATGGTTCTCTTCGTCTTCGTGGTCATGCTGCTCAACCTGGGGCCGAGCGCGACGGAGCAGGAGAGTCAGTGGTTGAGCCCGAAGTCGTGGGTCGGACCGGCGATTCTCGCGCTCGTCCTTGTCGGGGAGTTGGCGTTCATCATCGCGCGCGGTTCGCTCCCCGCCCCTGCCGCCGGCCCCGTGGAGCCGAAACAGGTGGGCGTCGCGCTCTTCGGCCCTTACCTGCTCGGCGTCGAACTGGCTTCGCTGCTGCTGCTGGCGGGGATGGTCGGCGCATATCACTTGGGCCGGGATTGGGGGGTGGAGATCGAGAGAGAAGGAGAGCGGGAGAGCGGGAGAGCGGGAGAGCGGGAGAGCGGGAGAGCGGGAGAGCGGGAGAGCGGGAGAGCGGGAGAGCGGGAGACAAGGAGATGAGGAGAGATATTTTTTCTCCCGCTCCCTCGCTCCCTCACTCCCTCGCTCCCTCAATTTCCCGCTCCCTCGCTCCCCCGCTCCCTCGCTCTCTCGCTCTCTCGCTCCCTGACGCAAGGTGGATCGTAATGGCTTCGATTCCGTTGGAGTACGGGTTGTTATTGGCCGGAACGCTTTTCGCGTTGGGGCTGATTGGCGTGCTCGTTCGGCGCAACATCGTTTTCATATTGATGTCGCTCGAAATTATGTTGAATGCGACGGGATTGGCCTTTGTGACGGCTGGCGCCAGGTGGGCGCAGGCGGACGGGCAGGTGATGTATCTCTTTATTCTTAGTATGGCCGCGGCGGAAGTGGCGATCGGATTGGCGCTGGTGCTCAAGCTCAAGCGCCAGTTCAAAACCCTGGACGCTGACGCGGCCAGCCGGATGCATGGATGATCCGCTAAATCGGGACAGACAGGAAGGAGATACACAATCAAAGCGATTCTCCATTGCCAATTCTCCATTCTCCATCCTCCGGCAGGAAGCGCAAGCCCCTTTCTCCTGCCAAAGAATGGAGAATTGGCAATGGAGAATGAAATGGCTTCCTATGACGATTGACGATCTAATTGCACTGTCGCCATTGCTCGCCATCGCCGCCGTGTCGGTGGCGCTCATGCTGGTGATCGCCTTTCATCGTGACGCGCGGGTCGCCCTGGTCTGCGCGCTCACGGGGATCGCCCTGTCCCTCGCCATGCTTCCGGTGGCCGCGTCTAGAGCGCCGCGACAGATCACGCCGTTGTTGATACTTGATCAGTACGCGCTCTTCTATTTGGGGCTACTCTTCATCGCCAGTTTCGTCGTCGCGCTGCTCGCTCATGGTTACCTGGGCAGGGTCGGAGGCCAGTTGGAAGAGTTCTACCTGGTGTTGTTGCTCGCGACTGTCGGCGGGGCGGCGCTCGTGATGAGCGCTCACTTCGCCTCTTTCTTCCTGGGATTGGAGGTTCTTAGCGTCTCTCTGTACGTCCTGATCGCTTATCCGCGCAGGAGCGCGCGTGGCGTAGAGGCCGGGATTAAATACCTGATCCTGGCCGCCGCGTCGGCTGCATTTATGTTGTTCGGGATGGCGCTGATCTACGCGGAGCTTGGGACTATGGAGTTCGCGCGAATGGCTTCGGGGATGGCGGGCGGCGAGATCCGCCAGGGGCTGCTGTTGATCGGCCAGGCGATGATCTTCGTCGGCGTGGGATTCAAATTGGCGGTGGCGCCGTTTCACGTCTGGGCGCCGGATGTTTACGAGGGCGCTCCCGCGCCGGTCACAGCCTTCATCGCCACGGTCTCGAAAGGCGCGGTCTTCGCGCTGCTCGTGCGGTACTTCGCGAATCTGGGCGACGAGGTCGCTCAACCATTCTTCCCGGCGCTCGCGGCCATCGCCGTCGCCTCGATGTTCGTGGGCAATTTGCTGGCGCTGGCGCAAACCAACGTCAAGCGCATCCTGGCCTATTCCTCGATAGCGCATCTGGGCTATCTGCTGGTGGCTTTTCTAGCAGGCGGAAGTCTAGGGGCTACTGCCGTGGCCTTCTATCTCGTGGCCTATTTCGTGAACAACCTGATCGCCTTCGGAGTCGTCACGGTCTTGTCGGGCCGAAGAGAGGCTGATGAGCTTGAGGATTATCGCGGCCTGTTCTGGCGGCGGCCCTGGTTGGCGACGACCTTCCTCGGCGCGCTGCTCAGCCTGGGCGGGATTCCGTTAACGGCGGGTTTCATGGGTAAGTTCTACGTCTTGATGGCCGGCGTCGGGTCGGCCCTCTGGTTGCTGGCGGTCATCCTGGCGGTGAACACGATGATCAGTTTTTACTACTACCTGCGCGTCGCGTTCATGATGTTCCGCGACGCGCCTGAAGGAGAGGCGGCGGCGGGCAGGCCGTTGCCGTCGCTCTCGTTTATGGGCGGCGCCGCGCTCGCCGTCCTCACGTTGTTGCTGGTGTGGATCGGGGTCTACCCCGGGCCACTGGTTCAAACTATTCGGTCCATGGTCGCTAAATAGGAACAGCCCGGAGTGGGACAGACTTTAGTCTGTCCGTCCGCAATTCACGCTACGGACAGACTAAAGTCTGTCCCACTATTTAAGATGAACGGAGCAGTCAGCAAAGAGATTCTGGAACTGGATGAGGTGGAGACCCGCGAATGGCTCGATTCGCTCGATTACGTGATCAATCGTCGCGGGCCTGAGCGCGCGCGCGAACTGCTCGCGCAACTTGGCGTCTATGCGCAGCGGGCCGGGGTCAAAATTCCTTTCACGGCCAACACGCCTTACATCAACACCATTCCCGTCGAACGGCAGCCGGTCTATCCCGGCAGCCGCGAGATCGAGCGGCGGATCAAGAGCCTTGTCAGGTGGAACGCGCTGGCGATGGTCGTGCGCGCCAACCGTGAAGAGAGCGGCATCGGAGGCCACATCTCCACTTACGCGTCGGCGGCGACGCTGTTCGAGGTCGGCTTCAATCACTTCTTCCGCGCCAGGAACGCCAATCACGACGGAGACATCGTCTACTTTCAAGGCCACGCTTCGCCGGGCGTCTACGCGCGGGCCTTTCTGGAAGGGCGCGTCTCGGAGGAGCATCTGCGCAACTTCCGGCGCGAGTTGAGGCCGGGCGGCGGGCTGTCGTCTTACCCGCACCCGTGGTTGATGCCAGATTTCTGGGAGTTCCCGACGGTCTCGATGGGACTCAGTCCGATCATGGCCATCTATCAGGCGCGCTTCAATCGCTACCTCGAAGACCGCGGGTTGAAGGAGACGAACGACTCCAAGGTCTGGGCCTTCCTGGGCGACGGCGAGATGGACGAGCCTGAATCGATGGGTTCGATCACGCTGGCCTCGCGCGAGAGGCTCGACAACCTGATCTTCGTCATCAACTGCAACCTGCAGCGGCTCGACGGCCCGGTGCGCGGCAACGGTAACATCATCCAGGAGTTGGAGGCCGCTTTCCGGGGCGCGGGATGGAACGTCATCAAAGTGATCTGGGGCAGCGATTGGGATCCGCTGCTTGCCCAGGATCGCGAGGGGTTGCTCGTCAAACGCATGGGCGAGATCGTCGACGGCCAATGGCAGAAATACGCGACCGAATCGGGCGCCTATGTTCGAGAACATTTCTTCGGCGCAAACCCGCGCTTGCTCGAAATGGTCAAGGGCCTCTCCGACGAGCAACTCAAAAAGTTGAGGCTCGGCGGGCACGATCCGCAGAAGGTTTATGCGGCCTACCATGCTGCGGTCAGGCGCCGAGGGGCGCCCGTTGTGATCCTGGCCCGAACGATCAAAGGCTACGGCCTCGGCGAAAGCGGCGAGGGCAAGAACGTCACTCACCAGCAGAAGAAGCTCAACGAAGACGAACTGCGCCAGTTCCGCGCGCGCTTCGGCATTCCCATCTCCGACGACGAGATCGCCGAGACTCCTTTCTATCGCCCGCCGGAGAACAGCCGCGAGATTCAATATCTGCAAGAGCGGCGACAGAAGCTCGGCGGCTACGTCCCGTCCCGAGTCGTGGCCGTCGAGTCCATCCGGGCGCCGGAGGAGGAGATGTTCGCGGAATTCTACGAGGGCACGCGGGGCCGCGAGGCCTCGACCACAATGGTCTTCGTGCGGCTGCTCGCGAAGCTGCTGCGCGACGAACGGCTTGGAAAATTGATCGTCCCCATTGTCCCCGACGAGGCGCGCACCTTCGGCATGGAGTCACTCTTCCGCCAGGTCGGCATCTATTCGCACGCCGGCCAATTGTACGAGCCGGTGGATGCGGCGACGCTGCTCTATTACAAGGAGGCGAAGAACGGGCAGATTCTGGAAGAGGGGATCACCGAGGCAGGTTCGATGTCATCCTTCATCGCCGCCGGGACGGCTTACGCCACACACGGCGTCAACACCATCCCGTTCTTCATCTTCTATTCGATGTTCGGATTGCAGCGCGTAGGCGACCTGGTCTGGGCCGCCGGCGATTCGCGCTGCCACGGCTTCATGCTCGGAGGGACCGCCGGGCGCACTACGCTTCCCGGCGAAGGGCTGCAACATCAGGACGGAAACAGCCACCTGCTGGCCTACCCCGTTCCCAACCTCATCGCCTACGACCCGGCCTTCGCTTTTGAACTAGCGGTCATCATCCGCGAAGGCATCCGCCGGATGTACGAGAAGCAGGAGGACGTCTTCTACTACCTGACCCTGATGAACGAAAACTACGCGCATCCGCCGATGCCCGAAGGCGACAAGATCAAAGAGGGAATTCTTAAAGGCATGTACAGATTCAAGGCGGCGGAGGACGGGCGATCCGAATTGCGCGCGCATCTGTTCGGCAGCGGGGCGATCTTGAACGAAGCGCTGAAGGCGCAAGACCTGCTGGCGGAGAAATACGGCGTCGCCGCCGACGTGTGGAGCGTAACCAGTTACAAGGAACTCTATCACGACGGCAATGATGTCGAGCGATGGAACATGCTCCACCCGGCTGAGAAGCCCCGAACGCCGTACATCACCCAGTGTTTGGCCGGCGACGACGGCGTCTTCGTCGCGGCGACGGATTATGTGAAGGCGCTGCCCGATTCGATCTCCCAATGGCTCCCCGGACGCCCAGGAGGTTTGATCTCGCTGGGGACTGATGGATTTGGCCGGAGCGATAACCGCGCCGCGCTGCGTGACTTTTTCGAAGTCGATCACCGGTTCATCAGCCTGGCGACGCTGGGCGAATCCCAGATTGGCATAGCCTCCGAAGTGTGGAGCGAGAGAGCGAGAGAGCGAGAGAGCGGGCGAGCGGGAGACAAGGAGTAATCCTTCTTTTCTCTCGCTCCCTCGCTCCCTCGCTCCCCCGCTCTCTCGCTCCCTCGCTCCCTATTCCCCATTCACCATTCTGAGAAGTCTATGGCGACTGAAATCAAGCTCCCAATGCTTGGCGAAAATGTGGATTCGGGCGTGGTGGTAAACGTCCTGGTGTCTGAGGGCAGTGAGGTGGCCGAAGGCCAGCCGGTGATCGAGTTGGAGACGGAGAAGGCCACGGTACGGTCGAAGTCCCGGCCTCCGCCTCAGGTCGCGTCAAAGAGATCAGCGTGAAAGATGGCGAGACGATCAAGGTGGGCCAGGTGATCTTGATCCTTGAAGAAGGCGCTGGCGCGGCCAAAGCGGAGGAGAGAAAACCCAAGCCTGCTGCCAAACCCGAAGAGGGAATGAGAGAGACGGCTGAAGCCCAGGAAGAAGAAGAAGTCAAGACCGTGGCCGCGCCATCGGGGGCGCCGAGGGCGGAAACGCGGGCCAAACCTCGCGCAGAGGAGCCAAAGCGCGAGGCGCCGAAGAAGGAGGCCGCGCCACGGCGCGAAGAGAAAGCCGAGAAAGAAGAACAGCCGCGAGGCGAGGTCGTCGAACCTCGACCTGGAGTTCAGCCTAAGCCTGAGGAAGCGCCAAAACCTGGGGAGGCGCGCGAACTCATCGCCGCCGCGCCTTCTGTGCGCAGGTTGGCGCGCGAGTTGGGAATCGACATCAACGAGGTGGTCGGCTCGGAGCCTGGCGGTCGCATATCCGAAGAGGATGTCAGGAATTACGCCCGCTCGATCATCCTCAATGTGACTCGCCTGAGGCCCGCCGCCGTGGGCATCACCCGCCCGCTCCCCGACTTCTCCAAATGGGGGGAGATAGAGCGCAAGCCTATGAGCGGCATCCGCCGCAAGACGTCGGAGCGCGTAAGCGAAGCCTGGCAAACAATCCCGCACGTCACGCATTTCGATCAGGCCGACATCACCGAACTGGAGGAGTTGCGCCAGCGGTTTGCCAAGAAGGCCGAAGATGCTGGAGGCAAACTGACGATCACGGCCATCGCGCTCAAGGTCGTCGCTTCGGCTTTGAAAGTCTTCCCGCAATTCAACGCGAGCGTGGACGCTGCGGCGGAGGAGATCATCTACAAAAAGTATTGCAACATCGGCGTCGCGGTGGACACCGACCGAGGGCTTCTGGTTCCCGTGATCAGAAACGCCGATAAGAAGAACATTCTGGAATTGGCAGTCGAATTGACTGAACTGTCGGAAAAGGCGAGGGACAGGAAGATCACGATCGAGGAGATGCAGGGCGGCTCGTTCACGATCACCAACCTGGGCGGGATCGGCGGCGTGAATTTCTCCCCGATCATCAACAGCCCGGAGGTCGCGATCCTAGGCATGGCGCGCGCAGCCCGCCAACCCGTCTTCGTCGACGGGCAAATTGCGCCGCGCCTGACGCTGCCTCTCGCGCTCTCTTACGACCATCGTTTGATCGACGGGGCCGACGCCGCGCGCTTCATGCGCTGGGTGGCCGAGGCTCTGCAACAACCCTTGCTGCTGGCGCTTGAAGGATAGCGGTAGGGGCGGGTATTCCCCGCCCAAGCGCCTCAGTAAAAGATGCGGGCGGGGAATACCCGCCCCTACACTGCTGGTCGCATTGGTCATTAAAAGACCATATGTCATATCGCGTATGGCCAGGATTTCGATATGAACGGGCGTATGGATTCAACACAAGTAGCGGTTATCGGCGGCGGGCCGGGCGGATACGCGGCGGCGTTTATGGCGGCCGACCTGGGCCTGAGAGTGGCGCTCGTAGACCTGGAACCCAATCCCGGCGGAGTTTGCCTTTATTGCGGCTGCATTCCCTCGAAGGCTTTGCTGCACGTAGCCAAAGTCATCGGCGAATCGCGCCAGGCCGCCGATTGGGGGATTGAGTTCTCCGAACCGAAGATCGATCTCGACAAACTGCGCGCGTGGAAAGAGGGCGTGGTTAACAAGCTGACTGGCGGTTTGGGGCAATTGAGCAAACAGCGCAAGGTCGAGTTCATTCGAGGCCGCGCCGCCTTCCTCGATTCGCGCACGCTGAAGATCGAGGGGCAGGACGGAGAGCGACGTCTGGTCTTCGAGAACGCCATACTCGCCACCGGGTCACGACCCGCCTCGCCCCCCGCGCTCTCGCTCGACAGTCCGCGCGTTATGGATTCGACGGGGGCGCTGGAACTCGACGACATTCCAAAGACGATGCTCGTCATCGGCGGCGGTTACATCGGTCTTGAGTTGGGGACTGTTTACGCCGCTCTGGGGACGCAGGTCTCGTTGGTCGAGATGACTTCGGGGTTGCTGCCCGGAGTCGACCGCGATCTGGTTTCGATCCTCGCCAGGCGTGTGGATAAAATCTTTCACTCTGTCATGCTCAACGCCAAGGTGGTCGAGATGAAGGAAGAGAAGAACGGCGTCCGGGTCAGAATCGAAGGCGCCGGGATCGGCGGGGACGAGGCGGTCTACGAGAAGGTCCTGGTCGCGGTGGGCCGCGAGCCTAACTCAGGCGGCCTCGGACTGGAGAAGACCAAAGTGATTGTCGACGCGCGCGGCTTCGTTCAGGTAGACGCCGCGCGGCGGACGGCCGAGCCTGCGATCTATGCGATCGGCGATGTGGCCGGGGAACCGATGCTGGCCCATAAGGCGACTCACGAAGGGCGCGTCGCCGCCGAAGCGATCAGCGGTCGCGCGGTCGCCTTTGAGCCTCGCGCTATCCCGGCCGTCGTTTTCACCGATCCCGAGGTGGCCTGGTGCGGGTTGACTGAATCCCAGGCAAAGGAAGAAGGCCGGCCCGTAAAGGTCTCCCGCTTCCCCTGGGGAGCTTCTGGCAGGGCCGCCACGCTCGACCGCGCCGACGGCGTTACCAAATTGATCATTGATCCGGAATCCGAGCGCGTCCTCGGCGTGGGGATTACCGGCGTCGGCGCCGGGGAATTGATCGCGGAGGGCGTGCTAGCCGTCGAGATGGGGGCCGTCGCTTCCGACCTCGAATTGAGCATCCACGCCCATCCGACGCTATCGGAGACCCTGATGGAATCCGCCGAAGCCTTCTTCGGAAGAAGCACGCATTTTTATCGCCGGGGGGCGGAGCGGGCAGTGGGCAGTGGATAGTGGATAGTGGATAGTGGATAGTAGGCAGCCAAGAGATCAAAACTGCCCACTGCCCACTACCCACTATCCACTGTTTTAAGGGGCAAACAATGAAAGACGATTTCACCATCTTTGCAGGAAGGGCCAACGTGGCGCTGGCGACGAGCGTGGCCGTTGAAATGGGCGCGCGGCTCGGCGCGTGTTCGGTCGAGAGGTTTCCGGACGGCGAGCTGTCAGTGCGACTGGATGAGCCTGTGCGGGGGCGCAAGGTCTTCATCATTCAACCGACCTCGCCGCCGGTCAACGACCATCTGATCGAACTGCTGGCCTTCGTCGACGCATGCCGCCGCGCCTCGGCCGCGCACATCACGGCGGTCATGCCTTACTTCGGTTACGCGCGCGCCGACAAGCGGCACGGCCGCCGCGAGCCGATCACCGCGAGCATGGTGGCCGACCTGACGCAGGCGGTCGGCGTCAATCACGTCGTCACGATCGACCTGCACGCGCCGCAGATTGAAGGCTTTTTCCACATCCCGGTGGACAGTCTGACGGCGGCTCCAGTAATGGTCGAAGCGCTGCGGCCCGGGTTGTCCGCCGAGACGGTGGTCATTTCGCCCGACGCCGGCCGGGTGCGCATGGCGACCGAATACGCGCGACTGCTCGGCGCGCCGGTCGCGGTGCTGCACAAGGAGCGCGCGAGCGGCGTCGAGACCAGGGTCACGAGATTGGTCGGAGACGTGCGCGACCGCCCGTGTTTGATCATCGACGACATGATTTCGACCGGCGGGACCATCGTCGAAAGCGTCGAGGCGCTGCTGGAAGCGGGCGCGCGGCCTGAGATCTCCGTCGCGGCGACTCACGGCATTCTGCTCGCGGGCGCCCGTGAAAAGCTGACGCGCCATGAGACGCGCGAAATCCTGGTGACAGACACCGTGGCGCCGCCCGCCCACGACTGGCCGCATTTGCGCGTCGTCTCCATCGCCCCGCTGATCGCCTCGGCGCTCCGGCGTTTTCTGGCCGATGGGCCGTTGAGCGGTTACATTGTTTCATAGGCGCCGTTCGGCGCCGTATAATTCGGAACTATCCTGGTCGGTAAGATTCATAAACAATGCGCCTTATTCTTATCGCACGCTCCCGACGCCCGTACGACCGCGAGATCCGGGCGTCGGGGACTATTTCCACATTTCTCGACCAGGGAGACTCCGAAACCATGAATAACGACAACCTCTTTTGGACGCGACGACATTTTCTGAGCGTTGGCGCGGCCGGGACAGCCGGCGCCGTCGGAATCGGCGCCTTGTTCACGCCCGGCGTTTTCGCCCAGAAGCTGATCCAGACGCCGCGACAAACCGAAGGGCCGTTCTACCCGAACAAAGCGCCGCTCGACACCGACAACGACCTGCTGATCATCAACGACTCGATCACTCCCGCGGTGGGCGCGGTCACGTATTTGAGCGGGCGCATCCTCGACAGCCGCGGCGAGCCGATCCGCAGCGCGCTAGTCGAAATTTGGCAATGCGATAACAACGGCGCCTACATTCACACCAACAGCGTCAACCGCGACAAGCGCGACGCGAATTTCCAGGGCTTCGGGCGTTTCCTGACAGGCTCAACGGGCGAATACCTGTTCCGCACCATCAAGCCTGTTCCCTACCCGGGCCGCACCCCGCATATTCACTTCGCCGTCAAAGTGAAAGGCCAGGAGAAATTCACTACGCAGTGTTACGTCAAGGGAGATCCGGGCAACGAGCGCGACTCTATCCTAAAGAACATTCGCGATCCCAAAGTTCGCGAGTCCGTGATTGTCGATTTCGCCCCGATCAACCGGTCGCGCGCCGGCGAGCTGGCCGCGCGTTTCGACGTCGTGCTCGGCTTTACGCCGGAAAGCTGATCATTTTTCATTTGTCATTTGATATTTGTCATTTGTCATTGCCCGGAAATCGCCAAATGAATATCTGGTATTAACTGATTTGCTCTCCGGCAATGACAAATGACAAATGTAAAATGATATATGAAAAATGGTTACTTCCCCATAAAAGGTCTGGTCAATCCCTTCTCCGCCTGTTGTCTAGTGTCGTAGACGTTGGGCCGGGCGAGCACTTCTCTGTATTGCGCGACCGCCTCCTTTCGCTCTCCCGCCAGGTCATACATCTGCGCGGCCCGGAGGCGCGAAACCGTCGCCAGGTTCGCGTCGCCCCCCCCGACCTGACAGACCGCGGTAAATTCCGCGGCGGCGCGCCTGTGTTCTTGGCTGCGGGCGAGCGCTTCCGCGTATTGATAATGGATCAGGTCGAGCGCGGAGGCCGCCACGGGGTCTTTCAGCAGGCTGTCGAAGACGGCGTAGGCCTCGTCCAGCCTATTTAGCGTCACCAGCGCCGAGGCCCTCTCGAGTTTGAGCAGATAGCTTCTCGGATATTTCGAGCTGAGTTGATCGAGCAAAGCGAGCGCGTCGTCATACCGCTTCTCGTTCCGGAAAATGGCCACCAGCAATATGCGGGCGTCGTCGGCCGTCGGGGAGTTATTTTCGATGATTGTTTGCAGCCTGCCGATCCCGCGCTTCTTGTTGCCGCGAACCCCCACCATCGACGCCATGAGTTTATAGCCGAAGGGCAGACTGCCCGCGATGTAATCGTAGACCCCGATCGACAAGTAGGCGTCATAATAATCCGGCTTGAGCCTCAGGACCTTTTCGTGAGCGTCGACGCACCGCGATCCGTTGCGCATCGCGCTGAAAAACTTGCGCGCGACCGAGGCCTCGTAGCCCGCCATCACGCCATAATAGGCGCCGAGGAAGTAGAGCGCGTCGGCGTCGTTCTTGTTTCGGGCGACCAGGGCCAGCGCCTTCGTCTTGGCCTGCGCCATCCGTTCGCGGAAAGCGCGGTCCAGGTTCGCGTCTACGGCGTCGCCCTCAGAGCCCTCTTTGGCATTATCGGCGCCGGCGTAAAAGCTCGACCCGGATCCGTAGAGTCCGCTCTGTAACCGGCGGGTCTTATTGAGGTGCCCGAGCCAGAGGACGGTCGCCAGATAGAGGTCGCCGGCCGGATGATGCGGCGCCCGCCTTCGGATCTCCTCGAATTTCTCCACCGCGGTCTCGGAATCCAGGTTGTACAGGGCCTCGTGGCCTTCGCGCCGGAGTTCCATAATCTCCGGCGGCAATGCGGCGCTTGCGGCGGCGGCGTTCCCGCTATCGGCGGCGACAGGGCCGATTCTGGACGGCGCGGGCTGGAGTTGTCCGAGACCTGTGGCGGACAGGAAGAGGAGCGTCGCCGCGAGGACGGGCATGGGTCGAACGACATGAGACAAACGATAGAGCATAACACCTCTGTTGAAGGCAGCGTAATGGTTGGTCGGGATAAATGTCGGGAAGAGCCCGCTAATCCGCGATTCCGGCGCTCGTAATTCGGAGCCTGAGGCGCCTTTCGCGTCTCAGCTTTAACTCAATTCCTATGCCGCACTAGGTTTCTTCGAAGGCGAGTTGGCGCTCATTTTTGGCGGTAGGATCGGGAGGGCGCTGAGGGGCGCGCCAATTATCAATCATAGCGACCTGTTGAACGCAGGCGATGGTGCACATACTGGCGCATGGCTTTTCTGTGTAAAACTCACGTCTGATGTCGTCGCGGGTGTAGTTTTCAAGCGGAACGGCGGGGTAGCCGCGCTGTTGCGAACAGTAGTGAACTAATCCGTCTTCGCAAATGTACAGGTATCGGGCGCCGGCGCGGCACCGCCAATCGTGCGGCCTGCCGTAGGCCAGATCGTCTTGAAACCGGTTAAGGCGCGTCCAGCTACTCTTGCCGAAGCGCTTCAGCTCTTCGTAAATCCGCGCCTCCCTCTCGCTCAAGGGTTTAAGCTGCCCTGAGCCGTCGTGAATGATGCCGAGCGAATTGCTGAATCCCAATTCGACCGCCCGGCGCGCCACGGCCAGCGCGTCCTCCGGATTATTGACCCCGCCGCCGATCACCGAATTGATGCTCACGTGAAATTCGGCGTACTCGGACAGGTAGCGGAGATAGCGGTCGAGCACCTTCAGGCTCTTTTGCGAGACCTCATCGGGCGTGACGTTGTCGATGCTGATTTGCAAATATTCAAGTCCGGCAGCGTTGAGCTTCTCGATCCGGTCTCTGGTCATGAAGTAGCCGTTGCTGATCAGCCCGGCGATAATCCCGCGCGAGCGTATGTGCGCGAAGATCTCGTAAATCTGAGGGTGCAGCATCGGTTCGCCGCCGCTGATCGTGATGATAGACGTGCCCAGCCCGGCCAGCAGATCAATCCGGCGCTTGACGGTTTCAATAGGCACTGGGTCCGAAGTCTTGTCGTATTCATTGCAGTATTTGCAAGACAGATTGCAGCGCCGCATCGGAACCAGGTGCGCCAGAATCGGATGTTTTGTCGAAAGCAACCCCCGCGATATCAATCTTGCTTCGCGGAGGAGCGTAGAAACTTT
>WNGF01011613.1_pt1 | contig 13535 bp, 9 predicted proteins | sample 5400641 | NCBI WGS metagenome assembly WNGF01 (sample SAMN13153371, study PRJNA577476) | soil metagenome | isolation source: 80 cm soil or saprolite under grassland replicate 2 | place: USA:California | collected 2016-06-15
GCCTTGCGCCCGGACTCCATCGCCAGGTTGCCGTCCAAGTCGTACTTGACGAGGTTGGACGCGGTGACCTGCTCCATGAAAACGTTGTCGGCCTTGACCAGAAAATGATCCGGCTCGCCGGGAACGCGCACCGAGATGTGGTTGTAGGTCATGTCGACGAACACGAAGTGCGCGACCAGGCGGTGCGCCGCCGCGAGCTCGCAGCGCAGCCGCCATTCCTCCGCGCTTACGCGCCCGCGGACCGGGCGCTCGGGCCTTCCGATCTCGACGACGACGCGTTTCATGTGCGATCCCCTTCGCTGTCGGCACGCATTATCATGGAGCGCATGACCCGCGCGCGCCAGGCTGTTGCCGGACTTGCTCTCGCAATTCTAGCAGCGGCGCCGCAGGCTTTAGGGCAGGGTTACCCGAATAAACCGGTCCGGATCATAGTGCCGAACGCGGCGAGCGGCCTCGCGGACATCTGCGCGCGCCTGGTCGCGGCGAAGCTGGGCGAGGCGCTCGGCCGGCAGTTTCTCGTCGAGAACCGCCCGGGCGCGGGGGGAACCCTGGGCACGGCGGCCGCGGTCAGGGCGGCGCCGGACGGATACACGCTGCTCGCGGTGTTCGACAGCCATGCCGCCAATCCGCACCTGTTCGGGAATCTCCCCTACGACACGCTCGCCGATCTCGCCCCCATATCGCTCCTCGTGCGCGGGCCGCTGGTGCTCGTCGTGCGTCCGGGCCTGGGCGTCGCGAGCGCGGGGGATTTCGTCAAGCTCGCCAAGTCGAGGCCGGGCGCGATCAATTTCGCGGTCGTGGGGCCCGGCTCCCCCGCGCGCCTCCTGATGGAGCTGCTCAAGATCGAGGCGGGAATCGAGGTCACGATGGTGTCGTACAAGGGGGCGGGGCTCGCTCTCGGCGATCTGGTGGGAGGAGAGGTCGATGCGATGTTCGCGACCGTTCCCAGCGTCAGCTCCCACATGAGGGCGGGGCGCCTGCGCGCCCTCGCGATCACCTCCGCGCGGCGCAGTCCCGTCGCGCCGGGCGTGCCCGCGATGAGCGAAACCTATCCGGGCTTCGTGTCGGAAGCCTGGGTCGGCCTGCTCGCGCCGGCGAAAACGCCGCCCGGGATCGTCGCGCGCCTGAACGCGGAAGTCATAAAGATACTCGACCTGCCGGACGTGAAGGCGCGCTTCGCCGAGCAGGGCCTGGAGACGGCGGGCGGCACGCCCGCGCAGCTCGACCAGTGGATACGCGCGGAGCTCGAGCGCTGGGGCAAGGTGATCCGCGAGCAGAAGATCACCCTCGAGTAAGCGCGGTCGCGGGGCGGTCGCCGTTCAGGCCGATGCTTCGGGCTCGGGCTCGGGCTCCGGCTCCGGCTCCGTCGCGGAGCTGGAGCCCTTGAGCGCGAGGGCGCCGTCGCCGATCATGGATTGCACCACCAGGACCACGGCCCAGAACACGGGAAACTCCCAGCCGCCGCCCTTGCTGTCGAACGCCCAGCCGTTGCCCCAGTGCACCGTGGTCGCGCCGAGCAGGAGCGGCACGAACGCGAGCGCGACCCAGCGCGCGTACACGCCCAGCACGAGCATCGCGCCCCCGATCAGCTCCGCGGCGAACACGACGTAGGCGAGCGGGCCCGGGAACCCGACCGAGGCGAAGAACCGCGCCGTGCCGGGCAGGGTGAACACGAAATACTTGAACGAGGCGTGGGCGATGAACATCGCCCCGAGCGACAGGCGCAGCAGCAGCGCCCCCAAGGATGCGGTACGCGGATCGATCATGACGGCCTCCTTTCGCGAGAAACATCATCCCCTCTCCCGCTTGCGGGAGAGGGCAGGGTGAGGGCGGCCTGATAAAATCAGGCGCTTCTCCCTGAGGTTCTTCGCGAAAGTCTACTCCAATGGCATATGAAAACATCATAGTCGGGACCCGCGGCCGGGTCGGCATGATCACCCTCAACCGGCCGAAGGCGCTGAACGCGCTCAACGACGCGCTGATGAACGAGCTGGGCGAGGCGCTCGCGAAGTTCGATGCGGATGAAGGGATCGGCGCGATCGTCATCGCCGGCGGCGACAAGGCCTTCGCCGCGGGCGCCGACATCGGCGCGATGAAGGACCGGGGCTACCGGGACGTCTATATGGGCGAGTTCGTCACGCGCAACTGGGAGCGGATGAAGTCGGTGAGGAAGCCCGTGATCGCCGCGGTCGCGGGCTACGCGCTCGGCGGCGGCTGCGAGCTCGCGATGATGTGCGACATCGTCATCGCCGCGGAGGGCGCAAGATTCGGCCAGCCCGAGATCAAGCTCGGCATCATCCCCGGGGCCGGCGGCACGCAGCGCCTGCCGCGCGCGGTGGGCAAGGCCAAGGCGATGGACCTCGTGCTCACCGGGCGAATGATGGATGCCGCCGAGGCCGAGCGCGCGGGGCTGGTTTCGCGCGTGGTGCCTGCCGACAAGCTGATCGAGGAGGCGTTTGCCGCAGCGGCGCAGATCGCCGAGTTCTCGCTGCCATCGGTGATGATGGCGAAGGAATCGGTCAACCGCGCCTTCGAGTCGCCGCTCGCCGAAGGGATGCTCTTCGAGCGGCGGCTGTTCCACGCGCTCTTCGCGACCGAAGACCAGAAGGAAGGCATGGCGGCGTTCGTGGAAAAGCGCAAGCCGAAGTTCAGGCACAAGTGAGCGACCCTCACCCTAACCCTCTCCCGCAAGCGGGAGAGGGAACATTCAGGTGATGCAGCCGCGGGAAATGCGCCGCGAATGGCTGCTGCTGCTGGTGCTCTCGGGCATCCAGTTCAGCCAGATGGTCGATTTCATGGTGCTGATGCCGCTTGGCACGCAGCTCATGCGAGCGTTCGGCATCACGCCGACCCAGCTCGGATTCTTCGTCTCGATCTACGCCGTGGCCGCGAGCTTGTCGGGCTTTTTCTCCGCGCTCGTCATCGACCGCTTCGACCGCAGGGCCGCGATGCTCGCCCTGTACGCCTTTTTTGCGGCGACGATGGCGGCATGCGCTCTCGCGCCGAGCTACGCGACGCTGCTCGCCGCGCGCACGGCAGCCGGCGCTTTCGGCGGCGTAGTCGCGGCGAATATTTTTACCATCGTCGCGGACGTGGTCCCGGAAGGCCGGCGCGGCCGGGCCTTCGGCGCGGTCATGTCGGCGTTCTCGCTCGCCTCGATCCTGGGCGTTCCGATCAGCCTGTACCTCGCGCTGCACTTCACCTGGCGCGCGCCCTACGTGTTCCTCGCCGCGCTTTGTTCGGCAATCCTGCTCGCGGCCTGGTTCGTGATCCCGCCGGTGCGCGCGCACCTCGCGACAGGCGGGGAGCGCAACGCGCTCGCTCAGCTCAGGGTCGTGTTCGGCGAGGCCAACCATCTGAGGATTTTCGCGTTCTCGGCGCTGCTGGTGTTCTCGGGGTTCCTGGTGTTTCCGTTCATCGCGCCGTACCTGGTGACGAACGTCGGGGTGAGCGAGGCGCAACTGCCCCTGGTGTATCTGGTCGCCGGGATCGCGGCGCTGCTCACCGCGCGCCTGGCCGGCAAGTGGAGCGACAGCGTCGGCAGGCGAGCGGTATTTGCCGCGGCCGCCGTGGCCACGGCCATCGCGGCGATCGCGATGACCAGCCTGCCGCGCTCGCCCCTCTTCGTCGCGGTGCTCGTTTCGATGCTGATGTTCGCGGCGTCCACGGCGCGCATGGTGCCGGCGATGGCGCTGATCACCTCGGGTGCCGAGCCGCGCCTGCGCGGCAGCGTGATGAGCTTCAATGCCTCGATCCAGCAGCTCGCCGCCGGCGCGGCCTCCTTCGTTGCGAGCCTCGTCGTGGGCCGCTCGGTCGAGGGCGAGCTGACCCGTTACTGGATGATCGGCATCCTCTCGGCGGCGGGGACGTTCGCCTGCATCGCGCTCGCGCTCCGCGTGCGCCCGGCGGCGCAGCCTACATGAAATCCCGCGCGCTTTTGCTGCCTCTGGTTTTTGCGAGCGGAGCTCAGGCGGCGATGCTCGCGCAGGGCGACCATCGGTTTTCCATCCCGGTCGGCGGGACCGAGCGCAGCTACATCGTTCACATTCCGCCCGGGGCGCGCGCCGCCCCCGCGGTGATCCTCAGTTTCCACGGCGGCGGCGGCAACGCGAAAATCCACCAGAAGTACGTGCGCACGGATGCGCTCGCCGATCGCGAGGGCTTCATTACCGTCTATCCCTTCGGGACCGGGCGGCTGAAGGATAAGCTCCTGACCTGGAACGCCGGCACCTGCTGCGGATTGGCGGCCCGGAATGACGTCGACGACGTCGGCTTCGTCGCCGCGCTTCTCGACGATCTCGCCGAGCGGACGCCTTACGATCGCACGCGCGTGTACGCGACGGGGCATTCCAACGGCGCAATGATGGCCTATCGGCTGGCGGCTGAATTGCCGGATCGCATCGCGGCGGTTGCGCCGGTCGCCGGGGCGATGGTCGTGCGGTCCTTTGTGGCGCGGCGGCCCGTCCCGATCATGCACATTCACAGCGTCGACGATCCGCGCGCGCTTTACCGGGGCGGGCTCGGCCCGCCGTTTCCGTTCACCAATGCAAGAGTGCGACACCCTTCGGTCGAAGCGACGATCACCCGGTGGGTCGAGTTTTCCGGATGCAACAAAGCGCCGGTACGGGCCGATCGGCGGGAATGGCGCTCGGCCGAGGCGTTGCATGCGGCGGAGCGCTTCGTATTCTCCGGCTGCCGCGACGGCGTCGAGGTGGTGTTGTGGAAGCTGACCGGTCCCGGACACGTGTGGCCGGGCGGCGAGCCCGATCATCTGACGCGATGGCTCGGGGCTTCGACAAAGGTGATCGACGCGAACGAGGAAATGTGGCGTTTTTTCGCGCGCTTCGCCCTCCGGGGGACTCAACCCGTGGCGCCTTGATGCCAGGGGGCCTACAATTCGGCGAAGCGGCGGCCGAGTCGCAAGGCTCGGCCGCCGCCTCAAAGCGCGGGATGGAACGGACGGCAGGCGCGCGAGAGTTCCCAAAAACCAGGCTGATGACGAAGAGACCGCAAGTCATCGTCGCCGGCGCGGGGCCGGTCGGGCTGCTGACCGCGCTCGCGCTCGCGAAACAGGACGTCTCGGTGCTCGTTCTCGAGGCCGAGCCGGGCTTGAGCTTCGACCTGCGCGCGGGCACCTACCATCCGCCCTCGCTCGAGATGATGGCCCCTTACGGCATCACCGAGGAGATGCACAAGACGGCGATCAAGGTTCCGCGCTGGCAGATCCGCGACCGCAGGGAGGGCGTCATCGTCGAATGGGACGTCACCGAGATCGGGGACCTCACGCCCTATCCCTACCGGCTGCACTTGGAGCAGCACCGCCTCACGCCGATCATCCTCGCGAAGCTCAGGGCTTTCCCGAACGCGGAGGTGCGCTTTTCGCACAAGGTGACCGACCTCTCGCAGGCCGCCGACAAGCTGACGGTGACCGCGGCGACGCCCGGTGGGACGGAAACGTTCGACGCCGAATGGCTGGTCGGCGCCGACGGCGGCCGCAGCACCGTGCGCAAGTGCACCGACGTGGGGTTCGACGGCTTCACCTGGGACGAGCGCTTCGTCGTCGCGAGCACGCCCTACGACTACGCGCCGCACGGCTATGCCCTGAACGCGTATCTCGCCGATCCGGAAGAATGGGCCGCGCTTTTCAAGATGCCGGACGACGGGCCGCCGGGGATCTGGAGGGTGATCTTCCCCGTCCCGCCCGAGGAGGAGGACGCGGTGACGCTGTCGGAGGAGATGGTCGAGCGGCGCATGCAGAACTTCCTGCCGAGGAAGGAGCGCTACCAGGTCAAGTACAAGAGCATCTACAAGGTGCACCAGCGCGTGGCGAAAGATTTCAGGCTGGGGCGCGTTCTGCTCGCCGGCGACGCGGCGCATCTCAACAATCCCATGGGCGCCTTCGGATTGAACGGGGGCATCCACGACTCGTTCAACCTCACCGAGAAGCTCGGCAAGGTCTGCCGCGGCGAGGCCGACGAGACGCTCCTCGACCTCTACGTTCGCCAGAGGCGCACCGTGAACCTCGAGTATGTCCAGGAGCACTCGATCAGAAACCTCAAGCGGCTCAACGAGAAATCGGAGGAAGGGCGCAGGAAGAACTTCGACGAGCTGCGCGCCCAGGCGGCGAGCCGTGAGGGACGGCGCGAGTTTCTGCTGGTGAGCAGCATGATTGCGAGCATCCAGCGCGCAAACGCGATAACCTAGCGTGTGTTCCAGGGCGCAGGCGCTGCGTTCCCCGCGCCGACCGGACTCGACCAGGCGCCCCGCAGAGGCGCGGCAAGAGGAGGAGAGTCATGGATAAAATCTGGCTCAGGCATTATCCGCCGGGTGTTCCGGCCGAGATCGACTATCGCCAATACCGCTCGATAGGGGATCTGTTCGAAAAGAACGTTGCGCGCTACCGCGATCGCCCCGCCTATTACAACATGGGCAAGACGATCAGCTTCGGGGACCTCGACCGCCTGTCGCGGGATTTCGGCGCGTGGCTGCAGGCGAAGGGCCTCGCGAGGGGCGCGCGCGTCGCGGTGATGATGCCCAATTGCCTGCAGTACCCGGTATGCGTCTTCGGCATCCTGCGGGCCGGATTCGTCGTGGTCAACGTCAATCCGCTCTACACCGCGCGCGAGCTCGAGCACCAGCTCAAGGACTCGGGCGCCGAGGCGATCGTGATCCTGGAGAACTTCGCCCACGTGCTCCAGCAGGTGGTCGCGAGGACCCCGGTGAGGCACGTGGCGGTCGCCGCGCTCGGCGACCTGCTCGGCTTCAAGGGCCCGATCGTCAATTTCGTCGTGCGCAACGTCAAGAAGATGGTTCCGCGGTGGGAGATCCCCGGCGCGCTGCGCTTCAACGCGGTGCTCGGGGAAGGGGCGCGTTTGCAGCTCAAGCCGACCGATGTCGGCCACGAGGACGTCGCGTTCCTGCAATACACCGGCGGCACGACCGGTCTGTCCAAGGGCGCGGTGCTGCTGCACCGGAACATCCTCGCCAACCTCGAGCAGGCCGCGGCGTGGCTGGAGCCGTTCGTGAAAGACGAGCCGCAGGCGATCGTCACCGCGCTGCCGCTCTACCATATCCTGTCGCTGACGGCCAACTGCCTGCTCATGATGAAGGCCGGCGGCTGCAACATCCTCATCACCAATCCGCGCGACATTCCCGCATTCGTGAAAGAGCTGCGCAGGCACAAGTTCACCATGTTTACGGGAGTGAACACGCTGTTCAACGCGCTCATGAATCATCCCGATTTCACCAAGATCGATTTCTCGCACCTCAAGGTCGCCCTGGGGGGCGGAATGGCGGTGCAGAAGGCGGTGGCCGACCGCTGGAAAAAAATGACCGGCTGCACGCTGGTCGAGGCCTACGGCCTCTCGGAAACCTCGCCCGCGGTGACCATCAATCCGCTCGACCTCGAGGATTACAACGGCTCGATCGGCCTGCCGATCTCGTCCACGGAAGTGATGCTGCGCGCGGACGACGGAAAGGAAGCGCCGCTCGGCTCGCCCGGGGAGATCCGCGTGCGCGGCCCGCAGGTGATGAAGGGCTACTGGAGGAGCCCCGGCGAGACCGCCAAGGTGCTCGGCGCCGACGGCTTTCTCGCCACGGGCGACATCGGCGTGATGGACGAGAAAGGCTACGTGAGGATCGTCGATCGCAAGAAGGACATGCTGCTCGTGTCCGGGTTCAACGTGTACCCGAACGAGATCGAGTCGGTGGTGATGATGCACCCGGGCGTGCTCGAGTGCGCGGTCATCGGCGTGCCCGATGACCATTCGGGCGAGGTGCCGAAGCTCTTCGTGGTGAAGAAAGACCCCGCGCTCTCCGAGGCCGACATCCGCAGGCACTGCGAGGCCAATCTCACCGGTTACAAGCGGCCCAGGCACATCGAGTTCAGGAAGGAACTGCCCAAGACGAACGTGGGCAAGATCCTCCGCCGCGCCTTGCGCGAGGAAGCCAAGGCCTAGCCCGACTCAGCGGCTCCGGGGTCCGTCCGGCGCGGGGCGAGCAGCCTCTCGATCGACCTGATCAGCTGGTCGCGCTCGACCGGCTTAGTGAAGAAATCGGCCACGCCGAGCTTGCGCGCCTGCGCGTAGATTTCGTCGTCGGTGCGTCCCGTCAGCACGATCACCGGGATGGGCTTGGTCGCCGGATCGGTGCGCAGCGCCTTGAGCAGCTCGAATCCGTCGAGGTAGGGGACGAAAATGTCCAGGACGATGAGATCGGGGACCTCGCCGATGATGGCGCGCAGGCCGAGCGCCGCGTCCTCCGCCGTTACGACCTCGTGCCCTGCGCCCGCGAGGTGCACGCGCACCAGCTCGAGGAAGCTGAGGTCGCCCTCGATCACCAGAATCTTGGCCAATTTTCCCCCGAGAGTGCCGGGCCGCGAACGCAAGCTCCGACGCCCACCCCATATTTCCCCAGAATGATACTCGCGCCGCCGCCGTCTAGCGTGACGGCGCGTGCTCGACCACCTGGTGCTCGATGGCGCCGAAAATCGTCTGGCCGGCGGGATCCGGCATTTCGATTCTCACCCCGCTCGCGCCGGAGAGGCGCGAGCGCTATCGCGCGTGGGTGGGAGCAAGTTCCGGATGCATGGCGAGCACCCGCTTGCGCAGCTCGAGCAGGTACGGGTCGCGCACGCCGTGCTCGATGAGGCCGCGCACCGTCTCGATCAGATACTCGGCCGGCGTGCCGAGCTGGCCGCGCGTGCTCACCAGGGTCTTGATGACGGTTTCGAGCGGCAGCTTTCCGGCGTAGTTCGCGTGCTCGCGGTTGACGAAAAAGGCGATGGCCTGCAGCGGTTCCTCGCCCGAATCGACCTTCGCCCAGCGAGGGCGATAGGCGCCGAGCACCATCTCGCGCCGCCACAGAAGCCGCAGCTCGTCCTCGGCGTGCTGAGCGGCGATACGGTAAGCCACGCCGCGACAGCTGCCGCCCGCGTCGAGTCCCAGCACGAGCCCGGGCCTTTGCAGCGAGCCGCGGTTGACGTGCGACCACAGGCAGAAGCTGCGGTGAAAGCCGTGCAGCCGCGCGACGCGCCGCTCCTGGTAATGGACGAGCGGGTTCCAGACGAGCGAGCCGTAGCCGAACAGCCATACGTCCGCGCCCGGCTCGTGCCGGTCGAGAATTTCGCGGAGCGAGGCCTCCTGCTCCGCGTCGGTGAGCACCCGCACCTCCGGATTGACCCTGCGGAACGTCGCCCGCAGCAGGTCGTTCTCGAGATCGGCGCGGGTGAGGAACATGCTACGCGGCCCTCGCCGAGGGGCGCGCCGCCCGGAACGCGGCGAGCAGCCCGGCTTCTTTCTTCTTCGCCTCCTCCAGATGGCGGCGCTTGACGTGGCCGAAGCCGCGGATGTGCTCGGGCACGCTCGCGATCTCCGCCGCGAGTTTTTGGTTCCCGCCGTCCAGGCGCTCGAGCAGCTCGGCGACGGTCGCCTCGTACTCGCCGATCAGCCGCCGCTCGGTCCTGCGCTCCTGCGTCATCCCGAAGATATCGAACGGCGTCCCGCGCAGGCGCTTGAATTTCGCGAGGACCCGGAACGCCGCCATCATCCAGGGACCGAACTCGGACTTCCTCGCCTCCCCGGTGCGCGGATCGGGCTTGTTGAAGATCGGCGGCGCAAGGTGGAATTTCAGCTTGTAGCCGCCCTCGAACATGCCTTCGATCTTTCGCGCAAACCCGGGATCGGAGTAGAGCCGCGCCACTTCGTATTCGTCCTTGTAGGCCATCAGCTTGAAGTAATAGCGGGCGACCACGGACACGCTCGACCAGCTTGCGATAGCGATTCGCGTAGGCCGCGTCCTGATAAGCGGTGAGGAACTCGACCCGGCGCGCGATCAGCTCGTCGAGATTTCGCGACAAGGCCTGCGAGATGGATATGACCTCGGCCGGGGTCGCGAGCCGCTCGACGCGCGCAAGATCGATCGCGGCGCGCCGTCCCCACAGGAAAGCCTTCCCGTTGAATTCGACGGCGACGCCGTTCAGCTCGATCGCGCGGAGGAGCGACCTTTCAGCGAGCGGGACCCAGCCCTTCTGGAAGGCGTAGCCGAGCATGAACATGTTGGTGGCGATGGCGTCGCCCAGGAGCGCGGTGGCGAGCTTTCCGGCCGGCAGGAACTCGACGTTTTTCGCGCCCGCTGCATCGACGATGTCCGCCTGCAGCTGGGTTCCGGGAAGCTGCCAGTCGGGGTTCCTCACGAAATCGGCGGTCGGCGATACCGTCGCGTTGACCAGCACCTTGGTGCTCTTGTCGTTCATCTTCGAGAGCGCCTCGGCGCCCGAGGCGACGACGAGGTCGCAGCCGAGCACGAGGTCGGCGGCTCCCGTGCCGACCCGCACCGAATGAAGCTCCCCGGGCGAGCGCGCGATCCTCACGTGCGACATCACCGGCCCGAACTTCTGCGCGAGGCCGCTCATGTCGAGCACGGTGACGCCCCTGCCCTCCAGGTGCGCCGCCACCGCCATGATCTGGCCGATGGTGATCACGCCCATGCCGCCGATTCCCGTGACGAGGACGCCGAACGGGTGATCGAGAGCGTTCTGCCCCGGTTGCGGCAGGGGCGCAAATTCCGCTTCGCCTTCCGGCGATGCCGCTCTGCCCTTCTTCAGCTTGCCGCCTTCGACCGTGACGAAGCTCGGGCAGAATCCCTTGAGGCAGGAGTAGTCCTTGTTGCACGAGGACTGGTTGATGGTGCGCTTGCGGCCGAACTCGGTCTCGAGCGGCTCGACCGAGAGGCAGTTCGACTGGACGCTGCAGTCGCCGCAACCCTCGCAGACGAGCTCGTTGATCACCACGCGCTTGGGCGGATCCGGAAACTCGTCGCGTTTCCTGCGGCGCCGCTTCTCGGTCGCGCAGGTCTGCACGTAGATGATCGCCGACACGCCTTTCGCTTCGCGCAGCTCGCGCTGCACCGCGTCGAGCTCCTCGCGCGGGCGGATCGTCACGCCCGGCGCCCAGTCGAGTCCGGCGGGCAAGGGCTCCTTCTCGTCCAGCACCGCCACGATCGGCTTCACGCCCTCGGCGGCGATCTGGCGCGAGACCATCGCCGGGTCGAGCGGACCGTCGACGTGCTGGCCGCCGGTCATCGCCACCGCGTCGTTGTAGAGGATCTTGTAGGTCATGCTGACGCCGGCGGCCACCGCGGCGCGGATGGCAAGCAATCCCGAATGGAAATAAGTCCCGTCGCCGATATTGGCGAACACGTGCGGGCAATCGGTGAAGTGCGCCTGTCCGATCCAGGGAGCGCCCTCGCCGCCCATGTGCGTGAAGGTCGCCGTGTTGCGGTCCATCCACAGCGCCATGAAATGGCAGCCGATTCCGGCCATCGCGCGGCTGCCTTCGGGCACTTGCGTCGAGGTGTTGTGCGGGCAGCCGGAGCAGAAATAAGGCAGGCGGCCCGACACGACGCGCGGCTTCGCGAGCGCCTTTTCCTTGAATTCGAGATACGCGACCCGCTCGCGGTAGCGATCGCCCATCGTGCGGTCGAGCCCGAGCTTCGCGAAGCGGTTGGCGAGCGCCTTGGCGATCAGAGCCGCGGAGAGCTCGTAATGAGCCGGCAGAAGCCAGTTCCCCGCGGGCTGTCCTTCGGCGATCGACCATTCGCCGTTGTCGTCGAATTTGCCGACCACGCGCGGGGGACGCATCCCCTCGCGCCAGTTGTAGAGCTCTTCCTTGATCTGGTACTCGATGACCTGGCGCTTTTCCTCCACGACGAGGATCTCTTCGAGCCCCTCGGCGAAGCGGCGCGCGCCCAGCGGCTCGAGCGGCCAGGACATCGCCACCTTGTAAAGGCGGATGCCGGCGTCCGCGGCGACGCGCTCGTCGATGCCGAGGTCGGCGAGCGCCTGCAGCGTATCGCCGAAGGACTTTCCGGTGGTCACGATGCCGAGACGGGCCCGCGGGCTGTCCCATACGATGCGGTCGAGCCGGTTCGCGCGGCAGTAAGCGAGCGCCGCGTAGACCTTGTAGTCGAGCAGCCGCGCCTCCTGCTCGAGAAATCCGTCGGGCCAGCGGATATTGAGGCCGCCCGGCGGCATGGCGAAGTCCGGGGGCGTCACGATGCTCACGCGCTGCGGGTCGATCTCGACCACGGCGCCCGATTCGATCACGTCGGTGACGCATTTGAATGCGACCCAGCAGCCGGAGAAACGCGACATCGCGAAGCCGTGCAGGCCGAGGTCGAGATATTCCTGGACGCTCGAGGCATTGAGCACCGGGATGCAGCAGGCTTTGAAGACGTGCTCGCTCTGGTGCGCGAGCGTCGAGGATTTCGCCGCGTGATCGTCCCCGGCGAGAACGAGGACTCCGCCGTGTTTGGACGTGCCCGCGGAATTGGCGTGCTTGAAGACGTCGCCGCAGCGGTCCACGCCCGGTCCCTTGCCGTACCACATGGCGAACACGCCGTCGTACTTCGCGTCCGGAAACAGGTTCACCTGCTGCGTGCCCCAGATCGAGGTGGCGGCGAGGTCTTCGTTGACCCCGGGCTGGAACTTGATGTGATTTGCGTCGAGGAATTTCCTGGCGCGCCACAAGGCCTGGTCAAACCCGCCGATCGGCGAGCCGCGGTAGCCGGAGATGAAGCCGCCGGTGTTGAGGCCGGCGGCGAGATCGCGCGTGCGCTGCAGCATCGGCAGGCGCACGAGCGCCTGGGTGCCGGTCATGAAGGCGCGGCCGCGATCGAGAGTGTATTTATCGTCGAGCGTGACCTCGTGGAGCCGGGCAGGGGCGTTCATGTGGCCTCATTCTACCCGCCTCGGCTCGAGCGGACGGAGCTCCGCCGCGTCACCCCGCAAGCCGGCGCCTGAGCGCGCCGCGCCGACCCGCGGAGCGAAGACAAGGCCCTGCCCGGCGGGGATGTTCAGGGCGATTTCACCGGCAAATCCGGATCTGCGCCGGCGCGAAAGCGAAATGCGTGCCAGCGAGCATTGACAGTCCTGTGAAAACCACGCACAATCAGCGGTTTCGTTCGGAGGGGTGCCCGAGCGGTTAAAGGGGGCAGACTGTAAATCTGTTGGCCTTGCGCCTACGTTGGTTCGAATCCAACCTCCTCCACCAGGTCATCGGTCGCCTCGAAGGGTTTTGCGAAGGGTTCAGTCGCGAAGTGTCGCACGGCGCGGGTGTAGCTCAATGGTAGAGCAGAAGCCTTCCAAGCTTACGACGAGGGTTCGATTCCCTTCACCCGCTCCAGTGATTTCTGCGGCGCGAGTTTATCGAAACGCACCTCGCCGTTGTAGCTCAGTGGTAGAGCACTCCCTTGGTAAGGGAGAGGTCGTGCGTTCAATCCGCACCAACGGCACCGATGGAACAAGGTAACAGCAGGGGAAAAATTTATGGCGAAGAGCAAATTTGAGCGGACCAAGCCGCACGTGAACGTGGGGACGATCGGGCACGTGGACCACGGCAAGACGACGCTGACGGCGGCGATGACGCACGTGCTGGCGAAGAAGTACGGCGGGGAGGCGAAGAACTACGACCAGATCGACGCGGCGCCGGAGGAAAAAGCGCGCGGGATCACGATCAACACCGCGCACGTGGAGTACG
>WNGF01007206.1_pt1 | contig 13533 bp, 12 predicted proteins | sample 5400641 | NCBI WGS metagenome assembly WNGF01 (sample SAMN13153371, study PRJNA577476) | soil metagenome | isolation source: 80 cm soil or saprolite under grassland replicate 2 | place: USA:California | collected 2016-06-15
CGTTCGTCACCCAGACCGCGCCCTCGCCGAAGGCGACGGCCGTTGGGCTGTTGCCGACTCGAATTGGGTCGCCGACAACCTCGTTCGCGTCGGCGTCGATGCGCGAGACCGTGCCGCCAAGGGTGTTCGCAATCCAGACATCGCCTGCGCCAAAGGCGATCCCCGTCGGCCCGTCGCCGACGCGGATTGTGTCTCGAAGCTCGTGCGAATCCGCGTCGATGCGGGAGACGCTGTTCGTGTCGGAGCTCGTGACCCAGATCGCGTCCTCGCTCGCTGCCACGCGGGTGGGCGTCGGGAGGGCCGAGACCTCGTCGTCGATCGACCCGCTCGTCGCGTCGACGATGCCGAGTGAGTTCGCGCTGAGCGCCGACAGCGAGCTTCCTCCCGATCCGCCGCCGAATGCGAAGACCGGGATCGCTATCGCCGCCGCGATAAAGCAGGCGAAGGCGCCGATCACGACTGGGCGCCGGTGGAGCGGCGTCCGGACGACCGCCGCGCTCTCGGTCTTCAGGGGCGCAAAGTCCTGTTGCAGGTCGTCCACCTGGAGCTCGTAGATCCGCTCCGGACGCGCGAGGTCCTTGAGGTTGTGCTCGCCGAGATCGCGCAGCGAGATGCCGTCGAGATCGTCGTCTGCGAGGACGGACGCGGTGGACTGGGACGCGAGGATCTGCCCGCCGTGGCCGGCGGCCATGATTCGCGCGGTCCGGTGGACGCCCATCCCGTGGTAGCGGCCCTCGTCGGAGAGGACAGGCTCGCCGGTATGCATTCCCATGCGGACGCGGAGCTCGGCACCCTCCGGCCAGTCGTGCGACGCGAGTGCACGCGACCGTCGGCGGCCGCGGCCGCGGCATCGCGCGCGCGTGAGAAGACGTAGAAGAACGCGTCGCCCTGCGTGTCGACTTCCTCGCCGCCGTGAGCCGCGAACGCCTCGCGCAGGAGACGCTGGTGCTCGGCGAGCACGCTGCCATAGCGTTCTCGCAGCTGCCCGAGCAGGCGCGTCGAGCCCTCGACGTCCGTGAAGAGAAAGGTAACGGTGCCCCTCGGCCGCTGGGCCATTCGTCCTAGTTACGACCCTTTCGGGCCCGCTTGTCAAGCTGCGCCGGAGCAGGAACCGATCGAGCAGATCGCCGGTACGCGCGTCCTTTTTGCTCAAGCACATCGAGGGCTGCGGCTACACACACGCCGGCCGCCACGCGATTGCTCAGGAGCGACAATGCTTCGCGACGTGGATCGCACCGCTCTCGCTGACCGAACGGAAAGCCTGGAGGTGCCGTGATGCGCATTCTCGCCCTAGCGGTCCTCATGGTCGCGGGCCAGCCCTTTCATGCGTCGATTCGACCGCTGCCTGCCCCGCTTCGAACCGAACTGACAGGTCCTTTCTGGCACGCGGGCTGCCCGGTTCCACTCTCGCGGCTGCGCCTCTTGACCGTTTCACATTGGGACTTCGACGGCCACGTGCAAACCGGCCAGCTCGTGGTCAACCACAGGGTTGCCGTTCCCATCACGAAGGTCTTCCGTCGGCTCTACCGGCTGCACTTCCCGATCCGGCACATGCGCGTCAGTGACGCATACGGGCCGAAGAGTGTACGTCCGCCCGACCGCGACATCAGCGGGGCCTTCGAGTGCCGGCGTGCCATTCCCTCACCCTGCTCGGGTGGGCGCAGCACGGGCACCTGGTCGGAGCACGCCTACGGGCGGGCCGTCGATCTCAACCCGATCGAAAATCCATACGTCGGTTGCGGCCGGTCTCGCGAACGCGCGAGCTTGCCCTATTTCGACCGCTCTCGGCTGCGTCGCGGCATGGTGACCCCGGCGGTCGTCCAAGCGTTCCGCTCGATCGGCTGGGGCTGGGGCGGCGACTGGTCCGGCTCGACGAAGGATTACATGCACTTCTCCGCCTCCGGGCACTAGGCATGCGGATCCGGCCTACACGCTCCGCGCATGTTCACGTTTTCTCGTTGACGATGCTCCTGTTGGCGGCCGGCTGCGGGTCAAGTCACGCTCCTCCGTCGCAAGGGAAGACCGACCGCGTTGCGGCCGCGTTCGGGGACCTGGTACGGCACCGCTACAGAAACGAGAACGGCGAGTGGGCATGCAAGCGGATCATCTATCCCCCGCGCGAGCTCGCCTGTTGGGCCGAGCTCCATCGAGGGGTGCGCTACCGCGGCGTCTACGCACGGACGCATGCTCCCCCGGCAGAGCCTATGTTTTCGCACCTCTCGAGCCGGACTTGGACGCGCCGGTGGCGGGCCCTCCCGTTCCGGCTCGTGCACTCGTTCGACTCCGGCGTGCGCGGGTCGGCGAGGGCAAACGCTCCCGTCTACGGGACCGACTGGGCCTTCCTCATCGGCGGGGCCTACGATGCTTTCCTGCGCCACGCGCTTCCAAGCTCGGTGGTGGCGTCGGACGGCCCGTCCGATCTGCCGGACTTCGCGATCCGCTTCCGCTGCGTCCTGAAGGACGCGGACATCGTCTGCACGAACGGCGCCGGTGATGCGCTGCGCCTGCGGCCCTCGAGCGCAAGGTTCCGGCGCTGCGGGCACGGCCTCGTGGTGGCGTCGAACTACGATTGCCGGGCAGCGCGCGCCGTTGAGCGCGCCTACCGGCGCCGACCGTCTCCGTCGATGACGGTCGAGTCCGACCGGATGGAGATGAAGGTCAAGTGCGCCGCGAAGGGAAGACTGATCGTCTGCCGGAGCATCTATGCCGACGGACTCGTGATCACCTTTCCGCGCCGGTAGCCAGTACGCTGCGGCAAAGCATGGGCCGCACGAAGAAGCCCCTGATCGGTGCAGCCGTGGCGATGAGCGTCATGGTGGGCTTGGGCGCGACTAACGGCAACGGCGATTCCCCGAAGAGCGCGCGACCGAACCCCAACGACGTGCCCAGCGCGCCGGCGATCACGGGGAGGGTGTTCGGGGTCTTTCGCCGCAGCTGCGCACGCTGCGACCAGACGCTGAAGAGCTCCGTCAGAACGGACCACGTGTGGTGTGGCTGGCAGGCCGGCAAGGTGCTGATTCACGTGACGATGCGGAACACCTCGGCGAAGGACCTGATCGTGTATTGGCACCCCTCCTACGTGCTCGCGCGAGGCGGCGAACGTGGAAAGAGTCTGACCTCTGTCGAGTCGGCCGACTTCAACGCCCACGAGCACCGCCGGCTGCTCGCGAAGAGGGATCCCAAGGGCGTCCGTGACGGCACAAAGATTTCGACTTGCAAGCCGTCGTTCGCCTTGATCGTGCGCGGCCCCTAAAAGGGGTAGAGCTTTCTTGACAGTGCCTTCGATATCGCCAACTCTCAGGGAGTCCGAGGCGTCTCGGCCGAACGGGATCTGGAAGGGGAAGGATGCTGATCAGGAGTCTGCGGCTTGTGATCACGCTGGTGTGCGTGGCCGGACTCGCGGTAGCTCCCGCGGGTGCGGGCAACGAAGCGTCAGAGCCTCTCGGCGGCGCCGCGAACGAGACTGCCACGAGCTGGTTCGTCGAGCTCGCCAGCCCACCCGCAGTCAAGGGGACGAGCAAGACGAAGCTCAAGGCCGAGCGAGACGCATTCAAGGCAAGCGCGGCCTCCGACGGCATCCGGCTCACCGAGCGGTACGCGTACGACACGCTCTGGAACGGCATCTCCGTCTCCGTCCCCCCGTCTGAGGTCGCGGCGCTCGGATCCATCCCCGACGTTAGGGCGGTCTATCCGGTGCACACCGTGTCGCTGCCGGATTGGCGCTCGGAAAGCGGGGGCTCTGAGATCGACCTGACGAACGCGGTCGGTCTCACCGGAGCCGACATCGCCCAGGAGGAGCTCGGCGTCGTCGGTTCGGGCGTGACGATCGCGATCATGGACAGCGGCCTCGATTACACCCTCCCCGAGTTCGGCGGCTGCTTCGGGCCCCCATGCAAGGTTCGCGGTGGCTTAGACCTCGTCGGCGATAGCTACAACGCGACCTCCACCGGCAACGCCTTCCAGCCCGTTCCGCATCCGGACGGCGATCCACTCCCGTGCGATCCCAACGACTCCGACCGGGCCGAGGTGCTCGGGGCCGGCGCGTCCGATGCCGCTCACGGAACGCACGTCGCGGGCATCGCGGCCGCCGACGGCCGCGGTCATCCTGGTCAGGTCGTGGGCGTTGCGCCGGGGGCGCGGTTGCTCGCGTACCGCGTGTTCGGCTGCAACGGCGCGACGGACACCGACGTGATCATCCATGCGATGGAGCTCGCACTCGCGGATCACGCGGATGTCCTCAACATCAGCATCGGCTCGGCCTTCGGCAACTGGCCGGAGTCGCCCGAGGCCGTTGCCGCGGACAACCTCGTCGATGCCGGCGTCGTCGTGGTCGCGTCGATCGGTAACAGCGGTGCGAACGGCGGCCAGCTCTGGTCGGCAGGCTCGCCCGGTATCGCCCGCGAGGTCATCGGTGTGGCCTCCTTCGACAACACCAAGGCGACCCTGCCGGTATTCCTGATTGGTAGTAGGCCGTACACGTACAACCGCGTCGGCGGTTCGCTCGCGACACTGCCCTACTCCGGCAACGCCGAGCTGGTGGCCACCGGAACGCCGACGACCCTTGGCGACGGGTGCGTCAACGCGCCCGCACCGGGCTCACTGACGGGGAAGATGGCGCTCATCCGGAGAGGGAGCTCGCCGCCACCCGCCCCGACGTGCGGCTTCTACAACAAGGCGATCAACGCCCAGCGAGCCGGCGCGGTCGGCGTCGTGCTCTACAACAATGCGGCCGGGCCGCTCAACGCGACGGTTGCGCCCGCGCCGGCCGGCGCTCCGCCGGTGACGATTCCCGTGGCGGCCGTCACGCAAGGCGACGGCGCGTCGATCTACGCCGATCTGGCGACGAATCACACGCTCACATGGACCGATCAGGTCCTCGAGGCGCCGCTCGCGACGGCCGGGGTGATCTCCGACTTCAGCTCGTTCGGCACGGATGCCGAGCTCAGGCTCAAGCCCGATCTCGGCGCCCCGGGCGGTCAGATTTATTCGACCTGGCCGCACCAGCAATTCGGCGGCCACAACACGATCGGCGGCACGTCGATGGCGGCCCCGCACGTCGCCGGGCTCGCCGCGCTGCTTCTGGACGCTAAGGACAAGAGCATCTCGCCGGCAATGGTGCGGACGCTGCTGATGAACACGGCTCAGCCGAGGGACTTGAACGTCGCGCCTACGGCCGGGCTCGAGCCGACGTGGCGGCAGGGCGCCGGTCTGGCACAGGTTGTCGATGCCGTGACGACGCCGGCATGGGTCACGCCGTCGAAGATCTCCCTCGGGGAGGGCAGCGGCGGCGCAGCGCAGCTCACGGTCACGAACTCCGGGTCCTCGCCGGTCACGTACGACCTCTCCGAGCTCACCACCATCGGCACGGGGCCGGGAGCTTCCTACCCGTTCACTTTCTCCTACCTCGGCGGGGCGAACACGGCGACGTTCAGCTCGCCGAGCGTGACCGTTCCGGCAGGTGGAAGCGCAACGGTCAACGTGAACATTGCCGCCGGCGCGTGGCGCGACAAGAGCCTCTACGGCGGCTACGTCGTGCTCACCCCGCGCGGCGGAGGCGTGACGCTGCACGTCCCGTACGTCGGCTTCATGGGCGATTACCAGTCGCTGCCCGTGCTGACGAACGCGAGCTGCGGTCTGCCGGCGGTCTTCCAGATCAGAGCCGGCGCCTCGGACGGTTGTCTCGGAGCCGGCATCTCACGTCTCGGCGCCTCGGGTGCCACCTTCACGCTCCTGGGACGCGACTTCCCGATCCTGTTCTTCCACCTGAATCACCAGGTCCGCAAGCTGAATCTCCAGGTCTTCAAGGCCGACGGCTCGGCTGTCCACCCGATGTTCAACTACGTCGACCAGGAGCAGTACCTCGCGCGCAACTCCACGGCGACGAGCTTCTTCGAGATCGACTGGGACGGGATGCGCTCGCAGGACAACGGCGGCGGCAACGGCGACCATCGCAAGACCGTCCCGAATGGCACCTACATCCTCAAGCTGAGCGTCCTCAAGGCGCTCGGCAGCGAGAGCAACGCCGCGGACTGGGAGACCTTCACCTCTCCGCCGATCACGCTCGCGCGCCCCTAAGGTCGCGGCCAAGAGAGAAAGGCCCCGCTAAGCGGGGCCTTTCTCGTGTCCGTGAGGCCGCTATTACTTGCGGCTCGTGCGGCGAGTCTTCCGCCGGGCTCCGGTCTTGCGGGCCGTGGTGCGCTTCCGCGTGCCGGTTGAGCGCTTGCGCGCCGTCGTTGTCTTCTTCCGGGCGGTCGTCTTCCGCTTGCGTGCGCCGGTCGTCTTCTTGCGAGCGGTCGTCTTCCGCTTGCGACCGGTCGTCGAGCGCTTGCGCGCCGTCGTTGTCTTCTTCCGGGCGGTCGTCTTCCGCTTGCGTGCGCCGGTCGTCTTCTTGCGAGCGGTGGTCTTCCGCTTGCGTGCGCCGGTCGTCTTCTTGCGAGCGGTGGTCTTCCGCTTGCGGGCCGTGGTACGGGCGCGTGTCCCCGCAGAACGCTTGCGCGCGGTCGTGGTCTTCTTCTTTCGCCCTGTCGTTGCGCGCTTCTTCCGCGCCCCGGTCGTGCGCTTGCGCGCCGTCGTCTTCCGTGCCGTCGTGGCACGCTTGCGACGGCGTCCGCGACTCGAGGCCGCCTGCACCTTCGAGACGGCTTCTTCCTCGCGCCGCTCTTCGGGCTGCACGACTTCCTGACCTTCCTGCTGCCCCTCTACCTGGGGTGGGAACTGCGTTGAGAACTGCCCTTCTTCGAAGCTCGACATCTGCCCTCCTGGTTTGGATATTTCCTCTACCAGCCGGCCCGTCTTCGTATCGTCGCCTTCTCGCGCAATGTCTGCCTGCGCGACGACACCGACGAGCCGACCGTCTTCCTCGACGACCGGAAGACGGCGTACTTGATGCTTGGCCATCATTCGCAGCGCCTCATCGAGATCCTGCCGTGGATCGATGGTGACGAGCTGCTTCGACGCCACGTCGCGAACCTTCACCTGATCGGGGTTTCTCCCCTGCGCTGCAACCCGTGTCGCGATATCGCGGTCGGTCAGCATCCCGATCAACTTGTCGCCCTCGACGATAGGTGCGAGGCCGACATCCTCCTCCCGCATCATCTTCGCGGCGTACGCAACGGATTTCTCTGCGTCGACGGTGGACGGATTGGAGGTCATGACGTCTCGTATGTTTTGAGCCATCTCTCCTCCTCGAATTTCGAACCGCGCGTTGCGTACCCCGCACGATTCCCGACCAAACGGTGAAAATACAACACATGTCGTACGAACAACGCATTCGTGAGCTCGCATTGTCCTTTCCGCAGACGTATGAGGACTCACCATGGGGTCATCCGGTTTTCAAGGTTGGCGACAACAAGATGTTCGCAGGAATGTCGGACGGAGAAGATCCGGTCACGCTGACGGTGAAGCTGACGCCCGACGAGCGCGAAATTGCGCTGCACTTTCCCAACGTCAGCATCGCGCGCTATCTCGGGCGGTACGGATGGGTCACCGCGGAGGTAACCGACGACGAGTCACTCGAAAACGCACGGGAATGGCTCCGGGAGTCCTACTGGCTCAATGCGCCGGCCGCGTTGCGAAGTGCGGTCGAAGAGACTTGACAAATTCTCGGCGCCCCGTCTGAGGCGTACAATTTCGACGATGCACAGAGCGCGACCTCCGAGCTAACTCGCGGTTCTCTGCCGGCTCTGGTCTCGGCGTCAACGCGCACAGCCGCTCATCCGCGACGACCTCGGCCTCTCGTACGCCGAGATCGGGCTCGTCCTCGCCGTTCCGGGGTTCGTCGGCAGCGCGCTCGATCCGCTCATCGGCGTCGTCGGCGATATCGCGCAGCGGCGTGCGCTGATGCTGGCTGGTGGCCTCTGCTTCGCACTCTCGGTGGGGCTGACCTCGGTCTCGATCGGCTTCGGGACGCTCGTCGTCGCGCTGGTGATCGGCAATCCCGCCACGGGAGCGTTCGTCAGCCTGGCGCAGGCGACCCTGATGGACCTCGAGCCCGAGCAGCGGGAGCGCAACATGGCGCTTCCTCCAGCTCGTCGTTGGGGTCGTCGTCGCGGGGATGTTTCATATCCTGGGTGGCCATGAAGGTCGTCCTTCCCGACAACTCGGAACTCGAACTCCCCGACGGCGCAACGGGGCTCGACGCGGCACGCGCGATCGGGCCGAAGCTCGCCGAGGAGGCGGTTCTCGTGCGCTCGAACGGGCGGCTTCAGGATGTCCGCCTCCCGCTCGAGGACGGCCAGCCGATCCAGATCCTGACGACGCGCGACAAGGACGATCCGGACGCGCTCTATGTCCTCCGGCACTCTTCCGCTCACCTGCTCGCGGAGGCGGTTCGCCGGCTCCACCCGGGCGTCAAGGTCGCGATCGGCCCGCCGATCGAGAACGGGTTCTACTACGACTTCGAATTCCCGGAGCCGATCGGCGAGGAAGATCTGCCGCGGATCGAGGAGGAAATCCAGCGTGAGCTCGCCGAGGGTCGCGAGTGGATGCGGGAGGAGGTCTCCGAGTCGGAGGCCCGGCAGCGCTTCCAGGCGGAGAACGAGCCGTACAAGGTGGAGCTCGTCGAGACGGCCGAGGGTCCGATCTCCTTCTACACGCAGGGCGAGTTCACGGACCTCTGTCGGGGGCCGCATCTCCAGAACTCCAAGCCGATCAAGGCGATCAAGCTGATGGGGCTCGCCGGCGCGTACTGGCGCGGGGACGAGAAGAACACGCAGCTGACTCGGATCTACGGTACGGCCTTCTATTCGCAGGCCGATCTCGACGCGTATCTCGAACGGATCGAGGAGGCGCGCCGCCGCGACCACCGCAAGCTGGGCCCGCAGCTCGACCTGTTCCATTTCGACGAGGTCTCTCCCGGCTCCCCGTTCTGGCATGCGAAGGGGATGGTCGTCTGGAACGAGCTCGAAGCTCTGCGCCGTCGTGAGAACGCTAGGCGCGGCTACCTCGAGGTCAAGACGCCGCTGATCTACGACTCCCAGCTCTGGAAGACCTCAGGACACTGGGACAACTACCGGGAGAACATGTTCCTGATCCCGGAGGAGCACCACATCTACGCGCTCAAGCCGATGAACTGTCCCGGGCACATGCTCGTGTTCGGGAACCAGCTCCGTTCGTACCGCGAGCTGCCCATGCGCCTCGCGGAAGCGTCACCGCTCCACCGCAACGAGCTAGGGGGCACGCTGCACGGACTCACGCGCGTACGTCAGATCACCCAGGACGACGCCCACATCTTCCTCGCCGAGGACCAGATTCAGCAGGAGATGGATCTGATCATCCAGTACCTGCGCGATCTGTACGCGATCTTCGACATGAGGCCACGGGCCGAGCTGTCGACACGTCCCGACGACAAGCTGGGGAGCGACGAGCTGTGGGATCGGGCAGAGGCGGCGCTCGAGCAGGCTCTCCGGAACCACGAGATCGAGTACGAGATCGGAGAGGGGGAAGGCGTCTTCTACGGTCCCAAGATCGACCTTCACGTCACCGACTCGCTCGGCCGTAGCTGGCAGATGGCGACGATCCAGCTCGATTACCAGATGCCTCAGCGCTTCGATCTGACCTACGTCGGCGCCGACAACCAGGAGCACACGCCCGTCGTCATCCACCGGGCCCTGTTCGGTTCGTTCGAGCGCTTCATCGGCATCCTCATCGAGCACTACGCAGGCGCGTTTCCCTTCTGGCTCGCGCCGGTACAGATCCGCGTCGTCCCGGTGGGGGAGGACCACCGCGAGGCTGCTCATGTGCTCAGCCGGAAGCTCGAGGGCTACCGCGTCGACGTCGACGAACGAGACGAGACGGTCGGGAAGCGGATCCGGGACGCCGAGCTCGAGAAGATCCCTTACGTCGTCGTCTACGGGGACAAGGAGTCCGACAAGGCCCTGGCCGTCCGGAAACGAGGCGGGGAGCAATCCACCCTCAGCCTCGAGGCGCTTCGTGCCGAAATCTCCCAGGTTGCTACTCTGTGACTCTGCAAGCAGGAGCGCCCATGTTCCTCACCTCGCGGGCTTGAGCTCAGCGGGGTTCAACCGAGTCGCAAGGACGAGGAATCCGGGCCGCTGCTTGCAGCGGTTTTGTCGTTTACAGAAAGGATTGAAGTCAGCTTGGTGATTGCTCTTTGAGGCCACGGCGAACGGTCGAGCCGCCTTCGCGGCCGGTTCCACAGGCCCGGATCAACGATTACATCCGGGCGTCGCAGGTCCGTTTGATCGACGACGACGGCTCGCAGCTGGGGGTCAAGCCCACGCCGGAAGCGCTCCAGTACGCCTACGACAAGGGCCTAGATCTGGTGGAGGTGGCGTCGCAAGCCGATCCGCCGGTTGCGCGGGTCATGGATTACGGGAAGTACCGGTACGAGCAGGAGCAGAAGGCCAAGCTCGCCCGGAAGCACCAAACGCAGATCAACGTCAAGGAGATCAAGCTCAGGCCGAAGATCGGAGTCCACGACTACAACACCAAGAAGGGCCATGTCGAGCGCTTCCTGAATCAGCGCGCCAAGGTGAAGGTGACGATCATGTTCAGGGGCCGCGAGACGACCCATCCGGAGCGAGGCCGCGACCTCCTGTTGCGACTCGCCGAGGACGTCAAGGAGATCGGTCAGATCGAATCGCAACCGCTTCTCGACGGGCGCAACATGGTGATGGTGCTGGGACCCACGAAGAATGCGGGGATGAAGAGAGATGCCCAAGACGAAAACATCGAGCAGCGTCAAGAAGCGGTTTAAGGTCACCGCGAGCGGCAAGCTGCTGCGGCGCCGCGCGATGAAGAGTCACAACCTGGAGAAGAAATCCTCCAAGCGGAAGCGCGGTTTCCGGAAAGACGTCGCGGTGCACGGCACGAACGTGCGCGCCTTGAAGAAGATGATCGGCGGGAAGGGGCGCTTGTAAATGCCCCGCGTCAAGCGTTCGGTCGCTTCGCGCAAGAAGCGCCGCAAGGTTCTCGAGCAGGCGAAGGGCTACTGGGGGCTGAAGAAGTCCTCGTATCGCTACGCCAAGGAACAGGTCGACCATTCGCTCACGTACGCGTACCGCGACCGCAAGAACAAGAAGCGGACCTTCCGGCGGCTCTGGATCATGCGGATCAACGCCGGCGCGCGGGCGAACGGGCTCTCCTACAACCAGTTCATCGCGGGACTGAAGAAGGCCGAGATCGAGCTCGACCGCAAGGTGCTCGCCGATCTGGCCGTCAGCGACCCGCAGGCATTCGGAGCGATCGCCGAGAAGGCGAAGTCCGCTCTCGCCTCCTGATCGCCCCCTGATCACCTCTCGCGAGAACGAGAAGCTCAAGCTCGTCCGGAAGCTCCACGAGCGCCGCTGGCGCGACAAGCTCGGGCTCTTCGTCGCAGAGGGTGAGGATCTCGTCGACGCGGCGCTGGCGGCGGAGATCGAGCCTGCCGACCTGCTCGTGGCGGGCGATAACGTCGAGGAGGCGCTGCTCGCGGAGGTCTCGGCGCTGGGCCATCCACCGCGTGTCATCGGAGTCTTCAGGCGTGAGGACCTCCCACGCGGCGATCCGCCCGACATCGGTCTCGCGCTCTGGCGCGTCGGCGATCCCGGCAACGTCGGCACGCTGATCCGCGCCGCGGATGCGCTGGGGCCCGCGTTCGTCGCGCTCTCGGAGGGTTGCGCGGATCCGACCGGGCCGAAGGTGCTCCGTGCCTCGATGGGTGCCGTGTTCCGCGTCCCGGTGCTGGGCTTCGATGATGCCCGCGGCCGGCGGATCGCGCTCGTGGCGCACGGCGGTCAGCCGCTGGAGAGCTGCGACTTCGCGGGCCCGACGACCTTCGTCCTCGGCGCGGAGCGAGAAGGGTTGCCCCAGGAAGTGCTCGCCCGGTGCGACGACCAGGCGATGATCACCTTGGCGACGGACGCCGAATCGCTCAACGTCGCCATGGCCGGGACGATCGCGTTGTACGAGCTCCATCGGCGCGCACGCTAGGCGTTGGGGACGAAAAGTCACGCTTTCCTAACACCTAGGGTCAGACCCTGCCGTTCGGGCCACCGCTCGAAAGGGGACCCGGGTTGGGGACGACGAGTCACGCTTTCCTAACACCGAGGGTCAGACCCTGCCGTTCGGGGCGTGGCGATCCAGACCGTGTCGTCGCCGCCCGCGAAGGGGCGCCGATCGAACCAGCCGTAGCACGCCTCGACCTCGAAGCCCGACTCCTCGAGCAGCGTGCGCCACTCTTCCGGTGACAGCCAGGCGAGCGCCATCGTCGTCTCGCCGCTCGGGCCGCGGACCGTCAACGTCAGGGTTCGCGCGTTCTCGTCCCAGACCGCGTGCTCCCAGATCCCCGGCTCGCGCTCGAGCCAGCGGTCATGTGTCTCGGCGATGTCGTCGGCCCCGGGCGTGAAGACGTCGAAGACGAAGCGGCCTGCGGGCACGAGCAACTCGTGGACTGCAGCGAGGACGCTGCGCCGGTCCTCGTTCGTGTGCATGTGCAGCAGCGAGCGGAACGGGCAGATTACGAGCGGAACCCGTTTCGCCACCGGGGGTTCGCGCAGATCGCCGACGCGCAGATCGAGCTCGACGCCGGCGAGTGCGGCGCGATGCGCACAGACCTCGAGCATCTTGCGCGAGGAGTCGATCCCGATCACACGTGTTCCGTCCGCCGCGATCGGCACCGCGATCCGGCCCGTCCCGACACCGAGCTCGACGACGGGGCCGCCGGCTCGTCTGGCCTCCTCGAGGTAGAAGGCGACGTCCTCGACGACGCTTGCGCTCCACGGGTCGTAGAGGTCGGCGATCGCGTCGTAGGGGCTCGACATCCTCGCTATGGTTCCAGGGTGGTCATGACGCGTGCGGCCTTCCTCTTTACCCCGCCCCGGCTCGCCGCCGGGGACCGGGGCTGACGCGCGCAGCGACCGATCCTCCACGAGCCGGGGCGTTTGCAGTCGTTCGACCCTGGACCGCGAAAGGAGGAATGCGTGAAGAAACGATCGGCTACAGTCGCCGCCGTGGACGTCGAGGCCCTCGAGCGTGAGGCCCAGGGCGCGATCTCGGCCGCCTCGACGCCCGACGAGCTCGACGATGCCCGGGTCCGCTACCTCGGCCGCAAGAGCGACCTGAAGCAGGCGCTGCGCGGCGTGCGCGACCGCGAGACCGGCATGACCCTCAACGCCGTTCGCGAGCGGCTGGAGGCTGCCTTCGACGAGCGCGCCGCCGAGCTCCAGCGTGCGGAGCTCGCACAGCTCGACGAGGAGCTGGACGTAACGCTCCCGGGCGTGCGGCTGCGGCGCGGGCATCTGCACCCGCTCACGCAGATCGTCCGTGAAGTCGAGGACATCTTCCTCGGGCTCGGCTACGAGATCGTCGACAGCCGCGAGGTGGAGACCATCTGGCACAACTTCGACGCGCTCAACCAGCCGCTCACGCATCCGTCCCGATCGCATCGCGACACGTTCTACATCGACGACGACACGCTGCTGCGAGCGCACACGTCGACGGGGCAGATCCGAACGATGGAGACGCGCGAGCCGCCGCTCTACATTGCGACCATCGGCCGCGTCTACCGTCGCGACACGCCGAGCCCGCGCTCCA
>WNGF01007209.1_pt1 | contig 13528 bp, 11 predicted proteins | sample 5400641 | NCBI WGS metagenome assembly WNGF01 (sample SAMN13153371, study PRJNA577476) | soil metagenome | isolation source: 80 cm soil or saprolite under grassland replicate 2 | place: USA:California | collected 2016-06-15
TGCGGGACAACCCGAATCTTGACTTGCCGCCGCGGACCTTCTTTTTTTCCGGCAAAGCCGCGCCGGCATATCAACTCGCCAAGGTCATCATAAAGTTCATCAACAATCTCGCTGGCACCATTGACAGCGATCCGGTGGTTCGCGACCGCCTCAAGGTCCTGTTTTTGCCCGAGTACTGCGTTTCGCTCGCGGAACGGCTGATCCCCGCCAGCGATGTATCTAACCAGATTTCGACCGCCGGCTACGAAGCCAGCGGCACGAGCAACATGAAGTTCATGATGAACGGCGCGTTGACCATCGCCACGCGCGACGGCGCGACCATTGAGATGGCAGAAGAAGCAGGCGAAGAAAATTTCTTTCTGTTTGGCTTGACTGCCGACCAGGTAGGCGGGAGCCGCGACTGGTACAGGCCGCAGTGGCACTATGACAACGATCCGGAGACGCGGGCGGCGTTGGACCTGATCTTCTCCAACCACTTTAGCCGCAATGAGCCTGGGGCCTTTGATCTGCTGCGTGACGCGCTGCTGACCCACGGCGACTACTACATGCATCTGGCGGATCTCAAGTCTTATCTGGAAGCGGACCAGCAGCTATGCGAGGTTTACGCCGACTCGGCAGGTTGGTCCCGCAAGGCAATCTTAAATGTGGCGGGTTCCGGAAAATTCTCCAGCGACCGCACGATTGCCGAATATGCGGCCGACATCTGGAACGTGAAGCCGTGTCCAGTGGAGTGAAGTCGGGCAAAAGGGTGAAACCTATGTGCGAGCACATAGATCTTGGGCTTCAGCTCTCAGGAGTGTCGATTAGGATTTAGTTTTGACCTGATTTATGTAAAGGAACAACCTGTGCCAGTTTCTCCGCTTGCAGGCAAGCCTGCCGACCCATCGTTGCTGATCAACATGCCTCGGCTGGTGACCGCGTATTACACCAGGCGACCGGATCAGTCAGTACGTGCGCAACGCGTCGCGTTTGGAACTTCCGGGCATCGCGGCTCCGCGTTGGATAACGCGTTCAATGAGGCGCACATTCTTGCAATCACGCAGGCGATTTGTCTCTATCGCAAGCAGCAGAGCATCGACGGACCGCTCTACATCGGCATGGATACGCACGCGCTTTCGGAGCCTGCTTTTGCCAGCGCCCTGGAGGTGCTGGTAGCGAATGGCGTCGAGGTGATGGTCGATGCTGACAATGGCTACACTCCTACTCCGGTAATCTCACACGCCATTCTTAGCTACAACCGGGGTCGCAAGCGTGGGCTCGCGGACGGCATCGTCATCACACCATCGCATAATCCGCCGCGATTCGGCGGCTTCAAATACGATCCGCCCCACGGTGGACCCGCGGACACTCACGTCACTCAGTGGATAGAACGACAGGCGAACACATTAATTGCCGAAGACCTGCGCGGGGTCGTGAGAGTACCGTTTGAACGTGCTTGGAACGCTTCAAACGTACATCCCCATCAGTACCTCGATACGTATGTGCGCGATCTTCCGTCGGTGGTCGATCTTGAGGTAATACGCGAGAGCAAAGTTCGCATCGGGGTGGATCCATTGGGCGGTGCGAGCGTGGCTTACTGGGATGCAATTGGCGAGCGCTACCGACTCAATTTGGAGGTTGTGAACCACGTCATCGATCCTACCTTCAGCTTCATGACGGTCGATTGGGACGGCCAAATCCGGATGGATCCTTCGTCGGTCTATGCGATGGCCAGCATGGTCGGTCTGAAAGAGCGATTCGACGTGGCCTTTGCGAGCGATACCGACGCCGATCGGCACGGAATAGTAAGCCACAGCCACGGGCTGCTGAATCCGAACCAGTATCTTTCGGTTGCTATCTCTTACCTGTTCGCCAACCGTCCGCAATGGTCGCAAGCAGTTGCCGTCGGCAAGACCGTCGTCAGCAGCAGCATGATCGATCGCGTGGTGAAAAGGTTGGGCCGACGGCTGTTTGAAGTTCCGGTTGGTTTCAAATGGTTCGTGAAAGGACTAATTGACGGCTCACTCGGGTTTGGTGGCGAGGAAAGCTCAGGCGCAACATTTTTGCGTCGTGATGGTACAGTCTGGACGACGGATAAAGACGGGCTTGTCCCCAACTTGTTGGCAGCGGAAATTACTGCGCGTACAGGCAAAGATCCGGGCGAGCACTATCAAGAACTGGCAGCCGAGTTCGGCACACCATACTACACACGCATCGATGCGCCAGCTACACCAGAGCAGAAGACGAGCCTGGCAAGACTATCGCCCGAGGCGGTTGCGACTGACATGCTCGCTGGCGAGCCGATCACATCCAAACTGACTGCTGCCCCAGGGGACGGCGCACCGATCGGCGGCCTCAAGGTTATGACTGCCAACGGCTGGTTCGCCGCCCGGCCCTCCGGCACCGAGAATATCTACAAGATCTATGCGGAAAGTTTTAAGGATCAAGGCCACCTGGAGGCGATCGTGAGCGAAGCTCAAGAGATCGTGAACGATGCGCTAAAGTCGTTTGATTCTGCAAACGAGCCGCTTGAGGCGCGCTAATGAGTGCCGACTTTCGAACGTTTGGCTTGCCTCCATTTCCGCCCGATTACCGCGCCTCGGGTTTACTTCTACATGTTACGTCCTTGCCATCCCCCTACGGCATTGGCGATGTGGGACCGGCTGCATTGAGCTGGATCGATCAACTGCATGATGCGGGGCAAAGCTGGTGGCAGTCGTTGCCGTTGGGTCCGACAGGGTACGGCAACTCGCCATATCAATCGCTGTCCTCGTTCGTAGGCAACGAACTCTTGATCAGCCCGGACTGGCTTATCGAGGATGGATTATTACGTGCAAACGACTTCACGGTACCCCCGTCTTCAGAGACCGCTGTCGATTACGGCACGGTAATGCCATTCAAACGTCGTTTACTCGAGACGGCGTGGAGTAACTTCGCCACTGGCGCGTTTCGAGGATTAAAGATCGACTTTGAACAGTTCTGCCACGACCAGGCGCACTGGGTGGAAGATTACGCCCTGTTTCGAGTATTGAAAGCCAAATACAACGGCGCCTACTACCTCGAGTGGCCCACGGAGTTGGTCCAGCGTGTGCCGTCAGCCCTAGCCCAGGCCCGGACTGATTTGGCAACCGAGATCGATGAAGTTCGCTTTGCTCAATTCCTGCTGTTCCGCCAGGGCGACCGGCTTAAAAGACATGCCAGCGCGAAGGGAGTTCGCCTGATTGGCGACCTGCCCTTTTTCGTTTCTCCTGACTCGAGCGACGTTTGGGCCAACCCGGAACTGTTTCTGCTGGACCAAGAACGCAGACCGCGATTCGTAGCCGGCGTGCCACCGGATTATTTCAGCTCCGAGGGACAACTCTGGGGCAACCCCGTCTACAACTGGGACGCGCTGCGGCAGATTGGCTATCGCTGGTGCATCGATCGCATCCGTTCACTGTTGGCCCACGTGGATGTGATTCGTTTGGATCACTTTCGTGGGTTCGCGGCCGCCTGGCAGGTACCGGCTGGAGCACCTACAGCAAAATTAGGACAATGGGTACCGGCTCCGGGCGCTGATTTCTTCAACTCGGTGAAGAGAGAGTTAGGCGTCCTACCGTTCATCGCTGAAGACCTGGGCCTAATCACGCCGGACGTTTCCGAACTTCGCGATGCGTTCCAGATACCGGGGACCCGTGTCCTTCAGTTTGCGTTTGATGGCAGTGCAAACAATCCGTACCTGCCACACAACTATGTTTCCAACACAGTTGTTTACACCGGTACCCACGACAATCCCACTACTCGGGAATGGTATGAAGAGCTACCAGAGTATCAACAGCAAAACTTTTGGCGATATTTGAACTCGCAGGAAGGTGAGAGTAGCGAGGCTGCCTGGGACTTGATGCGCCTTGCGTGGTCGTCGAGAGCCGCACTCGCAGTCGCTCCGCTGCAAGACTTGCTCAATCTGGGCTCCGAAGGTCGGATGAATGTTCCGGGCCGTGCGAGTGGCAACTGGACGTGGCGATGCCGCGAAGAAATGTTGGCGACTTCTCGGTTTCGTCAGCTGTTTGAGCTGACAAGAAGCTCGAATCGCATCGAACTACGTGATTCGCAAGCGAAAGAACTTAATGAGGCTGCATGATGACGCCGAGCCCAATTGTATTTCTAGTTGACGTCGACAACACGCTACTCGACAACGACCGGATTCAGAATGACCTCAAGCGTCACCTCGAACGTGAATTTGGCGCGGCTTGCCGGGATCGGTACTGGGCCATCCTCGAAGAGCTCTTCACTGAGCTGGGCTACCGTGATTATCTCGGCGCTCTGCAACGCTATCGGGTCGAACACCCGCAAGATATTCACCTGCTTTCGCTGTCCTCATTCCTGGTAGATTATCCGTTCGCTAATCGTCTCTATCCCGAATCGCTCGACGTGCTCGAGCGATTCCGATCGTGGGGACAAACGGTAATCCTCTCGGACGGCGATGTGGTCTTTCAACCACGTAAGATCGAACGCTCGGGAATCTTCGAAGCTATCGAAGGCAAGGTGCTCGTCTACATACACAAAGAAGAAGCCCTGGATGACGTAGTGCAGCGTTACCCGGCTGATCACTATGTCATTGTGGACGACAAGCTGCGCATTTTGACTGCAGTTAAGAAGGCCTGGGGATCACGCGTGACCACGGTCTTTCCCCGGCAAGGTCAGTTTGGACGTGACCAAAAGATATTCGCGGAATACCCGCCTGCGGACATTACAATTGAACGCATTGGCGATCTGCTTGAATATGAACTGTCTGCTTTGCTCGTGGGCCAACACACTAGTGCCACTATTCCAGCTGCGGATTTCATTAGCGATTATGCTTTCAGCGAAACAGACACTTAACCGGCGATAACGAAATGGCGGGAGAAATCAACGAAGGAAGGAGTTCTCCTTTGGGAGTGACCCTTTCTCCGGGAGGCGCAAATTTTAGCGTTTACTCGAAGCACGCAACCGGGATAGAGTTGCTCCTCTTTGATTGCGTTGATGATGCTCAGCCCGCGCGTGTTATTCGCATCAATCCCTCAACCAACCGCACGTATCACTACTGGCATGTCTTCGTACCTGGTGTGACAGCAGGTCAAATCTACGGCTATCGAGTTGAGGGGCCATTTGATCCTCGTAGTGGAATGCGCTTCGATCCTGACAAAGTCCTCATCGACCCATATGGACGCGCCACGGTAGTTCCGAAGAACTACAGTCGCGAAGCGGCACAAAGGGAAGGTGACAATGCCGCGGTGGCGATGAAGAGCGTCGTTGTAGATCCGCATGCATACGATTGGGAAGGCGACACACCACTCAATCGGCCCTCCTCTCGGACGATCGTATATGAGATGCACGTGCGGGGCTTTACCCGCCATCCGAGTTCTGGCGTCGCCGAGAAGAAACGCGGTACCTTTGCCGGCCTGATCGAGAAGATTCCGTACCTGCAGGAACTTCGGGTGACTGCGGTCGAATTGATGCCGGTGTTTCAGTTCGATGCTCAGGATTCCCCACCGGGAAAGACCAACTACTGGGGTTATGCGCCGATCTCGTTCTTTGCGCCGCATGTGGCATACAGCTCGCGCCAGGATCCGCTCGGTCCGTTAAACGAGTTTCGCGACATGGTGAAGGAACTGCACCGCGCAGGCATCGAGGTGATTCTCGATGTGGTGTTCAACCACACGACGGAAGGTGACCAAAATGGCCCAACATTGAGTTTGCGTGGTTTTGACAATAGCACTTACTACATTCTCGACCAGGATCGCTCTCGCTATGCGAATTACAGCGGCACCGGAAATACGCTCAACACCAATCATCCGATCGTTCGGCGGATGATCCTTGACAGCCTCCGCTATTGGGTTGACGAGATGCATGTGGATGGCTTCCGCTTCGATTTGGCGTCCATCCTTGGGCGCGACGAGTCAGGGCAGGTGCTCTCGAATCCGCCAGTATTGTGGGACATTGAATCAGACCCTGCACTCGCCGGGACCAAGCTCATCGCAGAAGCCTGGGATGCGAGTGGTCTCTACCAGGTAGGCAGCTTCATCGGGGACAGTTGGAAGGAATGGAACGGACAGTTCCGAGATGATGTTCGGAGTTTTCTTCGTGGAGAAAACGGTTTCGTTGGACGCTTTGCCGATCGCTTAATCGGTAGCCCGGCAATTTACGGCCATGAAGAACGTGAGGCTGACCAAAGCGTTAACTTTGTAACTTGTCATGATGGCTTCACACTCAACGACCTCGTCTCTTACGATCACAAGCACAACGAAGCAAACGGCGAAGACAACCGCGATGGCACAAACGACAACCGCAGCTGGAACTGCGGCGTTGAAGGTCCGACCGACGACGCGGCCGTTGAGAAGATTAGAAATCGGCAACTGAAGAACTTTTTCACCATCTCAATGATCGCCGCGGGCATGCCCATGATCCTCATGGGTGACGAAGTGCGTCGCACGCAACTGGGAAACAATAACGCCTATTGTCAGGACAACGAAACCAGCTGGTTCGACTGGACGCTACTCGCGAGCCACAGAGACGTACATCGGTTTGTGGCCCGGCTCAACGAGCAACGGCTTTCGCGAGGCCTGGAATCTGACGGCCAGAGCCTAAGCCTGAATCAACTCCTTCGCGGGACGAACTTGGCCTGGCACGGCATCAAGTTGGGCCAACCCGACTGGAGCGACTCTTCGCACAGCATTGCCTTCACGGTGGAAATCCGCAGGGAAAGGTTGCTTTATCACCTGATCTTTAACGCCTACTCGGAGCCACTCGATTTCGAGCTGCCGCGGGTGGATAAGGCAGGCGAAAACAGATGGCGCCGCTGGATCGACACGGCCCTCGACTCACCGCATGATATAACGCAGTTGGAGGCAGCCGAGTCCGTTCCGGGCGATGCCTACCGCGCTGAAGCACATTCCGTGGTCATGCTCTTTGCGATAGTTTGATATGAAGCCCGTCACGAAAACGCATTATAGTCCATTGCAGCAGAATAGGAATTTCACTCCGGAAGCACCCGGCCTAGAAAGGTGAGTCACCAGGCGCGCCGACTCGCTTCGCGATCGCCAGTGCAAATGACGATTGCCAGAACTTCGGACACTTAAGGCTCCGTAGCGCGATTAGTATCCTGATTCTTGCTGTTTGAAGAAAAGCACGATAAAGAAACAGAAAATTCACGGAGAAGCGAACTCGGTAACCTATGACACTCGATGGTCCAGCTTTAGGCGAAAGAGGTCACGAGATGATTTATCGATCACTCGGTAACACTGGAGAGAAGGCGTCGGCGATTGGAGTCGGCGGCTGGCATCTTAGCCTGAAACATGTTGACGAGAAACTGGCAATTCGCATTGTTCGAACAGCAGTTGATCGAGGGATTAACTTCCTCGACAACTCCTGGGACTACAACGACGGGGCCAGTGAGTTGCGGATGGGCAAAGCTCTGCGTGACGGCTACCGCGAACGTGCGTTTGTGATGACCAAGATTGATGGACGTTCGAAGAAAGAGGCGGCCAAACAACTCGACGAATCACTGCAGCGTTTGGGCGTCGACTACATCGATCTGGTCCAGCATCACGAGATCATCCGGTTTGAAGATCCGAACCGCATCTTTGCCGAGGAGGGAGCAAACGCGGCGCTCGTAGAAGCGCGCGCTGCCGGCAAGATTCGGTACATCGGATTTACCGGCCACAAAGATCCGCACATACATCTCTACATGCTTGAGGTCGCGAAAGAGAATGGGTTCCAATTTGATACTGCGCAAATGCCACTGAATGTTATGGACGCGCATTTTCGCAGCTTTGAGAAGTTGGTTCTGCCTGAACTCGTACGGTTGCAGATGGGCGTGCTGGGAATGAAGAGCATGGCGAATGGAATCCTGCTGAAGTCGAAGACCGTTACGCCGATCGAATGTCTGCACTACGCCCTTAATCTTCCAACTTCGGTCGTGATCACCGGCATTGACAGCATGAAGATACTTGACCAGGCGTTTGAAGCAGTCGAATCATTTCATCCGCTCAGCAAAGCTGAGGTGGATGCATTGCTGGCGAAAACTCGTGTGGCCGCCGAGCACGGTCGCTTTGAACCCTTCAAAACGTCGTCAATTTTTGACGGCACTGCCCAAAATCCGGAGTGGCTGGGTGAAGAGCCGCGAGAGCTGCGAGAGCTGATGCAGGCGTGAAACCGAAGCTCGCGCTACGTCTACCTGATTTCCCAAAACTAGTGACGGTGCCGCGATTTACACACCTTACGTTTCTAACCCCGCCATCCTCTCCATCAAGGGAATCACTGCGGAAAAGTCTTCTTCATTTTTGTCGTTGAAACTTCTGATGCGGCTTCGGCGATGCTGTCAGCAACCTTTGCGCCGTACTCAACCAACGGCTCGGCAGCTTCGCGAGTCCGGTTGTAAACGATCGTTCGGTAGCCGTGGTCGAGCAAACGTTTAGCCATGCGGCTTCCCATGTTGCCCATGCCGATAAACCCGAGCCGGGTATTTTCACTGGTGAACGAGTTCATTTGCTCTCTCCCCCCAGATACACCAAGTACCGAGACTGGCACTAATTCAGCCAACTGTGTGAAACAAGCGCCCTATTAAAAAGCCTAGCGCCGCAGCTCCGAGACCGATCGCGACCATTTGTATTCCGCTTTTACGCCAGTCGCCAACGAGGGTCTTGGCAGAGTAAACGCCGACGGCGAAGAGCGTTACCGCACTAAGTGCTATAGCCAAAACAATCGCCGGTGTGCGTGTGACAACCATGAACGGAACGATCGGTATGAAATGACCAATGAGAGTCGCTACGGTGACCACCAGGGCGCTGTGTACCAGGCTCTGCTGCGCAACTGGTTGCAGATGCAATTCTTCGTCCATCATCGTACTCACCCACGTTTCACGATTGGACGTGATCGTGGAAACAACCTCCTCGAGAAGCTGTCCCTTGAATCCCTTGGCCGCATAAATCTCTCTAATCTCCTCGCGCTCGTCATCAGGCTTGGCTTCGATTTCATTTTGCTCGCGAGCCTTTTCGGCGAGATAAAAGTCGCGGTCCGACCCGAAAGACGTATAGGCCACCGCCCCCATCGAGATCGATTCCGTGATTGCCGCGGCAATCCCCGTCACGATTAGCACGTGGGTGGACCCTCCCGCGGCCACGACTCCGAGAGCGATTCCCAGCATGTTGACGAGGCCATCCTGTCCTCCGAGAATTACGTCTCTGAGAGAATTGTTTGAACCGTGCTTTTCTTTGCCGAGCATCGGCCTCTCAGGGCCGCCGTTAACGGCAGCACGCACTGCGCGCCCGAGTTGAGTTGCGGTTTTCTGCTTCATCATCCAAAGAGTTCGCTTCTACTTAAACGCTGTCTGTATCTATCATCGATCTCAATCTGGCTCGAAGAGCGCGACGACTCCAGCTAGACTACGCGGAGTCGTGGTGACGCTAACATCCTATTAAGCGTCGCCTCTGAAGACAACAATCAAGCGACAATCTAAAATCGCGGGACATTGCGCAATAGCCCTGCAAGATAGCCGAGGCGCCAGAGCCAAAGGAGGATGAATGGCCTTGCCGCCGCAAACGTGGTCTCAGCGCACGGCCATTCATTCCATTATCATCTTCGGTGATGTTTCGCGTCGCAGATCGCTGCAAATCAAAACCAATTCATGAACCAACTATAATAGGTGCGGAACCAGCTCCGACGATAATCGTTTCCTAATATGAGTTTAGAGGCTCCTCCTGATGCATCTCCTAAATGGTGATAATTTAGCGCAAACCTCCACTCGCGAGCAGGTGTTCGCCAGTGAGCCAGCGAGAGGCGTCCGAAGCCAGAAAGACGACGACATCAGCAATATCATCCGGACGGCCGGTGCGACCAAGCGGCGTCTGACTGATCGCCAATTTTTCAAAGTCGGAACCAATGAAGCCCTCTGCCACCGTTCCCTCGGTCTCGACCACACCGGGATTCAGACTGTTGACCCGAATCTTCCTGGGCCCGAGTTCGTTGGCCAGGACACCGGTGATGGCATCAACGGCGCCTTTTGTCCCCGTATAGATCACACTGTCGGGCGGGAAGACGTTCGTCACACCAGAACCAATGTTGATAATGCTTGCTCCTTCGGACAGGTGTTGCAGCGCTGCCTGAGTTGTCAACAGCAGGCCAAGAACGTTCACGTTGAAGTGATTGTGGAACTGTTCCTCGGTAAGCTCTGAAATCGGCGCGAACTTGTAGATGCCGGAGTTATTCACGAGGATATCAAGTCGACCAAAATTCTTGATGGCCGCTTCAATCAGCGCTTTTGCCTCTGCTGCGTTGCTAACATCACCTTTGACGGCAACTGCCTTGCCGCCAGCTTGGGTTATCTCCGCGACGACCGCATCAGCACCTGCTTTGCTGGTAGCATAATTAACAATCACAGAAGCGCCATGCGCTGCGAGTGCTTTGGCAGCGCCCGCACCAATCCCTTTAGAAGCCCCGGTGACAACCGCGACTTTGCCTGCTAAGACTTGATCCATTTTCATTTCCTTTCCGTTTCTATGCGAGCACGTGCTCGATCAATTTACTTTGCTATTAACAATTCGAGTTATCCGATCGGACCCCCTATGTGCGGCAAATTCGGATCGTCCGGTTGCGCGTATGTAAGATTTCGCCTGAGATCGTCAGGCGGAATCGATGAGGTATTGCTCGTATTGTCGTTCATGCCCTCCTTCATCATTTCGTCTTCAGGCAGTTACCACTTCACGTATCTGGGCTAGTGTCGGATAGTCGGTATACCCACGCTCACCCGGTGAGTAGAAAGTTGGCTGATCGGGCTCATTAAGTTGTGCGCCTCGCTTGAACCTGTCCGGGAGATCAGGATTCGCAAGGAATTTCACGCCGAACACGATCGCGTCAGCTCCGCCGTTCGCCAACAATTCCGTACCGGACTCGCGGGTGAAGCTTGCGCCGGCGAAATAGACGCCCTTGTAGTGCGGGCGCAACTTCCAGTGCCAGCCCGCTCCCATGCCGACGCTGACGTGGACGTAAGCGAGACTTCTGTGGCTTAATTTTTCGAGGATGTATGGATAGACCTCGTCAGCATCGCGTTCCTCGATGTCGTTGAAAGGTATCTGCGGCGAGAACTTTACGCCCACTTTCTGTGAACCGACCTCCTTCGCCATCTCGTCCAACACCTCGAAGAGAAATCTCGTGCGATTCTCGATTGAGCCGCCGTATTCGTCGGTGCGAAGATTGACGTTCGTTGTCAGAAATTGCTGGACCAAGTAGCCGCTGGCTGCATGCAGTTCCACACCGTCGAAGCCGGCAGCGATCGCATTCCGGGCTGCGCTGCCGAAGTCTCTGATAGTGTGCGCGATCTCTTCTTTCGTGATCTCACGCGGCGTCACGAACTCTTTCATCCCAGTGTCAGTGTAGTTCTTCCCGTTCGCCCGGACAGCGCTGGGCGCGACAGGCTGGGCGTGATTCGGCAGAAAGTCTGGCAGGGCGACGCGGCCCGTATGAAAGAGCTGCATGAAGATCTTGCCGCCTCTCGCGTGCACTGCTTCAGACACCGGTCGCCAGCCCTTGATCTGAGCTTCAGTGTAAATGCCCGGCGTGCGGATGTAGCCTTTCGCCATCGGCGAGATGTTCGTCGCCTCAGTGATGATGAGACCGGCCGACCCGCGCTGCCGGTAGTACTCAGCGGCATAGGCTGGCTGCACGCCATCATGGTTCGCGCGACTGCGCGTCATGGGCGCCATGATCATGCGGTTATCTAGTTCCATTTGTCCTACCTTCAATCGGTCAAAAAGCGTTGCCATAATCTTTCTTCCTCCAATGCGGCAATGAATGGTTCGTGATCTGAAACAGCCCAGTTCTCAACCATCCCTAACCATCCGAGCACTATCTCTGTTCATACCAGAAGTCAGGAGTCCCTCACATAATCCGTTTTCCAATTACGCGCAGAAATCCGCAAATCGCAAAGCTTAAGATCACGACTGCGAAAACGATGCTTTGCAACAATCCACGCGTAGCATGAATATTTGGCAGTTCGATCATCTGCGTCATCAGCCCAGGTTGCGGGCATGCTGGCGTCGGTGTCGGTGAAGGTTGCTCGTATTTCAAATACGACGCATTTTCTGCCGAGGTTATTGCCGATTCAACGCGCGCGCGGCTTTCTTCAAGCAGGTCAAGCTGTGCCTGCAATCCATTTCGTTCAATTGTCAACATCTTGCGACGATGCTCGCGCAACTCTTCCGGCCGGGTCGATCCAATTCCGGCTACCGCGCACTCGATACGTTCCGGTTTCAACTCCTCATCGAGTTCTTCAAGCCGCAATCGCAACTGAGTCTCTCTCGATTCAATATCCAGCAATTGCTGTTTCAAGGTAGCAACTGGGTTTTCAGTACAGATATCCTGAGCTACCACTGCCCAAGCGAAGGCAAACACGAGAACTGTTGACATAAATGCAACTTTCTTCCTCATGATTACCTCTCCGTAAGCAACCTAAAAATCAATTCCATCCGTCGGGAACCCAAAGGAGTGATCTTAACTCCGTGAATTCATTATTGTAGTCACCAACGTCTATGCGGTTTTCCTAAATCTTGCCCAACCTTGCTGGATGTTGTTGTGCTTGCACGTTGACCGTCCCACATTCGTCTTGAAGTGAAAGTCGAAGAATGCCTACTGCAAGTTCCGAAGAGGAACAGAGCAAGAGATGAAACATTCAAGCAAGAACGAGAAAGAAACACTCGCCCCCTCTCACTAACATCCATGTCGATACGAAATGGCATGTTCCATGGCGGGCATGCTTCAACTTGCATGGTGAAGCAGTTGGCCGCGAGCCGACTCCATAATTAAGCAATGGCTACACGGCGTGCTTCAGCTAGTCAGCCACAATAAGGAGATTGGATAAACTACTTAAGCAAATTGTTCTTTTCGTTTTGTTTCGTTGCGGGTTTGGGAATGGCAACTGTTTCTAGCGCACAAATTCCCAGTGACCTGACCATTCAGGCGAACATTCCATACACATTCGTCGTGGGAGATAAGCAGTTGCCGCCGGGCAAGTACATGATCAAGGTGGCCGGCTTCAATGACCTGAAGTTAATGCTGATACGCAGTGAAGAATCGCACACGGCTGTTTTCTTCTATACGGAAAACGCGGAGGCGAACGATACGCCGAGCAGAAGTGAACTGGTATTCGACAAGATCGGTGACACCTATTTCCTGTCGCAGATTTGGCTCCAGGGATACCGGTCCGGGAATCACATCATGGAATCAAAAATGCAGCAAGAGCTTGAAAGTCGTGGCATGACGCCGGAAAAGCGTTCCGTTGCCGGCGAAGTAGGTCGTGCGACCAAAACAGTCGGCAAGAGAATCGGGTAGGAACCGCTATCGCTATCCTTGAGCGCTTGACGAAAGCGAAAAAGGTGCAGACTGCGGTCGAGGCTTGGGTGTGGAGGGAAGATGACTGTATCTATAGAGTCCGGCGTCCTGCATCCCAAGTCTTACGCGTCAACCGCCTCCTCTCAGTCGGAGGCGTTGGAGAGGTGGCTTCCCGCCTTTCTCAGCGTAGTCGCGGGCATGGTTGATG
>WNGF01007210.1_pt1 | contig 13526 bp, 13 predicted proteins | sample 5400641 | NCBI WGS metagenome assembly WNGF01 (sample SAMN13153371, study PRJNA577476) | soil metagenome | isolation source: 80 cm soil or saprolite under grassland replicate 2 | place: USA:California | collected 2016-06-15
TGATGTTCTGGCTGCTCACGGGGTTCTCGCCGTGGCCAGGCGTGGTGCTGGGCTCGCTGGTCGGCCTGGGCATGGGTGTCCCGCTGCTAGCGCTCACCTCGCCCCGCCGCCGCAGGTGACGCCGGCCGAGGCGTTCGTCGCGCTGCTCGGTGAGAGGCATCGCACGCTCGACCTGGTGATGTCTGATGTCTCCTCGGAGATGCTCGTGTTCGAGCCTTCGGGAAATGTGTTGCCGATCGGCAGCATCTACGCGCACTCGGTCGGGCTCGAGGATCTGTTTATCCAGCAGATCCTCCAACAACGTTCCCTGGTCTGGTCATCCGAGGATTGGGCAGCTCGCCTGGGCCATGCGCTGCCGCCCAACCAGTGGAATGTCGAGCGGGTGATACCACCCGATATGGACGCCTTGCGCGCCTACCAATCTGCTGTGTTCTCGGGAAGCCTCTCGTACGCGGCGTCGCTCGCAGCCGATGATCTGGACCGCCAGCTGACGTTTCCCGGCCGCCAATGGAGCATGTCGATCGCCCAGCGGCTCGGGGTGGTGGTGGCCCACACACTCGGCCACGCCGGCGAGATCGCCGCGCTCAAGGGTCTCCAGGGGGCCCGCGGCCTTCCATTCTAGTTTCAAGAAACCAATACCCTCAGAAAGGTATGAAAGCGTTAGTCGTCTCGTTGAACGTGAAGCCTGACAAGCGGGAGCAGTTCCTGGCAGCGGCTCAGGATGATTCGACGTGCTCGGTCCGCGATGAGCCCGGCTGCGTCAGGTTCGATGTGCTGCAGGACAGCACAGATCAAAACCTCTTCTACTTCTACGAGATCTACAAGGACGACGAGGCATTCAAGGCGCACGCCACGATGCCGCATTACGCTCGCTGGCAAAAAGCACGCGAAGAGTGCGTGAATGACGTAACCAGGATCAACGCGGCAGTGCTGTATCCGGCGGACTACCGCTGACGTAGCCTAGCTCAATGCCCGGACCGTCTTACGTTCACGGCGCCAGCAGCGTGCCGCTGCTCGGCGAGACCATCGGCCAGAACTTGCGTCGGACGGTCGAGCGCTTCGGGGATGGCGAGGCCCTCGTCGTCCGCCAGCAGAACTATCGCGCCACCTACCGCGAGCTGTGGGATCAGACCACGCAGGCGGCCCGCGGCCTCCTGGCGCACGGGGTCAGAAAGGGCGATCGGGTGGGCATCTGGTCGCCCAACCGCGCCGAATGGGTCGTGATCCAGTACGCGACGGCGCGCATCGGCGCCATTCTGGTCAACATCAACCCCGCGTACAAGACCGCCGAGCTGCGCTATGCGCTGCAGCAATCGGGCATCACGCTGCTGCTGCTCGCACGAGCGTTTCGGACTTCAGACTACGTGGGCATGCTGCGCGAAGTCCGCCCCGATTGCCCCGACTTGCGCGAGTCGCTGGTGCTCGACGATGACTGGCACGGGCTGCTGCGCGATGGCGAGCGCGTCGATGCATCGGAAGTCAGCGCGATCGAATCAAGTCTGCAGTTCGACGATGCCATCAACATCCAGTACACGTCGGGCACGACGGGCTTTCCCAAAGGCGCGACGCTGTCCCACCACAACATCCTGAACAACGGCTTCTTTATCGGCGAGGCGCTGCGCTATTCCGAACACGACCGGGTGTGTATCCCGGTGCCCTTCTATCACTGCTTCGGCATGGTGCTGGGCAACCTTGCCTGCACCACCCACGGCTCGACCATGGTGGTGCCCGGCGAGAGCTACGAGCCGCTGGCCGTGATGGAGACGGTCCAGGCGGAGCGCTGCACCTCGCTGTACGGCGTTCCGACCATGTTCATCGGCGAGCTCGATCATCCGCGGTTCAGCGAGTTCGACTTCTCGTCGCTGCGCACAGGCATCATGGCTGGCTCGCCGTGCCCGGTCGAGGTGATGAAGAAGGTCCAGGCGCAGATGCACATGCCCGAGGTGACCATCTGCTACGGCATGACCGAGACCTCGCCGGTCTCGACCCAGAGCGGCACCGACGATCCGCTAGACAAGCGGGTCGCGACGGTCGGTCGCATCCATCCGCACGTCGAGATCAAGATCGTCGATGCCGAGTCGGGGGCTATCGTGCCGCGCGGAACCCCAGGTGAGCTGTGCTCACGCGGCTACCTGGTGATGCTCGGCTACTGGAACAATCCGTCGGCGACCGCGGAGGCGATCGACGGCGCGCGCTGGATGCACACGGGCGATCTGGCGACGATGGACGACGACGGGTACCTGAATATCGTCGGCCGCATCAAGGACATGATCATCCGCGGCGGCGAGAACGTGTACCCGCGGGAGATCGAGGAGTTCCTGTACACGCATCCCGACGTGAGCGATGTGCAGGTGATCGGGGTGCCGAGCGAGAAATACGGCGAGGAAGTGATGGCGTGGGTGAAGCTGCGCGAGGGCGCCTCCGCCTCAGACCAGGATCTTGTGACGTACTGCCGGGGGAAAATCGCCACGTACAAGATCCCGCGCTACTGGAAGTTCGTCGACGGCTTTCCGATGACCGTCACGGGCAAGATCCAGAAGTTCAAGATGCGCGAAACTGCCATCTCCGAGCTTGGTCTGGAGGCCGCGGCCGCCGTCGCCACCGCCTGAGCGCGGTTTTAAAGCGGTAGTCGAGCGGTTGCGAGCGAGTCGCTGGGGTACGATGGCGTGATCGGGAGGTCGGACAAAGTATGTACAACGGCGTAAAAGTCCTGGATGTGCACGGGCACGTTTCCTCGCCCGAAGCCACGAGCAACTACCTGATGCTGATGATCGCGGCCAATACGCCGTTTCCGAGTCCCATTGGCACCGGCGGCGTGCCTGCCGCGGGCGGTCGGGTCAGCCCAGGGCTCTCGCCGGACGACTTCAAACGCGCCAGCCAGCGCCACATCGACTACATGGACGAGCGCAATATCGACGTCCAGATCATCGGTCCGCGACCCTTCCGCACCATGGGCTTCATGGAGGATCACCTGATCCCCAACTGGGCGCGCTTCGTCAACGACTGCATCAAGATCCAATGCGACGATTTTCCAGAGCGGTTCCTCGGCGCTGCCCAACTGCCACAGGTGAGCGACGCGCCGGACACGAAAAACTGCCTCGCCGAGCTCGAGCGGTGCGTGAAGGACCTCGGCTTCGTCGCCGCCTACGCCAGCCCCGATCCGGCGGGTCGACGGACCACGCCGGGCATGTGGGAGGCGTATTGGTTCCCGCTGTACGAGAAGTGCCAGGAGCTTAAAGTGCCGATCATCGTGCACGGCACCAACGCCCTCGACCGACGCTTCCGCGTCGTTCCCCACAACTACCAGCTGGGCTTCTACACCGAGCAGTACCTGGCGACCCAGTTCCTCGGCCACAGTGACGTCTTCCAGCGCTACCCCGAGCTCAAGATCGTGATCTGCCATCTCGGCGGCGGCCTGGACCGCTTCCACAAGAGCGATCCGCACCTGCCGCAGAAGGACCTGTCGAAGAACCTGTACTTCGACACCTGCGCCTACGATCCGATCTTTCTCGAAGCGGGCATCAAGCAGCGCGGCGTGAAGCGCATCCTGTTCGGGACCGAGGCGCCTGGCTCGGGCCGCCACACGAACCCCGAGACGGGTCTCAGCGGCGACAACCTGGTGCCCGTGCTCGGCGGCTTCGATTTTCTGAGCGAGGACGACAGGCTGTACATCCTGAATCTTGGGCCACGGGAGGTATTCCCGCAGTTCGCCAAGCTCGACCCGGCGGGGGTGGGCAAGCGCGCCGCGGCTACCGCCTGAGCTAGCCCTCACCCCCGGCCCTCTCCCAGAGGGAGAGGGAGACGCTTACGCTACAGCGGGCCGTTGACCGCGGCGTCGAGTTGCGGGTGATCGACGAACGCGCGCCGTAGCTCGCGCGTCGCTTCGACCCAATCGGACCCGTCCGGCAGAAAGACGCCGCCCGAGCGGACACGATAAGCCTCGGGCGCGTCCACTCCTGGGGGCACGGCGCCGCTCCGCATGTGCGCCTGCACCGCGGCGATCACCCGCCGCCGAACCCGGATCACCATGGCGTCGCTCGAACCCAGGTGCTCCCTCGTGCGGTCGTAGATCGGGCCCATGCTGGTGGTGACCGCGGCGTCCTGCATCGCGATGCCGTTGATCCCGGTAAACCCGGCGGGACCTTCGTTTCGTCGCTGCACCGCGCGGTCGATAAGAAAGTCGTTCTCGGGCTGCACGATCGGCCGAAAGCGGCCGTACCAGTCGTTGGTGTTGGGTTCTACGGGCACCGGGTTGACGACCTGGCTTGGCCCAACCCCAGGTCGGCCGCTACTCGCCGACATCTGATAGGTGATGGTGTGTGAGTCGTCCAAAGGCACCTCGCAGGCATTGCGCTTGCCCAGCCCGAGCACGCCGGGCGGCGCCATGCTGAACGACGGAAACAGCCACTGGGCGATGCGCCAGTAGGTCTGGCCCGGACCGGCAGGTCGAGCGGCCGCATAGGCTGCACCGCCCTCGGTGTCGATGACCTCGAACGTGGCGGAACGCGTCCGGAGCTGGTATTCCGAAAAACTGCCCGCGGGCTGGTCTTCCGCCATGAGCCCACCGTAGTGCAAGAACGCGACGTGCACGGTATCGATGTGGCCTTCGAGGATCTGGAACCAGTTCGCCGACTGCTGATACGCCCAGGCGGTGGCGCCTTCGAGCATGTTGCCTTCGAGATCGGGCAGCGCTGGCGGTTCTGTCCGTGGGCCCATGTACGCCCACACGATGCCGCCCCGCTCCCGCGTGGGATACGCCTTCGCCTTGACCTTCAGCCGAAAATCGGACTCCCCGGGCTCGTTCGGCATGTCCACACACGTGCCGTCAGCAGCGAACTTCCAGCCGTGGTAGACGCAGCGCAAACCGCACTCTTCGTTGCGACCGAAGAACAGCGAAGCGCCTCGGTGCGGGCAATTGTGGTCCAACAGGCCGACCGTGCCGTTGGTGTCGCGGAAAGCGATCAGCTTCTCGCCGAGCATCATCACCCGAACGGGGTCCGAGTCAGGTGATGGCAATTCGGACGAGAGCATCGCCGGCAGCCAGTACTCGCGGAACAGGTTGCCCATGGGCGTGCCCGGTCCGACAAGCGTGATCAGCTCGTTTTCTTCCTGGCTCAGCACACTCCTAAGCGTACCCCTGCGCTGTCGGATGCACGATGCCAGGCGTTGGCAGGTGCGCGGTGAGCAGCACGGCTCGCTCGTGGTGGGCATCCTCCAGGATGCGCCGCCGCGACGCGGCCGAGACCTCGGGCATCAGATCGAACATGTCCGACCACTCCGGGTGTTCCAGCTGGCACTCGTGGTGAAGCAGGTCGCCGGTATAGAGCGCCATCTCCTGACCCGAAACGATCGCGACACACAGGTGACCCGGCGTATGGCCGGGCGCGGGAATGAGCCGAACGCCGGGCGCGACTTCGATCTCCTCGGGCGTGAGCTCGACCTGGCCGTGCGCTGCCAGCGGCGACAGCTTGTTCTTGAGGAAAGGCCGCTCCTCGAGCACCTCGGGCTTGGTCCAGTAGCTCCACTCCTCGTCCCACAGCCAGTACAGGGCTTCGGGAAACGTCGGCACCATCTCATCGCCCGCGGGGATGGTCGCGCCGCCGATGTGGTCGCCGTGGGCGTGGCTGATCACGACCGTGTCGATGTCCGCGGGCTGGACGCCGAGCGCGGGCAGGTTGTCCACGAGCAGTCCGCAGCCGCCGCCGTAGCGCTCCATCAGCATCGGCGTGTCGCGGCCCGCGCCAGTGTCCAGCAGGATGCGCCGGTCGCCCACGCGTAGCAGGACGCAGTTCACCGAGAACGGCAGGCGGCCTTCCTCCAACTCCACGCGCTGGCGGAACTCGCTCGTGTCATCGGGCTTGAACATCAGCCCTGGGTCCAGGCGCAAGCGCCCATCAGAAACCACGGCGATGTCGATCGCGCCAATGCGCAGAGTGCTCATTTTTGTACGGTATGCTCCCCAACATGGTCAGCGTCGAAGCGGAACGACTCACCGTCCACAACCCGATGGGCTATCCACCCAAGGTGCCGCCCAAGCCCCTGGCGCCGCGGCTCGACACCCTCGACGGCAAGACCATCTTCCTCGTCGATTGCCGCTTCGACGACGCCGACCTGCTCCTGCAGCAACTCGAGGCCTGGTTTGCGCAGAACCTGCCCAACACGAGTACGAAGTTGGTGCAGCTGTCGAATGTCTACACCAAGGACGACCCCGAGCTGTGGACGCGGATCAAGTCCGAGGGCCACGCGGCCATCGTCGGGGTCGGCCATTGAAGCACCTGTGCGCCGGCGGTCGCCGCGCACGCGATGACGATCGAGAGCCAGTACCAGGTGCCTACGGTCGCGCTGCACACCAACGTGTTTGAGAAGGTGGTGCGCGCGGTCGCGCGGTTCAATGGCATGCCCGGTATGCGCACGGCGTTCGTGCCGCAGCCGGTGATGGGCAAGACCGCGGCTGAGCTGCGCGCGTACGTCGACGGCGTGGACCCTGTCACGAGGCGGCCGGTGGTGCAGGAGATCGTCGAAGGTTTGACCCGACCCTTCCGTGACGACGAGCTCCAGAAAACCGTCTTCGAACGCACCACGCCGCGGCTCGTCGATCAGGCAGCCGAAGCCGAGCTGCAGCAGGTGTTCCTGGAAAACCACTGGACCGACATGTTGCCGATCGTGCTGCCCACCGAGGAGCGGGTCGCGGCGATGCTTGCCGGCACCTCTCGGAAGCCCGACGAGGTAGTCGGTCGCATGCGGCCGACCCTGTTCCGCGAGGCGTGGGAGTACACGGTCGAGAAAGTAGCGGTCAACGCGGTGATGGCCGGGGCTCGGCCGGAGTACTTGCCAGTCATCCTGGCCCTGGCAGCGAGCGGGGTGTCTGCGCGCGGGAGTACCACGAGCTCGGCGGCGGCGATGGCCGTGGTCAACGGTCCGATTCGACACGAGATCGGCATGAGCGGCGGGATTGGCGCGCTGGGTCCCTACAACCACGCCAACGCCACGATTGGTCGCGCATATGGGCTGCTGTCGCAGAACCTGCAGGGCGGGTCGGTGGTCGGAGTGACCTACATGGGTTCGCAGGGCAATGGCTACTCGTTCACCAATGTCACGTTCGCCGAGAACGAGGAGGCCTCACCCTGGGAGCCGTTCCACGTGTCTCTTGGTTTTCCCAGTTCCACCAGCGCCGTCAGCGTCTTCGGCGGCGTCCGCCACACCGCCTTTACTCTCGGCGTGCGGGAAAAACACTGGCGTGAGCACGTGCGGCACATGTTGCTGGGAATGGATCCGCGCGAGCAGCCGCTGTTCGTGCTCGACCCCATCGCCGCGCGGCAGTTCGCCGAACGCGGACCCTTCCCGGCCAAGAAGGACCTCGAGGACTGGGCGTATTCGGTCGCGCTGATGAAGGCCAGCGAGTACTGGGACTACCAGCTGGTGCAGAACTACGTTTATCCCCGCGCGACGTTTGGCGAAGAGCCGTACGCTTCGATGCTCGCGGCTGCGCCGGATGAGCTGATCCCGATGTTCCCGCGCGAGGCGGTCCGAGTCGTCGTGGTCGGCGGTGAGACCAATGGCTACTGGCGCATCTTCGGCGCCAGCTACGCCAAGACGGTCTCCGTCGACGACTGGCGCTGATCGGGCTGGTGCGCAGCCAGCCGCGACCGCGGCTCAGAGCGGCGGGTCGGTGTTAGCTATCGGCGTCGTCGCGGACGGCAAGCCGATCGCAGCGCGTACGCTCGCGCCGGGGCAGGTGGCGCGCGGTTCAGCCTCGCGGGCAGGGGCGGTCAGCGCGTGACCATCGTCCAGCGCAGCAGCCAGGGCAACCCTGGCCCGAGCTCCGAGGGCGGCTGCGCCACCAACGCGACCCGCCTGGTTGCGCCCGGTGGACGGCAGCTCGTTCGCGAAATCAACTGCGGCTTGCTGCCGGCTATCGCACTGCCGAGCGACGGCACGTACCTCATCGAGGTCAGTAGCGAGCCGACCGACCTAGTCGACCTCCTGCTGAGCATCTTCGACGTCCCGCCGGATGTCACCGCCACCCTGACTGTCGGCGGGCCACCGGTGGCGGTGACCACCTCGGCGCCCGGCCAGCGCGCACAGCTCGAGCTCGAAGGCCGCGCCGGGCAGCGCATCGGCCTGGTGCAGCGCACCGCTGACGGCGCGACAGGACCAAACACGCAACCGGGCTGCTGGAACGAGACCACCCGGCTGTTGCGATCCGACCGCCAGGAGATCGCCAGTACCAGCTCGTGTGCGCCGCTCGCACCGACGCGGCTGCCGGCCGATGGCGTGTACACCGTCGAGGTATCGATGCTCGACGCCTCAACCGCGGACCTCACGCTGGAGGCCTTCGAGCAGTCCTAGATCCTTAGTACAACGTGCGCGGCATGGCGCAAATCCTGCGTGCTACCGTTCGCGCATGGCACCGCCGCGCCCAGCCAACCGCGAGACCATCTTGCGACCCAAGTCCAGCGTGTTTCGCCTGCTCGTCGACGAAAACGGGCTGACCGATGCGCTGCATGAGTACGTGACGGATCCGCGTGGCTCGCGTAACGATCGGCCAGTGATCCAGGACCTGCACGAGATCGCTCCGGGCATGGTGCCGGTCATGGAGTCGATGGTGCTGGACGGCGTCGAGAAGCGGGAGGACGTCGCCGACTACGTCCACGCGATCCTGTTCGGCCTCGGACCGCTGCAGGACTAGCCGAGGCCGTGCTCGACGGCCCATACCGCGACTCGCGCGCGTGAGCTCAGGTCGAGCTTGTTGAGGATGTTCGCGACGTGGCGCACCGCGGTGGGCTCCGCAACCACCAGTGCCTCGGCTATCTGTCGATTGGTGTAGCCCCGCGCGATCAGCGCGGCGACTTCGCGCTCGCGCGCCGTGAGCACACCCCCAGGCTCCTGCATCGCCGGTAGCGCGGCTTTGTCCGCACGCCAGCCGACGACCTCGAAGGCCGTGATCGATCGCCGCCCATTCGCGGCCGGTAGATCGCCGATCGGCCTCGTTTCGACGTCGTTCTCGACCGCGAGATGGGCGCGATTGCCGATCAAGATCTGACCCGGCGGCGCCGCCTCGCGGAGACGGACCGCGGTATAGACCACAGGCCCTACCGCCGCGTACTCGCTGCGCGCCTCGAAGCCAACGCTACCGAGTGTCGCATAGCCAAAGTCCACGCCCGCCGCGAAGCGCAGCGCGAATCCGCGTCGCTGCCACTCCCGCGCCTGTTCGGCCACTGCTTCACGCAGCGCAATCGCGAGGCGCACTGCATCGAGGGCAGGCTGGTCGACCGGCAGCGGATCGTTGAAGAAGAGCACGATCTCGTCCGCGCTCAGCTGTCCAACGCTTGCTTCGGTGGGCGTTGTCAGCTTGCCCACCATCGCGTGGTAGTCGTGGAGGACGTCCAGTACCTCTTCGGGCTCGGCCGTTTCTGCCAGCTCCGCGAACCCGCGGAGCTGGCAGCTCACGACCGCGATTTGCCGTCGGTGCTTCTCGAGTAGTGCTTCGCCCTCAGCCGATACGAGCAGCTCGGCGAGGCGGGGCGACAAGAAGCGTCGCAGTCGGCCGAGTCGCGCGAGCTCAGCGACCTGCTCCTGAACGCGCTGCTCGAGGTCGCGATTGAGTACGGCTAACTCGGCTGCTTGCTGCTGAATGATGTCGTGGAAACCCTTGATTCGTAAGAGCGATTTGATACGTGCCAGAACCTCGCCGGTGTCGAACGGCTTCTGAATGAAGTCGTCCGCACCGGACTCGAGTGCGCGCACGCGCTGCTGATCTCCGCTAGCGGTGATCATGACCACAGGCAGGATCTGGTTCGCCGGGTCGGCGCGCAAGCGGCGGCAAACCTCGTGTCCGTCGAGGTCGGGCATGAGGATGTCCAGCAGCACCAGGTCGGGTCGTTCGGTCGCTACCTTGTCGAGCGCTTCCAGCCCCGACGCGGCTGAGATCAGATCGTAGCCACGCGGTTCGAGGACCGCTTCGAGCAGGCGAATGTTGCGCGGCTCGTCGTCGACTAGCAGGAGTTTCGGAGCGCTCATGCCCGAGTGAGAACGGTCCCTACGGCGACGGTGGTGAGCGGCAGGCTGAAGGTAAAGGTGCTGCCAATACCTGGCTGGCTGTCAACCCAGATGTGCCCACCATGCAGCTCCACGAAGCGGCGTGCCAGAGCCAGCCCCAATCCGGTGCCCTCAGTCGAGTGATGCAGGGCACCCGTGCGGACCTGCGCGAATTCCTCGAAGATGCGCTGCTGATCGGCGGGCGCAATCCCAATCCCCGTGTCGCGCACCGAGACATGCAGCTCGGATTCGATGCGCCGCGCGCTCACGTCGATTCGCCCGTGGTCGGGCGTGAACTTGACCGCGTTCGAAAGCAGGTTGAAGACGATTTGTTTGACCTTGCGCTCATCGCCAACGACACAGTCAACCGACGGGTCGATGTCCAACCCGACGGCAATACCTCGCTCGGTTGCCCGTTCGCGGACCATTGTCAAGCCGTTCTGCAGCGCCTCGGCCAGCGAAAACGTCGAAGGTTCGAGCTCCATGCGCCCCGCCTCCACCTTCGACAGGTCGAGGATGTCGTTGATCAGGGACAACAGATGCCGGCCGGAGCCGAGGATGTCCTGCAGATACGCCTCCTGCTTGCTCGTGACATCGCCGTGCAAGCGCTCCATCAGCACCTGTGAGAAGCCGTTGATCGCGTTGAGCGGCGTCCGCAGCTCGTGGGACATATTGGCCAGGAACTCAGATTTGTGGCGGCTGGCGACTTCCAGTTGGCGACTCTTGCGATCGATCTCCTGGAACAGGCGCGCGTTCTGAATCGCCAGCACCGACTGTCGAGCGAATGTCTGGAGTACGTCGATGGTGTCGAGGCCGAACTCGCCGGGCGTGGCGCGCCACACGACGAGTCCGCCGACGATGCGCTCGTCCCGCAGCAGCGGCACCACCAGCAGCGCGCGCGCACCCGCGCGCTCGATCGGATCCTCGAACTCGTTCCATGGGGGCACGTGGACGTCTGCTACGTGCACGACGGTGTGTTCGGCTGCCGCGCGCCCCAGGATCGAGCCCGTCAGCGGAACACGCACGCCACCGAATGCGTCCGCGGCCTGGTGGCTCACGGCGCTCGTTGCGCTCAGCCTGAACTCGCGCGCGGGCTCGTCGTACTCGTAGATTGCGCCTTCGTCGGCCGCCGAAAGCTGCACGGCCTGTGCGACCACGGTGGACAGCACTGCCTCGAGATCGAGTGTGGAGCTCACGGTCTCGCTGACCGCGCCGAGTGCGCGCAGGCGCTCGAGCGCCGCTGCCAGATCACGCGTCCGCTCGTCCACTTTTTGTTCTAGGGTCGCGTACGACTCGCGTAGCTGGGAGCTCATGCTGTTGAAGGCGTCGCCGAGCGCTTCGAGCTCGTCGCCGGTGCGAACATCAATGCGCTGATCGAGCGCGCCGGCACCAATTCGCGCCGCCCCCAGCTGCAGCTGCTGGATCGGCCGTGTGAGGCGCCGTGCCAGCACGAGGTTGGCCAGGACCGCCAGCACGAGGCCGCCAACCAACACGACGGCAGTGCTGGCCACGAGCGAATACAGGGGTGCGAACGCCTTCTCTAGCGGTTGCTCGACAAAGACCGACCAGCCGAGCCGCTCGATGACGGCGCGCGCTGTCAGCACTTGCCGGTCGTTCAGGTCGCGCGCGATGGTCGGCTCTCGCGGCGAGACCACCGTGGCCTTCGCGGCCCGCACCTGCGGCAGTGCGCTCAGATCGCGGTGCTGCAGGACAAGGCTGAGGTCGGGATGAGCGATCAGTTGACCGCGGCGGTCCACGACGTAGGCGTAGCCTGCGTCACCGACTTGAAGGTGGGTGACGACGTCCCAGATGAGCTTCAGGTTGACTTGAGCGACCGTGACTCCGTTACCGGGCTGCTGCTCCGGGACGCTCACCGTCATATACGGTTCGGACTGCCCCTGGAAGTACACCTCGCCGAACACCGTGCTGTGGCCAAGGGCGAGGGCAAACGAAGGATCGCCAGATCGGTCGACACCGCTGCCCAGAGCGCTGATCGCAGTGCGCGAGAGGTGAACCTGCTCGCGGCCGGCCGCGTCCAGGTAGGTCACATCGGAGATCGCTGGCACCTGACGGAGCAGCCGCAACAGCTCGTCTCGCCGCTGCTCGGGCGAGATCGGACCCACTGCCAACAGTGGCGCGGGCACCGCGCTGCTCATTTGCCGTTCGACATCGTCGACGAAGGCTTGAATACGGGCCGCCGCGCCGATTGCTTTTTCGCGTTGCAGGGCCACCAGGCCGTCCTGGTTCTGCTGAAACGAGAAGGCCAGCTGCAACAGGCCGCTGATCGCGAGGGTGCCACTGACCAGCAGCACCAACACCGCCACGTACTTGCGGAACAGTGGCTGTCGAATCATTGAAGCAGCTGGGTCGCTTGCACCAGCACATTCCGCGGGATCGTGAGGTTCATCGCTTCGGCGGTCTTGAGATTGATGACGAAATCGAACGTGGTCGTCTGCTCGACTGGCAGGTCGGCCGCGTTGGCGCCGTGCAACAGTTTGTCTACGAACGTCGCCGCCCGCCGGTGAAAGGCTTTGTAGTCCGACGTATACGCCATCAGGCCTCCCTGGTCGACGTAGCCGTCAGTCTGTTTGTAGATCGTGGGCAGTCGAAAGCGGAGCGCGAGCGGCACGACTCGCCAGCCTGACGGATCGCCGAACAGGAAATCGGTCGACACGATCAATCCGCCCACTCCAGCCATGGTTGCTGCTTCGAACTGGGCGTCGATGTCGTCGGGCACGCGCGCCGGCAGCTCGAGGAACTCGACGCCGAGCTCCTCAGCACCCTTCCGCGCGCGCCCAACCTGGGCGAGTACGCCGGGTGTGGCCGGGTTGAACAGATATCCCACTTGCTCGAGGCCAGGGATCGTTTGCGCGAGCAGCTCGACGCCTTTCGTGTCGAGGCCCGGATGGGGCAGCAAGCCGGTGACGTTCCGACCGGGCCGCGCCAGGTTGTCGACCAGTCCGAGGTCCTGCAGATCGCGGTGCGGGCCAGCGGCAACGATCGGAACCGTCTGCGTGGCTTGCGCGGCCGCGACGAGTGCGGGCGTGCTGGATGTGACGATGACGGTAACTCCGCGACGGAGCAACTCCGCGGCCATGCCCGGAAACACTGCGCCACTCGGGTCTTGACTCTGTTGGCGCTCGATGGCGATGGTGCGACCCTCGACGTACCCGAGCTCGCGCAGCCCGTCCACCAGCGCCGCGTAGCGCTCCTGGCCAGGCCGTGAATCGGAGCCGAGATACCCAATGTGCGCGATGGCCGGCGAAGCGAAGAGCTGAGTTTGCCTGGCGACCAACGTCGCGGCCGCCGCGACGCCCGCGGTACCTACGGCAGCTCCGAGCAGCTGCCTGCGAGTCGGCCCTCTCATCGGATGGTCTCGGTGGCTTGCACCAACACTTGCCGCGGGATGGCCAGCCCGAGCGCATCGGCTGCTTTCAGGTTGATCGGAAACTCGAGAAAGCCGGGTCGGGCGACGCGCCTGGATGTTG
>WNGF01007213.1_pt1 | contig 13523 bp, 14 predicted proteins | sample 5400641 | NCBI WGS metagenome assembly WNGF01 (sample SAMN13153371, study PRJNA577476) | soil metagenome | isolation source: 80 cm soil or saprolite under grassland replicate 2 | place: USA:California | collected 2016-06-15
CCATAATTCTAGGTACTACCACATCGCGGCCATCCACGCGAACTCCAGCCACGGTCACCGCAGGCCAGGACCCTGTCCGCCACCAACGCCGACAGCCCTCACCAACCCATCAACAGATAGCCAGGAAACTTCCGCTAGCGCGCGGCCACCGTCTGGAAGGCGAGCGCGCAGGCCTCGGCAAGCCCGATGGCACCGCCGCGGCGGACCATCGCCTGGAGCACGGCGCCGAGTCCCTCCTCGAAGTCGTCACGCAGCAGCGACTCGCCCCATCCTGTCACGCACAGCGCCGCACCCATCCGTGGGAACGCCTCGAACATCCTCGCCCACAGCTCCAGCGGGCGCTCCAGCAGGCCCGCGTGCTTCTTCACCGGCACCAGCCGCCCGCCGGTCGCGCGGACCAGGCCACTGGCCTTGGCCCACTCGGCGACCGTGGTGATCGCGCGCAGCTCCTCGCTGCTGCTGGTGCGAAACACCCGGTCGCCGATCCTGGGGTCGATCACGTCCCCGGTGCCGAGCAATCCCACCAGCTCGCGGGCGTCGGCAAGGGTGATCCGCCCCGTCTGGGTGAGCTTACGCCCGGCGCCCACCCATTCGGTGAACGCCCGGAGCCGCCGCAGCGGCTCCGCCGCGGCAGCGGTGGCCGTCGGCACCTCGTCGGATGGTGTCCGCATCGCATGTCACTCGTTGCCCGGGCTACGGGTGCTGCCAGGTGGCCAGGACCCGGTCGATGTCGGACCGTACCTGCTCCCGGGCGACCTCGCGGGCAAGGCCGGACATCAGCAGCTCGTCATAGCCGGTGTCCTGGTGGCGCACCGAGGCGACCACGGCGAGCATGACCGCCTGCTCGTCCAGGGCCCGCCCGGCCGCCGAGCGCCCGACCCGACCGCTGCCCCGCACGGCGGCGTGGCGGGCAATCGCCTCGGCGCGCTCGGCCGGGCAGCCCGGGAACAGGAACAAGACCGCTTCGGCCAGTCGCGTCTCCAACACCACGTCCTGGTCGGCGCGGCGCTGCCGGTCGCGCTCGCGGCGCCGCGCCCGCGCGTCCTCATCCGCCAGGCACTGCGCCTCCGCCTGCTCCAGGGCCGCCTCCTCCACCAGGATCCCCTGGCGCTCGTAGCGCTTGCGCGAGCGGCTGAAGCGGACCACCACCGCCGCAAGGCGGCTTGCCTTCTTTGCGCGCCGGCTCAGCGTGGCGTCGCCGGCGGGCAGGAACACCAGATGGTCCAGGTCCGCGCAAGCCATGCACAGCGGCCCGCCGGCCTCCATCAACAGCAGCGACCCCGAGCCGCCGCAGCCCGTGCAGGTCCACTGGTTGAGCGGCTCGATCACCACCAGGTCCGGCGCCCTGCTCTGCTGCTGGGTCAGCCGCGCCCGCGCCGACTCGGGCAGGTCGGGTGGCGTCCAGTGGGTACGCCAGACGCGCTCGGTAGCCTGGTCGCCGTCGGCGGTGAACCGCAGCGGTCGCCGGTCACGCGTGGCCGCCACATAGGCGACCTCGCTCGGCGTGAGTCCCTGGTTGGCCGCCCAGCGGCGCAGATGGTCCAGCGCGGCGGCCAGCTTGTCTGGATGCACCGACAGCACCGCTTCAAGGTGATCGACGCGGCCTCGTCGCCAATCGTCGACCAGGCTCGCCGGCAGCCAGCCGATGGCCGCGAGCACCTCGACCGGACAGACCGACCTGTCACGGGTCAGCATGGCCTCCGCGGCCGCAGCGACCCGGCGTTCCAGCCTCGACTGCGGCTGGCTGTCGGTGACGGTCTCTCTCAGCATGACCGCATAAGGATAGTGCGCCCTGAGGCACTTCACGCCCGCGGCGTCGGTGTGCTTCGCTGTCTGCTCCTCAGCTTTGTTGGCTTCAAGAGTGAGAACTGGGATCTGGCCCACATTTCGGGATGGAAACGTCTCGGCCGCATGGGCTTCGCCCACCGGTTCAGCCTGCCTGAAGCGAGGCGTCGAAGGCCGCGGCGAGCTCGACCATGGCTGCGGGCGTGGCGGTCAGGCCGATGCCGCGGCGTGGCAGGCGGCGCTTGGGGGCCGGCGCGGTGAGGAAGCGCGCCCACGCTTCGGGGGTTGTGTGGACGACCACGTCGGGCTGCGCGGCGTCCTCGCCGGCGTCCTCGCGGGTGAGCTGCCAGGCCGTGCCGTCGAACCTGAGCGTGTAGGGCTCGTCGGCGACGGCGGTGAAGCGCCAGACCCAGCGCACCGGGCGCGGCGGTCGCGCCTGCCGCCAGGTGAGCCAGACCTTGGCGCCGAGCATCACGTGCTCGGGCCGGACCGGCTCGCCCGGCACCACGGCCGGCGAGGCATGCTGGATGCCCCACAGGGTCAGCGCGTCGACCACCGGGCCGAGGTCGTGGCCTGCCTCGGTGAGCCGGTACCAGACGTCGCGGCGGCCCTGCCGACGGTCGCGTTCCACCACGCCGGCGGCTTGGAGGTGCCGGAGCCGCTGGGTGAGCCGTGTTGGCGTGATGCCCGCAAGGCTGCGGGCCAGGTCGCTGAAGCGCCGCGGCCCGAGCAGCAGGTCGCGGACGACCAGCAGCGACCACCGCTCCCCGAGCAGCTCCAGCGACCGGGCCATCGCGCAGAAGTGCCGGTAGGGGCGGCTGGAGGGGTGAGTGGCGACCATCACGAGCCCCATCCTGATGACTTTCGTTCTGATAGTATTCTATCGGTATGAAAGGGCGGGACGCTTGGGTGCGAAGCGGGAGCCAGTGATGCCAGTGACGCCAGGACGGCCTGTCCCGGCCGACGCCGCGGACTCCACCGAGACCTGGGTGCGGCGCGGACCACACCGCATCTACGCCCGCAGCTATGCCCGCACGACCGGGCCACACGACACGCCCGGCGCCGAGCCGGAGCGGCACGCCGGCGCTGGCGCGCCGCTGGTGCTGCTGCACGGCTTCCCCGACAACCTGCACCTCTACGACCGGCTGGTGCCCTACCTGCGCCCGGCGCAGCGGGTCGTCACCTTCGATTTCCTCGGCTGGGGCGCCTCCGACAAGCCGGCCGGCTACCCCTACACCGCCGCCAACCAGACCGGCGACCTGGACGCCGTGCTCGACCAGCTCGGCCTGGAGCGGGTGGTGCTGGTCGCCCATGACGCCTCCGGCCCGCCGGCGATCGACTGGGCGCTGGCCCATCCGGAGCGGGTCGCGGGCCTGGTGCTGCTCAACACCTACTACGCCTGGATGCCGCGGCTGCGGCGGCCCCAGGCGATCTTCCTGTACTCCACCCCCGTGCTGCGCAATCTCGCCCGGCTGGTGATGCGCCGGGCCGAGGGCCTGGACCGGCGGCTGTACACCTGGCAGGTCGGCAGGTTCATCCGCGACGACGACGTCCGCCGCGAGCTGGTCCCCGCCTTCTACGAGCAGTTCCGCCCCGCCCGCCCGGCGTTTTGGCGGCTCAACGACGACCTGCTCGGCACGGTGTTCTCGCGGCGCCGGGTGCTGCCGCGGCTGCGCACCTTCGCGCGGCCGGTGCGGATCGTGTTCGGCGCCGCCGACCCGTACCTGAACGCGGCCGTCGCCAGGCGGTTCCACGAGCTGTTTCCGCACTCGGAGCTGTTCCTGCTGCCGACCGCGCGGCACTACGTGCAGGTCGACGAGCCCGCGGAGGTCGCCCGGCTGATCCTTGCGCTGCCGGGCTGATCCAGCGTTGGCAGACCCACCAAAATCCCTTCGAGTGCGGCGCGCGTCTCTGACCATTCAGGGAGGGCCCGATGCCCAAGGTAATCTTCGACATCAGCATGTCCCTGGACGGGTTCATGACAGCCGCGAACCGGCGGCCCCAAGGAACCGATGGACGATGGGATGGCTTCGTCGCTGACAAACCCAGAACTCACTGCTGCAACCAGCTTGTCGCCCGTGATTGCGAAGACATGGGAGCGGAGCGAGCCCGGTGGGGCAGATCACTGCTGGTCACTCGCCCCGCTTGTCCAGAGCCGGGAGGTAAAGGCTCGATCGCCTGAAACCGGTTGAAAAGCTACCGGTAAATACCATGCAGGTACGCGCTTAGCGTCAGTTTGAGCGCTGATTCTTGGCGGATCTGCCACCCCAAACAACTGCTCGGCCGATTGTCGAGCATTCCACGAGGCGTGCGCTTGGCCGCATGTCCGCGGATGGCGGGCGTTCATGCATGGTCGCAGGGGTCGATACCCGCATGCGCGGCGGCAGCTCTGGCTCTACCTCTACCTGAGCATGATGCTGCCTGCCGGTCTTGCCGAGCCTAGCGCCACCCCGGTCCCTGCAAGGCCGGTCCGTTCCTCCCTCGCTGCGCTCGGTCCGGTACTCCCGTCGCTTCGCGACGGCCGTTCGGCCGGTCTTTCCGGGCCCGGGGACCCGGCGCCACTCCACGGCTGACCGGCCAGGCATTCCCGCCTGCCCAACCGCAGTGGCCGCAAGCGGCAGCACGCCAGGCAATTCGGCGAGATCGCCGTGCTGGAAGTTGGCTGCGGGTGCCTCCGGTCTCAGCCGGCGGCGAGCGGCCCGCCGTGCGACCAACCCGGGCACCGCGTCCGGGGGAGAGGACGGCGCCATGGACGACTCGAGGTCCGACCGGTCGTTCACCAGCGATCTCCCGCTCATCACCGAGTCCGGGCTGCTGCTGGTCACCGCCAACGATGCCGTCAGCGTCTCGGTGGCCACCAAGCCAGACGACCGGCTGCGCGTTGGCCGCTCCGACGTCGTCGACGTCTACGCGAACCTGCGCTGCGGCCTCGACGGGACGTGGGAGCTCGGCTACCTCACGGCCGCGCGCTGCAAGCGTGGCGGTGCCCGCACCCGGTTGCCCGACACGGTCCGCAGCCGGTTGGAGGAGACGATCGTCGCAGCGGTGGGGCAGTGGGCCAGGGACCGCCGCGACGTCTTGGCGGTGGCTGACCGGCTCGCCTTGGCGGAACGCCTCGCGAAGCTGCGTGCCGACCGCGCCGAGACGGTGCGGCTGCTTGGGCGGATCGACCACGAGATCGCCAGCCTCAGCGCGCTCGACACCCTCAACCCCGGGCGGTTGTAGCCACCGCAAGATCCGGGACCGCTCGGTCCGGTACTCCCGTCCCTTGCGGGACGCCCTGCGGATGGCCTTTCCGGGGCCGGGACCCCGGCACTGAGCGCCAGGAGACCGGCAGGCCACCCGGACTGCGCAACTGCGGGAGGCGACCAGGTCACCGCAGCCGCCATGGCGCGGCCGTGTCCGACGCAGGCCGCTGGAAACGATGCCTGGAAGCCCCCGACGACTGACGGCGTCAAGCTGCGCGTCCAATCCCTCTACATCCGACCGGCAACAGGAGTGTTCGCATGATCGAAGAGTCACCGCAGCGCACTGGCCGTGAGGTCCGCTTGCGGGGCCGTGATGCCGAGGAGCGGCTGCTGGCAGACCCCGGTCAGCGCGCGGTGTTGGAGCGGCTGGTCGCGCTCGCCGAGCGCCTCGGCCTCCAGCCCGAGCATCTGGACGACCTCGTCCATGACCTGGCCGACGAGCAGGCCACCGCCAGCGTCAATGCGGGGGAGGGCGTCGCCACCGGCGACTTCCTGGAGGACGCGGACGCCGTGCATGACCTGCTCAGCCAGGACGCCAGCGCGATCAACAACGGCGGGCTACGGTCCCAGATCGCCTTCATGGTCGACCAGGCGGGCCCGGAGTGGGCACACGCCCAGCTTGCGCGGTCCGCCCGGACCTTCGACGGCCGCCACGACGATCGCCGCGCTGGAGGCGATCGCTGACAAGCCAGCCTCGAGGGCGGATGGCCGACGGTTGCGCTCGGGCTGGCGTCTTGGCCGTATGGGCCCGCCAGCGGACGGCCTGGCAGCAATGTCTTCCACGCTGGCGGGCGAGAACGTGGTGGGTCCTGCGGTTCCGCCGGCCAGGAGCAGCGGCGCCACCCGGGTGGGCGGGGCGGCCGCGGCGCTGGCCGCCCATTGGGAAGGAGGCGTTCATGGACACTGCTGCGGCACGTGCGGGCCGGGAGCCTCCGGCCCTTTCGGTGGCTCGCAAGCCTGTCACGCTCCCGCGCGAGGAGGGCGAGCAGCTTCGCGGCGCTGGCTGGACCGAAGCGCAGCTCGCCGCCGGCAAGCGCCAGGTCGCGCGGCCATGCCGCCGGTGCGGCGGCAGCGGCGACCTGTCCGGGCTCGGCCACGTCGAGCACGGACGCTGTGTTCGCTGCCATGCCGTCGGGGTGGATCCCAGGCCCGCCACCGAATACGCGCCCAGCGTCCGCGCGGAGCTGGACGAGCGGGCCGCCCGACGCCGCAAGGCGAAGGCGGCGAGGCTGCACGCGGCGTTCGACGGGTGGCTCGGGCAGCGCCCGGAGGTTGCCGCTGTGTTCGAGCGGGCCGACGCCGACCTGCGGGCGTGGGAGGCGTGGGACGGGTGCGTGGAGACTCCAACCGGGGTCAAGGCGCCAAGGCCGCGCACGCCGCTGGTGTTTGATCCGTTCCTGGCGGAGCTGACGCGGCGGCTTCGTCGGCGCGAAGCACTCAGCGACGGCGAGGCGGAGTATTACGTCCGCCGCGTCGCGGAGCTGACCAGGCAGAACGAGCGGGAGCGGGAGCTTGAGGCGCGGCGGGTGCCCGCCCCGGAGGGCACGGTCACCTTCTCCGGCACGATTGCCACGATCCGCTCGCAGCCGGGGTACATGGGCCGCGCCGAGCGGAAGATACTCGTGCTCGCCACGACGACCGACGGCGACGGCGAGTTCCGCGTGTGGTGCACCGTCCCGCGCCGCGGCGGCCCGCTCGCTGAGGGTGACCGGATCACGCTCACCGCTGCGCTGCGGCGCTCCGACAACGACCCGAGCTTCGCGTTCGGGAAGCGGTCGCGCCTGACCACCTCACGGAGGCCCCGGTAGCAGACCCACTCGCCTCGCCAACGAGCCCGAAAGGAGCAGTCACCCATGCCCGAGCCGACCACCACCACCATCGCTTTGCGCGTCGACGGCGGCGCTTGCTGGGAGTGGGACCCTGATGTCGCCCTGCTCACCGTCGATGCGGCGTGGGTGTGGGTGAAGGAGGTGCTCGCCCAGATGGCGCAGGTCGCCGGTCTCAAGGCCGACGACGGCCGGATTTGTGCCGTGGAGCGGTCGCTGAACCCGCTGCGCTGGCGCACCGATCCCGATACCCGCGACGGCCGGCTCCTGAACGACGACTGGGCGGCGCTTGACATGGCGGAGGTGCTCGCGTTGCGGTCGGACGAGGAGGTCGGCGTCACGGTGGTGACCGTCACCCAGGTCACGACCGAGGACGCCGTCTACTGGCGGCCTCCGCCAAGCACCGCGACAGCAGCTTCGTGACCGTCGCCGTCACCCGCCACGATCTCCAGGAGCTGTTGGCCTTCGGCCCTGCCTGACCTTCCCCCCGTGGCCGACCCATCCTTTTGACTTCGTCGTCGAAGGTCAAGCAGGTCTCATAGCCGGGTGGGAGGCGGCTGAAGTCCCCAACCACGACGACGCGGGGCACGTGGCGGAGCGGACCCCGCTGGGCGCGGTGGTGACGGCCCGCCACCGCCAACCCAAAGACCGGGCCTGCTGGAGCAGGCGCCCGCTCCGGTCGGGCTGTGGCCTGGGTTTGGTTGCCTGCCGGTCCGCTCAGCGTCGTGCCACCCCGGCGCCTGCAAGGCCGGTCCGTTCCTCCCTCGCGTTCGCTCGGTCCGGTACTCCCGTCCCTTCCGGGACGCCCTGCGGGCGGCCTTTCCGGCGCCGGGGACCCGGCACTGCCCGCTTGGTTGACCGGCAGGCCAGCAGGCGCCTGCCCGCCGCGAAGGAGCCGCGGTGCCTACATGCAACGGCAGGCCTGACGCGAGACCGGACCCCATGGCCGCGACCACCCGCCACCCTGGCTGGGGTGAACCCTACGGCGATACCCGCTACCAGACGCCGGAGGGCCAGGTGCGGCTGTACCGCGGGCGGCGGGCGTATCGCTGGTACACCCCCGACGGCCGCCAGGTCGGCCCTAAACAGCCAGACGTCGCCGCCGCGTTGGCCTACGGGCTCACCGAGAGCTGGCGGGAGGCGCCGAGCCCGGTCCGCGACCCGTACGCCACGCCCCGGTGGGTCCGCGTCGGCTGGGAGGCCAACTGGCACCTGGTGCGCGCCGGAGCGGGCTGCCGCTGGTGCGGCTGGGCCGGCGGCGTCTCGCTGGCCGGCCAGGCGCACCAGGCGGTCGCCTGCCTGGCCTGCGACACCGTCCAATGCAACGTCAAGGAAACCTGCGCCGCCTGCTTGGTCGGGTGGCTGCCTGGCTGGTCGCGAGGCCTCGACCCTGCCGCGCGCCGGTGCGGGTACCGCCGCTGCGGCAACGACGCCGTCGCCAAGGCTCCACGAGTGCGGCGTGTCTGCAAGGACCATCTCGGCCGCGTCAAGTCCCGCGGCACCACCCTTGACCGCCGGATCGAGCAGACCAAAGCGACCAGCCTGGAGCACGGGGGCGGCTTCGTGCACCAGTGGCAGTGGATGGTCTGGCGTGACCGTCCCGACTGGGGAGGGCAGCGGTGACCTTTTGTGGCCGTCCGGCCCCAGAACCAGCAGGCAAGACCCAGGCTTCTGAGCCGCCCACCCGGACGCCGTCGCCTTCGATCCGACCAGGCTCAGCGGGCCGCGGCTGGCCCACCCCGGCCTCGACGTCGACTTGCACGACCTCGGCGGCCATGCGCCCTCGGTCGACCTCCTGCCACGACGATTGGTCCACGCTCCCAGGAGAACGCCCATGAGCAGACTGCTCGGGCCCGCGGCCGAGATCCGCTTCCGCGCCGACCGTTTTGTGGCCACCCAGTACAGCTCCGCCGCCGCCAAGGCACGCTTCGCCAGCCACTACGTCCGCTTCGTCGCCGCCGGCTTCGATCGCTCCCTGTTCCAGCTCTGGTTCTACCGGCGGCTCCGCATGACCTTCGGGCACCTGGCGCACACCGACGTGGACGGCTTCTACAACACCTGGTTCGAGGGTACCTTCCACCAGCACGGCTTCGTCGACCAGGCGCTGCGCTGGCCGTGCCCCGGCGATCCAGCCGTCACCTTCTGCGACGTGGAGGCTGCACTGCAGCAGTGGCTGCGGTCCGTCGGCGCGCTGGATCTGCTTGCCGCCAGGCACGAGGCCGAGCGGGAGGCAACAGAACGCGCCCAGTTTGCGCCGGCTACTCGTCAAGTACGGCGTGCCGCCCGAGTTCCGGCGCGTCGCCCTTCCCATCGCCGGCGGCCGCGACGGTAGGCCCAAGGGGGTGCGCTGAGGAGGAGGTCGAGCACGCCCGATCGCGACTGGTGGGCGTCGCGCAGCCGACTGTGCCCGGTCGCCCGGATCACGCTTTTCGCCAACAGGAAGGACCGCCATGCCCATCTACCTTCGCCAACCAGCCCACAATCCACGCGGGTCCGACGGTCAGGGTTGGAACCGGCTGTCGGTCAGCCTGCCCGTCCATGACCAGTGCGCACTCCAGCCCCGCTCCTACGCTGCCCTCGTCGAGTCGCACGACACGCGACGCGCCCGGTGGGGCGGCTTTGGCCCGTGCGTTCGGCGTGGCAGGTGCGCGGCGTGCCCGATCTTCAACAACCTCTCGGTCCCCAAGGAGCTCCATGCCTCTGGTGACCGGATCCTTGTCCGCCTGCATCCTGACGATCATCAGCCGCACCTGATGAATCACCCCGAGAAGGGCTGGGCGTCGCTGTCCTACCGGTGGACCTGGTTGGATCTCGTCCGGCTTGTGGGATGGACCATTGGCGACCAGTACAGCGACCGCCACGGCGACGGCTTTTGGCTGCACCGGCTGCCAAGCCACGCCGACAGCCAGCGGGAGCAACCGGCATGACGGGCCGGTACGGGCGGGGTGGGCTGCCGTTCCCCCAGCGTAGTGCCACCCCGGCGCCTGCAAGGCCGGTTCGTTCCTCCCTCGCGTTCGCTCGGTCCGGTACTCCCGTCCTGCGTGTCGCCCTGCGGGCGGCCCCTCCGGCGCCGGGGTCCCTGGCACTGCCCGACAGGGAACCGGCAGCCCACCCCGCAGCCGGCCGAACCTGCGGAGCAGCGTGCACGACGCCGCCGCCCGCATGGAGCTGGCCGGACGTTCACCCGCGAGGAGCGGGAGCGGGCGGCCAACACCGCCAACGCCGAGCCCAAGGAGGCGCCCTGTGAGCGACCATGACCCCGCGACCCCGGAGGACCTGCGCGGCAGCCGCAGCGTCTACTACACCGGCGCGATCGTGACCCTGCACCTGGTCGACGGGACCGTCCGGCATGCCGAGATCAGCGGGGTGCTGGACGGCCTGCCCGACGAGGTCCGCGACGACGCCCCGGAGGCCGCCGACCGGTCGCCTGCCCGGTGCCGCTGGGCCGCGTGCTCGCCGACGCGGTCCAGGCCAGCCTGCCGGGCGGTGGTGTACCGGGCGCTCAGCAACGGGGTGACCGTGTTCGCCAGCGGCCCCCACTTGGGCGGCGAGCCGTTCACCGTCTCCGCCAACTGAGACCCCCCGCCGCCGACAACGCCCGTGGGCAGCCTGCTGATCGGCGGCATGCTCCCGGCGTGCAGGGAGCCTTCGACCCCAGGCAGATAGGCTGCCCGCCTGCCAGGACCACGACGACAACGCGCTCGTGCGGCTATGGCGACCGAAGCAAGGAGGGCTGATGTACCGCACCGTTTACACCGTCATCGTCGACAGCCCGCAGCCGTTTGATCCCGGCGACGCCTACCCGGAGCTTGGCGACCTGGAGGCGCTGGCGCGGGCCGCCAGCGAGCAGGGCGCCACCGTCACCGTCCGCCAGACGCCCGGCCCCGCCGCAGAGCAGGTCTGGGTGCTGTCGGTCGAGGACCGCTACGGCACCGACCTGTCGGTGCATCGCAGCGAGGAGGACGGCCGGGCGGCGCTGCGGTCATTCGTGGTGCAGGCATGGGCGCAGGACCGGCCCGGCCAGCCGATACCCGACGACGAGGACCAGGCCGTGCGGCGGTTCTTCGAGCAGGGCGAGGAGCACTACACGCTGGAGGAGGTCGCCGTCCAGGGCGACCTGCGGCCGGCGGTGGTCTTTGGGGTGGTCGAGTTCGGAGAGGGCGACGCCGTCGTCGGCGTGTACACCGGCTTCGCCACCGAGGCCGACGCCGACGCCTGGGGACAGGGCCACGACCGCAGCTTCCTGGACGGTTGGGACGTGGTCGGCGTGCGGCACAAGGCCAGCTTCGCGCCCGACCCAATTGTCGATGAGGTCGGTGAGTAGGAGCGATCAGCCGGTGTCCGCCGGCCAGATGCAGATGTTCGTCGGCCCGCTGGGGCTGACCGGCGCCGAGCTGGCCGGCGGCGTGGGCGGGCAGCTTCCACGTGCAACACCGATCGTCCCTACGCCACCGCGGACTGGCGGCTGTAGGCACCGTCGGAACCGGCCGTCGCCCCGGGTCCGGCCGTCATCCCGCGCGAGCACGCTGATTCCCGCGGCATCACGCGTCGCGTAGCGCCGTACAGGCGTCCCTCCCCGGTAGGGGTCTTTCCGCCGGTCCGTCCAGCCTGGTGCCACCCGGCGCCTGCAAGGCCCCCGCCCGTTCCTCCCTTGCTCTCCGCTCGGTTCGGCACTTCGCCGCTGCGGACAGCCCGCGGCCGACCCCTCCGATGCCGGGGACGCCAGCACTGCCCGACCGGGGACCGGCGTGCTCTCTATCAGACCCGGAGCAGGGGGAATCAGTCGAGTTGACCCTGGAGGAGCTGGACGAACTCGACGTGGCGACCGAGGGCCAGTGGACCACCTGCTGCTGTGAGGCAGCTCCCCAACCGGAGGCGGGAGCGCGGAACCGTCGCTACCCGATGGCCTGCCGGGGCCGGTCCCGGCACGCGCCAACCCTCCCGGCGTCGCGCCGATCCCCGTGAGGCTGCCTGCCAGCGTCTTCCAGCCTCGTGCCACCCCAGACCCTGCAGGGCCGCTGCGTCCTCCCTTGCGGTCGGTACTCGCGCCGCTTGCGCGGCCGCCTGCGGCGGGCTTTCCGGGCCCGGGCCCCGGCACTTCCAACCAGTCACCGGCAGGCGACGCCGAAGCCTGGCCGAGCCCTTGAGGCGGGCAGGCGCACTGGCCTTGGCGTCTGGCTGTCGCCTACGCCCGCTACCGTCACCGAGGAGGCCTCACGATGCCCGACGATGTCGGCCTGTTCCCGCTGGTTCTCTTGGGGAGTTGGGGTCGTTGACGATGTCTTCCTGATGATCTTGCTGGTCAGCGGCTATGCGATCGTCTGATTGACGTGTGTAACAGGCGTTGCGGACGGTGCCCCGCTAGGTTGAGGAGGCCTTGCCAGGAGGCTGTGGAACGGGCGCCGACCCGCCGAGCGCGCGGTTGAGCCGTCCGGTGAGGTCCTCCACGATCGAGTCCGGTTCCTTGACCAGCCGCTCGTTGGTGACCCGCATAGAGTGGCGGTAGTCGTCCTCTGAGAACGGCGTTCCCTCCCAGCCTTCCTGACGAAGCCGATCGGACTGGCAGCCACGCAGCCTGGTGATCGCGATGCCGAAGTCCCAGCTTCCCAGGTATCTGGTGGTCTCGGCGATGACGCTGGCGATCAGCACCATCCGCATGGTGAGCCCGAGGATTACGGCCTCGTTCGCGAATTCGGATTGGCCGATGTTCGTCTGGCGGGAGTCCGACGCGCGGGCGCAGAACAACCGCACCCCGCCGTCCTCGTTGATCTCAAGGTCGAGCAGCCGCGGCTCGAGGTCGGGGATGCTGGGTTGGCCAGCATCCAGCGGGGCGGCCCGGTGTGGTTGAATCCAGTCCGAGCTGAGCGCCCACCCTCTGGCCCGCCGGACAACGTTGCTGATCGAAGGGATATCCGGCGTCCAGAACGAGTCGAGCGGCACTCCCGCCGACCCGGAGCGGACCTGGCCGTGGAGGAAGTCGTGCCAGCCTTTGGGGCCGTCCGCGCCGAGCACGCGTTCCAAGCGGTCGGGCTGCTCGGTGACCGGCTGGGCCACCAGGAACAGGTGCGCGTGCCGTCGCCAGTTCTCCGGGCTGGTCGGGTCGCGTGCCACTTCGGCATCCAGCAGCTCGCCGGCGTCGCGCTGCCGGCGCAAGGCAAGCTGGTGCAGGCGCTGGACCTCGGCGTCGGGCAGGACGTGCTTGGTGGTGTCGCCGCGGCCCCAGTAGCGCCCGTCGACCATGTGCGGCGCGGTGGGGCTGGGCGGCACGGTCACCAGCAGGTAGCCCCTGCTCGGGTCGGCGGCGGTGGGGATGGTGGCGATGCGCACGTGCAACGGCTCGTCGACTAGGTCGCGGGCGACCTAGTGTCCCGAGTTAGAGATTGGCTGTAGATATCGAGCGATGCTGCCGAGGATCTCGTCGGCGGTCCTGGTCCACACAAACGGCCGAGGCTCGTCGTTCCACGCGTCGATCCAGGACTGGACCGACGCGGTGAGCTCGGGCACCGACCGGTGGCTGCCACGCTCGAGCCACTTGGTCGTCAGCTCCGAAAACCAGCGCTCCACCAGGTTCAGCCAGGAACTGTAGGTCGGCGTGAAGTGCAGGTGGACGCGGGGGTGGGCGACCAGCCAGCGCCGGACCGCCGGGGTCTTGTGGGTGGAGGAG
>WNGF01007214.1_pt1 | contig 13522 bp, 11 predicted proteins | sample 5400641 | NCBI WGS metagenome assembly WNGF01 (sample SAMN13153371, study PRJNA577476) | soil metagenome | isolation source: 80 cm soil or saprolite under grassland replicate 2 | place: USA:California | collected 2016-06-15
CGTTCAGTGGGTTGGGCCGCTCCTCCTCGTACTGGGGTTCGGTGGTTGTGCGGCACGCTCTTTCCAGGATCCGGTGCAGAAGCCCCGCGTCATCGTCACGACCGATCCCGAGCTCGGCGACGCCAACTCTCTCATTCGGCATCTCCTCTACAGCACCGATTTCCGCACCGAAGGACTCATCTACGCGAGCAGCGGCTTCCACTGGAAGGGCGATGGCTCGGGGAAGAAAATCTCCGTCCCGAACCGGGAGTACTCGCGTTTCGTAGCGAAGAGCCTGCCCTGAGCGTAGCGAAGGACCTGCTTTTTGCGGACGATTGACCCTGGGCCGTCGCCCCGGGGTCCCGGGATCGGTAAGCTCAAATCCCGCCTCGACGCATAAGAAACCAGCGGAGGATTCCATGTCCAAACTGCGCGTCCACAACTTCGCGATCTCGCTCGACGGGTACGGCGCCGGCCCCCGCCAAGGACTGGAGCACCCACTCGGCGTGGGTGGTGAGGAGCTGCACGGCTGGTACGTCGGCACGCGCGCGTTTCGCGAGATGCACGGGCAAACGGGCGGGACGACGGGTCCCGACAACGATTTTGCCAAGCGGTTCGGGGAAGGCATCGGTGCGTATATCATGGGCCGAAACATGTTCGGCCCCGTGCGCGGGCCTTGGCCCGACGACCACTGGCGCGGCTGGTGGGGCGAGAACCCGCCCTATCACGTGCCGGTGTTCGTGCTGACGCACCACGCGCGCGACCCGATCACGATGAAAGGCGGGACCGTCTATCATTTCGTCACCGGCGGAATTGAGGAAGGGCTCCGTCGCGCCAGGGAGGCCGCGGGCGGGCGCGATATCCAGGTCGGTGGCGGGGCGTCCACGGTGCGGCAGTATCTCCAGGCGCGCCTCATCGATGAAATGCATGTCGCCATCGCGCCGATCCTGCTCGGCAGTGGTGAGGCGCTCTTTGCGGGGACGGACCTGCCGGCGCTGGGCTATGAGTGCACCGCGCATGTGGCGACGCCAGCCGCGACACACATCGTACTCGCGAGAAAAGCGTAAACCCCCAACATCCTCCTTTCTTTCCTTCTTTTTCAAAGAAGCGCGCCCAGCTTGTCATCCCGAGCGAAGCGCGCGGAACGCGCGCGTAGCGAGGGACCTGCTTTTGGGGACGTTCCCATCCCCCTAGCGCGGAATCACGGGCAGCGTGATGTGCGTGGGATGCGCCGCGTCGTGCAGCACCCGCTGGTGCGCCACCACGAACGTCGTGTCGCGCTCATAGTTCCCGTTCGTGTTAAGGTTCCGGTCGTACTTCGGGAATAGCGCCGACGCGATGCTCACCCGCAGCCGGTGCCCCGGCTGGAACACCATAGACGTGAACCACACATCGATGTCGTACGCGTACACCCGGCCCGGCACCACCGGCACCGGCCTGGACATGCTGTTCCGGAACCGCGCCCGCACCAGGCCGTCCTGCACCCGTTCGGCATGGCCATCCGGAAAGACGTCCAGGAGCATGATGGTCCAATCGGTGTCGTGCCGGTCGGTGGCCGCCCAGACCCGCGCCGTCATCTCACCCGTGACCTCGAGGGGCCGCGTGAGCGGCGCCGACGTGAACACCAGCGCGTCACGCCGCGTGGCATTGAGCTCGGTGTAGTCCTCGTTGAGCGATTCTTCGAGCTCCCGCGAATCGATGAGATACGGCGTCGGATCGGCCGGATCGTACGTGAACGTGTCGGCCAGCGCGCCGGCGCTCGGCGGCACGCTGTCGAGCACGCCGTCGCCATTGCTGGTCTGGGCGTGCCCCCCGGAAGAGATGTAGAACTTCGTCAGATGCTGCCGCGCCAGCGGCCACTCGTTTTCCTGCCGCCAGACATTGTCGCCCATGACGAAGTCGTCGATGTGGGGCAGCGTGTCCACGCCGTTGTTCTTGCCGAGCAGGTAGTGGTCGAACCAGCGCAGCTGGAGGTCGCGGAAGGCGTACCGCGCCTGCGGACCGAAATCGCCCGCGACGTAGTCCACGCCTTTGTGCGCGCCGGGGTTCATCACGATGTGCCAGTTGGGGTGGTGCGGCTGGCGCAGCAGGAAGTCGGTGTAGTAGATCGGCCCGCGCGAATCGTCATGCCAGCCGGCCATGGACAATACCGGCGCCCGCACCTTGTCGATGTATGTGGTGGCCGCGTGCGCACGCCAGTACGCGTCGAGCGTGGGGTGCGCCACCCAGCGGTCCCACAGCGGAATGTCACCGCAACCCAGGCGCTGCGGCAGGGTGGCCAGCGGCAGGTGCCGGATCGCCTCTCCGATGTCCAGGTCGGCGGTGTTCGGGTCCATCGTGCGACCGCGCATCAGGCAGGCCCAATCCACGTTGATCGGCCCGAACGCCATCGCGGCGTAGGGGACGATCACCCACGGATCGGGAGTGGCCGCCGTGGGCGAGATCGCCGCGAGGTGCGGCGGGTTGCTGACGGCGGCGAACCACACCAGCCGGCCTTCGTCCGAATGGCCGATCATGCCGACCTTGCCGTTCGCGCCTGGCAGCCGGGCCGCCCACTCGACCGCGTCGTAGCCGTCGTTGATGTCGGTGCTGTAGTCGCCGAAGTCTCGGACGTCGCCGCTGGACTGCTCGCGCCCGCGCACGTGCTGTCCGATGAAGATGTAGCCGCGCGACGCCCACCAGCGGCCGGGACCGCGCAGGATGCGGCGGTAGGGCGTCCGCTGCATCACCACGCCGAAGGGACCATCGCCAACCGGCCGCGCGATGTACGTCGCCAGGTGCGCGCCGTCGCGCGTCGGCATGAGGACGAGGGTGTCCTCCGTGACCGCATACTGCGAATCCGACGCCGGGATGTTCCACACCTGGATGTCGTGCTCGACCACGAACGGCGTGCTGCGGCGCACCAGGCGGAAGCGGCGGCCCATCACCCGGCCGTCGACGTACTGGAGCCCCGCGAGCGTGTCGCCGTGCCAGGCCGCGCGCATCACCACCCGGTCGTCCTGCGTGAGGACCACCGAATCGCCGTTGATCGCGATCTGGTTGGCCAGGAGCATCGGCTCGCCGGTGCGGCGCCGCAGGAACCCGACGAACCCCGAGTCGGCGCCCGCGAAGTGCGCGAAGCCCATCCGGCGCCAACCCTCGAAGCCGAATTTCGGCGTCGCACTGAGGGCGATGTAGACGTCCCAGTCGCCGGTCAAGGGCGCCGAGGCACGAGGCGAGGGCCCCACGGCCGCGGCGCAGGTGAAGACGACGGCGACGAGCGGCGATTTCGACATGTCAGGCTCCGGGTTCGGCTGCGAGTTCGGCTCGCCGCTTGCCGGCGACCAGGATGCCAACGCCTACCAGGTTCAGCAGCACGATCACCAGGGTGATCTTCAGCGCGAACGCCGCCACGCTCGCCACCTGGATGATCGGGAACAGCGACAGCACCGTGTACAGCACCGTGATCGCGAGGCCCGACGCTGCCGCGGCCTTGACCCACCACGGCGGCCGCGGAGTCACGCCGCGCAGGCCGACCAGGGGAATCGCGAACATGACGAGGTACGTGATCCCGTAGAAGATGCCGCTCGCATTGAACATCAGCTGGAACGCTTCGGCCTGGCCTACGCCGACCAGGCTGATGACCGACATCGCGAAGGAAAATACGGCCACCACCAGGATCGAGTTGACGGGCGTCCGATGCGTCGCGTGCAGGCGGCTGAACCACGCGGGCAGCAGGCGGTCCCACCCCGCGACCATCGGGAGCCGGGTCACCGCCGTAAATGCGACGCTGATCTGGGACACGCGCATCGCCAGCGTCATCACGATCGCGATCGTGACGAGAGTCCCGGCGATGCCGAAGGGGCCGAAGCCTGCGCGCAGCACCTGCGGCAGCGGGCCGATGAGGTCGATGTCGTCTCTCGGGATGTAGGCCACCACCGTCGCGGTGCCGAGAATGAAGAACAGCGTGATGACCGGCGCGGCGTAGTACACCGATTTCTTCACCGCGCTGGCGGGCGAATGCGTTTCGCCGGCCAGGATGGCCATGTACTCGAAGCCGGAAAACGCGCCGACGCACATCTTGCCGAGCACGTTGAGATTGAACAGCGAAAACGCGGGCGTCTCGGTGCGGAATGGGTGGTAGGACTGCAGATGACCGGTGGCGAGGCCGAGGAGCGGCAGCAGGATCAGGACCGCGAAGATCGTGATCATGAACATGCCGCCGGCATTGTGGACCCACTTCGTGAGCGACAGGCCGACGAACGCCAGCGTGGCCAGGAGCGCGATGGCGAGGGCGGATGCGACGGACACGAACCACATGCTGCTGGTCATCCACGCGGCGCTCGGGCCCAGGGCATACGACAGGTAGGTCGCGACCGTGAGGCCCAGCTCAGAGGCGAACAGGATCACGTACAGCCAGAGATTCCAGGCGACCATGAAGCCGATCGTCTGGTTGAAGCCGAGTTTCGCCCACTGGTAGAGGCCGCCCTCGAGCGGCATCAGCTGGTTGAGCCAGATGACCACGGCGGTCAGCGGCAGGTAGAACAGGACCACCGCGAGCAGCCACAGCACCACGTGCGACGGTCCGAGCTTGCCGGCCACGCCGATCCAGGTGAGGCCGATGATGAACAGGATCTGGGTCAGCGCGAGATCGCGGACGCCCAGCTCCTTTCTGAGCGACGCGCTGCGCGCCTCGACGTCGGCTTCGGCGCGCGCGAGATCGCGGCTCTGGTCGCTCACGCGCCGGCTCCGCTCAAGATGTCCCACAGGTGCGCCCACGCCGCGAGCCCTTCATGCAGGCGGTGCACGCGGAAGAACTCGTTCGGCGCGTGGAAATCCTCGTCGCCCGTCGAGAAGGAGAAGTACAGCGTCGAGAGTCTCATGAGCCGCTGAAAGTACTCCGCCATCGGCACGGTGCCACCCATGCGGACGATCAGCGGCCGGACGCCGTACACCTTCTCGAGCGCGGCCTCGGCGGCCTTGACGACCGTATGGTGGCGTGCGATGTGCGCCGGCCGCGCGCCATGATCGCCCGGATGCACGACCAGCCGCGTCCCTGGCGGCACGTTGGTCTCGAGATGCTTCGTCACCAACGCGACGATTGTCTCAGGATCCTGATCGGGCACGAGCCGGCAGGTGATTTTGGCGTGCGCCTCGCTCGGCACGATCGTCTTGGTGCCGGCGCCCTGGTAGCCGCCCCACATGCCGTTCACTTCGATGGTCGGGCGGGTCCACTGGCGCTCGAGCGTCGAGTATCCCGGCTCCCCCACCGCCAGCGGCGCGCCGACCTGCGCGAGATAGGCCCGCTCGTCGAAGGGCAGGTTCGCGATTTCGGCCCGCTCGGCGGCGCTCGACTCGCGGACGGTGTCATAGAACCCCGCCACCGCCACGCGCCCGTCGGGCCGGTGCAGCGACGCGATCAGCCGGGCCATGGCGTGGAGCGGGTTGGCGACGCTGCCGCCGTGGCGCCCGGAGTGCAGGTCCTTGGCCGCGCCGGTGAGCGTGATCTCGAGCCCGGCCAGCCCGCGGTTTGAGACCGTCACCGACGGCTCGTCGGGGCGCCACATCGCGCCGTCGGCGGAGAGCACGACGTCGGCCGCGAGCATGTCCGTATGCTCCGCGATGAACGCCTCGAGGTGGCGGCTGCCGATTTCTTCCTCGCCCTCGATCAGGAACTTCACGTTGAGCGGCAGGCGCCCTCGCTCCGCGAAGAACGCCTCGGCGACCTTGATGGGGATGAGCAGCGGTCCTTTGTCGTCCGACACGCCGCGCGCGTACAGCCGGCCCTCGCGCAGCGTGGGACGAAAGGGGGGGCTGTGCCACTTGTCGACCGGATCTTCGGGCTGCACGTCGTAGTGTCCGTAGATCAGCGCGGTCGGCGCGCCGGGCGCGCCCAGCCACTCGGCGTACACGACGCTCGCGCCGAGCGTGGGCATGGTCCGGACGGTGAACGGTCCCGCGGCGGAGAGCCGCGCGGCGACCCACGCCGCCGCGGCGTGCAGGTCGGCCGCGTGCGCCGGCTCGGTGCTGACGCTCGGGATCGCGGCGAACTCGACCAGCTCCGCGAGGATCCGGGCGTGACCGTGCTCGAGGCGCGCGAGCACGGCGGCGAGGTCCGTCACTTCCCGCCGTCGACGCCCAAGACTTGACCCGTGATCCACCCCGCCTGGTCGGACGCGAAGAACAGCACACCCGCGGCGATGTCCTCCGGCGTGCCCAGCCGCTTGAGCGCGATGCCGGCGACGAGCGCCCGCTGCCCTTCGGCGCCGTAGGATTCCCACTGCTTCTCGGTCGTGGGATTCGAGCGGACGAATCCGGGCGCCACGTTGTTGACCGTGATGCCCCAGGGCCCGAGCTCGTGCGCCAGCTGCCGGGTGAGACCGATCTGCGCCGCCTTGGCCGACGCGTAGGCCTGGATGCCGGTCAGGCTCACGCCCAGCCCGGCGCCGCTCGAGATGTTGATGATCCGTCCGAATCGCGCGGCTTTCATTCCCGGCGCCACCGCCTGCGCGCAATAGAACGCCCCGGTCACGTTGACGTCGTAGATGGCCTGCCACTCGCTGGGCGTGACCTCCTCGAGGGGCCGGCCGACTTGCCCCAGCACACCCCCGGCGTTGTTCACCAGGATGTGGACGAGGCCGGCGGCCCGCGACGCCTCCGCCACGAGAGCGTCCACCGCGGCCTTGTCACGCACATCGAGCCGCCGCGCGGTGCAGGCGCACAGCCGCGCCGTCTCGGCCAACTCGTCTTCGAGCACATCGCAGGCCCACACGGCCGCGCCGCGCGCGGCGAAGGCGATGCTGATCGCCCGGCCGAAGCCGTGCGCCGCGCCGGTGACGACGGCGGTCCGGCCCGTGAAGTCGAGAGGGGGGCTCACCGCATGACCCCGGCGAGCGCGTCCAGCGCTTCCAGGCCTTGCGTCCGCTGGCCGCGCTCGATCTCGTGGATCAGCCGCACCACGGCCGACGTCAGCGGCGTCGGCACGCCGGCCGCGGCGCCCAACGTGGCGACGATGCCGAGCTGCGCGTCGACTTCGGTCGGCCGCTTGCGGACCGCGAGGTCGCGCCAGATGCCGCTATGGGTCTTGGCCGACTTGCGATTGTGCGCCACGAGCTGATCGAGCGACTTCTCGGCGCCCTCCCCCCCGGCCGGGGCGTCGGGCAGATACGCCGCGGGATCGAAGCCGTCGAACGCCTCGGGGTGCACGCCGCGCGCCAGCGCCACTGCGAGGATTTCGCGGGCCAGGGCGGTGTAGAGTCCGCGGTATTCCGGTCGCGCCAGGCCGTCGGCGATCGAATCGTTGGTCAGCGCCGTGGCGAAGAGCATCGCGCCGTAGGCTTCTTTGGCCCAGAGGTAGCCCCAGATGTTGGGGGTCGCGGCGGCGCGGTCGTCGAAGTCGCGCCAGGCGTCGCGGATCGCCAGGACGCGGGGGCTGACGCGCTGCGACGGTTCCCCGAACGCCTCTCCGACCATCACCGTGCCGCGGCCGCCGTAGAGAATCGCGCCGGGCTCCAGGTAGTCGGCGCCGAAGTTCACGAACGCGCCGACGGTCTGCGTTTCGCCGACGACGGCGGCGATGGCCAGCTCGTTGAGCCCATTCTGCGCCGAGACGACGCACCCGGCGGGGGCGAGATGCGGGCGCAAGGCGCGGGCGGCGGTTTCGGTGTGATGCGCTTTGGTCGCGAGGATGATGGTGTCCCACGTGCCGCGTAGCGTGTCGGGGGTGAAGGCGGGCAGGGATGTGGTGAACGCCGCGATCGGCCCGGAGATCGTGAGGCCGGAGCGATTGATGGCGGCGACGTGCTCGGCGACGGTGTCCACCAGGGTCACGTCGTGACCGGCGCGCGCGAGGGAGGCGCCGAGGGTGCCCCCGATCGCGCCCGCTCCCCAGACCAGACAGCGTGTCGGTGACGCCACTACGCGGCGGCGCCCTCCCCCCACGGACCGGCCAGCAGGGCGCGGGTCTCCTCGACGGCGATCTGCCAGAGCGCCAGCACGTCCTCGTCGGATCGCTGGTAGAGACCGCCGTAGTTGCCGTCGCCGATGTAGCCACGCAGCGCGACGGGATCGATCAGGCGCACCCGTTCCAGGTCCACCATTGGTCGCTGCTCCTGCGGCAGCGCGACGCCTGGGAGGCGTGTCCAGGGGAAGTTCTCCATCCACGACCCGTGCGACGCGACGGGATCGATAGCCTGAACTTTGGCCCAGGTTCGCGGCGCGTTCCACCAGTTGTGGAAGATCACCTTGCAGCCGGGGTGGTCGGCGGCCCACTCTTGTGAGAACTGCTGGACGGCGCCGTTGCCGCCGTGGCCGTTGCAGATCATGATGCGCCGGAAGCCGCTGTGGGCGAGCCCATCGAGAATGTCGCGCACGACGCGGAGGTGCGTGTCCACCCGGAGCGAGATGGATCCCGGGAACTCGCGGAAGTACGGCGCGACCCCGTAGGCCAGGACGGGAAATACCGGGATGCCCAGCGGCTCGGCCGCTTCCGCGGCGACCCGCTCGGGCAGAATGCAGTCCACGGTCAGGCGCAGGTAGCTGTGCTGTTCGGTACTGCCGAGCGGCAGCACCGCGCGGTCATCGCGCCGCAGGTAGGCCTCGACCTGCATCCAATTCATGTCGCTGATACGCACGTCGCCGTCCCGTGTCGGTGAGAGCGGAGCGAGAACATACAGCGTCGCCGTGATGGTGGGGAGGACGATCCGACCTTGGTTAGGTCGCGCTGCCGTGCCTCCGCTCGAGGCTCTCGACGTGTTCAACGTCCGTCTGGCCACTGATGGCGAGGCGCGCAGTCTCAAGCCGGCCCACGCAGACCGTGCACGAGGATGTCCTGGAGAAGGGAGATGGCGCTCCCTTGGGGTGACAGACTGGGGGGGCGGGGCCGTGTTGTGAGGTGTTGTGCGAGTGCTTTTGAACGTGAGGCGGCCGAAGATCGGCGACCCTGTGGTGCTGTTTTTGGTGCCGTTTCCCCCGGCAAACCCCGACATTTCAGCCAACGGCACCCGGCGCCGACGGTCGGAAGCCGTTGAAAAACCGACAAGTTGTCGTCTAAGGTGAATCCCCTGAACCGCTGGGGTTCAGGAGGTCGCGGGTTCAAATCCCGCCGCCCCGATTTTTTAGGGAGCAGCGATCAGCAGCGGCCTAGCCAGTGGCTGAAACTCGCGTGCTTGTTCGCCTCCTCGCGCGCGCTTGTTTGACGCGACGTCCATCAGCCCGTAGGTTCCGATCGGGCGGCAGGCTGCGGGCTGACGATAGGATTTGTGTACCGCCCTGGACGGACGAGGTCCGATGCGCATCGCGACTCACACGCTGCTGTTTCCTCTCTCCCGTCGCGCTCTCGTGCGCTTCTGTGTCGCCGCGAGCGCCCTTTCGTTCATGTCCTGCGGCGACGACCAGGTCACCGGTCCCGCGGGCGTCGCGTCGGTCGTCGTCACCGGCGTGCCGGTCACGCCGGTGATCATCGGCGACAGCTTCCAGCTCGTCGCGACGGCGATCAACGCCACGGGCGGGATCGTCTCGAATCAGGCGTTCATCTGGCGCACGAGCGCCGCCGGCGTCGCCGTGGTGAGCTCGAGTGGCCTGGTGCGTGCCATCGGGGCCGGTCCGGTCACGATCACCGCGTCCACGGGCGGCAAGGATGGAAGCGCCGCCCTCCGGGCCTGGGGGGGCGGCCCGGTCGGCACCGCGGGCGCCACGCTCACCATGGGGAGCGGCAGCAGCACGGTCACGCTCACGATCCCCCCCTTCGCGGTGCCGCAAACGGTCATCGTGCTGCTCGCGCCCGCCTCGAGCGCCCTGCCGAGCAGCCGTCTGGTGGCGGGCACGGCGATCGAGCTCGGGCCGGATGGTCTCCAGTTCTCGCGGTTCGTGACCATGACGCTCGGCTACGGCGCGGACAAGGTGCCCGCGGGGACCGGAGAGGCGAGTTTGCAGTTGTACGTCGCCAGCGGGTCCAGCTGGTCGCTCGTGCCCGGGAGTACGGTCGACGCCACCGCGCGCACCGTGTCCGGCGGGATTTGGCGCTCCGGTACGTACGCCGTCGTCAGCACCGCCGTCGGCCGGCTGAAGGTGGGCGGCGGCTACGTGAACGGCGCGCTGTACGTCGGACAGTCGGGCCAGCTCACCGTGACGGCATACGACGCCGACAACAACGTGCTCAGTGGGCGTGCGATCACGTGGAGCAGCTCGGACCCGGCAAGGGTCCAGGTGGACGGCACCGGCAAGATCACCGCGCTGTCCGCGGGCTCGGCGACGATCAGGGCGACGAGCGAGGGCACGTCCGACTCGACCACGATCACGTCGCTCGCGCGTCCCGCCGCCGACTGGAGCAACGTGACGGAATGGGTGACGTATCAGGGGAATCCGAGTCACACCGGGTACGTCGACGTCACCGTGGATCCGGTGGCGTTCGCCCCGGCGTGGACCGTGACGATCGAGAATGCGGTCGCGTTGAACCCCGTGACCGCTGGGAACGGCTCGGTGTTCGTCTCGACGAACTCGTATTTCGGGACGCAGGCGCTGCGGAGCGTCAACGCGCAGACGGGCGCCGTGCGCTGGACCAAGACCTTCACGTCGGCCGCGTTCGGCTCGGTTCACGGCGTGCATCCGCCGGCGTACGGCAACGGCAGCGTCTACGTCACCACGAGCGGGCACCAGGATTCGTTCCTGTGGTCCTTCGACGCGCTGAGCGGCGCGCCGGGGCTCAAGTCGCCGTACGGGAATCAGTGGTCGACGTACAAGGCGCCGGTCGTCTCCGACGGCGCGGTGTACATGGCCGGCGGATACTACGATGGGATGTACGCGTTCAACGCGACCACAGGGGACACGCTCTGGTTCCGGCAGCTGCCGCAGGTGGGCGGTTGGACGCCCGCCGTCAAGGACGGACGGGTGTATGCGTACGGAGTGCTGAACGAATACTACTCGGTCGGCGTGAGCGTGTTCGACGCAACCTCTGGCGACACGATCTGGACGCTGGAGGACAATCGGCTCCTGGCAGGCGGCACGCCCGTCCTTGGCGGGAGCAACGAGCTGATCACCGTTCGCAGCGACAGGCTCGTCTCCGTGAACCTCGGCACGAAGCAGGTGCAGTGGGAGCAGAGCGGATCGTTCTTGGGCACGGCGGCCGTGGGCAACGGCACGATCTACGTAATCAGCGGCCAGGATCTTCAGGCGCGCTCCGAGTCCAACGGCACGCTGCAATGGTCGTGGACACCACCGCAGGGCTCACCGACCGGGGAGATCGTGGTGACGAGGAACGTCGTGTTCGTGAGCACGTCCATGCATACGTATGGTGTGGACATCGCGGCGCGGCGGCAGGGTTGGTCATACGCGGCCGGAGGCCTTCTGGCGCTGAGCGCGCAGGGCTATCTGTTCATTGCGCAGCAGGATGGGAAGCTGACGGCGATCGCCGCGCGATAACACAGGGCGTGGCGCATCTCAGTCCCTCGCGCACGGCCTCCAGGTGTTTTTTCCGTCTTGGCCCGCTACACGACTTCATTCACGGTCGACCAATCTCCGGAAGAAGTCTTTGCCGCCATCACCAACGTACGTGGGTGGTGGTTCCCACAAAGCTGCGATGGGCTGAGAGGTCAGATTGCTGACGCCGCGCCATCGACGAAACCGACCGCGGGTGCTCCGTGGTAACGCAGCGCCGCGAGCAGACGGTTCGTGACGCTTTCCCAATTGGTCGTCACTGAGACTGCGACGGCCGGCAGGTCGTCGATCGTGATCGCCACGACGCGGCCGGGCTGTTGAATCCACGCGGCGCCCACCATCGCAACGACGGCGAGAGCAGCTCGAACGGAAATGCGTGAGACCATGACCACGCCGTGTATTGTTGGGGCTGCAATCTCTTTGGCTCGGTGGGCGACGGGACTACTGTCGATCGACATGCGCCCGTGCGAGCGGTTCAATGAAACATCAGGGGGCTCGCCGTTTTTCGCCGGTGCCGGTCGTCACGGGGTCCCCCGCTCCCGCACGTAGTGCAGCCCCACCACGCCAGTCGGATACGGCCTCGCAGACCTCAAGATGAAGGTCAGGTGCACGCCATCCGGCAGGACGCGCTTGCCGCCACCCAACACCAGCGGATACAAGGTCAGGTGCAGCTCGTCCACCAGGTCGTGGGCGACGAGCGCGTGCACCAGCTGGCTGCTCCCGTCCGTCAGAATGCTCTTCCCGGGCCGTGCCTTCAGGGCCCGCACCTCGTCGATCACGTTCCCACGGATGATCGTCGTGTTACGCCACTTCGGCTGCGTGAGCGTCCGCGATACGACGTATTTCGCGGGGGCGTTCATCATCTCGCCGAACGGATCGCCCGCCGGCATCGGCTCGAACGCCTCGGCGTGCGTCACATAGGTGCGGCGTCCCAGGAGGAACGCATCGACGTCCTGCATGAGCGCCCCGAAGCTCTTCCCGATATCGTCGTGCCAGTAGGGGATCGTCCAGCCTCCGTGCGCGAATCCCCCATCCCGGTCCTCCTCTTTCCCACCCGGCGCCTGCATCACGCCGTCCAGCGTCACAAACTCGTGAACAATGAGCTTTCTCATGGCATCATCTCCCGGATTTCCACGTCGCAGTCCCAGCCGCTGGGAAGCAGCCGCCCACGCCCACCATCCGCTTGCCGGCATCCTTGATCAGCTGGTCAATGGCCTCGAGCAACGCCGGGGGTGGGGGCGGGTGATTCTCGGAGCCCTTCGCGATCGTCAGGTACTTCGGCATCGGCTGGTCCTTTCGCGTTGTGGTTGGCCGTCTACCCGCCCCCTGACGACGAACGAGCAGGTCGGATATCGACACGCAGCTCCCGTCGATCAGGCCAACAGCACCGCCGTTCGACACCGTGTTAAGGGACACGTCCCGACGAGCGGCGGCCTCACTTACTACTGCGAGATCCATGGACAGGGGAGCCGCTGCTACTCCTCCACGGTGGGTTAGTCTGGTTGCTGATCGGCTCGGCCGCCGGCGTTGCGTACCCGGACGAACGGCCGGGCCGTTTCGCCGCCCCGTAACTCGGTAGGCTGTGGCGAAAGCGGCTGTGCCGATGTAGGTTGAATTTCGACGCCGAGGGTGCCCCAGGCGATGGTATGGTGGCGCCGTCGCGGCGAATCGCCACCGACGTCCCGGCTGCGTGCGCGAGACCCCCGGGCACGGCCGGCACCCGCCCTCCAAGCGCCGGACGACCCCAGTCGCACAGGCTCATACTGGGGATCGGACGATTGAGATTCCTATTCCGACCATCGTTCGCCCCTCCACGGCCGAAACCCCACCCTCTTCCAGCTGGTGTCGTCCCTGGCTTGCCACGCCCGGCGCGGCCGTCGTCGTCTACGTGCTGGCGGTGTTCGCCACCGATCCGCACTTCATGGGTGATACCACCAGGTACGCCCAGCAGCTGACGTCCGCCTCGGCCGAGAGCATCTGGGAGTTCGGCCACCTGCTGTGGCGTCCGCTGGGCTGGCTACTGCTGCAGCTCGTCGGCCCGCTCACCGCTACGTTCGTCGGGGCGTCGCCCCAGGCGAACGCTGTCGTGGCGCTCGTTGGGGTGAGCCTGCTCGCCGGGTTGGTCAGCGTG
>WNGF01009564.1_pt1 | contig 13522 bp, 15 predicted proteins | sample 5400641 | NCBI WGS metagenome assembly WNGF01 (sample SAMN13153371, study PRJNA577476) | soil metagenome | isolation source: 80 cm soil or saprolite under grassland replicate 2 | place: USA:California | collected 2016-06-15
AAGCTGATGGCGAACAGCCTCGAGGCACTCGAGGCGCACCCCGAGCAGCGTCGCCTGCTCGTCGACGAGCCGGCGTTGATCCCGAACGCGATCGAGGAGGTCCTGCGCTGGGCCGGTGTCGCGCAGGCGGTGGCGCGCGTCGTCAAGCAGGACGCCGACCTGGCCGGAACGGCGTTGAAGGATGGCGACATCGTGCACCCCATGATCGTGGCGGCCGACCGGGATCCTGCGCGGTGGCCGGGGCCGGAACGCTTTGACGTGCGCCGCGGCTTCAAGCCGAACCTCGGGTTCGGCTTCGGCCCGCACGTGTGCATCGGTGCCCCGCTCGCGCGGCTCGAGACGAAGGTCGCGCTCGAGGCGCTTCTGCGTATCGCGCCGGAGTACCACCTGCGCGACGTCGACTACGGCAGCTCCTTCTTCGTGCGCGGCCCGGAGAAGGGGGTCATCGACGTCTCCCCGGCGTTCGCCTGAGCGTGGGTCTCCGCGACGGCAAGGTTGCGGCCGTCATTCCTGGGCGGTCAGCGACCGCTCGAATTCCTCCACCTCGTCGAACGCCTTCATCACCGGGTCGACATACGTCTCCTGAAACGCCTGCCGGTCCGCCGGCGAGGTGACCACGATCGGGCGGTTCTCCCTGACCGCGAGCAGCACCATCTGCGCCACGTCCTCTGCCGGCCGGAAGACCAGTTCGACGTCCGCGAAGAGCTTTCTGACGGCTTCCGGCACCTCGACCGGCCCTTCGCCCGGGCCGCCGAACCGTTGCGGGCGGTAGCGCGCGTTGTTCTCCCCCATGCCCGTCGCCACACCCCCGGGAAAACGAGCACCGAGGCGCCCACCCCGAGCTCGGCGAGCTCGAGACGCAGGTTCAGCATCATGCCCAGCACGCCCAGCTTGGCCGCCGAATAGGCCGAGTGATAGGGAATCCAGCCTGCGGACAGGCCTGCTATGGAGGAGGTTGCGCAAACATGGCCGTCGCGGGCGGCGACCATGTCGGGAAGAAACGCCCTGAGGCAGTTGACGACGCCCATCAGATCGACCCCGATGATCCAGTCGATGTCGTCGTCCGACATCTCGATCAACGCCTGGAACGACGTGACCCCGGCGTTGGCGAACAGGAGCGAGACCGGTCCGAGCGCCGCATTCGCCTCGTCCTTCGCCTGCCGGACCGACGCGCGATCGGAGACGTCACAGGCGAGCGCCACGGCAGTGCCCTCTGCCGCGCCGATCTCCTCCGCGACAGCACGAGCGTTCTCGTCGAGGATGTCGGCGACGACGACCGCGGCGCCCTCCACCGCGAGCGCGCTTGCCAGGGCACGGCCGATCCCGCTGCCCCCGCCGGTGACGAACGCGACCCGTCCGGCGATCTCGGTCACGCCGGACTACTGGATCGGCTCGTCGCCGGCGAGCGTCGTGCGGTGCATCTCGCGGCGAGATGCGGGGTCGTAGGGCATCACTCGGTGGACGACGCCGCGGTTGTCCCAGATGACCGTGTCGCCCTCGGACCAGACGTGCCGGTAGACGCGTTCCGGTCTCGTCGCGCGTTCGTTCAGCTCGTTCAGCAGCGCGCGACCCTCCACTTCGTCCATGCCGACGACGTAGTCCGCGGTCTGGCCGATCACGAGCGAGTGTCGGCCCGTCTGGTGCTTCCACACCAGCGGGTGCTCGCGCGACTTCGCCCGCCAGTCGGCCAGCTGCTCCGGCGTCGGGTCGGGGTGCGCCAGCTTCTGGATCGGTACCTGGCTATGGAAGACGCGAAGGGTCGAGAAGCGCTCCTTCTCCTCGTGGGAGATGTCGTCGTAGGCGGCATAGGTGCTCGCGAACTCCGTCTCGCCGCCCTTCGCCGCGAGCACCTTGGCGCTCAGCAGGGTCGCCTTCACCGGGATCGGGTCGATCGTGCCGTCGATGTGCCAGTAGACGGTCGCCTTCAGATACTCGGCCATCGGGTTCTTCTCGGGGTCCAGGCTGACCACGAAGATCTCGGGGATCGGGCTGTTGGGCCACAGCACGACCTCGCCCAGCTTCCTGCAGAACTCGGCCTGCGTGGCGTCGTCCATGTGCAGCCCGCGGAACGCGAGGACGCCGTGCTCCTCAAGGGCGTCCATCAGCGCGCCCGGCAGGGCCTCGTCCTGGACGAGGTGGTCGAGGTCGACGTCCAGCACCTCCGCCCCGACGGTCGGGGTCAGCTGCTCGATCTTGAGCGTCGTGGTCGCCATACCGGCTCCTTTCTCGGTGCTCTACGGGAGGAACGACTCGGGCCGGCGGTCGTACGACGGGTCGTCGGGCCCGATGCGTGCCCGGAATGCCTGCTCGGCGAGCGGGGGGTCGATCTCGACCGGGTCGAGACGGCCCGGCTGGTGGACGACCTTGCGGTGCGCGATGCGCCAGGCACCGTCCCGCCGCTCGAAGAGGTCGACGTAGCGGATGTTGGCGAGCCGGTCCATCGGCTTCGCTCCCTCCCCGTCCTCGATCTTGTCGGCCCAGGCGAGCGAGTACTCGATGAAGCCCTCGATGTCGCCGTTGTAGTGCCCGTGGGCATCCGTGGCGTCCTCGTGGTAGCACGAGCGGACCATGTCCATGTCGAAGCGGTCGATCCCGCGCGCGTAGCGGGCGAGGACGGCGCGAATGTCGGACTCGTCGACCAGACGGCGCAGGAGGACGTCGGTGTCGGTGCGGCTGCTCAGAAGCTCTGTCACTGTCGGCTCCTCTCGGGGTGTCCGCAGAACGCTGCCAACGAGGATAACCGACCAAACAGCCGTCCGAAGAATTGTCGTAGGATCGCGGCGTCGATGAGGTTCGATGGGAGGACCGCGCTCGTCACCGGCGCCGCCCGCGGGCAGGGGCGCTCCCACGCCGTCGCGTTTGCCCGCGAAGGCGCGGACGTCGCCGTCTGCGACATCTGCGCCCAGATCGACACCGTGCAGTACCCGATGAGCAGCGGGGCCGATCTCGACGAGACCGTTCGGCTCGTCGAGGCGGAGGGCCGCCGCGCGATGCGCGGGGTGGTCGACGTCCGCTCGTGGGCCGACGTCAAGGCCTTCGCCGACCGGACGGCGCAGGAGCTCGGGAAGATCGACATCCTGGTCGCGAACGCCGCCGTCGGCGGCCCCGCGTTGATCCACGAGCAGGAGGAGGAGGCGTTCGACAACACCATCGCCGTCAACCTGAAGGGCGTCTGGCTCTGCATGAAAGCCGTGCTCCCGTACATGATCGAGCGAAAGTGCGGCCGGGTCGTCGTCACCGGCTCGACGGCGTCCCTCGTGGGGTCGGGCCTGTTCGGCTCCTACACCGCGGCGAAGCACGGGCTTGTCGGGCTCGTCAAGACGCTCGCCAACGAGCAGGGCCACAACGGCATCACCGCCAACCTCGTCGCGCCCACTGCGGTCGCGACGCCGATGATGTTCAACGAGGCGACGTACGCGACGTTCAGCCCGCAGAATCCGACGAAGGAAGCGGTAGCGGAGATGCTCCTGCCCTGGCACGCCGTCCCGCGGCCGTGGGTCGAGCCCGAGGAGGTGTCGCGGGTCGTCCTCTTCCTCGCGTCCGACGACGCCGGCGGGATCACCGGCTCCACCTACACGGTCGACATGGGCTTCACCTCGCGCTGATGGCCACGTATGTCCTCGTCCACGGAGGCGGCCACGGCGGCTGGTGCTACCAGAAGGTCGCCCGGATCCTGCGGGGGCAGGGCCACGAGGTTCACTGCCCGACGCTGACCGGCCTGGGTGAGCGGTCCCACCTGCTGAGCCCCGACATCGACCTCGACACGCACATCGCCGACGTCGTCAACGTGCTCCACTACGAGGACCTCCGCGACGTGATCCTCGCCGGCCACAGCTACGGCGGGATGGTGATCACGGGCGTCGCCGACCGCGCGCTCGACCGGGTCGGCCAGCTCGTCTATCTCGACGCTGCCCGTCCGATGAACGGCGAGTCGCTCGCCGACATCGCGCCGGTGATGGGTGAGGCCAGGTCCCAGGGCCGCGTCGTCGACGGCGTCGAGCTCGTGATCTTCCCCGAGTTCCTGTTGCAGTACATGGGCGTGACCGATCCGGACGACCTCGCCTGGATGGAGGACAAGCTCACGCCTCACCCGTGGAAGACGTTCGGGCAACCGCTCCGGCTGGAGCACGAGGAGGCGGTGATGACCATCCCGCGCACGATCGTGAACTGCACGCCGAGTCTCCAGGCGGGCATGCAGCCGGCGAGAGAGCGCCTCTTCGACGCCGACCGTGTCTGGGAGCTCGACACCGGCCACGACCTGATGATCACCGAGCCGGAGGCGGTGGCCGAAATGCTCGAGCGGCTCGCATGAGCGGCCTCTTCCCGTACGCGATCCCGCCGCTGTGATGAAGACCTCTATTGCGTGATCGGAGACGCGAGCTCCGGCGGCGTCGTCGGCTCGCGCACCGAGGATCCGGTCGACTTCTCTGACGGGTGTTTGGTAGGCTCGCTCGTCCGAAGTAGTGAAGCAACATACTCGGGCGACGTCCGTGCCTCGGTACGAGGGAAGGAGTGCGTGATGCGCATGAAGCACGCGATCGCGGGGCTGATCGTCGCGGTGCTCGTTGGCTCTGGCGTCGCGGCCTCTGCAAGTAGCGGCAGCCGGAGCAGCACGAGGATCGACAGCAGCAAACCGCCGGTCAGACTCGCGCTGATCACGTTTCAGGTTCCCGGGTCCGATCTCCTGACCGCGATGCGTGCCGGGTCGCTGGCGGCGGCGAAGGCGATCAACGCGAAGGGCGGTTTCGGCGGTCGCAAGCTGATCATCGACATCTGTAACTCGATGTTGCAGGCGGCGCCGGCGACGTCGTGCGCGCACACCACGCTTGCGAAGCATCCGCTCGCCGAGTTCGGGTGTGAGCTTGCGTGGTTCCAGACGGGGTTGCCGCTCTACGCGGCCGCGAAGCTGCCGAGCGTGAACTGCTTGAACACGCCGACAGACTTCACAAACCCGTGGAGTTTCGGTGTCAACCCCAGCGATCTTGGCCAGGACGGCGCGGTTGCGAGATGGCTGTGCTCGAGGTCCAACGTCAAGAAAGTCATAGTCGTGAAGCCCGACCTTCCCTCGTTACGTGCAAACGTGACGACAGCGGCCCCGATCCTGCAGCGTTGCGGCAAGGATGTCCTGAATCCCGTCTACTTCCCGCTGACCGCAGCGGACGTGACGCCGTACGTCGGCCAAGCGTTGCAGGGAAAGCCGGACTTCGTGATCTTTTCGAGTATCGGCGCGCAGGTTGTCCTGTTCTTGAAGGCCTTCCAGCAAGCGGGTTTCCCGGCCTCGAAGATCAGCATGCCCGACACCGACGCTCCGCTCACGAACTTGCAGCAGGCCGGAGGCGCGATGAACGGCGCCATCGTCCTCAGCCAGTTCCACTCCTGGGGTGACACGAAGAACCCCGACGTCGCTGCGTACCTGAAGGCGCTGAAGGGCTCTTCCGTCGATCCGCGAGACGGCAACGTCCAGTGGGGATACTCGGACGTCATGTTGTTCTACGCGGCCGCCAAGAAGATCGGGTTCGCCAAGTTCAACTCCGCGACGTTCGCGAAGTTCATGAGGACGGCGCACGGAGTCCACATTCCGATGTCGCGGAGCGTCTTCAATCCGGGGCCGAAGGGATTCGCGCAGGAGAAGCAGCCGTACGTGCAGATCTCGCAGGTCAAGGGCCTCAGGATCGTGCCCTTGCCGGTAGGCCCCAAGAAGGACGGCTGGGTGTTCGGGTTCGGGCCGTTCTAGGTTGCGAACGAGTCACCGCCGTCGATCGCCTGTCACCGGCGATCGACGGCGGTCGACTCGCCCACGCCGGTCTCATCCGTTCCGCTGCGAAGGGAGCCGAGAGTGACAGAGCTTGCTACCGCCCACACCATCGACACAGATGTCGTCCTGCGCCGTCTGCTCGACGAGTCCGAGATCCGCGCCGTCCTCGCCCGTTACGCGCGCGGGATCGACCGCCGCGACATGGACATCGTCAGGTCGTGCTATCACCCGGACGCGACCGACGCCCACGGCCAGTACAACGGCGACGTCGAGGGCTTCATCCAGAACTCGATCGCCAGGTGGACCGGCAAGTCGGAGTCGATGACCCATCACTTCGGGCAGTCGCTGATCGAGATCGACGGCGACAACGCATGGGTCGAGTCCTACTGCCTGTGTTACATCAGGCTGAAGCCGGAAGAGGAAGGCGGCAAGCCGCTGGACCGGCTCGGCAACATCCGCTACGTCGATCTCTTCGAGCGGCGGAACGGCGAATGGCTCATCGCCCACCGCAAAGTCGTCCATCACCCCGGCCGGCTCGATACTGTCGAGATCGATCCGCCCCTCGCCGAGCAGGCGTTCCGCGCTCGCTCGGATCGCGACGACCCGTCGTACGACCGCCGGCCCGAGTCGTTTCTTCCCTAGCTGGAGGCGCTCGCCACCGAGTCGGCGGGCTCGCGGTCACCTGCGACGTCACTGAGTGGGTCGACCAGGAGGCGATGGTCGAGCGGACGTTGACGGAGTACGGTCGCCTCGACGTCGCCTTCGCATGCCGTCTGCAGCCGCCTCACGTCGACGTGAACGAGCTGGTGATCCTCCCGACGGCGCAGGACTTCTAGATTTGGGCTCTGTCCCGCGCTCGCGGCCGAACGTCACCCTCGCTGTCGTGGCAATCGCCGGCATCGCCTTCGGCGTGCTCAGCTCGGCGGTCGTGCCCGCGCTGCCGACGATCGAGCACGCCCTCCACGCGTCCGAGAGCGGGGTCGGCTGGATCCTCACCGGCTACCTCCTCTCTGCCTCGGTCGGCACCGCGATCATCGGGCGGTTCGGGGACATGTACGGGAAGGCGCGCGTCCTCGTCTGGACGCTTGCCCTCTTCGCCGCCGGGACGTTGCTTGCCGCCTTGTCGCACTCGCTCGCGCTCCTGATCGCCGCCCGCATCATCCAGGGCGTCGCCGGCGGGATCTTCCCGCTCTCGTTCGGGATCGTCCGCGACGAGTTCCCGCGCGAGAAGGTCGCGGGCAGCATCGGCTTTCTGTCGGCGGTTCTCTCCATCGGGGCCGCCATCGGGATCGTGGCGGGAGCGTTCATCGTCGAGCACCTGAGCTGGCAGTGGCTCTTCTGGATGCCGCTGGCATTGATCGTCGTGTCGGCGATCGGCGTCTCGTGGTTTGTGCCCGAGTCGCCGGTCCGCGTCCCGGCCAAGGTGAACTGGCCGGCCGCGGTGCTGATGAGCACCGGCATCAGCGCCGTGTTGCTGGCCATCACGAAGACGACTTCCTGGGGCTGGGGCTCAACGCGTACGATCGGCCTGCTCGGCGGGGGACTCGCCGTCTGCGCGCTCTGCGTGATGGTCGAGACGCGGAGTAGCGAACCGCTGATCGACATGACGATGATGCGCATCCGCGGCGTCTGGACGACCAACGTGGCCGCGTTCCTGCTCGGCGCCGGCATGTACGGGATCTTCATCGTCTTCCCGCAGTTTGCGCAGCTGCCGAAGAGCACCGGGTTCGGCTTCGGCGCCTCGCCAGTCAAGTCCGGTCTCTACCTGTTGCCGTTCATGGCCGGGACGAGCTCGATGAGCTTCAGCGCGGGCTGGATCGCCCGCCGCTTCGGCCCGCGCGCGGGAGTGATCGCGGGCTCGGCGGTGACCGCCGCCGGCTTTGCGCAGATCACGTTCTTCCACGGGCACCCGTACGACATGCTGCTCGCCAGCACATTGCTCGGCATCGGCATCGGGCTCGCCTATGCGCCGCTCGGCAATCTCATCATCCAGGCCGTCCCCGCGAGCCAGACCGGGGCTGCAGGAGGCGTGAACACCGTCATGCGCACGATCGGCGGCGCGCTGGGCGGCCAGCTGTCGGCGACGTTCATCGCCGGCCACATGCACGGTCGCTACCCGACCGTCACCGGGTTCACGGACACATTCGCCATGGCCACAGGCTTCCTCGTGATCTGTACGGTCGGGGCGATTCTGATCCCGCACGGCCGCGCCGCCCGTCGTTCGGCGCCCGATCTCGAGCGTGCCTTCGCGCTCGCCGACGACTAAGAGACTGTCCCGCGCCCGAGCAGCTCCTCGGCGACCTGCCACGGGTCGATCTCCCGGGCGGCCAGCCGCCGGCGGAGCTCGCCGACCTCCTGCTCGCCGATCCGCGCCTTCGCGACCTCGGCCGCGCGGAGCGCGACGAGCGTCTCGACCTCCTGCCAGAGCCGCTCGGCGCGGTCTTGCGCCAGGCCGTCCCCCTGCTCGAGCCAGGCGCGGTGACGCCACACGGCGTCGACGAGCTCGGCTGTTCCGGTGCCCTCCGACGCGACCGTCTCCAGGATCGGCGGGGTCCACTCGTCGTCCGCGGCCGGCTTTGCCCGCAGCATCTGCCGGAGGTGCCGACGCGCCTCGTCGGCTCCGGGCCGGTCGGCCTTGTTGACCGCGAAGACATCGGCGATCTCCATCAGTCCTGCCTTCTCGGTCTGCACCTCGTCGCCCCAGCCGGGGGTGACGACGACGATCGTCGTGTCGGCGACCTCGGCGACCTCGAGCTCGACCTGGCCGACGCCGACGGTCTCCAGCAGGACGACGTCGAAGCCCGCCGCGTCGAGCAGGCGCACGCCGGCCGGCGCCGCGAGCGCCAGCCCGCCGAGTCGGCCGCGGCTCGCCATCGAGCGGATGAAGACGCCCTCGTCCAGCGAGTGCTCGAACATCCGAACGCGGTCGCCGAGGATCGCGCCGCCCGAGAACGGCGACGACGGGTCAACCGCGAGGACGGCGACGCGGGCGTCGCGTCCGCGGAGCTCGCCGATGAGGCGCCCGGTGAGCGTGGACTTGCCGGCGCCGGGAGCCCCGGTGATCCCGACGACGTAGCTGCGGCCGGCGTGGGGGAATACGGCCCGCTCGACCTCGTTCGCCTCGTCGCCTCCGCGCTCGATCGCGCTGATCAGCCGCCCGAGGATCGCCGGCCGCACCGGGCGGTTTCCGTCGAGCAGCTCGGCAAGGCTGTCGATCACGCTTCGACGAGTGCACTCACCCGTGCGACCAACTCCTCGACGCTCGTGCCCGTCGGGAAGACGTCCGCGACGCCGGCCTCGCGCAGGCGGGGCACGTCGGACTCCGGGATCGTGCCGCCCACGACGACGATCGTGTCGTCGCCGCCCGCCTCGCGGAGCGCGTCGATCGTCCGCTGCGTGAGGGTCACATGCGCGCCGCTGAGGATGCTGAGGCCGACCACCGCCACGTCTTCCTGGACGGCGATCGCGGCGATCTCCGCGGGACGGAGCCGGATGCCCGTGTAGACGACCTCGAAGCCCGCGTCGCGGAGGGCGCGGGCGACGATCCGAGCGCCGCGGTCGTGGCCGTCGAGGCCCGGCTTGGCGACGAGGATGCGCCGGTTCACCGCGCCGCCTGCCAGTGCTCGTCCGCGACCCAGAGCCGGGCGAAGTGGCGAACGGCGTCGTCCGCGAGCGTGGGATGGTGGCTCGGCCGGGCGGCGCCGACGACGCTCTTGATCGACCGGGCCGCTCCGGGCGGGAGCGCGGCGAACGCCTGCGCGACCTCCTGCCACGCCTCGTCAAAGCGCTCGCGCGGCGCGACGACGTCGAACAGCAGCAAGCGGCGCGCCTCCTCGGCGTCGACCGTACGACCGGTGCCGATCAGCAGCAGTGCCGTGCTCCGGCCGACGATCTCGGCCAGGCGCTCCGCGCCGCCCCAGGCGGGCATGATCGCAAGGCGCACCTGCGCGAACGCGATGGTCACGTCGCTCGCCGCGACGCGGATGTCGGCCGCGACCGCCACCTCGGCGCCGCCGCCGATCGCGTGGCCGTTGAGGGCGGCGATCACGGGTGCCGGGAAGGTGGCGAGCCGGTCGAGCAGCCGCCGCCGACCGGCCGCCATCTCGACCGCGCCCGGCTCGTCGCGCAACGACGACAGCTCCTTGAGGTCGCCGCCGGAGACGAAGGCGCGGTCGCCTCCTCCGCGGAGCACGAGCGCCGCGACGTCGGCCGCCTCCGCGTCGTCGAGCGCCTGCTCGAGCTCGTGCGCGGCCTGGTCGCCGAGCGCGTTGCGGACCTGGGGGCGGTCGATCGTCACGACGCCGACCCCGTCGGTCACATCGAGCGTCACATCCGCCATGGCGATACGATATATCGCAATGGCTGAAGTCGAGACGCCTCCGGTCGCCACGGACAGCGGCATCCCGGTGCAGCCGCTGTACGGGCCGGCCGACCTGCCGCCCCACGAGCGGATCGGCGAGCCTGGGCAGTTCCCTTTCACGCGCGGCAACTTCGAGAGCGGCTACCGCGGCCGGCTCTGGACGTTCCGCCAGTACTCGGGCTTCGGAGCCGCCGAGGAGTCCAACGCGCGCTACCGCTACCTGCTCGAGCAGGGCGGAACGGGCCTCTCGGTGGCGCTCGACCTGCCCACGCAGGTTGGCCTCGACTCCGACTCCGAGGACGCCGCGGGCGAGGTCGGCCGGGTCGGCGTCGCGATCGACACGCTGCGGGACGCCGAGATCCTCTTCGACGGAATCCCGCTCGACCGCATCTCGACCAGCTTCACGATCAACGGCACGGCGGCGATCCTCCTCGCGTTCTACGTCGCCGCCGCGGAGAAGACGGGGGTGCCCAGGGCAGCGCTGCGCGGCACGATCCAGAACGACATCCTCAAGGAGTACGCCGCCAGGGGCACCTGGATCTGGCCGACGAAGCCCTCGCTGCGGCTGATCGCCGACACGATCGAGTTCTGCGCCGAGGAGGTGCCGAGGTTCAACGCGATCTCCGTGGCGGGCGCCCACTTTCGGGACGCGGGTGCGACGGCGGCCCAGGAGATGGCCTTCACCCTTGCCGACGGCGTCGCGTACTGCGACGAGGTCGTCGGCCGCGGCCGGATGACGATCGACGAGTTCGCTCCGCAGGTCTCCTTCTTCTTCTACACCCACGGCGACTTCTTCGAGGAAGTCGCGAAGTACCGCGCGGGCCGGCGTCGCTGGGCGTCGATCGTCCGGGACCGCTACGGGGCGCAGGACGAGCGCTCCTGCATGTTCCGCTTCGGCGTCGTCTGCGGCGGCGCCTCGCTCTACGCGCCGCAGGCCGAGAACAACGTCGTGCGGATCGCCTACGAGGCGATGGCCGCCGTGCTCGGCGGCGTCCAGTCGATGTTCACCGCCGCCTGGGACGAGCCGTTCGCGCTGCCGACGGAGGCCTCGACGACGCTCGCGCTGCGCACCCAGCAGATCCTCGCCTACGAGACGGGCGTGGCCCGCACCGTCGACCCGCTCGGCGGGTCGTACTACGTCGAGGCTCTGACCGACGAGATGGAGCGCAAGATCGTCGAGATCATGGCCGACGTGGAGGAGCGCGGCGGAATGGCGCAGGCGGTCGAGGAGGGCTACGTCCAGAGCCTGATCGGCGACGAGGCGTGGCGGCTGCAGGCGTCGATCGAGAGCGGCGAGCGCCCGGTCGTCGGCGTCAACCGCTTCGTCACCGACGCCCCGGTTCCGGAGGCTGAGCTCTACGAGCCGGACGAGGAGACCCTGGAGCGGCAGCTCGCCCGCCTCGCCGCGGTCAAGGCCGAGCGCGACGGCGAGCGCGTCGCCGGGTCCCTCCGCGCGCTCCGCGCGGCGGCCGAGCGGGACGACGTCAACCTGATGGGGCCGCTGGTCGACTGCGCGAGCAGCTACTGCACGGTCGGCGAGATCGTCGCCGAGCTCAAGGACGTCTGGGGCGAGTTCCGGCAGCCCGTGGTCTTCTGAGCATGTCGGGGCCGCTCGCCGGCATCCGCGTCCTCGATCTCGGCCAGGTCCTCGCCGGCCCCTACGCGACACTGACGCTCGCTGCCCTCGGCGCCGACGTGGTCAAGCTCGAGGACCCCGACCGGCCCGATCCGGCGCGTGCGACGGGCCCGTGCTTCCTCGGCGACCAGTCCGTCTACTTCGCGGCGCTGAACGGCGGCAAGCGCTCGCTCGCCGTCCGGCTCTCGAGCGAGGAGGGGAGACACGTCGTGCGCGACCTCGTGCGCCGCGTCGACGTCGTCGTCGACAACTTCCGCCCGGGCGTGACCGCGAAGCTCGGGCTGGCCGACGCCGACCTGCGGCCGCTGAACCCCGGGCTGATCACCTGCTCCGTGACGGCGTTCGGCGAGACGGGGCGGGACGCACAGCGTCCCGGCTACGACTACACGGTGCAGGCGCTCGCCGGCGTCATGTCGCTCGGGGGCGAGCCCGGTGGGCCGCCCGTGAAGGCGGGCATCTCGTACGTCGACCACAGCGGAGGGCTCGCGGCGGCGCTCGCCGTCTGCGCTGCACTCGTCGAGCGGGCGCGCACCGGGGTCGGTAGGCACATCGACCTCGGGCTCCTCGACGTGCAGGTGTCGATGCTGAGCTACCTCGCCGCTTGGGGCCTGACCGCCGGGTACGTCCCGGAGCGATTCTCCGGCGGCGCGCACCCGTCCCTCGTTCCCGCCCAGGTCTTCGCGACCGCGGACGGCTGGCTCTCGATCTTCGTCGGGAACGACGGCCTGTGGGCGAAGCTGGTCGCTGCGATCGGCGACGCGCGCCTCGCGGCGCCGCAGCTCGCTACTGCCGAGGGTCGGCTGCGCGAGCGCGAGACGGTCGTGGGCGTCCTCGGCGAGGTGCTCGCTCGGCGGACCACCCGCGAGTGGGCCGATGTGCTCGTGCCGGTCGGCGTCCCTGCCGCCCCCGTCAACCGCCTGAACGAGGCACTTGCGGAGGCGCAGGTCGTCGAGCGCGGGCTCGTCACCCGGGTCGAGCACCCGTCCTACGGCGGATACGGGCACGTGACGGGGCCGCTGCCGACGCTCGCCGGCGGCCCGCTCGCGCCCGCGCCGACGCTGGGCGAGCACACGCGCGAGCTCCTGGCGGAGATCGGCTACGACGTGTTCGCCGTCGACCGGCTCCTCGCCGACGGAGCGGTCGTTGGCTGAGGCCGAGCTCACACCTCGGCCGCTGAAGCGGCAGACGCTGGGCACGGCGGTCGCCGAGCGGCTGCGCGACATGATCCTGATGGGCGAGCTCCCGCCGGGCAGGCGGACGACGCAGGACGAGCTCGCGCGTGCGCTCGGGGTGAGCACGATGCCGGTGCGCGAGGCGCTGCTGACGCTGGCGGCGGAGGGCTTCGTGGCCTTCGCGCCCGGGCGGTCGTTCACTATCCCCGCCACGAGCCGGGACGACATCCGCGACGTCTACTGGATCCACGGCATCGTCGCCGGAGAGCTCACGCGCCGCGCCTGCGAGGCCGCCGACGACCGCTTCGTCGCGCGACTCCGGCAGATCGCGGACGAGTGTGCAGCCGCGCTGGCCGCCGAGGACACCGAGGACGCGGCCGTTGCCAACTGGCGGTTCCACGAGGCGATCAACCGTCTCGCGGACTCGCCGAAGCTGCTGCTCGTGCTGCGGACGACGCTCCGCTTCATCCCGCACGGCTTCTACGCGCTGGTGCCGGAGTGGCGGCGCATGTCGGAGGAGGGCCACGAGGCGATCGTCGCCGCCTTTCGCAGGCGCGACGCGGCCGAGGCTGCGCGGCTGGGGGAGGCGCACGTCCGCG
>WNGF01008607.1_pt1 | contig 13519 bp, 12 predicted proteins | sample 5400641 | NCBI WGS metagenome assembly WNGF01 (sample SAMN13153371, study PRJNA577476) | soil metagenome | isolation source: 80 cm soil or saprolite under grassland replicate 2 | place: USA:California | collected 2016-06-15
TACACATTCAGAACAGCGGCTTCTACCCGGCAAGGCCGTGGCACGCCGCAGTGCCTCGATGCGCAGCGCTCAGCCGTCCGAAGGCGATCCTCTTATGCTTCCCAGGCCCGCTCTCCGTTCAGGCCCAGAACAGAACCCCTGCGCTTCACCGTCTCAGACGACGGAAGCGACTACGACCCGCCACCCGCCTGCTATTCGTCAACGGTGCAAGCGGTGCCTGGTCGGCCGACGGTCCCCGCGGCTGGCCGACCCAGCCTGCATGATTATGCATGACCGCCTGGAGCCGGAAACGCACTAACATGCCGCTGGTGGTGTGAGTTCGCGAGGTCGCCGTTTGCAGGCGTGGCCGGGATGCTCGTGGTGATCGTCATGCGGGGCGGGCGATGGTAGACCACTGTCATGGGTTACGGCAGGCTCCCCCTCGATGGGCAACTGGCTGGCTTGCGGGCGCTTCTGACGCGCAATGCCACGCTGGTCGAGGTGCTTACCAGGGCAGCGGGGCTCGCTCTTCCCGGACTGGTACCTGGTCGCGGGCTGCCTGTATCAGACGGTGTGGAACGTTGTCACCGGCCAGCCGCCCGAATCGGGCATCCTCGACTACGACCTGGCCTATTTCGACAGCTCGGACCTGTCCTGGCACGCCGAGGACGCGATCATCCAGGAAGGCGGCCGGCTCTTCGGTGACCTGCCCGCCCCGGTCCAGATCCGCAATCAGGCGCGCGTGCACCTGTGGTACGAGCAGAAATTCGGCGTCCCCTGCCCGCCACACGACTCTGCCGAGGCGGCGATCGACACATTCGAGGCCACCACTGCCTGCCTTGGCCTGCGCCTTGAGCCCGGCGCGCATTGGCGCATCTACGCCCCGCACGGGCTTGGAGACGTGTTCAACCTCGTCGCCCGCCCCAACCCGGTGCTGGCACCCCGCCACGTCTACCAGGCCAAGACCACCCGGTGGCGGCAGCAATGGCCATCTCTGACCGTCCTGCCCTGGCCCGCGCACGCCGACGACACCGCGACCTCATGAAAAGGTTCCCCGGCAGGTCCCAGGAGGTCCACGCTCTCGGAAGGAACACCTGCACATGCCGCCGGCAGTGTGCCCGCACCCGGGACGGTGGCTGAGGGCAGGGCTGCTAGGCTCCGCGCTGGCCCGGCGGATGGCAGGAGGTGTGCACATGGCTGGCCTCGCGCTGCGCCCGGTGGAGGACGGGGATCTGGATGCCTTGTTCGAGCAGATGCGTGACCCGGAAGGCGTCCGGATGGCTGCCTTCACCCCTGAGGACCCTGACGACCGGAACGCCTTCGGCGCGCACATGTCCAGGGTGAGAAGTTCGCCGGACATCACTTTGAGGGCAGTGATGTGCGATGGTCACCTCGCCGGGAGCATTGCCGCCTTCCCCGCCGCGGGCCAGACGGAGGTCACCTACTGGATCGAACGCGCAGCCTGGGGGAAAGGCATCGCGACCCGGGCCCTGGCGCTGCTCCTGGAACTGGTGACTGCCCGGCTGTTGTACGCTCGTGCAGCCAGCGACAATGCCGGTTCACTCCGCGTCCTTCAAAAATGCGGCTTCCAGCCAGTCGGGACCGAGAAATCGTTCGCTGCGGGACGGCGGCACCTTCACTCTTCTGCCGCCGACCGGGTCAAGTGCACGCTGCCGACTTGCGGCCACGCGGCCCATCGCGGCCAGCTATGCCGACGGAGCAGCGGCGACGAATCGCCGATCTCATCGGAAGTCCCCGTGCCATGTACCCGGAATGGGCATACAGGCACTAAGACTCAGGCCGCTCAGAAAGCTCGTCCAAGCCTCTCCACCCGGACCTGCCCGGCTCGGTGCGCAGGTCGGGATACTTCAGCGGCAGAATCTTCTTGGCTCCCGCCGGGCTCCCAGCGAACAAGGCGCTGGCCAGCACGAACCGGAGCCGCTCCAGGGTGTTCTTGCTGTCCTCTAGATCAGCGCGAATCTGATCCAGTTCGGCTATCTCCTGAGGGCCTGGACCGCCGCTTCGGGGATGAAGCGTCGTGTACTTCGCTGTTCTTCCGCGCTCCCGCACCAGCTCGTCCAGCTCGTCCTGAGACTCCAGTCCCGCGAGGATGCCCACCTTGAAGGACGTGTCGCGCGGTTCAGGCATCCAAAGGCTGTGCAAGCACGCATGACGCTTCTGCTGCCGCTCGGCGGCACGGTCAATGGCCGTTAGCGCTGTGTCCAACAGGTCGCCCTCGAAGCGGCACGTCAAGACTGTCCGTGCCTGCTGAGCCAGCCGGCCGGTCGACCATGTACGGAGGTGTTCGAGAGACGCGGGATTCTCAGGCTCGGGATACTTGACCGCGTACAGGACCAGCGCGAGCTGGTTGTCCACCCGCGTCGCGGCTATTGCCACGCGCCCAATCTCCACCAGCACGTCATCGGCAGGGTAGAAGTCTGGGAGCCTGGCTCCCCGCAAGTCAAACCCCTCACTGCGGTCCCGAATCTTGTCCCTGTCCATAACCCTCACTTTGAAACAGATGCCAGCCAGCGGACGTGACCACACTCAGCTGGCCATCCTCTCGCACGACGCGACACCTCACCAACGGCATTACGCGGCCGGCATGAGGGGAATCGGACCTCGTCCGCCGACAACTGCGAGTGTCGGCCCCAGGGCTTTAACGCGAGCTCAGCCGGATCACCGGCCAGCCAGGCCGCTGACTCAGCCATCCGTTATGCCGCTCTTCCTTAGCCTCATTCGCCAAGCAGCACGGACGCACGCACATGCCGCGAGCGGCGGTGGGCTGGTAGCCACTGCTGACAGCTAGTGCCGTGTCAGGCAACCTTTGCCCGCCCCTACAACGGCACGTGAGGGACACTGACTGCGATGAGTCAAGCCCCGTCGGCGCTAGGACGCCGCGTCATCGTCACTGGGCTGGCCGGGTCCGGGAAGAGCACGTTCTCGCTCGCGCTCGCTGCCAAGACCGGCTTGCCGGTCATTCATCTTGACCTCCACTTCTGGAAGCCCGGCTGGGTTGCACCGTCGGAGACCGAGTGGCGCGAGAAGCAATGTGGCGTGCTCGCCGGCAACGCGTGGATCGCTGACGGCAACTACCACGAGACACTCGATCTCCGGCTCGAACGCGCGGACACCGTTGTGTTTCTCGACCCGCCCTGGTGGCTTTGCGCAGGACGCGCGTTCCTGCGCGGCTTCCGAATGCCGAGCGAGTTGCCCGAAGGGTGCGACTATTCGGCCTGGCTGCGGTTGCGCGATGAGTGGCGTTTGGCCGTCCGCATCTGGCGAAAACGCCGGTCAGAGCCGGAGCGCGAACACGAAATCATTTCGCAGCACGGTCAGCATGTGGCCCTTCACGTGCTCAGATCCAAGCGGGCGGTCAGGGAATTCCTCGACGGTATGGACGCCGACCACGTGGAAGCCGACGACGGTTGATCAGACGCCGAGTGACTCGCCCCCTGACGCCCGGCTCGGAGTCACGCCACCAACGAGGCAAACGTTGCCTGACGCGGCACTAGGTTCGGGCAAGAGAGGTCAGCCTTGCAGGTACTTGGTTCCGCCGCCGCCGCATTTGATCGTCTTGCGAGCCGGGCCGAGTAGGCCGCCGGTGGCGACAAGTGCTGCCACGCCGACGGCTAGATTGCCGGTGACGGCGTTCACACCGCGCCTCATGACTGCGTAGCCGCACTTGGGGCAGCAGCCGTCCGTCGCTACCTCACTGAACTTCTTGAGCGCCATTTCACTCCCTTGCTTTTGCGTACTTGTGAGATGCGAAATGACGGCTTGTGGTTTACGCGAGCGGCTAAGTGCCCGCGCTGCGCCGGACCCCGAGCGAGGGCGCCAGCACGCTCATGCCGCAGCGCCCGCGACAGGCCGTCCAGCACACGTCGAGCCGGCGGCAGTGGAGGCAGTCGCTGCCAGATCGGAACGCACTCTCTTGCCGCAACGGGTGACCATGTTGGCCGTTGACTGGCTGAGGCGGTAGGCGGTCGACCATGCGTTGGGTGTCAGCTATCGCCGATCATCCAGGCGAGGATGTCAAGAATGCGAAGGCTTGTTAGCCGACCCAGCCGTTGGACTTTCTGATCGCGGTGATCGCTGAGTTGTGCTGTGATCCACTCGAAGTCATGAACGGCGGCGGTGAGGTCCTCGCGTACTGCGTCCCAGTGGCCGGTCGCCGTGCCGAGTTTGGCTGCCCAGCTATCAGCCCGGCGACGATAGACGCTGATGACGTGGCTGTCGGCGATGGGGATCAGCCAGGGCCGCTTGAGGTGTAGCAGCTTGGATCGTTTGGCGGGGCCGATATTGCTGCCTCTGAGGAGCCGGTACTTCTCGTAGAGGGCGGTAGCGGCCTGGTAAAGATCGCTCCCCGGCTCGCATTGGTCCAGTCGGGCGGTTGCGGGAACGGCCGCGAACTCGGCGGCCGCGTCGATGTCCATGAGCGTCGCGACGTCGTCTGCGGCCAGGCCCGCATTGATGACGACGAGGCGGGCGATGTCGCCCAAGGTGACCGCGTTGACTGGATCGGCACCGCTCCCAGGACCTGGTCGGCCCTCAAGATCGCCTGCCAGGTCGTAAAAACGCACAGTGTTCGCATAATTGACGGCGTAGTGCTGCAAGAGTTCAAGCGCTCGATCCCGGCCGAACTCGTGATCCCCAAGCCGCATATTAAGGTCCTCTCGGTATGGTGGTTCGGACGTTACGGCAATGTTGCGCGGCGCTCGGGATCTTCGCGGCGTTAACACTCGACCCGAACACAGGGACGCTCGACGCCGAAGACTGAGTTCTTCCTACCTGCAGCCAGGAGACAGGCTGCACAGCATCCGCACATGCCGCTGATCGGCTGTTGCGCCGATCCATCAGTCTCGCAGGTCTCATCGCCGTAAGGCGGTCGCAAAACGAGGCTTCGCGGCAGCATCGTCACGCGCGGTGACAGAAACGATCAAGGAAGGCGTGCTGGCACGGCCAAAGTGGAGAGCTGGTTCTCGTCAATCCGGCTGCTCAGTGACGCTGTCGTTGTCGAGGTTCTCGGCGTCTTGAGCAACTGTCCGGCCTCGGACGCCGAGCCCACCATGTTTATGACGATGCAGCATTCGACCCGTCGTCGGCGGCTGCGACCGATGAGGCGTGCCTTGGCGCGCCACAGGCCCGGTGACGGCGAATAGCTCGTTGTGGCCGTTACGCGGGTCGGAGTTCGAACAGCGGATGACGCCGAGCTTCGGCGAGGTAATCCTGTGGGGTGTCGTCGATTCGTATGCGGTATCGGCGTAGAAGGGCGACGGGCGGCCTGACGCGCGAGCCGAGCAGCCTGCGCACGAAGCCCAACTGGCGGTATGACTCGAGCACGCGCCGAAGAATCGCTGCCGCTTCATCGGATGGAACCTCGATGGCGTGAACCGGACAGCTACGGCCACCAGAATAGATTATGGTCGCCTCGCCGGCCGCCCGAAGGTTTCGGGCCCAGCCCGTCGCTCCGTAGCTCGCCTGGACATACGAGTGTCCATCGAAGTCCAGCATCGCGACCGGCGTTGTGCGCTCAATACCCGACCGGCGCCCGCGCACAATCAGGAGGATGTTCGGTGCACCCGTCGGCACCCCGGCGGGGATCATCCGGCGGGCGAGCGGGTTGACTACTCGGAAGAACCGCCGGGCAATCCGCTCGCGCAGGTCCGGCCGGGCGCTCGATGGACGGTCACCTGTCATCGGCTGCCACTCCCCTCTGCGCTCGCAGCGCCTCAAGGTAGTTCCTGCTCAGCCTATGTCGGGTGGCTCGATCGAGCGGCCACAGATGGATGCCAACGGCAGTAGCCCGGTGAAAGCTCCGGACGCGTGCTCACGGCCGGCCCGCCCTATCGCGCGCCTCCTGGTGGTAGTGGTGGTGAGAAGCTGAGACGGCAGGCGGACAGGAAGGAATATCAGCGGTGTATACCCAACGCGAGGCGGACGAGGCCCAGATCAAGCAGCAGGTGGCCAGGATCGCCGAGGGAATCCGGGCCAAGGATCTGGAGGGCCTGCGGCCGATATACGCGACAGACGTCGTGTCCTTCGACGTCGAGCCGCCGCTGCAGCATGTCGGGGTCGAAGCGAAGCTGAAGAACTGGGCGAACGTCTTTGCGGTCTTCCGGGACGCGGACTATGAGGTGCGCGGCCTGAGCGTCGCAGTGGGCGATGACGTGGCGTTCGGGCATTGCTTCGGCCGGCTCCATGGCACGCTGATGAATGGGACGGCGACCAAGGGCATCTGGGTCCGGGTCACGTTCTGCTTCCGGAAGCTCGACGGCGCTTGGCAGATCGTGCACGACCAGGCTTCGGTGCCGTTCGACGTGCTCAGCGGCCGAGGAGTGGCCGATCTCGAACCCTGACTGTTCTGGGCAGCCTGTCTGGACTCACCCGAGCAAGTTCTCTTGGCCCAATCGGTGCACCGATGGTCCAGATCAGTTGAAGACGCGCCAGTGATCTTGCATAAGCATGCGGTCCAGCTCGCGACCCGGACTCACTCATCTGCCGCGACGGGCGCGCAGGGGTCGCGGGCGACGACCTAGCCGACGTCGGCCACATGGGGCCGCGATTGCCGTTCCTGCCCTCGCGTCGGCGTGGTGCGGCAGGCTTGCCCGGTGAGCCTGCCGTTCCCCGAGCCCACCACCGTGGTGCCGTCGCGCGCTGAGGTTTTCCTCGGGTACCTCGACTACTTCCGCTCGCGGCTGGTGAGCAAGCTGGAAACCCTGCCCGACGGTGAACTGCGGGTCAGCCGACTGCCGTCTGGCTGGACTCCGATTGAGCTGCTCAAGCATCTTGCCAATGACGAACTGCGATGGCTTGAGTGGCGCTTCGAAGGCCGCGATATCGCCGGTCCCTGGGGAGACGATTGAGATGGCCGCTGGTATGTCGCTCCCGGCGAGACGCTCCAGGATCTGGTGGCGGCGCTGCACGCCCAGGCCGCTCGCACCAGGGCCATCGTGGAATCCCATGATCTTGCTGACCGCGGCCAGCCTGGCGAGGGATCGGACGGGGGCGACCCGCCGGCGCTCGAGCGGATCTTGTTCCACCTGCTCCAGGAGTATGCCCGGCACATCGGCCACCTCGACATCGTCAGCGAGCTCGCCGACGGCGAGATTGGAGAGTAAACGCCTCAGCTGACACGCAACGGGCGAGCACACGAGAAACGTCCGGTCATCAACGTAAGGCGTTCTTTGTCAAGGGCTGGCCGGTGCCCTGCTCCGTCGCTGGTCCCTGCATAGCTGTAATGGGGATGGTGCCCTGCAGCGCTTAATCGGGTTGGTCCGGCGACGGGCGGGGCTGCCCAGGATGACAGGCGAGATCGCGGTGGGGCGCGTCTCGATGCCGCGTGGGGCTCGCCCCGGCCGCCAGCTTGAGGTGGCCGCCTGTGCCCGGGTGTCAGGCAGCGTTCAGGGTCTGGTCCAGTCTGCCGCCGGCCGCGATGGCCGGGTCCCATCGCCGGCCGGTGCTGATGACGGCGTGCAGGTGGCGCAGCAACGCCGCCGCGAGCGCGGCGTGTGCCTGCCCGGTGGACAGCTTGTTGTGCTCGCGCCCGGTCAGGTGGGCGAACCGGGCGGCGTAGACGGGGTTGGACTTCAGCGCACCCCAGACCGCGCGCCAGGCCGCCAGGCGCAACGCGGGCCTGCCTTGCCCGGTCATGCGGGTCCGGCCGGTATAGCTGCCGGAGCTCTTCTGCCGCGGCGCCAGTCCGGCGTGCCTGGCCAGCGCCCGGCCGGAGGTGAACCGTCTGGGGTCCCCGGTCTCGGCGAGCACGCTGGCGGCACCGACCGCGGACAGGCCGGTGATTGAGGTGACCAGCTCGGTCAGCCCAGATCGTCCAGGACGGTGAACAGTCTTGCTCGGTGTCGGCGAGGCGGGCCCGGGTGTCGGGCCAGTCGGCCAGCAGCAGCCCGGCGCGTTCCAGCGCGCCATGGCGCAGCTCGGTCACCCCGGCGGGGCCGGCGCAGGCGGCGAACACGCCGTCGATGATCTTCTGCCACGGGTTAACGGCGTCCCACCGGGCAACCTGGCGGCGCACGGTCGCGTCGAAGCGCACCCGGCCCAGCCGGGTCACCCGGGCCAGGTCACCGTCGGAGCGGGCCAGCGCCACGGTCAGTGCGGCGTGCCAGGTGGTGGACCGGAACGGCTGCCGGGCGGAGTTCAGCACCGCCGGCCAGGCGCACTCAAGCAGGTCCGCATCTGCTGCACCTGAGCGACCTGCTCGGCCACCAGCCGGGCCCGGCGCAGGCCCAGCTGGCGCAGCCGCGCCCAGGTCGCCTCAGCCGGCTCGGGCCGGTAACAGCGCAGCTGCGCGGTCAGCCGGCTGATCAGCACCGCGTCCTTGTTATCTGTCTTGTCGAAGGTCAGGTCCTCGGCCCGGCGCGCCCACGCGCTCATCAGCGGCTGCACGCACACAAACGGCATGTTCCGCTCGGCCGCCAGCTGCCCGGCCACCCGCCACCGGTGTCCGGCCGGCTCGACCGCCACCGTCACGCCGGCGGACCCCGCCGCCGAGGCCCGCGCGGCGGCCCAGTCCAGAGCAGCGCCCAGCTCCCAGGCCCGCCGCCGGAACGTCCGCCGCGCCAGCACCCGCGACTCGTGATCAGTCACCACGACCATCTGCTTGCGGTCCGCCAGATCGATACCCGCGATAGCGTTCGTGACCGGCACCGCCTCGCGCAGCCGGGCCAGGCGCGCGTTGCGGTTGCGATCACCCCGGGACACACCACTACGGTCAGACACGGACGTCCTCCTCCTGCGCGTGGGATCCGAACCCGAACAGCGCATCAGGAGGACGTCTTCACGTCTCAGACCGACACGCAAAACCACTTACTATGCCGCTCCGAGCGCGCGTGGCGGGTAGGAGGGCCTCCATCGCTACGTGGTCATGCTTAACGGGCGCGCTTGCTTGTGCTCGGCACGGCCTGCTGTCGGGATGGCGTTCGACCGGGTGCCGCTGCGGTCGCTGTTGGCCCAGAATGAGGACCATGCCGCTCTATCGTTACGGTGCTACCGGCCTGGAAGCCGTCGGCCGCACTAGTCTTGCCGCCGAGCAGATCCGGGAACGGCAGGATCTGCAGCGCGTGCTGCGTCAGCGGATTGACGTCCTTGGTGACGACCTCCTTGTGGTGGCGGAGGAGTACGGGCTGTTCGAGGACTCGCGGCGACGAGTCGACCTCCTGGCGCTTGATCGCAAGGGGACGCTGGTTGTCATCGAGCTCAAGCGCACAGATGACGGCGGGCACATGGAACTGCAATCGCTCCGGTACGCCGCGATGGTGTCGACGATGACGATCGAGCACCTCGTGAACACCTATGCCGGAGCGAACGGCGTAGACGTGCAGGAGGCCCGGGCGGCCATCGCAGGCTGGGTAGAGGAGCCTTTCGATGAGCTGCCTAACCAGGTCCGCATTATCTTGGTCTCCGCGGACTTTAGCACCGAGATCACCAGCACGGTGATCTGGCTGAACGACACCTACAACACTGACATCTCCTGCTATCGCATCGTGCTTTACCGGCTCGGCGCTGAGATTCTCCTCGACCTGCAGCAGATCATCCCCCTGCCCGAAGCGAAGGACTTTCAGATTCAGCAGCGGCAGAAGGGCGCTGCCACTGCGGCGGTTCGGTCGGGGCAGGGCGGACGCGACTACACCCGCTATGACCTCACCATCGGAGACCAGACGCTGACACGTATGAGTAAGCAAGCCGCAGTCAAGACCGCGATTCAGGAACTGCACCGTGCTGGGGTCAGCCTTGCACCGATCAAGTCCGTCGCCCAAGAGAACCGGTGGGTGGCGGTACACCCGACATCCGGTGAGACGGTCGAGGACGCGTTCCGCCGCCAGTACCCATCCCGCAGCCCCGGCCATCTCTGGTACGACCTCGGCATCAGCGAGGGCGACACCACCTGGGTCATCCCCCGCTTCGGGGGCCGGCACACCGAACAAATACTCGACGGGCTTGCCACTGTTGCCCCGCCCCACACCACCCTGAGATGGTCTGCCAGCGACACCGCGCCCACGGATGATGAGGATTCATAGAGCAGAGCCTTATCCAGCCATCGCGACCATTGCGACCAGCTTGCCTGCTCGGCGTACTCACATGCTGTGAGGGGGGTCAGTCCGGCAACGCTGGTTTATCTCCCCACAAACCCGATCGAGTTGAGTTTTCAGCGGTTCCCCGGGAGGTTTCTGTTCAAGTTGATCTGGTAAATTCATATATGCCTTCTCGTACCAGTTGAAGGGCAATGGCTCCCCTGTTACCAAGTCCCAGACGCTGGTGGAGGTTGCTTGATCATGCGAAGCGCCTGCAAATCCTCCCATAGCCAGCGATATGCTTGCGTTGTGGCCGGCATATCGCCATAAACCCACACCGTGGTGCCGGCGGCGCGTGGATTGGCCCAGCCTTCGGCATCCGGGTGCAGAACCGAAACTAGCTGCTGATTTTTTCTACGGCGTTCAAGTCTGGTCGGCGAATCGAAATCAAACAGCTCTCCATGGGTTGCGACGAGACGGACATCTGCATTGGTTGGCTCGCTAAGCGGTAGCGGCTCGGTGTAATAAACAAAGGCGGGGCCACCCCATGAGCCGCCATCTGGCAGGAGTTCGCCCCGCAAAGTAACAGGCAGGATACACGCAAGTCCTAGGGTAGGCGCGAGTGCAGGAAACCACGTATTAACAAGGTCTCGATAGATCAGCAGAGCGTTTGCGCAAACCTGTTCGACAAGGCTTCTCAGCGCTTCATCCGAGTAAACGCTGCTGACATGCCCTCCCCCTGGGGTGATGTCTGGTGCAGGATAAGGGCGATGTAGCATGCCATCCTCAACTGGGATGTCCCCCGCGCTGAGTTCCTCGATAAATCTTTCGATCTCATCTTTCGTAATGATCACCTTGCTGCTGGGATTCAGTCGATACCATGAAGCTGACTGACTAACCAGTACGGATCGTAGTCTTTCTGCGGCCGTAAGCACGCTATTTACAACCAATGGTCTATGGTCGATACTGCCTGTGCGTTGCGCGATTGCCTTCGCAACGGCCCATCGACGTTCGGCTTGGAAGGAAACTGTGTCCGGCAGTGGGAGCGATTGTGTGCGCAACAGGGATTCTATGCTTCTGGAGACCCATTGAAGCGCCCACAGCCATGGCCACGCCATGAAGTCTGCCGGGGGGATTCCCGAGCGCAGTGGCGTCCAGACCGATCCATCGGGAGCCTGTCCCGTGAATGGATGGAGGCCATACGGAAGCTGAGTAACGTCCACTCCCGCACTCTGGCCTACCTTCAACCCGGTCATAAGCTGGCTGCCTTCCACCCAAACGCCGACAGTTCTCAATGCTCCAGTGCTGTCGGTGAGGCCTAGCAGTTGACCGAGTGCGCCGTGTGCGTTCTTCCACTCCGTGAGGGTGTGGTACAAGCGGCGGGCGCACTCCAGGCCATCGGGAAGGGCTGCGGTTGGAGCAGATGCCGTCTCCGGAAGGGCATTGGCAACCGACCATGATGACAAGCCGGGATGAAGATGGGTCAGAGCATCAAGCAGTGCAGTTACCTGGCGCCATGAACCGATAGTGACGGCGAGCATTATCGGATAGCGCCATCTCTCCAGCAGCCTCAGATCGTGCAGATCGAGCCTTGTCGTGCCTTGCTCAAGCACCGCCTGGGCTGCAAAGTACTGCTCTACTACTGGCAGTGCGAACCGTAGAACACGTCCCGTTCTCACCACAAGACGTGTCTCTAGTACGGATCTGACAGTGTCTTCGCTCCCTAGTTCTGCGGCAGGTACGGTTCCACTCGATTGGATGGCGAGGCACGCCATCTCCTTTAGCGCCTGCCGTGCTTCTGCTGGTGGGCGGTGAGAGTGTCTTAGGGCACCGTCTGCAAGAGCCTCGAAAAATGTTCCTCGTGATCTAGGGACCTCTGCGCCTGCCTGCTGCTGGAGGGTAGCGATGATGAGAAACAGAGGAAGGTGCAGCGTGTTGCGGATCGCTTCGGATCCAGACCACAGCAAGGACGGATGTCCACCAAGCCGCTCAACCAGTGCTGTGGCTTCATCGTCACTCAAGGAAGGATAGGTGAATTTCTCATCCCGAGTCAGCTCGATGCCAGGTCGGGTCGTTGCAACGATTCGGCAGTTCGGCCATGTGTACACGAGAACACGCGCCTCGTTCAGTAGCTCGGAAGCCCGGGCAGGTCCGGATTCATCGAGCCCGTCCACCACCAGCCGCAGACCAACGCGCCGCAGGTCGCCGAGTTGGTCTGCTGGTGCCCGGACGGCATCTATCAGAGGACTAGTAACAGACTTGGCAATGAGGTAGACCGGCAGTGGCGCGTTATCGTCGTCGAGTGCTGCTGCCACATCTGCTGAATGTATTCGTTCACTTGTTATTGATTTTCCTGATCCGAAATCTCCCTCCAATACAGCTAGTCCTGCCTGAGGCAAATCGCGGCTGAGCCTAGAAGGTGCTCCCACGCCTTCATCGTCGGCAAGGGATTGGGCCAGTTCTGCACTCACGCCCGCCGCGACCCATCTTGCTATCAGTCGGCCGCGGCTGGCCGAAGCGGTCTCTAGCAGATGATTGTGTCTCTTTATTGAAAATGCTTGCTGCTCATCAGCGCCGCTAAGAACTTGTCTATCAACAAGGTTTTCATGGGTGACCTTCATTTTATGTAGCTCATCTACAGAAAAATGAATGCCGTTGTCCTTGTCGATCAAGGTGTGATGTGTCGGACACAGGAGTATCAGATTCGGGTATGCATTACGCTCACTTACAGGCATGCTTGGATCGCCGCGTGGGCCATCGTCTTCCTCGGCCACAATGTGAGCTTCGTGCCCGACCACGATCGGCGTAGGCGACTTGCCTCCACCAGCCGCCTCGGCAGGTGACATTGTCAATGCCAATGCACATCCCGGGAACGCGCACTCATTACCGGAGCGTCCCCAGAGGAGCTTGCGGTCGACGTCCTTGATATAGGCCACTCTCGCTGCTTAACCCTCTATTGCCCGACGGCCTGCTCCCTCATGTGGTCACCAGCGCCGTCTCGCCGAGCTTGATCAGGTCAGCCTTCAGCGTAGTGGCGTCGTAGCAGATGTGGTGGACCCCGTGCCTAGACCGCCCCAGGTGTTGACGGCCCGGACCCAGCGACGGGTCGCGGTTCGGGACATCCGCATCTGCCGCTGCGGGCGCGCGTCTCGTAGAGGGTCGTGCTGGCAGCCCGGCGTGCGGGGCGTTACCGGACGCCGGCAAGGCACTGGCCGAGCGATGCCTTAGTTTCGAGCAGGTGAGGCGACCCGTGCGCGGCTGCCTCCCCGCTGGCGGCGTCTGCCGCTGAAGGCCACCGCAGGACAGGGATGTCTCACCACTGCACGCCGACGTGGAGCGCGGCCAGGAGCGGAATCCCCGTCTCATGCACGCGGCGGAGCATCGCGAAGATCCGCCAGCGGCAACCGGTCAGCCACGATGAAGATGACGGGCTCAGCCAGCAGTCATTCAAGACGGCCGCACACAAGGATGTGCCCTCGCCGACCGTCAGCAGCCACATCGCGGCCGCCTGG